>Ga0070737_10000364_pt1 | contig 103087 bp, 98 predicted proteins | sample Coa_R1_10_FD_66438 | JGI IMG/M metagenome (GOLD analysis project Ga0070737, IMG submission 66438) | Surface soil microbial communities from Centralia Pennsylvania, which are recovering from an underground coalmine fire - Coalmine... | ecosystem: Environmental > Terrestrial > Soil >...
ATTATCGCGGCGGCGCGATCGATTTCATCCGCCGTGGTCGACCATCCGAGACTGATTCTGAGCGAGCTTCGCGCCTCCGCCTCGGTGCGGCCCATCGCGAGCAACACGTGCGAGGGCTCGACCGAGCCCGCCGCGCACGCCGACCCCATCGAGACCTCGACGCCTTCGAGATCGAGCGCCAGCATCAGGCTCTCGCCGAGGACCTTGGGAAATGTGAGGCTCAGCGTGTTGGGAAGACGACGATCCGCAGCGCGCGGACCGTTGAGCTTCAAGCCCGGCACGGCGTCGAGCAGAAGCGTGAGCAAGCGATCAGAAAGGTCGGCAATTTTCGCCGACTCGAAATCCAGTTTCTTCTCGATTGTCCCGGCCGCCAGGCCGAAGCCGATCGCGCCGGCGAGATTCTGCGTGCCGGCGCGCAGACCGTGCTCCTGCGGACCGCCGAGAATCGTTGGCGCGATTGGCGCCATATCGCGGACATAAAGCGCACCGACTCCCGCCGGCCCGCCCAGCTTGTGCGCGCTCAGTGTCATCAGGTCGCATCCGAGCGCTTCGACGGAGACCGGAATACGGCCCAGCGCCTGGGCGGCATCGACGTGGAATATCGCGCCGCAATTCCTGATCGCTGCGGCGAGCGGCGCCAGTTCCTGAATCGTGCCGGTCTCCGCATTGGCAAGGCCGAGCGTGACCAGCGCAGTGCGATTATCGAGCATTTCCGCGGCGCCGGCGATAATCCGGCCATCGCAATCGACCGGCGCCATTACAATCTCGAAACCGCGCTCCTTAAGCGCGTTCAGCGGCTCGATGATCGACGAATGCTCGATCGACGAACTCACGATTTTTCGCCGCCCGGGATTCGCCGCCGCCGTGCCGAAAATCGCAAGATTGTTTGACTCAGTGCCGCCGCTGGTGAAAACGATTCGGCGCGGATCGGCATCGATAAGCTGCGCGACGCGCTCGCGGGCCTCCTCGAGCGCGCGCCGGGCTTGCCGGCCTGAGTGATGAATCGACGCGGGGTTCCCGGCCGATTCAGGCATCCCGGCGACGGCGTCGCGCACCTCGGGCCGCAGCGGCGAGGAGGCGTTATGATCGAGATAGATTCGCATCACTACAGAAAGTATTTCGGACTATAACTTAGCGTACCCAATCCGGCGGAAAAAGCTTGCGCTGCCGGTCAGGAAGCAATTGGATTTGGACTACCTTGGCTTTTCGGCGAGGCGCGGCTGATTCGGCGGCCCGGCGCCGGTCGCCTGTTCCAGGCAATCCTGCCGCTCTTCGAGCTCTCTAATCCGCACGGTGAGCTCATTAAGCTTTTCGATCATCGCGTTCATCGCGCGCGCGACCGGGTCAGGCAAGCGTCCGTGCTCAAGCTCCATCACGTCGTGGCGCGCGCTCTCGCCCTCGATCACCTTGCCGGGTATGCCGACGATGGTCGAGTAAGCGGGCGCGGACGAGATTACCACCGCGCCCGCGCCGATCCGACTGCCGCGGCCGATCCGCACCGGACCGAGCACGGTTGCGCCGGCGCTGATCAGCACGTGGTCCTCGATGGTCGGATGGCGCTTCTCCTTGCTATGGCTGGTGCCACCCAGCGTAACGCCCTGGTAGATAAGCACGTCGTCGCCAATCTCGGTGGTCTCGCCGATCACGACGCCCATGCCATGGTCGATGAACAGGCGGCGCCCGAGGCGCGCGCCGGGATGAATCTCGATACCGGTAAGAAAGCGGCTGATTTCGCTGACTATCCGGCCGAGCAGCTTCAGGCGTCGCTCCCAGAGCCAATGCGCGACACGATGATGCCAGATGGCGTGGAGGCCGGGATAGGTCAGGACCACTTCGAGCACGGTGCGCGCGGCGGGATCGTGGCGGAAGACCGCGTCGATGTCTTCGCGCATGCGGCTCAAGAGACCCATCGAAGACCTCGCTCAGTTGGCGCGCGTGGGCAACGCCGCGGCCTCGTCCGCATTGCCCGCTCGCCCCGCGCCATCGCGTGTCGCCTGCGCCCGGATGCGGGGACGGGCGCCATCCTTGTAGAGCTTGTATTCGACAGAATCAACCAGCGCCTGCCAACTCGCTTCGATGACGTTGTTCGACACGCCCACGGTGCCCCAGTTGCGACGCCCGTCGTTCGATTCGATCAACACGCGGACCCGCGAGCCGGTGCCATGGCCCGTATCGAGCACGCGCACCTTGTAATCGATCAATTGCAGCGCTTCGAGCGATGGATAGTACGGCACTAATGATTGGCGCAGCGCCGCGTCGAGCGCGTGCACCGGACCGTTGCCGATCGCGGCGTTGCGCGTGCGTCGCCCATCAGGCCCTTCGATCACGACCACGGCCTCGCTAAACGGCGCCTGGTCCTCATGCCACTTGTCGTCGAAGACCCGGAAACTGACGAACCGAAAATACTCGCGCGCCAGCCCGAGCGTGCGCAGCATCACCAGCTCGAACGATGCATCGGCGCCGTCGAAGACATAGCCGAGCCCTTCAAGACGCTTGAGTTCATCCAGCAGCAGGCCGATCTTCTCGTTGCCGGGCTCCACGCGCAATCCAAACTCGCGCGCCTTGTAAAGGATGTTCGCGCGGCCTGAAAGCTCCGAGAGCACCACCCGTCGATTATTGCCGACCAGCGACGGATCGATGTGCTCGTAGGTGCGCGCGTTGCGCTGGATGCCCGAGACATGCAGCCCCGCCTTGTGCGTGAAGGCGCTGCGGCCGACGTAAGGCTGGCGCGCGACCGGAGTGACGTTGGCCAGCTCATAAACGAGCCGCGAGACGTCTTCGAGCGACTCGAGCCGCTTCGGCGGCACACATCGATAGCCGAGTTTGAGCTGCAGGTTCGGAATGATCGAAATCAGGTTCGCATTGCCGCAGCGCTCGCCGAGTCCGTTGATCGTGCCCTGCACCTGGGTCACGCCCGCTTCGACCGCGGCGAGCGAATTGGCGACCGCGACCTCGGAATCGTTATGACAATGGATTCCCAGCTCGCATCCGACTGCGGCCTGTGCGGCTTTCACGCCGGCAACAATCTCATTCGGCAAACGGCCGCCGTTCGTGTCGCAGAGCGCGATAGTGTCAACGCCCGCGTCGTCAGCAGCCTTGAGGCAGGCAATCGCGAACTTCGGATTCGCCGCGAAGCCGTCGAAGAAATGCTCGGCATCGAAAATCACTTCATCGAGATGGCGTTTCAAGTAGGCGATGGTGTCGTGAAGGATTTCGAGGTTCTCGTCGAGTGGAATACGCAGCGCTTCGCGCACGTGCAGGTCCCAGGTCTTGCCGACCACGGTGCCGACGGAAGTGCCCGCGCGGATGATGAGTTGCAGATTCTTGTCTGCCGACGCGCGCACGCCGGCGCGGCGCGTCGAGCCAAACGCGGCGATCTTCGCGTGATGCAATCGGACGCGCTTGATCTCCTTGAAAAACGCCGCGTCACGTTCGTTCGATCCCGGCCATCCGCCCTCGATGTAATCGATGCCGAGCGCATCCAGCCGCTGCGCAATCGTCACCTTGTCCTCGACCGTGAGCGACACCTCCTCGGACTGGCATCCGTCGCGCAGCGTCGTGTCGTAGAGCTGAATTTTGCGCGCTCCGGCCATCTCAGAGCGTCTCCGGACCGGCGTTGTTCTGTTCCTCGCCGAGGAACGCGTCGTGCAGCGCGCGCATCGCGAGCTCGCCGTACTTTGAGTTGACGACCACCGAAACCTTGATTTCCGAGGTCGCGATCATCTCGATATTCACCCTTTCGTCCGCCAGCACCTTGAACATCTTCGCCGCGACCCCGGCGTGCGAACGCATCCCGATGCCGACCACCGAGACCTTGGCCACCTGCTCCTCATGGCGCACGCCGCGCGCGCCTATCTCATCGCTCAAGGCCCGGACGATTTCGAGCGCGCGGCGCAGATCCGGGCGTCCCACGGTGAACGTCATATCGGTGCGGCCGTCGGCGCTCGCGTTCTGGATGATCATATCGACGACGATGCCTGCGTCGGCAATCGGGCCGAAGATGCGCGCGGCAAGCCCGGGCCGATCCTCGACGCCGGCAATCGTCAGCTTGCTCTGGTTCTGATCGAGCGTGACGCCCGACACCAATATGTTTTCCATTGTTCGATCCTCATGGCCGACCCAGGTCCCTTCAAGCTCCTCGTTGAAGCTCGAACGCACAATCAGCGGCACGTTGAAACGCCGCGCAAGCTCGACCGAGCGCAGTTGCAGGACCTTCGCACCCAGCCCCGCCATCTCGAGCATCTCGTCGTACGAAATGCGCTTAAGTTTGCGGGCGTGGGGACAAATGTTCGGGTCGGCGGTGTACACGCCATCGACGTCGGTAAAGATTTCGCAGGCCGACGCCTTGAGCGCCGCGGCCATCGCCACCGCGGTCAGGTCCGATGCGCCGCGTCCGAGCGTCGTCACGTCGCCACGCTCGTTCATCCCCTGATAACCGGCGATCACCACCACCCGATGATCGCGAAGCGCTTCGTGCACGCGCCGGCATTCGATCCCTGTGATGCGGGCGCGGCCATGATGAGGATCAGTTCGCACTGGCAGTTGATGAGCGAGCAGCGAGACGGCCGGGCATCCGATGGCGCCGAGCCGGATCGAGAGCAGTGCCGCCGAAACCTGCTCCCCGGTTGCAACCAGCACGTCGGTCTCGCGTGCGTCAGGCACTTCGCAAAGCTCACCCGCGAGCCCGAACAGCCGATTGGTCTCGCCCGCCATCGCGGAGACCACCACGACGAGATCATCTCCGGCGGCGCGGGCGCGCGCCACGTGGTCGGCAACTTTCTTGATTCGCTCGATCGAGCCGACCGAGGTGCCCCCGAACTTCTTGACGACCAGAGCCATGTTTTCAAAACCCGCCGAAGGCGGGTTGAACCTGTAATTATGAGCGGAAGCCGGGGCCTAAACCAGAGCCCCCGGGAGCGTCATCCGAAGCGCGTTTTGAGCTTGCCGATCAGTGCCGCGTAGCGGTCGCTGATGGCGCTCAACTCGATTCGTCGCTGATTCGCCCCCGCATACTCAATACGAACCGCGAGGTAATCGATCTCCGGCGCTTCGCGGAGCCGCTCGAACCATTCCACAGCCGCGACGCCCTCGGCGAAAAGATATTCGCGGAGCCCAAGGTCATCGAGACGCGCGACTTCGAGGCGGTAGAGATCAATATGGTAGAGCGTGAAACGCCCGCGATGTTCCTGAATCATCGTGAAGGTCGGGCTCAGCACCCTGTCCTCATCGAGGCCGAGCCCGCGCGCAAGCCCTTTGACGAAGCAGGTTTTTCCCGCGCCAAGGTCGCCGGTCAGCCCGATGATCTCGCCGCCCGTGAGCAACGTGGCGAGACGGCGCGCCCATGCTTTGGTCTCGCGCGCCGAGCGGCTTTCGATTTCGAAGCGCGTCATCGTCGAAGCTGCCAACGTCACGAGTCAGGCGCGCAGCGCAGCGAGCGCAGCGGGCAGTTCATCGATTACGTCACCGGCTAGATAGCCGACCGGGCCACGATGAGTGGCCAATCGATCGGCCGCGAAACCGTGGAGAAAAACGCCGAGCTTGAGCGCATCGAACGGCGAAAGCCCCTGCCCCAGCAGCGCTCCGAGCATCCCCGACAGCGCGTCGCCCATGCCGGCCGTTGCCATCCCCGCGTTGCCGCTCGAATTGATGCAGACCTCGCCGCGCGGGCCTGCGATCACCGAGCGGCTCCCTTTCAGCAGCACGTGCGCCCCGGTCAGCTCCACGAGCCGGCGGGTGCTGGAGATCCGATCGGTGTTCACTTCGGTTGTCGAGGCGCCGAGCAGGCGCGCCATCTCGCCGGGATGCGGCGTCAAGACGACCGGCCGGATTGAATTCCTGAGCCGCGCCGCGCCAAGCTGCGCAAGCAGGTTCAGTCCGTCCGCGTCGAGAACCATCGGTATCGATAAACGATCGGGATTATCGACCAGCCATTCGATCAACGTCCGCGTGCCGTCGCTTACGCCGATTCCCGGACCGACCACGAGCGCGCTGCATCTGGACGCCAGCGCAGCGATCCGATCGACCGCGCGCGCGCCGTCGAAACGGCCGTTGAAATCGGGCATCGGCTCGGTCATCAACTCGGCCTGGCCGGACGCGACAATCGCGAAAATCGATTCGGGAATTGCGGCAGTCACCAGCCCCGCGCCCATTCTGAGCGCCGCCCGCGACGCGAGCAGCGCAGCGCCGGACTTGCCGCGGCTGCCTGCGACAATCAGCGGATGGCCGTAAGTTCCCTTGTGGGTGTTTGCGCTGCGCGGCTTAGCCAGCGGCGCGGCATCGGCCGCTTCGACAAACCATCCGGTGGTTCCGATTTCGTTGAAGGCGGAAGGTGCGAACCCGATATCGACGATGTCCAAAAGACCGCAGCAGGCCGCGCCCGGGTAGGAGACATGACCGTACTTGGCCGCGCCGAAGGTCACTGTCAGATCGGCCTCGACCGCAGCTCCCATGATCGCGCCGGTATCCGCGTTCACACCTGACGCGATATCGACCGCGGCCACGAGCGCCGATGCCCGGTTGATCTCTTCGACCGCGCGCCGCGCGGCGCCTTTGATGTCAGCATTGAGGCCGGTGCCAAAAATGGCATCGAAGATCACCGCAACCTGCGAGCGGCCGGCGGCGAATACCGAAGCGACGCTCTGTTCGGTCGTCGCTTCGATCGCCTCGACCTTTCGCTCACACTCCTCGTACGCGCGACGGGCGTCGCCGCGCAATTCGTCGCTGCGGCCGAGCAAAATGACGCCGACGTTCGCGCCGAGTTCGGCCATCCGACGCGCGGCCACCATTCCGTCGCCGCCGTTATTGCCGCGCCCCGCAACCACCAGCACGCCATTGCGAATCCGCTCCGGCCATCGACGCACCACCGCATCGGCCACCGACTCGCCGGCCCGCGTCATCAGCGAGTAAGACGCGATTCCGCTCTGCTGGCTTATACGGTCGACCTCGCGGCTCTGCGCAGCGGTCAGAAGTCTCATCGCGAACCCGGATGTCTTGCCGCGGTCCGACGACGCGTCCGCGCGCGTGGAATGATCGAAAGGTCGGGCGTCGCGATGGCCGCCTTCATCTCGCGCACCGCGCGCGCCATCCCGACTATCACAGCCCGCGCAACGATCGCATGCCCGATATGAAGCCAGCGCAGATTACGGATCGCGGCGATCGGCCCGACGTTGCGATAATTGAGCCCATGCCCGGCATTGCACTTGAGCTTGAGCGCGCGGGTTGCCTCGACCGCCGCGCGAATTTTCTCGAGTTCGGCCAGCGCCGCATCACCCAGCCGTCGATCGGGACTGCTGTCGGAGCCGAGCAAATCGTCATCGGCGAGATTCGCGTAGCTCCCGGTGTGAAGCTCGACGAAATCCGCGCCCAGCGCCGCCGCGGCCTCAAGCTGATGCTGCTCCGGATCGATGAACAGGCTCACGCCGATGCGAGCGTCCTTCAGCCGGCGAACGAGGAGGGACAATCGATCGGCGAGCCCGGCCGCATCGAGTCCGCCCTCGGTGGTAAGTTCGGCGCGCCGTTCGGGAACCATGCAGACCTCGTCGGGTCGAACCCGCACCGCCAACTCGATCATCTCTTCGATCGGAGCGAGCTCTTGGTTCAAGTGAAGCTTGAGATCGCTGCGCAGCCGGAACAGGTCGTAATCCTGAATATGGCGGCGGTCTTCGCGCAGATGAACTGTGATGGCATCCGCGCCCGCGCGCGCGGCAATCTGCGCCGCCTCAACCGGATCCGGATAAGTCGAGCGGCGGACCTGCCGCACGGTCGCAACGTGATCGATATTCACGCCGAGCTGCACCATCTGGATTTACGAGCGCGCGCCGGCGTGGCGCTGAATCGATGCGCTGATCTCGCGCGCGATGGCCGCAATCGTCCCGTAGTCGTCGCCCTCGACCATCACCCGCGCGACCATCTCGGTGCCGGAGTAGCGCACCAGCAGCCGCCCGCTGCCCGCCAGGCGCCGCTCGGCATCGGTTATCAGCCCGCGTACTTCCGGCATCCCGTCGAGCGGCGTCCGCTCGCGCACGCGGACGTTTTCGAGCACTTGCGGCACCCGGCGCATCGCGCGCAATTCGCTTAGCGGACGTTGCCTCTCGAGCATGTGATCGATCATCAGGAGCGCGGTCAGGAGACCGTCGCCGGTCGTCGCATGGTCCATAAAAATGACGTGGCCGGACTGCTCACCGCCCAGATTGTAACGCCCCGATCGCATCTCGCGCGCCACCGCCGGATCGCCGACCTCGGTGCGCAGCAATCGCACACCGCTTGCTTCCAGAGCGCGCTCGAGCCCGAAGTTGCTCATCACCGTCGCGACCACGGTGTTGTCGCGCAAGCGTCCTTCGGCGGCCAGCTTGCGTCCAAGGATCGCCATCACGTCGTCGCCGTCCAGCAGCTCGCCATGCTCGTCGAACAGCAGCACGCGATCAGCGTCGCCGTCGAGCGCGATGCCGAGGTGAGCGCCGCTCTCTTTGATCGTGGCGCGTAGGCGCTCCGGATGCATCGCGCCGCACTCGCGGTTGATGTTCATCCCGTCGGGGTCAACGCCCAGCGCAATCACTTCCGCACCGAGTTCATCGAGCAGGTCGGGTCCGACCTTGTAGGCTGCTCCGTTGGCGCAATCGACGACAATTTTGAGACCCTCGAAAGTAGTCCTGCGCGGCAGGCAATTCTTCAGCCATACCAGGTAGCGCCCCTGCGCATCGTCGATGCGCGCGGCTTTGCCGATCTGATCGGCCGGCGCGCGTTCGAGGCGGCCGTCGTTGAAGACCAGCTCCTCGATCCGATTCTCGGTCTCATCGTCGAGCTTGAAGCCTTCGCGCGAAAAAAACTTGATGCCGTTGTCCTGGAAGGGGTTGTGCGACGCCGAGATCACCACGCCCGCGTCGGCGCGCATGTTGCGCGTCAAAAAGGCGATCGCCGGCGTCGGCATCGGTCCAACCAGCCACACGTCAACGCCCATCGAACAGATGCCCGAGGCTAACGCGGTTTCCAGCATGTAACCGGAAAGGCGCGTGTCCTTGCCGATCAGGATGCGCCGATGGCGTCCGCTCGGAGCGTGGAAAACATGAGCAAGGGCGCGGCCCAGCCGCAGCGCGGTCTCAGAGGTGATCGGCTCGCGGTTGGCGATGCCGCGTACGCCGTCGGTGCCAAAAAGTCGGTTCCCCATCTTCGCTAACGATAGACCCTAAGTCTAACCTGCTGCGGTTCGTGACGCACCAACTGCATCCCGTCCGGAAGCCGGACCTGCAGCGGCACGATATGCCACGCCCCGGGCTGAATCCCGCTCGCATCGACAAAGACCGCGCCCTCAAGATCAAGCTTCGCCATCTTCAACAGCGGACCGCGGATTGCGAGATTGGCGTCCGCCGGTTCGACCCGCGATCGATAGTCCGTCGCCCGCACCTGTACCTTGAGCCCCTTGAACTCGCGATCGACGATCACCTGCTGCAGCGCAACCTTGGCCTCGACCACCTCCGTGCCGAGCCTCACGTGCGAACCAGGGTCGAGCACGCGCACCGGCGCGTCGAGGTCGGCGTTTACGCCCTGCACGGAGAGCGGCTCGGTATCTACATGCTTTAGCGCCGAGATGTAGCGGCTCGGTCCGGTCGCTTCGATCGTGGCCGGCTTGACTTCGGTGGATGCCACGCGGTATCCGGTCGCCGGCTTGCCCTCGATGTCGAGCTTCACCGGCACATCCGCGCTGACGATCCGATCGATATCAAGGACGATCTGCGACGGGACGATCCGTGTCACGCTGATTCCGCGATACTCGGCAAACATCTCCGGCGTGAGCCGAAATGACGCCTGTCCCGGCCCCACGCCGATCAGGTTGAGTCTGAGCGTCAGGCGATCGGGGTCGAGCAGCGAAAGCATGGTCGGCGTGCCCGCCATGGTGAGCTTGATGAACTGCGGATGGTCGTTGATGATCGTCAGGCCGGCGGGGAGCGAGTTGTAGCGCACCGGGACCTCAATGGTGTCCTCTTCGGAATGTTCGCCGGCGTTGACGAACACCCAGAGCGCGACCGCGAGCAGCAGCGAAAGCAGCCGTAGTCCCGGGTTGCGCATCAGGAAACGCCGCAGACGCCCGGTCGGCGCGCGCGCGGATTTCGCGGACTCTATAAGGACTGGTGATTTGGCCGGCTTCGCCATCGTCGATCACGACCTCAATCGATGAAGACGGGCGAGCAGCCGCGATGAATCGATGTCCTGGAGCAGCCGGCCGCGAATTGCGATCGAAATGGTGCCGTGCTCCTCGGAGACGACGATCACCAGTGCGTCGTTCTCCTCGGTCAGCCCGATCGCCGCACGATGGCGCGTGCCGAGCGTCGGCGCGACATTCTGATCGGTTGCGAGCGGCAGCAGGCATCCAGCCGCGAGCACGCGGTCGCCCTTGATGATCACCGCGCCGTCATGCAGCGGCGAGCCGCGCATGAAGATGGTTTCGATCAGCTCCCGCGACACGCGCGCGTCGATCTGGCGGCCGGTCTCGACGTATTCGCTGAGCCCGATCTCCTGCTCGATTGCGATCAGCGCGCCGATTCGCCGCGCCGCGAGCCAGGTCGCCGCGGCGGAAATCTCCTCGGCGGCGCGCGCCACGTTCGCGCGCGCGGCGAAGAACGGGCCCGCGCCCATCCGGGCAAGCGCGCGCCGAATATCCGATTGAAAAATCACTACCAGTATGACGATCAACGAGCCGAGGAAATTGTTGAGCAGCCAGTTAAGCGTGAACAGCCCGAGCATCTGCGAAGCCACGAAAGCCAGACCGAGCAACGCCAGACCGACAACCATCTGCACCGTGCGCGTGCCGCGAATCAGCACGATCACGCGATAGATCACGAACGCGACGATCAGAATGTCCAGCGCGTCCTGCCATCTGAGCGGAGGTATAAAGCCAATGTAACCGTGCATAGCCCGTCAGATGCGGATGCTGCCCGCAATCGATGCTGCCGCTTTGAGCGCCGCCGACGTCAGTCCGGGGTCGTGAACTCTCAGGATATCGGCGCCCATCATCACCGCCGTCACCTCCGCCGCTGCGAGGCGCGCCGCACGCTCGCGCTCACCGGCGTTTGCAAGTCCAAGCCGCAGCGCTTTCCCGGAAAATCCTATCAGAACCGGACAGCCAAGCGCAGCGACTTTCGGCAACCCTCGCATCAATGCCAGGTTGTGCTCGACCCGTTTGGCAAAGCCGAAACCGGGATCGACGATCAGACGCGACGGCGGAATGCCGGCGGCAATTGCCGCGCGAATCCGGCTGCGCAAGTACCGGCATACTTCGGCGACGACGCTCCGATACTGCGCCATCATGGTCATCGTCTCCGGGATGCCCCGCATGTGCATCAGGACCACCGCCGCCCGGCCGCGCGCGGCGACCTCCGCCATCCCAGGATCGAAGCTTAGCGCGCTGACGTCATTGATAATCGCCGCACCGGAATCGAGCGCGGCCTTCGCAACAATCGCTTTTCGTGTATCTATCGAGACAGGGATATCAAGCTTCGGAACGAGCCGCTGAAGAACGGGAACAACACGCCGCAGTTCCTCTTCGCTCGGTACTTCGCGTGCGCCCGGACGGGTCGACTCGCCGCCGACGTCGATGATGTCGGCGCCCTCCGCGGCCATCCGAAGCGCGTGCTCGACGGCGCGTTCCGGATCGAGGTAGCGGCCGCCGTCGCGGAACGAGTCCGGCGTAACATTGAGGATCCCCATCACGGCCGGGAACGCGATTGTGCGGCCGTCGGCGAGTTTGAGCGCGCGGCGGCGCGAGCGATGGCGCGGCGGCATCATGATCGACAGTATTCTGTCATCTATGATGGCGCGTCTCACCCAGGGTAGCTCGAGCGTGGGCCTCAGCTACGACAACGCCAACCGGCGCATCTCGGATGGAGGTGTGCCTTCCTAATGCCCCGGCGGAGCTGGTCTGGGGGTGGCGATAACGCTTCGCTCTCCGAAAGAAGCTGCGGTAGAATTGGTGGCGGTGAAGCGCCATGGGTAACTGGGAGCCGGCCGCATATCGCGATTACAAGTGGATCGTGCGCGATCCGGAGCTACTGGGCGGCAAGCTGGCGGTGCGGGGCACACGGCTGTCGGTCGCGTTCGTGCTGGCCTGCCTAGGCGAGGGAATGAGCGCGGAGGAGATCGCGCAGACCTATGCGCCGTTCCCGCTCGAGGCCATCCCGGAGATCATGAAGGTCGCATCCGAGCTGCTCGATTTGGGGCATGTGGCTGCCTGACGCCAATATGCCGGTGCAGCTCGTGGCGCTGCTCGGGGAGTTGGGCGTCGAGGCCGATTCGGCGGTTACGCGCGGGTGGAATACGCTCAGCAACGGGGCGCTGGTGAGCGCAGCCGTGGCGGCGGAATTTATCGCGCTGCTGACCCGGGATCGGCTGTTCGGAGAATCGGCGGCGCAGGCGCTCAAGGTCCACTCCGAGTTCGGTATCGCGCGGATTACACTGCCGCAACTGCGCGCCAACCAGTTCCTGGTGGCGTTCCGCGCGGCGTGGCAAAAGACGCGAATCGTCCCAGCGCCGGGACAGATGATAGAGTGGCCCGGGTAATAAAAGCCGCGCGTCTGCCCAACAGCGTGATCGTCACCTACGGCTACGACGCGGATTCGCGGCCGACCGGGCTCACCTATGGAACCGGCGGCTCATGGACGAGCCCCGCCCGGCAATCTGAGCAACCTGACATACACCGGAGCCTGTCCTGAGCGAAGTCGAAGGAACGCCGACGGACGGCGAACAGTGGTCGGCGGCAGCCTGGCGGCGGCTGAAAGGAAACGGTCAGAATCCGTGTGATGTGGCGCACACTGATCCACGTTGCTGGAGCTGATAGGCGAGCGGCGGGCGCGTCAGAGATCAGCCAAGCCGACTTTAGTTCTCTTTCTTACCGCGCGCGATCGCGTCATCGATGATTTTCCAGAAGCGCTTGTTCTGGGACAGCGCCAGCGCTTCAAGGTCGGTATCCTCGGTCGCCGGAATCAGCGCCACGCACGGCCGGCCGTTCCTGGCGATCAGCACCGAGCCGCTCTTGGGCAGCTAGGCAGCTCCTTGGCGTAGCGGCTAAACCGCGTTTTGACCTCGCGAATGTTCTCGACCTTCATAGACCTCACGCCAGCGCCGTTCGCAATCAACGCCGCGGCGCGGTTACTCAGGCGAGTGCGGGCTTGGGCGGCAGGCCGGGCACCGGGCTCTCGTCGGCAACGGCCTTGGGCTTGTCCTTCGGGGCGCTTGCGCCCGGGGAGCTGCCTTCCGATGCCGCTTGCTCGCGGCTCGGCGGCAACTCGCGGCCGTCCTGGAAGGCCTTGACCATCTCGGCAACCTCGCTGCCTTCCAGCACCTCTTTTTCGAGCAGGCGCTCGGCGATCGCATGCAGCAGCGTAAGATGGTCTGACAGCAGGCGGCGCGCGTTATGGTATGCCTCATCAACGATGCGCCGCACCTCGCGATCGATCTCGACCGCGGTATGCTCGGAATAATCCTTATGGTGCGCGATGTCGCGGCCGAGGAAAACCTGCTCTTCGCGCCGCCCGAAGGTCATCGGGCCGAGCTCCTTGCTCATCCCCCACTCGCACACCATCTTGCGCGCGAGTTCAGTCGCCTTCTCGATGTCGTCGCCGGCGCCGGTCGTCATGTGGTTGAAAACCAGCTCTTCTGCGACGCGCCCCCCGAACATCATCGTAAGCCGCGTCATCAGGTAGTCACGCGAGTAGGTGTAGCGATCATCGAGCGGCAGTTGCTGTGTGACACCGAGCGCCATCCCGCGCGGGATGATCGTGACCTTGTGGACCGGGTCGGCTCCGGGCAGCAGCATCGCAACCAGCGCATGGCCGCCCTCGTGATACGCGGTGTTGCGCCGCTCGGCCAGCGACATCACCATCGAGCGCCGCTCCGCACCCATCATGACCTTGTCCTTGGCGAGTTCGAAATCGGCCATCTCGACTTTTTCTTTATTACGCCGGGCCGCCAGCAACGCCGCCTCGTTAACGAGGTTTTCGAGGTCGGCGCCCGCGAAACCCGGAGTCGAGCGCGCGAGCTTGTCGATCGAAACGTTCTCGGAGAGCGGCACGCGCCGTGTATGGACGCGCAGGATGCCCTCGCGGCCCTTGACGTCAGGGCGCGGCACGACCACCCGTCGATCGAAGCGGCCGGGCCGCAACAGCGCCGGATCGAGCACATCGGGACGGTTTGTCGCGGCCACCAGGATGACGCCCTCGTTCGCCTCGAAGCCGTCCATCTCAACCAGCAACTGGTTTAGCGTCTGCTCGCGTTCGTCATGACCGCCGCCGAGGCCGGCGCCGCGATGACGCCCGACGGCGTCGATCTCATCGATGAAGATGATACAGGGCGCATGCTTCTTGCCTTGGACGAACAGGTCGCGCACGCGCGAGGCGCCGACGCCGACGAACATTTCGACGAAATCCGAGCCCGAAATTGAGAAAAAGGGCACGCCCGCTTCACCCGCGATCGCGCGGGCGAGCAGGGTCTTGCCGGTGCCCGGAGGTCCGACCAGCAGCACACCTTTCGGGATGCGTCCGCCGAGGCGCGTGAAACGTTTAGGGTCTTTCAGGAACTGAATGATCTCTTCGAGTTCGTCTTTAGCCTCATCGATACCGGCGACATCAGCAAATGTGACTTTATGCGTGTTTTCGGTCAGTAATTTCGCCCGGCTTTTACCGAAGGACATCGCTTTGCCGCCGCCGATCTGCATCTGGCGCATGAAAAAAATCCAGACAGCAACCAACAGCAAGATCGGAAAACCCTGCAGCAACGCGACCATCCACCACGAATCGGTTTCGGGCGGCTTCGCAGCGATCTTGATGTTTTTCTCGCGAAGTGTCTTTACGAGATCGGGATCGTTGGGCGCATAGGTTTTGAAATGTTCCCCACCCGTGGTGACGCCGTGGATAAGGTTGCCCTGGATGGTAACCTCAGAGACTTGATTCCTTTCTGCCTGATTAAGGAAGTCCGAAAAAATTATCTCTGGTTCGCGGGTCTGTGGCCTGCTGAAGATGTTGAAGAGCAGGAGGAACATCAGCCCCAGCACCAGCCAGAGAGCGATGCTGCGGGAAAACTGGTTCATCTGATTATGAGGCTACCATGCCGTTTCAAATCCGCGCAATCACAGGTCGAGCCGGGAGTCTAGAAAAGATGCCTTCAGACGGACTACTTTTTGCGTTTCATCGCTAAGCAAGGCCTGCCGTGAACGCGCGATGCCGGGAATCCACACAATCTGTTCCCCGGATGTGATCAGTGGGTAACTGATGCGACGCGCCGGCGGCAGCTTGTGGTCGATGAAAACGTCCTTGACCTTGCGGGTACCCGCCATACCCAACGGCGCAATCCGATCGCCGCGTAGTATGTTGCGCGCGATCAACGGCCCCGGCAGCCGGTCGGCATCGAAGAGGGCCTGATAAAGGTCTTCAGGCAAAGCCGCGGCGTCGGGCGAAATGGATGCCGCTTCGAGACGACATCCCGCCGGTTCAATCACGGTCTGCCCGGTTCTTACCAGTTCCATGGCATAGCGTTCGTAAGAAATCGGCCGGCGGCGTTCGACCGAAAGCGTCGCGTAGGCGCGCATCGCGTGCCATCCGCCGGGAAGGTCCAGTTTGCCATTCGGCGGCCCGGCGCAGCAGAGGTCGAATAGCCTCCGAATGTGCGTCCGATCGATCCGACGCAGCGTCCCCATGCGAATCGTGAGAAAGCGGCGCAGCATCGCAGCAGCCAGCGCCGGATGAAGTTTCTCAAAACCTGAAAGCCCCAACTTACCCAGACCGTTCAGACGGGAGCGCAGCTCCCGCTCCGCGGCCATCGCGATGAACTCGTCCGCATCGCGCAACTCCAGACCAAGCTCTGCCAGCCGACGCGCGAAGCCCGGCGCATAGTCGCGCTCGATCAGCGGGATCAGCTCATTGCGCACCCGATTCCGCATATGGCGCGGCGAGCTATTCGAGCTGTCGGCGACGAATTCCGCGCCAATGGCTTTGAGGTACCGAAGCAAGTCATCGCGATCGATCGTGAGCAGTGGGCGGATGATCCGGCCCGGACCTGCATCAGTCATCGCAGAAAGACCCGCGATACCCGCACCGCGAAGCATTCGCAGCATGATGGTCTCGGCCTGATCGTTCGCCTGATGGCCCAAGGCGATCCAGCGCGCGCCAAGCCGGTCCGCCGCGCGATCCAGAAACGCGCGCCGCGCATCGCGGGCGCGTTCCTCGAGATTGCCAATGTCGGTCGCGAGGACAGCGGACTCGACGATCAACTGGATTCCGAGCTCGGCGCACACCCGGCGGACGAACCGCTCGTCGCGCTCCGATTCAGCGCCGCGCAAGCCATGATTCAAGTGCGCCGCGGCGATCCGGCGTCCGATGCGATGCGTCGCATGCAGCAACGCCATCGAGTCTGGCCCGCCCGAGACCGCCACGAGGATCGGATCGTCCGGCGCGACGCCGATCCGTACCAGGGCGTCGGCGAGCGTTGCCTCGATTTTTCGGATCAGCCTGTCGGTTGCAGCGTCGATGCGTGACACCCTTCTCATCCGGCGAGCCGGTCGAGCAGGTTGAGGATTACATCGATTCCCGGCAGGTTGACCTCAAGCTCTTCGGCAAGCGTTCGAATGATTCGAACCCGTTCCAATGCTTGGCGCGTATAAAGCGGCTCGCGTCGCCCGTCGATCTCGATCACGCGGGCCGGCACGAGCAATTCCTCTTCCTCCCACAGTCGAAGCTGGCCTTCGCTGACCTTCGCAATTCGGCAAAGCGCGATCCGACTGAAGTAGGTTGGCGAACGTTCCGCGATTTTGCGAACTCCTGACGCCCTCCGGCGGGCCATGACTCCTTCCCTTCTTCTAACTTATAACTCCCGCGCGAGATCGGCGCGCGGATCGGGAACGCCGCGAGCCCTGCGCTTTTCAGCCAACTGCTGCATAAGATGCCGCTCGTCGTCGCTTAGATCCGTCGGCGCCAGCACCTTCAATTCGAATAGAAGATCGCCGGCCGGCTGCTTGCCGCGCGCCGGGATGCCGCGGCCGCGCAGCCGCATCACGCGCCCGGTCTGGCTACCAGCCGGAATCTTAAGCGATACGCGTCCATCGAGCGTCGGCGCGACCACCTCCGCGCCCAGCGCCGCCTCGTAATCCCAGACCGGAAGCTCAACCCGGATGTCACGGCCCGATACCGTGAAGCCCGGTTGATGCTCCAGCCGGACGGTGAGGAATAGGTCCCCGTTAAGTTCGGCGCGCGGTCCCCGGCCGCCCTGCCCCTTCAGCCGGATTCGGTCGCCGTCGGTCATTCCGGGCGGAATCGTCACTTCAAGCGTACGCCGCGCTGGTATCGTGCCGCGCCCGGCGCACCGTGGACACGGCTCGGCCGATCGGATGACGCGCATCTTTTCGCGCTTCTCCTCGTGCGCGACCATTCCGGTGCCGCCGCATTGCGGGCAATCGTCCTCTGCGGTGAGTTCGAGGCGCCGTTTCGCGCCATGCATCGCATCGCGCAGTGAAATTGTTACCTCGGCCTCAAGGTCGGGGGCTCGCGCCGCCGCTGAACCGCCGCCGAAATCAAAATCCGTGAAATCGGCCCCGGTGCGAAATCCGCGACGGCCGCGTCCGCCGCCCATCGAGAAACCGCCGCCGCCCGCAAAGAAGCGCTCGAAGAAATCGCTGAAGCCACCGCCGAAACCGCCACCCGTGCCCGCCTCCGCACGTGCGCCCGCGTACTGCCGGAAGATGTCCTCCTGCGACGCGCCGCGCTCCCAATCGGCTCCGAGCTGATCATATTTCTTGCGCTTCTCGGCATCGCCGATTACTTGGTACGCCTCGTTGATCTCCTTGAAGCGCTGCTCGGCGGCCTTGTTATTAGGATTGACATCAGGATGGTACTTGCGTGCAAGCTTGCGAAAAGCGCTCTTGATCTCGGCTTCGCTTGCGTTGCGCTCAACTCCCAGGGTCTTGTAGTAGTCGCGAAATTCCATCCTTGGTTTCTCAATTCAAGATGGCCATGAATTCGCTGATAGCAAGGGTTCACGAGGCCGAGCGCGTCTTGGATGACTGCCCGGTCAACTCCGCAAGGCGGCGTTCGAGCGCCGCGACCTCTTGTTCGAGCCGACGTTGACGCCTCCAGATGAACATCACGTAGGCGAAAATCACCATGAAGATAATCGTATAGGCCGCGAACAGATAGCCGAAGTTTTCCATCATCAGTCTCCGGCCTCGGCCAGCGCGATTTCGAGCGTCAGCCGATTCAGACGCGCGCGAGTGCGAAGCGTCGCGAGCCGCAGGATCAACAGCCACGCGAAGAGCGCGGTGAACGCGGCCATCGCGACCAGCAACGTTGCTACCATCCTGGGATCTTCCAGGCCGTGGCCGCCCTGGCGCGTGACGAGCACCGCAGGATGGATTGTGCGCCAGAGCCGCACCGAGACGATCACCACGGGCACGTCAAGCGCGGCAATGATCCCGAGCACCGCCGCGACGCGCGCGCTTTGCGGCGTCTCATCCGCTGCCGCGCGGAGCATCAGGTAACCGCCGTACATCAGCCAAAGTAGCAGCGTCGTGGTCAGGCGCGAATCCCACGTCCACCAAACGCCCCAGATCGGCTTGGCCCAGATCGATCCAGTGATCAGCACGAGCGTGCAGAAGACCATCCCGGTCTCTGCCGCTGCCTGACCGAGGTCATCCCAGATTTGATCGCCGAGCCAGAGATAGAGCGCACCCGCGATCGCGACCAGTCCGAAGCCGGCGAAAGCGACCCACGCACAAGGCACATGAAAATAGAAGATACGCTGCACGATTCCCTGCGTTGCCTCGTTGGGCACATAGAGGAAGGCCATATAGAGCGCGGCGACCATCAGGAGCGCCGTTACGATTCCAAGCATCGCTATGAAATTACGATTCATTCGCAAGACTGCATCCTACTCTATATGTTCCGCCCGCGCCTGCCGCGGCAAGGCTGACCTTGGACGATCGGATGGCGCCATCATGCCCGGACAACGTTACCATTGAGCCTCGGCATCGGCAGGACTTTTGTCCGTCCGGGGCTCTTGCCGATGAGCGTTCTTCCTGACGGAGCAATGGGCGCTCTACCGGCAATTCGCTCCGATCACGCCTCAGACGACCATCAACTTCGGAGCGACGATGGCGTTTCCTCAACTGAAAGAATGGTAAATCCTGCTTCAGCGCGCAGCGCTCAGGCTTGCTCGGCCATCACGTGCTCGAACAGCAGGTAGCCAGCGACGGTGTAGATAACGTCGAACGCGATCAGGATCCTGATCCAGGTCCACGCTGCGCCAAAGGGCGCCCCGCCAAGTAAAACCGCCGAGGCTTTGACGCCCGCGATAAGCGCCGGGACGTAGATCGGCACTGCGAGCATCGGCAGCGTCAGATCGCCGAGCCTGGTATGACCCGCGATCGCGGCGAGCATGATTGCCAGCGCCGCGAAGCCGAGCAGGCCGAGCGCCAGAATCGGGACCATCCGCAGCAGGCCCGAATCGAAACTCAGATTGAAGAACAGCACCATCAGGATAACGGCCGCGATCTCGGCGACCGCCATGAAGACCAGCGCGGCGGCGAGTTTGGCCAGATAGAGCGTCGCGCGGTCGACCGGCGCGATGAGCAGCCCGGCAATACATCCGTTCTCCCGCTCGGCGCCAAGGGCACGGGTCGCGCCGACCATCCCGGAAAACAGCAGTGCAATCCAGAGCGCGCCTGCGGCTGCTTCCGTGCCGCGCGCGCCCGCCTGGCTCAGCGCAAAAACGACCACAACCAGGATCAGAATCGACAGCGCGACCATTGCGATCGTGCTCTCGCCTGAGCGCAGTTCGAGCCGAAGATCCTTGCGCAGGATTGCTGCGAACGCGGACATTTTCCGGGCCCCTCAGCCGGCAATTCGCTCCACGCGACGGCGTTCCAGCCGGCCGGCACGGAGATCGTAAAGCTCGAAATCAAGACCCGCGAGCGCATCCGTGCCGTGCGCGGTGATCAGGACGGCGGCGCCGCGCGCGAGGCTTGCTTTAATTAAGTCCTTTGCGAGCGAGACACCGTCGGCGTCGAGAGCCGTGAACGGCTCGTCCATGATCACCAGGTCGGGATCGCCGATCAAAGCGCGGGCCAGCGCGAGGCGTTGTTCATTACCGCGCGAGATCGTGCGCACCCGATAATCGGCGAACCCTTCAAGTCCAATGCGCGCCAGCCATCGCATAGCGCGCTCGCGTGGGTCGCCGAGTCCATAGAGCGTGGCATAGAACTCCAGATTCTCAGCCGCAGTCAAGCGCGGATAGAGAAAACTCTGATGGCTGACTAGCCCAACCCTGCGCCGGGCCTGGGACGTGCCGAACACCGCGACGGAGCCTGAGGTGGGGCGCAGCAGGCCGGCGAAAATTTTCACCAACGTCGACTTGCCCGAACCGTTCACACCGCTAATCGCGACAAGGCTGCCCGGCCAAAGCTCGAACTCTACATTGCGCAGGACGGGCACGACGCCGAAGGTCATCGCGACCCCATGCGCGGCCAGCGCCGGCTGAGTCATCAGCCGGCCTCGCCGCCCACGCGGCGGAGCGCCGCGAGCGGCGCACCGCATATGGCGCAGAACTTATGCGCAGGGCCGACTGCGCCGCCGCAATGAGGACAGAAGCGGACGTTGCGGGGCGCGGCGCCCCGCAACGGACGGACCACGCCTGCGCCCGCGGCTGCAGGCGTCGCCGCGGATGAACTCGGACGGCTCGCGACCCGCAGCCGTCCGAGCGCATCCATGGCTGCCAACGCGCGCTCTTCGAGCGGCGCTTTCAACACCGCATAATCAGCATCGGAGAGCTTTCCCATCTCGTGGTCGAATTCGAGATCGCGCAAGCCCTGCATCGCGAGTTCGCGTTCATGCTCGAGCCGCTCAGCTTCCGTCGAGCGGCTCGCACCGCGACGCCAGAATGATTCCCCCGTCAGCGGTGCGGCGACAAACAGCGTCACGCCGGTTACGATCAAGATTGCAGCGATGTAGATCATCGCTGCTACATCCCTTCCCTGAGACGACGTTCGAGCTCGCGCCTGAGCGCAGGATTGGCGTCGTCGGCCGGCGGCGGCTCGGACGCTCCGCGAGCGCTGTCAACGGAGGGCGTGGCGCGCCATCTCGAAACGGTGAATATCACGAGCATCGCGCCGAGCACGATCGCGATCGGCGGTATCACCCACGCGAGCAGATTGAACCCTTGCATGGTCGGCGCGGAGAGCACCTTCTCCCCGTACTGGGCGCGGAAAAGCCCGATGATTTGCGCGCCATCCATCCCCTGCGCGATGAGTTTGTCGATCTTTTCGCGCACCGGAACTGCGAACTCGCAGTTCGGATGATTGCAGTTGGCAACCGTCAGACCGCACCCACATTGGCAGGTCAGCCCCTCGGCCACCGCGTCGCGCGTGGTCTTCGCAAACCTCTGGGTGGCCGCCGCGGCGTTGATCTCGGCGCCGGCAACTAGCGCAATGATCGCAATGATTGACGCGAGGCGCATCGCCGCGCTCAGCGGCCTCCCGAAGCGGCTTCGGGCGCGAACCGATCGTCGCTCGCGCGACCGCGCACGGTCGCGGCGATCGCGGCGCGCTCGCGGACGTTGGGCCACATCGCGACGACAGTTCCCAGCGCCATCACGAATCCGCCGAGCCAAATCCAGAAGACCAGCGGCGTCAGAAACACTTGGAAGGTCGCGGTCGCCGAGGCCTCGTCGAACCCGGCCAAAACAACATAGAGGTCTGAGACCGGCGTCGAGCGGATCGCGACGTCGGTTGCGGGCTGCTGTGCGGCTTTGTAAAAAAGCTTGGCGGGAGACATCGTCGCGACCTCGCGCCCGTCACGCGTGACGATTAACTTCGCGCGCACAATCTCGACGTGGGGCGTCTCGCGTGAGGCGAGCCCTGTATAGCGCAGGTCGTAGGGTCCGACCGAAAAACTCTCCCCGCTCTTCACGCTGCGCTTGACCTCGGTCTTGAAGAACGACGAGCCGACAATTCCGATGAACGCGAAGACCACGCCGATATGGATGATGTAGCCGCCGTAGCGGCGATTGTTCTTCGCGACCAGGTTGACCAGGGCGCGCGCGGGTGGCTCGGCCACTAGATGACCCCGCGCGCTGACGCCGCGCCGGAACTCAACCAGGATCGTGCCGAGGACGAACGCAGCAAGCGAAAACGCTGTCAGCGCGTACCATCGATGAAGACCCGCCGCGAACGCGCACAGTCCCGCCGCGACACCGAAGATCACCGGCGCGGCGAAGCTTTGGATCAGGTTTCGCGGTGTGGTTCGTCGCCATGCGATCAACGGTCCGGCGCCCATCAGGAAAATCAGCCCGAGCGCGAGCGGCGCAACGACACGATTGAAGAATGGCGGTCCGACGGTGATTTTCACGCCGCGCACCGCCTCGGAGAGCACCGGAAAGAGCGTACCCCAGAAGACCGCGAAGGCGATCCCGATCAGCACCAGGTTGTTGAACAGAAAGGCGGCCTCGCGCGAGAGATAGGACTCGAATTCCGCCGGCGTCCTCAGATCGTTCACGCGCCACAGCAGCAGCGCGGTGTAGAGAATCGCGATGCCGATAAGGAAACCAAGGAAGTAAGGACCGAGGCCGGACTGCGTGAACGAATGGACCGACGAAATGACACCGCTGCGGGTAATGAAAGTGCCGAAGAGCGTCAGCCCGAACGCCATCCCGATAAGCGCGAGGTTCCAGACCTTCAGCATGTCCTTGCGCTCCTGGATCATCACCGAGTGAAGATAGGCGGTCATCACCAGCCACGGCATAAACGCAGCATTCTCGACCGGATCCCACGCCCAGTAGCCGCCCCATCCGAGCACTTCGTACGCCCAGCGTGCGCCGAAGAGATTGCCGAGCGTCAGGAAAAACCATGAAAAGATCGCCCAGCGGCGCGTGGTGCGAATCCAGCTATCGTCAAGACGGCGCGTGATTAGCGCCGCCGCGCCGAACGCGAACGGGACGGTCGCGCTGACGTAGCCGGTGTAAAGCGAGGGCGGATGGATCGCCATCCAGTAGTTCTGCAGCAGCGGATTCAGGTCGGTGCCTTGCGCCGGGATGTTGGTGAGCAACGCGAACGGGCGCGTCACGAAATTCAGCATCGCAAGGAAGAAGATCGCGACGCCCGCCATCACGGCGAGCGCCCATGGCGCGATTTCAAGATTGCGACGGCGGTTCTGCCAGGCGACGATCGCTGAAAAGATCGAAAGCAGCCACGTCCAGAAGAGCAGCGAGCCCTGCTGTCCACCCCAGAGCGCGGTGATCTTGTAGATCGTCGGGAGCGTGGTGCTCGAATACGAGGCGACGTACTCAAGCGAGAAGTCGCTTCGCAGAAGCCCGGTCCACAAAACCAGCATCGCGATCGTGACCATCGCGCACATCGCCCAGATCGCATGCCGGGCGCTGGCGACAAGATCGGGCAGGCCGCGGTCAACGCCGTAGAGGTTCGCGGGGATCGAGTAGATGGCGAGAATCAGCGCGAGCGCGAGCGCCAGTTGACCGAGCAGCGGCATCACTACCCCTTCTTGTCAGGAACGTATTTCGATGGGCATTTGGTGAGTACCTGGCTCGCCTCGAGTCGCGCGGGGGTGCTGAGCCGGCCTTCGACAATCACGTCGCGATTATCGGCAAGCATATCGGGTTTCGGCTCGCCGCGCGCGATGACGTCGAACAGCACCGGCGCGCCGACGGCGACCGGCTGGACGGTCGCACCATCCTCGGCCTTCGGCAACGGCATCATCGTGAATTCAAGCGTGAGCGTGGCCGGGTCCCATCGGATCGTGCCCGGCTTGACGCGGCCAGCGACGCGCAGACTCTGGCCCATCAATTCGGATTCGCGCGCGCGGACTTCGTTAACGGTCAAGTAGTATTCGGAGGTGCTCTGTATAGCGGTCGTGATCAGGTATGCAACGGCGGCCATAACCAGGCCGACGCCGATCACGAACCGTAGCTTCCGTGGCATTGTGAGTTACTCTATCGCTTGCGCAGCGCTTTCGCGCGCTACGAAGACGATACATTTTGACTTGTATAAGATGCGGTCGGCAAGCGAACCGGAACGGCCAGTTGCCAGTCGCTTAATGCAAAAACCGTTGCTTCTTTCGGTCGTCGGGATGGTCGCGATCTTCGCGTTTGCTGCCCGCGACGCGATAGCCCTCGCCCGCCCAGGTCCCCAGGTCGACCATTTGGCAGCGTTCGGAGCAAAACGGGCGAAAGCGATTGGTTGGCGAACCGTCGGCCGGCCGTTTGCAAATTGGACATCGCACAAGCTGATCGTTCCAAATTCGCGATCAGGCCGCAATCTCTATTTGACGCCGATTTCGGGCCAATCGGGTGCTTCGCTGCAATGCGAAGTTCCGCCACGGACCTCGAAACGTTTCGCGTCGGCGACATAGCCGAACCGCTCGAAGTAGCAGAGCCGGCGGCGATCGAAGCCTCGGTAGGTCGCCTTGACTTCGACTTCAAATGCAGCTTTGCCATCGATGATCGCGGCGTACTTGCCCGGCGGCAAATGTCGATAAATGTAATGCGGGACGTTGGGCGAGAGGATTCCCGCCCGCAGCCGGTCAATGGCTCCGATCGGGGCGCCGTCGATCAGCACGCGCGAGTCAATCACTGTTTCATCAGAGGAAAGGTGGCCGAAGTTGCGATACTGGATCGTCACGCGAGGATCGTTCGGCTTCGAGTCGTCCAGCCGCACCGATTCGACACCGACATAGGGGCGCTCAGAAGCAAGATAGATCCATCGCGCGATACTCGAGGTGCGCCAGGTCGCGAAGGCGCTGAAGATGGTGGCCAACACCATCAATCCGGTCATCAACTCGGCGACGCCAAGAATCTGACCGAGCCGACGGCGCTCGTTGCGGGTCAGCGGATCGTTTCCTTCATTCTCGCCTTCCTCATGCGCCATCCTCGTCCCCTCCCCCGCACCTGGAATTGTTATGGTCTCGCAGGCGTGGAGTGGCCGCGACGGAGCAATATCGCAGACAGCACTACAATCGCGAGCGCGACCAGCAGCAACACCACGACGAGCCAGAGGTAGGTCTCGATTTCGGTGCCGATCAGCGCCGCGAACGCGAGCACCGCGCTTATCCAGTAGAAGCTCTGATCGAAATGGACGCCGGCGAGAAAGCTCGTAATCGCCAGCATCAAAATAGCTGTCAGCGCAACGGCGTCGGTCGACATCTGTCCGCGCGAATGCTGGAGAAAGAGGATTTCGAGCGCGATGATCGGGCCCAGCCAATGGAGCGCCTGACGCAACACGATCCGCCAGAGGGCGATTTCGTGAGCACGCCCGGAAGCGAGTTCATGGGCGAGGCACCCGATGCCAAAGATGGGGAACATCGCGAACCAGTAATCGTGCGACTTCTGGCTCGAATAATTCGAAAGGAACAGCCCCAGCATCACCATCACGGTAAGCGCGCCGACCAGCAGGATACGCCGGATCAGCAGCGTGTGGATCCGCCCCGCGTGATACATCAGCCGGTCGGACCACGCCACCGGGCTTGAAGGCTCCGTAATCGGCGTGGCGCTCATGGGACCGCAAACCACATGGTGGCGAGCGGCGGCAGCGTAAGGCGCAGCGAGAAATCGAGTCCATGCCAAGGGATCGCCTCGGCCATCACTGCACCGCCGTTGCCGACGTTCGTACCCGCATAGAATGCTGAGTCAGAGTTGAGGATTTCGCGATAAAGACCGGCCACCGGGACGCCTACACGATAGCGTCGGCGGACAACCGGTGAGAAATTGCAGACGCATAGGATGCTCCGGCCGCTGTGCGGTGCGATGCGCAGAAACGCGATCACGTTCTCGTCGGCGTTGTGCAAATCGACCCATCGAAAGCCCGCAGGCTCTGTGTCGGCCTCCCAAAGCGCCGGTTCATTTCGATAAATGCGATTCAGATCGCGCACCAGGGTTTGGAGCCCGCGATGCTCATCGTACTGGCATAGATGCCAGTCGAGGCTCTCCTCGCTATGCCATTCGCGCCATTGACCGAACTCGCTGCCCATAAAGAGCAGTTTCTTGCCCGGATGCGCCCACATGTAGCCATAAAGCGCGCGCAGGTTCGCGAACTGCTGCCATCGATCACCCGGCATCTTCGAGAGCATCGCGCTTTTGCCGTGCACCACCTCATCGTGTGAGAGCGGCAAGATGAAGTTCTCGGTCCAGGCGTAGAGAAAGCCGAAGGTGAGATCCTGATGATGGAAGCGGCGATGCACCGGATCTTTGGTGAAGTAATCGAGCGTGTCGTGCATCCAGCCCATGTCCCATTTGAAGCCGAAGCCCAGGCCGCCAAGATAGGTCGGCCGGCTGACGGCGCCCCACGCGGTCGACTCTTCGGCAATCATCGAGATGCCCGGGTTGAGCCGGTAGACGGTTTCATTGAGCTGGCGGATGAAATCAACGGCATCCAGATTCTCGCGGCCGCCGTAGCGATTCGGAATCCATTCGCCCTCGCGCCGCGCGTAATCGAGGTAGAGCATCGAGGCGACCGCATCAACCCGCAGGCCGTCGGCGTGATAATCGCCGAGCCATTTGAGTGCGCTTGAGATCAGAAACGATCGCACCTCGCTGCGGCCGTAGTTGAAAATGTAGGTGCCCCAGTCGGGATGCTCACCCTGGCGCGGATCGATATGTTCGTAGAGCGCCGTGCCGTCGAAGCGGCCGAGCGAGAAATCGTCCTTCGGAAAATGCGCCGGCACCCAATCGAGCAGCACGCCGATGCCGCGGTTGTGTAGGTGATCGACGAAGAAGCGAAAATCGTCGGGAGTTCCCCAGCGCGCGCTCGGTGCGAAATATCCGGTCACCTGGTATCCCCATGATCCGCTATACGGATGCTCCATCACCGGCAGCAACTCGACGTGCGTGAAACCCATGTCGCTTACATAATCGGCGAGCATCGGGGCGAGCTCGCGATAGGAAAGCTGCCGCTGAGGTTCGGCGGGATCGCGCCGCCATGAACCGAGATGCACTTCGTAAATCGACATCGGCGAGCGATATGGATCGGTCTTCGCGCGGCGCTCCAGCCAGTCATCGTCGGTGTAGCGATAGGTCGGCTCGTAAACTATCGAACCAGTGCGCGGCGGCAGCTCCATCGCGGCAGCATAGGGATCGGTCTTGAGCATCGGCGGGCCGCCGGCCTGTGTACGCAGCTCGAACTTGTAGCACGCGCCGGCCGTCAATTCCGGGATGAAAAGCTCCCAGATGCCGGAGCTGTCGAGTGAGCGCATTTGATGAATGCGGCCATCCCAATGATTGAAATCGCCGACCACGCTTACACCCGCGGCATTCGGCGCCCAGACCGCGAACGCGACTCCGCGCACACCCGCATGCTCCCTCACGTGTGCGCCGAGCTTTTGATATGCGCGCTCATCTTGACCGGAGTTGATAAGATAAAGGTCGAGCTCGCCGAGCGTGGGCGGAAAAGCATACGGATCGTGAATCTTCCTGATCTCTCCATCGAGGTGATGGATCTCCAGGCGATAATCGAGCCGCGTGCGATTCGCGACCCGGGTTTCGAAAAGCGAGGTGCCCGGATACGGCCGCATGCTCTGCGGCGCCCCGTCGTCGGGAATCACGATCACTTCGCCGGCGTCAGGGCGAAGCGCGCGTACGACAACACTGTGATCGAACTGATGGGCTCCGAGCAGTGCGTGCGGGTTTGCATGGCGAAGTTCAAGCAGCGCTTTAATTTCGGCCGCGCTCATCGTTGGAGACAAAACGGCCTCGTCAGGTACCACTAGCGGCCTCCGTGCCTAAAATCTCTTCGATGCCGAGCAACGGGACGCGCAGCCAGTCGGGCCGGTTGTTAAGCTCGTACCCAAGTTCGTAAACCGCCTTCTCCAGCAACAGCGCGTCGAGCATGATGCGCAAGTCCTGACGATCAACCGGGACGAACGACGCACGCCCGACGGTCTTCAGGTACCCGTCCAGGTAGGCCCACGAACACCAGGTCTGCCAGAGCCGCGCCCACGGCTCCATCGCTTCGAAATCGTTGATGCCGAGCGCGCCGCTGCGCAGCCGATCGAACAGCGCCACCAGCGAGGCATAATGAAACGACCGCAGCATCCCGGCCACGTCGCGCAGCGGCGAGCGCTTGCGGCGGCGGTCGTCGAGCGAGCGCGCCGGCTCGCCTTCGAAATCGATAATCATGAAGTCCTTGCCAGTGTTCAGAATCTGCCCGAGATGGAGATCGCCGTGACATCGCGTGCGCATCACGACAAAGCGATGGTTCAGAAACGCAGCGAAGCGTGCCTGAATGCGATCTTGATTCGCTGCCAGCCGCTGCAGAGGTCCGCGCAGTTCCGGGGCAGTCAAGTCGGGCCGGCTGCGTAGCTGCCGCAGCACGCCTCCGAGCAAGTTACGCATCGATTGATACGCCGACCGCTGGTAGAGCGTCGTGTAAGGCTCCGGCGCAAAGGCCGGTTCGTCCTCGGCGCTGGCAAGCGCCAGATGCAGCTCTGCGGTGCGGCGGCCCAGAAGTGCCGCAACTCCGAGATAGGCGCCGATCAGATCACGAGTCGCTGTGGATGGCTCTTGTGCGGTTATCACCTCAACCAGCGGCCGGTTGGAGACCCCGATATTCGCATCCTTCTTGGTCACCGCGCGCTCGAAGTAGCGCATCAGCTCGCGATGGGTGTACTCCCAGGCATCGCCCTGGTTCGGTGCGAACCCGTGCAGCACTGCCATCGTGCGCGGCTCTTCGCGTCCGGTCTGATATTCGAGCCATCCGGCGAGCGGCGGAGTGTGCGGGAAATTCGCGCGCTGCGTAAGAAAGCGGCCGATTTCTAGATCAGGATTCAATCCGGGGTCGAGCCGGCGAAACATTTTGAGGATTAACTTATCCCCAAACACCATCGAAAAGTTGCTCTGCTCGGCGCGAATCGGCTTCACATCGATTCTGCCGTCAAGCGCTTCGCGGATGCCCTGCCAGGCCCCGGTCACGCCGACCCGCAGTTCGCCACGCTCGCCGCGCAGGGGACGCCGGCGTTCGATGATGCCGAGCAGCGCGTGACAGAACTCGGCGTCCGCGCCGGCATCGTAAACCAATCCTTCAGCCCGGCCGTTGCGACTATGCAGTTTCATCTCGGCAATTACACGGTGAGGAGCTTGCGAACGCATCTCGGCGGCGCGATCGCCTTCGGCGCGCGCCAGCGGGATTACATAGGTCTCCGAATCGCCGTAGGTGTATTCGACGGCCACCAAGCCGAGCATCGTGCCGCTCGCTTCGTGGATCTGAATCAGGTCATTAATCGCTGCGCGCTTTATGTTACGCGCCTTGCTCCGAAACCATCGCGAGCGCGGCAGGTACGACGCCAGCGCAGGCTCGAGTTCCTCGCGCTCGGCGCCGCGAATGAAACTCTCCCATGAGCCGGTCGCCTCAAGCCGCGGAGCGCTGGCCGCCGCGGCGGCCACTTCGATTGTCTCCTTGCGCGGCGGCTCGAGCGCAAACCAGTCGAAATTATGCGGTCCGAGCGTCAGCAGGTAAGGATGCTCGCCGATGGGCGGAAAGGCAGTGCGGCCGATCAGCTCCACCGGAACCATTCCGCGAAAGCGGCTCAAATCGAGCTCCACGTACTGCACGAAACGCGACAGGTTTGCGACCACCAGGATGCGTTCGTCGCCGAAGCTTCGAACGAAGGCAAGCACGCGCGCGTTTTCCGGGCTCAGAAGCTCCATCGTGCCGCGCCCAAAGGCCTTGTACTGCTTGCGCAGCGCTATCAGCCGGCGCATCCACCAGAGCAGCGAATGGCGGTTGCGCTCCTGCGCTTCAACATTGACGGTCTGGTAGTGATACTCGTACTCGATGATCACCGGCAGGATGAGCTGCTGGGGGCTGGCGCTGGAAAATCCGGCGTTCCGATCGCCGCTCCATTGCATCGGCGTGCGCACGCCGTCGCGATCGCCGAGGTAGACATTGTCGCCCATCCCGATTTCGTCGCCGTAGTAAACGACCGGAGTCCCCGGCATCGAGAACAGCAACGCGTTGACCAGCTCGATCGTGCGGCGATTGTTGCCGAGCAGTGGCGCGAGACGGCGTCGGATGCCGAGGTTGACCCGCATGCGCGATTCCTGCGCATACGCGCGGTACATGTACTCGCGCTCCTCCTCGGTAACCATCTCGAGCGTGAGCTCGTCGTGGTTGCGCAGAAAGAGCGCCCACTGGCAGGTTTCATCGATCGGCGGTGTCTGGTTCCAGATGTCGGTCAGCGGAAACCGATCTTCCATCCGCACCGCCAGGAAAATGCGCGGCATCAGCGGAAAATGGAATGCCATGTGACATTCGGCCGCGTTCAGATACGCGACCGCGTCCTCCGGCCACTGGTTGGCCTCGGCGAGAAACATCCGATTCTTGTACTTGCGGTCGACGTGCGCGCGGAGCTCCTGTAGTAACGCGTGGGTCTCCGGCAGGTTCTCGCAACTCGTGTTCTCGCGCTTATAGAGATAAGGGATCGCATCCAGCCGCACGCCATCGACGCCCATCGAAAACCAGAAATCGAGGATGCTGAACGTCGCGCGCCGGACCTCGGGATTGTCGTAATTCAGATCAGGCTGATGCGAGTAAAAGCGATGAAAATAATAGGCGTGGGCGACCGTATCCCACGACCAGTTCGAAGGCTCAAAGTCCTGGAAAATAACCCGCGCTTCCTTGAACTTCTCCGCGGTGTCGCTCCAGATGTAGAAATCGCGATAGCGGCTCCCGCGCGGCGAGCGGCGCGCGCGCTGAAACCAGGGATGCTGGTCGGAGGTGTGATTCATGACCAGTTCGATCACCACGCGTAATCCGCGGCGATGCGCCTCCCTTAAGAAGCGCTTGAAATCCTGCAGCGTGCCGCAATCCGGATGGATGCTGGTGTAATCGGAAATGTCATAGCCGTCGTCGCGCAATGGCGACGGATAGAACGGCAGCAGCCACAGCGTCGTGATGCCGAGATGCTCTAGATAATCGAGCTTCTCGGTGAGGCCGCGAAAATCCCCTATTCCATCGCCGTCGCTGTCATAGAACGAGCGCACGCGAAGTTCGTAAAAGATCGCGTCCTTGTACCAGAGCGGATCGTCCGCCAGTACCGTCTCCACCTACGCGCCCCTTAGTGCTCTCTACTTACGAGGAAAACATGCGCCGGCTCGACCTGCGGATCGAGCCGTACATAATTGCGATCCGCCCATCGATAGCGATTGCCGGTCAACAGGTCGGTGACGAAATACGATTCGCCCGGCTTGACGCCGACCGCATCGGGCGGAACGAAAGCCGTGCATTCGTGCACGCCCATCGGATCGAGATTCACCGCCACCATGATCACGTTGCGCCGGTCGTCCGTCGCTTTCACGTACAGTATTATCTGATCGTTGTCGGTGGTTAGAAACTGCAGATTCGTGAAGAGCTGCAAAGCCGGATTGTCGCGCCTGATTTGATTCAGCTTGGCGATGAATTCCGTTATGTTGCCAGGCTGGCTCCAATCGCGCACGCGGATTTCGTACTTTTCCGAGTCGCGATATTCCTCCGTGCCCGGAATCGCGTCGTTCTCGCAAAGCTCGTAGCCGCTGTAGATTCCGTATGCAGGCGAGAGCGTCGCCGCCAGTATAAGGCGCATCTTGAAAGCCGGCCGCCCGCCGCGCTGCAGAATCGGCGAAAGGATGTCCGGCGTGTTTGTGAAGAAGTTCGGCCGGAAATATTCGCGCATCGGAGTTTGAGTGAGTTCGGTCAGGTACTCGGTCAGCTCGGCCTTGGTGTTGCGCCAGGTAAAGTAGGTGTAGGACTGGCTGAAGCCGGCCTTCGCGAGCGCCTTCATCACCTTGGGCCGGGTGAATGCCTCGGCCAGGAAGATGACCTCGGGATGTTTTGCCTGAATGTCGCCGATCAGCCATTCCCAAAAATCGATCGGTTTGGTGTGGGGATTATCGACGCGGAAGATCTTCACGCCGTGACCGATCCAGAAACGTAGAATCGAACGAATCTCTTCGGCCATTGCGCCGCACTGCGGCGAATCGAAATTCAGGGGGAAAATATCCTGGTATTCCTTCGGAGGATTCTCGGCATAACGAATCGAACCATCGGGACGATGATAAAACCATTCGGGATGCTGTTTTATCCACGGATGGTCGGGCGAGCACTGGAGCGCGAAATCGAGCGCGACCTCCATCCCAAGGCCGTTCGCTTCAGCAACGAAATAGTCGAAATCCTCGAGGCTGCCGAGCGCCGGTTCGATCGCGGTATGGCCGCCGGCGGCGCTGCCGATCGCCCAGGGACTGCCCGGGCTGTCTTCGTTCGCGACCGAAGAGTTGTTCGGACCTTTCCGAAGTGTTTTGCCAATCGGATGGATCGGTGTGAGATAAACGACATCGAAGCCCATGTTATGGATTTCGACCAGCCGCGCCGCCGCTTCCCGCAGAGTCGCGCCGCGACCGGGCTCGCGTCCCTGCGAACGCGGGAACATTTCGTACCATGAGCTGAATCGCGCACGCGGACGATCCGCGATTACTTCGAGCGCCGGCGAGAAGCTGACCGGATCAATGCGGCGGCCGAAACGGGTCGCGTACTCCTCGACTTTAGGATCGCTGAAGATCGCGAGCGCGGCGCGTCCGTCGGTCTCGTTTTCGAGTCGCGAAAGGATCGTGCTCAACGTCGCTTTTCCCGCACTGTCGGCGCGCCGCTGGATCTCCTTCAGCAGTGCGATACCTTCGAGTATCTCTGATCCGACATCGCGCTTCCCCATTTCGACCCACTTCTTGAAATCGGCGAGCCAGGAAGCAAAGCGATCCGTCCATCCGATGACGGTAAAGACATAACGGCCGTTTTCATCCAGCGGAAACTCCCCCCGCCATCGATCATTGCCTATTGGCTCCATCGGCACTTCCGCAAACGAGCGCTCGCGCGCCTTCCTCCATCGAAGCGCTGCGCGGACGACTTGATGGCCGTCGCGAAAGACGTCTGCTTCGACGATGCAGGGTTCGCCCGCGATCCGTTTGGCCGGATAGCGGCCGCAATCGACGCACGGCGAAACGCTCTCGATCACGTGATGATGAAAGCGCAAGCGAAGAGATTGCTCGCGCTGCGAATCCAGAGACAACTCAACTTCCCTCACCGCAAAAAGTGTAAGATAAGCACCGCGCGCAGGCGACCACTACGAGATTAAACTGTGATTAAATTCCAGGCATACGAGAACATCGCGATAGATCATACCCACGACTGCGGCTAACATATTACTGGCGGTGGCGGAGCCAATGAATCCGGTCGTCATTCATTGTCATTTTTATCAGCCGCCGCGCGAGAATCCGTGGACTGGAGCGCTCGATCCCGAGGATAGCGCCCGCCCCTTTCATGACTGGAATGAACGCATTTATTCCGAATGCTATCGACCCAACGCCTTCGCGCGGATCTTCGACAACCGGGGCGCGATTGACCGCATCGTCAACAACTATGGGGCGATAAGCTTCAACTTCGGGCCAACGCTGATGGGCTGGCTTGAGCGGGCGCATCCCCGGACCTGGGCGCGCATCCGCGCCGCCGACCGCGTGAGCCTCTACACGCGCCATGGCCACGGCAACGCGATCGCTCAGGCGTACAATCATGCGATCCTGCCGCTCTGCAATCGGCGCGACCTCCAAACCCAGATAACGTGGGGCATCGTTGCGTTCCACCATCACTTCGGTCGTCAGCCCGAGGCGATGTGGCTGCCCGAGACCGCATGCAACGACGCCACTTTGGGCGCGCTGATCGACGCCGGGATGCGATACGCGATCCTGTCGCCGCATCAGGCTGCGCGGGTCCGCCCAATCGGCAAGGATGGGTGGATAGACGTCAGCAACGGCTCGATCGATCCACGCGTCCCATATCGCTACTTCCATCGTGACGGATCCGGACGCTCGCTCGCAATCTTCTTCTATGACGGTGCGGTCGCGCGCGCGATCGCATTCGAAGGTGCGCTGTTCTCGAGTCAGACTCTCGTCGATCGCATCGAGCGTGCGCGCGGACCCGCCGGCACGCTGATCAATGTCGCCACTGACGGCGAGAGCTACGGTCATCATTCCCGCTTTGGCGACCGCTCACTCGCCTACGCGATCGAGGTCGAAGCACCGTCACGCGGCTTCCGCATAACAAACTACGGCGAATTCCTCGAATTTAATCCGCCGCAATCGGAAGTCGAGATCAAGCCCGGTCCGACGGGAGAGGGAACCGCCTGGAGCTGTGACCATGGAGTCGGCCGCTGGACGCGCGATTGCGGATGTCAGGCCGGCGGCCGCGACGGATGGAACCAGGCATGGCGTTCACCTTTGCGCGCGGCCTTCGACGATCTCCGCGATCGCGCGGCCAAGGTGTTCGAAGAGTACGGCGGATATCTGTTCCTCGATCCGTGGGCGGCGCGCGATGCTTACATCGAAGTGGTGCTCGATCGGGCCCGCGATCGCGAAACGTTCCTCGCTCAACTCGCCGGACGCCATCTACATCGCACCGAACAGGCGCGCGCACTGCGCCTGCTCGACATGCAGCGGAACGCGATGCTGATGTACACGAGTTGCGGATGGTTCTTTTCAGATCTCTCCGGCATCGAGACCGTTCAAGTAATGAAGTATGCCGGCCGGGTCGCCGACCTGATGGCCGAGCTGGGCATCGCATCCGCCGAAGACCGACTGCTTGAGGGACTGGCCGAAGCGCGGAGCAATCTTCGCGAGATGGGCAACGGCGCCGATATCTACCGCCGCTTCGTCGCACCCTGCCGCGCGACGCCGAGCCGCGTCGCGGCGCATATTGCGATCACCGGTCTCGCCCACGAGAACGAACACGGCATGTTCGGCGATTTCAGTTACCGCCGGCTTCATCGTCGGCAGCGCCAGCATGGGCGACTGACACTGGCGATCTCCCGGCTTGCGCTCGAATCGACGTTGTCAGGCGAGCGGCAGGATTTCGCCGTCGCGGCAATTCATCTCGGCGGACCGGATTTCTACTGCACGATGCTTCCGTTTCGCGGCGCCGCGCATTTCCGCGAGTCAGCACGGCGGCTCTGGGCGCAGATGGACGCCGGCTCGATGCCAGTGTTGCTGCGCCTGATGCGCGAGGCGTTCGGTCCCGCCGAGTTCGGCCTCGACGATCTGCTGCCCGGCGGGCGGCGTTCGATGTGCCAGATGGTTTACGGCGATTTGCTTACCGGCTTCAGCGCACTTTTCGCTTCGCTATTCACTGAGTTCGAGCGGGTCGCCCAAATGCTCGAGCGCGCCGGCTTCGAGCTGCCCGGGCCGGTACGTCAGTTCGCGGAGCTTACATTCGGACACAGGTTGGAAACCGAAATCCGCCGGCTTGCCGGCAATCCCGATCCGCATGCCTACGAACACGCGCTGCAAATTGCAGATGAAATCACGCGGCATCGCTACGATCGAATCGATCGCTCGGCATCCAACACGATCTTCAGCACGATGATCGCCGAGGCCGTCGCCACCGCGGTCACATCGCCAGAAAGGATCGGCACGGCGCTCGAGCTGATCGAGCTTTCACGGCGGCTCGGCCTCGACCCGAATCTCGATCAGCCGCAGGAGTCAATTTACGACGCAATTACGAGCGGCGCTGTCGATACCGCTCCACTGCAGCCGCTCGCTGCCGCGCTGGGCCTGTCGGAGAACATTGGTGTGCGACACGAAGCATCCGAGGCGTCAAGTTCTCCCGCGATAAGTGCGACGGCGTAACTTTCGCTCACGGCGCGGGCGGTGCACCCGAAGACGGCGCGCCGGCGCCAGGCGCGACTGCCGTCGGCAGCGCCGAAACCAGCGCCATTCCCATCAGCAGCGCGCCGATCAGGGCATTGATTTGCGCGGGCTGTAGTTGCGTCGGCGGCGTGCTCGAAGAAGAAGCCGGCGGCGGCGGGAAGGAAGACGCGGCCGCGTTGAGCGATGGACTCGAGGTGCGCAGCTCCGGTTTGACGACGATGCGGTTGTCGATCTCCGCGTTGGGATCGTTCAGAAATCGCCGCGTCTTCTCCTCGGCATCGTTCTTCCCGTGGTCAGTGGCGACAAAGCCGTAAAGAATCACCTTATGATTCCCGCCGCCGGCATCGGTTACTTGAGCGCCGACTAGCGGCAATCGATGACCCTGCAAATAATAGGTCAACCGATCACTCGTAGCGGAATGCGCGCCTGACGGCAGACCCGACGAATAGTCAGTAGGCGGCGTTGGCGCGACGGATGGCGACGGGGTCGGCTGCGGCGCGGAAGGAGGAGCGCTGGACGAAAAGCTCTGATGCGTGGTGTAGGCGTAGCCGTGGACATAGGGCGTACAGCCCGGCAGCGCCGTCAGCACCCCCGCCACCCCCCAACTCACGACTGCGCGCGCCGCGCGCCACATACGAAAAAAGCTATGCCTATGAGGCGCAAGGCTCAAGCCATCGAGCGCGTACCGATCTGACTCAGCTCGGCATCGGCCACTTATAGAAGCGCGCCGTATTTTCACACAGCAGCTTGCGCTTGTTCTCTTCGCTAATGTCGGTCCGCTCCTGGAACACGCGCGCTGCGTGCTTCAGCCGGTCGTAGTGTGGGATGTCCGAGCCGAAGAGCCAGCAATCCGCGCCATACTCCTCGATGCACCAGGGGAGCAGCTTTTCCTCGACCTCGAAGCCGAAGAAAATATTGCCGCGCTTGATATATTCCTCGGGCGTCAGCTCCGGCCACGGCGCATCGACCGCGGCGAGCCCGCCCACACCGATGAGTCGCGACGGCAACTTCTCCGAGCGGCCAGGGTTCTTAATGGTCGAAAAGCGCTGTCCGTGCGTCAGATCTTCAAGCCGGCCCAGCACGTACGGCACCCACGCACATCCCGCTTCCAGGAACGAGACGTGAAGCTTCGGGTATTTGTCCAGAATCCCGGTGAATGCGAGTCGCCAGAACGCCATCAATAGCGATTGATGGAAGGCGAGATAGCCGAGCGGCGTGCATTCGCCGACATGCACCGATATCGGCATGTCCACCTGCCCCGCCGCATCCCAAATTGCCGAGAAGTGCGGATCGGTGATGGCGCGCGTGCCGACCATTCCGAGCACCATCGTGCCCGTGGCGCCCATCTTTTTCGTGCGTTCTATCTCCCTGGCCGCGAGCCGGGGATCGGCAGGATCGATGATCGAGACCCATTTCAGGCGCCCGGGCGCTTCGCTGCAAACCTCGCACAGCCAGTTGTTGTATGAACGCGCGCACGCGTCGCCCAGAATCGGATCGCGTGCGATGGGCCAGATGAGGAAGAGCGTCGGATAGAGCACGCTCAGCTCGATGCCCTCCTCGTCCATCAGCTTGAGCCGATCGCGCGCTCCGCGCAGTTCGAGCGCCTCGAGCGTCTCGGATTTTTTGGTGAGCGTGTCGACCCGTTTGCCGTTAATCGAATGGGGCGTGCCGAAGAAGCGATCCATCTCGCCACCGACGAACTTCGGCATCACGACTTCACCGTCGCACATCCAGTGCAGTGCGCGCTGCGATTGGATCACTATCGGGCGACGATCGAACAGCGCCGGGTCGAAGAAGCGCTCCGAGAAGGTGGCATCCCACTCCTCGACATGTGCATCGGCATCCCAGACCCTCATAGGTACCTCCGTTGTCCGGCGGGCGGGTGCCCGCTTACGCATCGAGTATCAGTGCGACATCGTCTTGCCGTCGATCAACTCGATCTTGTAGCCGTTCGGATCGTCGATGAAAGCAATCGACGGACCGCCGAATTTCATAGGTCCCGGCTCGCGTGAGATCTTCACACCTTTTTTTTTGAGTTCGTCACAAGTTTTGTATATGTCATCGACCTCGATCGCGATGTGACCGTAGGCATTGCCGAGATCATAACCGGACTTGCCCCAATTATGGGTGAGTTCGATCACCGCGTTCGACTTTTCGTCGCCGTAGCCGACAAACGCGAGCGTAAACTCGCCGCTCGGGTAATCATTCTTGCGCAGGAGCTTCATCCCCAGCGCATCGCAATAGAATTTGAGCGATTCGTCGAGGTTGTTCACGCGCAACATCGTGTGCAGCAGCCGCATCTGGACTTTCCTCCGCTACGGGCGTCATTGTGCCTCAGTATCTTCACCCCGTGATGGCGCTTGTCAATCGGCGCGGTCGCGACTTTTCCGCGGTTTTGCGAAGCGGCCCGCGTCGTGCGAAACTCGCCCCAATCAAGGGAGAACGCCGGCATGGATTTCAATTTCAATCCCGAGGACGAGGCATTTCGCCAACAATTTCGTCAGTGGCTCGATGCCAACCTGCCCGAAAATGAACGGATCGAGCCGCTCGATCTAGTGTTCGAGGAGAGCGAAGAATCATGGCCGCGCCGGCTTGAGTGGCACCGCAAGCTCCACGCCGGCGGATGGGTCGGAATCAACTGGCCCAAGGAGTACGGCGGCCGCAACGCGACCGTGCTCCAGCAGATAATTTACGAGCAGGAACTCCAGCGCGCGCACGCCCCCGCGCTCATCAGCGTCGGGACCTTGATGGTAGGCCCGACGCTGATCCGATGGGGCACCGAAGAGCAGAAGCAGCGTTACATTCCAAAGATCCTCTCCGGCGAAGAGATTTGGTGCCAGGGTTACTCCGAACCGAACTCCGGTTCCGACCTGGCCTCGCTGCAGACGCGCGCCGTCGAAGAAGGCGACTACTTCGTCGTCAATGGCAGCAAAATCTGGACTTCGGACGCGCGCCACGCCGACATGTGCATCCTGCTGGTCCGCACCGATTCCAATGCGCCTAAACACAAGGGAATCAGCTATCTGCTCGTCGATATGCACAGCCCGGGCGTGACGGTTCGGCCACTGGTGCAGATGACCGGAGCGAGCGGCTTCAACCAGATATTCTTCGAGGATGTGAAGGTTCCCAAAGCCAACCTGGTCGGCGAAAAGAATCGCGGATGGGAGGTGGCCCTGACTACGCTTATGTACGAGCGGTCGGGAATCGGCCTGCAACGCGACTTCGTCGCCCTCGCGCGCGATCTCGCCAGCCTCGCACGGATGGTCACGCGCAACGGACGCCCGGCCTGGGAGGACGACGCCGTGCGCCAGCGAATCGCGCAGTTCGCGTGCGAAGCGGCCGCCATCAAGTATGTCGCACTGCGTCAGCTCACTCGCCAATTACGCGGCGAGCAGCCCGGCAGCGAAAACTCGAGCACCAAGCTCTTCGCCACGGAGCTGACCGTGCGGATGTACGCGTACGCCTGGGAACTGCTCGGCCCGTACGCGCCAATCGTCCATGACACGCCACATGCTATAGATCGCGGTAAATGGTCATATCGGATGCTGGCCGCGCGATCACTGACGATCGGCGGCGGCACCAGCGAGATTCAGCGCAACATCCTGGGCGATCGCGTCCTTGGTCTGCCGCGAGGTTGACGATGGATTTCAATCTCAGCTCCGAAGACGAAGCCTTTCGGCGCGAACTGCGCGATTGGCTCGATGCCAACCTGCCCGAAAGCGAGCGCATCCCGCCGGTCGACTTCATGTTCGAGGAGAACGCCGAGCAATGGCAGCGGCGCCTCCGATGGCATAAGAAGATGCACGCTGCCGGCTGGGTAGGGATTAGCTGGCCCAAGGAATACGGTGGCCGCGGCGCGAGTTTGATTCAGCAGCTCATCTTCGCCGAGGAGATGAGTCGCGCCTGCGCGCCGCGCCTCGTCAACACGATGGGTATCATGATGGTCGGGCCGACCCTGATTCACTGGGGCACCGAAGAGCAGAAAAAGCGCTACGTCCCGAAAATCCTTTCCGCGGAAGAAATCTGGTGCCAGGGCTATTCGGAGCCCAACTCGGGTTCGGACGTCGCCTCGCTCCAGACGCGCGCCGTCGAAGAGGGCGACTATTTCATCGTCAACGGCAGCAAGGTGTGGACCTCGGACGCGCAGCACGCCGACTACTGCATTCTGCTGGTCCGCACCGATCCCAGCGCGCCCAAGCACAAAGGCATCAGTTATATCCTGGTCGATATGCACAGCCCGGGCGTTACGGTCCGGCCGCTGGTTCAGATGACCGGCGCGAGCGGCTTCAACCAGGTCTTTTTCGAGGACGTGAAAGTTCCGAAGAAAAACCTGATCGGTGAGAAAAACCGCGGCTGGGATGTCGCGATTACCACTTTGATGTTCGAGCGGTCGGGGGTCGGCGAGAACCGCGATCTCTCGGCCACGGCCCGTGAGCTCGCGAGGCTCGCCAGGCAAATCGAAATCAACGGCCGTTCTGCGTGGGAGAATTCGAGCGTCCGCCAGCGCATCGCACAGTTCGCTACTGAAGCCGCAGCGCTCAAGCATACCGTCGCGCGCCAGCTCACGCGTCGATTGCGCGGCCAGCAGCCGGGACCCGAAGGTTCGATTACCAAGCTCTTCGCCTCCGAACTGAACCTGCGGATGAACTACTTCGCGATGGAGCTGCTCGGGCCGTACGGGCAGTTGTCGTACCGGGCGCCGGGCGCGATCGATGAGGGTAAGTGGTCGGTGCGGATGCTCGGCTCACGCGCGCTCACGATCGCCGGCGGCACCAGCGAAATCATGCGCAACATTATCGGCGATCGCGTGTTGCGACTGCCGCGGGACTAAGCGATGGCCCAGCTCAAAGAAGAAATTCAGCGCCTGTCGTTTTCCGGAGCGGTCGATGCCGATGGGCACGTGCTCGAGCCCTCGGACATCTGGGAGCGCTACATCGATCCGGAATTCCGCGCCGGCGCCGTGCGCATCGTCAAGGATTCGAACGGCGTCGAACGGATGGAGGTCGGCGGGCGGGCCTCGAAGTTCATGTACGGTTCGCGGCTGACCTCGCTCGCTGCCATGGGTATGCGGCGCGAGGACCGGATCGGCGATCGTTTCCGCGGCGGCTACGGATCGGTCGCGCCGTTCGGGGCGATGGATCCTGCCGAACGCCTCGAGCGCATCGACCGTGAGGGACTCGCCGCCGCCTTCCTCTACCCGACCCTCAGCCTGACCTACGAGACCGAATGCAACGATCCGGCGCTCGCGCAGGCCTGCACGCGCGCCTACAACCGCTGGATCGTCGATTTCTGTTCCGGTAGCGGTGGCCGGATGATTCCGATCGCGCATCTGTCGCTCGGCGATCCCGAAGCGGCGGCCCGCGAGTTGGAGCGCGCGGTGCGCGACGGATGCCGTGGCGGATGGGTGGCGCAGTTTACGATGACTCGCAAGCCCCACGGCCATCCCGATCACGACGTGCTGTTCGCGAAAGCTCAGGAACTCGACGTACCGCTCGGCATCCATCCGACGCTGGAGCCGGTTTGGGCACTTCCCGGCCGCTACGATTTCCAGTACCTGCGCGGCCATCGCTATTTTCTGAACGTCACTGCCGCCGATGCCATTCGCCATGCTTTTACGAGTTTCTTCGAGTACGCCGTGTTCGACAAATTTCCCCGACTCAAGCTGGTGCTGCTTGAAGCGGGTGCGGGATGGATCAGCTACTGGCTCGATCGCATGGACGCGGTCTACGCCGGCCTGCTTGGGCGCCAGCTCGAGCTGAAGGAAAAGCCGAGCTTTTACTTCCAGCGTCAATGCTGGATTTCCGCCGATCCTGACGAGCACGCGCTGCCCGCGATGGTCGAGCTATGCGGCGCCGAGCGCTTCTTCTGGGCCTCCGACTTCCCGCATCCTGACCATGTCGGAAACTACATCGAAGAAGTCGAGCATCTCGCGCATCGGCTTCCGGAGCACGCGCGCGCAAAGGTGATGGGCCAGAACGTGATGCGAGTGTACGGCTGCGAACCTCCGCGTCTCAGCTAAGCGGCAGCATCACGTGCTCGCGATAAGCGGCCCGTTCTGTCAGCCGCTCATACCAGGCGCGCAAATTCTTGAGTTCCGGCCGCTCAATCGGCAGCGCGAACCATCGAAATGCCCAGGCCCCGACCGGGATGTCGCCGACGGTCAACTCGGAGCCGGCCACGTACTTGCGGCCTTCGAGCGCGCGATCGAGCCGCGCCCAGATATCGCAGAGCGACTTGCGCGATTTCTCGATCAGCTCCGGATTTCGTTTCTCGGGCGGGGTGCGAATCAATTCCCAAAACAGATTGCGCGAATCGAGGAACAGCGTGCTGAGCGCCCAGTCCATCCAGCGCTCGGCGTCGGCGCGCTTTTTCAGGTCGGCCGGATACAGCTTACCATTGCCATACTTGGCGGCGAGGTACCGCACGATCGAATGCGACTCCCAAAGCACGAAATCGTCGTCTTCGAGCGTCGGCACGAGGCCGTTGGGATTCATTGCGAGGTAGGCCGGTTCGCGGTTCTTGCCGAACTGCAAACCCGCATCGATGCGCTCGTACTTGAGGCCGATTTCGCCTGCGCACCAGAGCACCTTCTGGACGTTGATCGAATTGGTGCGCCCCCAGATTTTGATCATCCTCGTTTACCTCCGCTGCGAGATTGCCACGTGTGCGGCCTGGAACGCAAAAAGGCCGCCGGAGCGATGCCCCGGCGGCCTTGGATCACGCGTTGATCGCGATTTAATGCACATCCCAGACGTCGCCGCGTTCGAGTAGCTTCTTAAGATCACCCGGGCCCATCTTCGACTTGGCGGCTTCGAGCTGCTGATTGACGGCTGCATCGTAAGTCGGACGACTCTCGGCATAGAAGACGCCGATCGGTGTGGGCATCGGCGCTTCGAAGTTCGCCAGCATGAAGGCGAGTGAGAGGTTCTTTTCATCGTGCACGATCAGATCACTCTCACTGATACCGTTACCGAGCGTCACGACTTCCGGGCGCATCCCGTTCATCCGGATGCCCTTGTCGCGATTTTTACCGAAGACCAGCGGTTTGCCGTGCTCAAGCACTAGCTGATGCTCCGCCTTGATCGCCTTGTCGCTCAAGTCGTTGAACGCGCCATCGTTGTAGATGTTGCAGTTCTGGAGGATTTCGAGGAACGCGGCACCGCGATGGTCGTGCGCGCGCTTCAGCATCTCGCCCAGATGCTTCTGCTCGACGTCGATCGAACGCGCGACAAACGTAGCGTGCGCTCCCAGCGCGACCTTAATCGGGCTAAAGGGATAATCGATCGAACCGAGCGGCGTCGACTTGGTGATCTTGCCGACTTCCGAGGTCGGCGAGTACTGGCCCTTGGTCAGGCCGTAGATGCGGTTGTTGAACATCAGGATGCGCAGGTCGACGTTGCGGCGCAGCACGTGGATTAGATGATTCCCGCCGATCGAAAGACCGTCGCCGTCGCCGGTGATCACCCACACGTCAAGTTCGGGCCGGGTCACCTTGAGGCCCGTTGCGATCGCTGGCGCGCGGCCGTGGATCGTGTGGAAGCCGTAGGTGTTCATATAGTACGGAAAGCGGCTCGAGCATCCGATGCCCGAAATGAAAACAATATTCTCGCGCGGGATGCCGAACTCGGGCATCGCCTTCTGCACCGCCGCGAGGATCGCGTAATCGCCGCATCCCGGGCACCAGCGGACCTCCTGGTCGCTGACGAAATCCTTGCGGGTCAAAGCCGTAGCCATCGTGATCAGCCCTCCAAGGCCCGGTTAATGCGGTTGGTTATCTCGCTTACCTTGAAGGGCCGCCCCTGCACCTTGTTACAGCCGAAGGCGTCGATCAGGTAGTCCGCGCGGACCATCTTCAGCAATTGCCCGAGATTCATCTCGGCCACCATCACCTTGCGGAAGCGGCGCAGCTTGTCGCCCAAGTCGCCAGGGAGCGGATTCAGGTAGCGCAGATGGATGTGCGAAACCGACTGCTTCTTCGCGCGAGCCTGCTTGACGGCCTCGCGAATCGAGCCGAACGTCGAACCCCATCCGAGCACAACCAGCTCGCCGCCATCCTGATCGCCGAAAACTTCGACGGGCGGGATCTCGCGCGCGATGCCGGCGATCTTGCGCGCTCGCGTGCGCACCATCAGCTCGTTATTCGCCGGCGAGTAGCTCACATTGCCGGTCAAATTCTCGCTCGAAAGTCCGCCGATACGATGCTCCAGGCCCGGCGTGCCCGGGACGGCCCACGGGCGCGAAAGCGTCTCTTCTTCGCGCGCGAACGGCATGAAGCCCTTCGGATCCTTTGCGAACTCAACTTTGATTGGCGGAAGCTTGTCGAGATCGGGCAGCAGCCACGGCTCGGCGCCGTTAGCCAGTTGCCCATCGGTCATGAGGAAGACCGGCGTCATGTACTTGACCGCGATGCGCACCGCCTCGTATGCGCATTCGAAGCAGTCGGATGGCGTCGCCGCCGCAATGATCGGCACCGGCGACTCGCCATGCCGCCCGTACATCGCCATCAGCAGATCCGCCTGCTCCGGTTTGGTCGGCATCCCGGTGGACGGTCCCGCGCGCTGGATGTCGGTGATGATCAGCGGCAACTCGACTTTGACGGCGAGTCCCACCGCCTCGGCTTTGAGATTCATCCCCGGACCGGAGGTGGTCGTGATCGCGATCGCGCCGCCGAAAGCCGCGCCGACCGCTGATGCGACCCCGGCAATCTCGTCCTCGGCCTGAAAAGTATAGACCGGGAAATTCTTGAAGGTTGAAAGCTCGTGCAGTACGTCGCTGGCCGGGGTTATCGGATAAGAGCCGAGGAACAGCGGACGCCCCGCTTTAACCGCCGCAGCAACAAAGCCCAGCGCAGTCGCGCTGTTGCCTGTAATGTTGCGATAGCGACCCGGTTTTATCCTAGCCGGCTCGACCACGTACGAGCTGGCGAACATCTCCGTGGTCTCACCGAAGTTGTAGCCCGCCTTGAGCGCACGGCGATTGGCTTCGAGCAGATCGGGCGCCTTGGCGAAGCGCCGTTCCAACCACGCGAGCGTGCTGTCAATCGGCCGCTGATAGAGCCATGAGACCATCCCGAGCACAAACAGGTTGCGGCATCGGAAGACGGCGCGATTGTTGAGGCCCAGGTCGTGCAGCGCGAGCGTCGTCAGCCGGGTCACATCGATCTGGAAGACCTGGAACTTGTCGAGCGAGCCGTCAACGACAGGATTGGTTTGATAGCCGGCGCGCTTCAGGTTCGAATCGGTGAAAGCCTCTTTGTCGATAATGATAATCGCGTTGGGAGCAAGGTCGCCGATGTTGGCCTTGAGCGCGGCCGGATTCATCGCGACCAGCACCTCGGGCTCGTCGCCTGCGGTAAAGACCTCGTTGCTGGAAAAATTGAGCTGGAAGCCGCTCACGCCGGCCAGCGTTCCCGCAGGGGCGCGGATTTCCGCCGGGAAGTCAGGCAGCGTCGCAATATCATTGCCGGCGAGCGCCGACTCGGTCGTAAATTGCATCCCAGCCAACTGCATGCCGTCGCCGGAATCACCCGCGAACCGAATAACTACGTGATCGCGACTCGTGCGCTGTTTGGGAATCGCCGCTTCGCCGCCGTTCGCCGCGGCGGAAGCTGCCGATTCAGGTGGAACAGCCATTTAACGCTCCTTATTCAACCAACCCTTTCGGTTAGCATCTCGACTGCATGTGGACGGAAGATCGATGGACGTCTATGTAGCGGAATCATAGCCCACCCGGGCCTCGGACAAAAGAGGCACCCGCCGTCATCGAACTGCAAAATTGGCAAATTCTCCTTTGAACTGCTGCCATTCTTCGTCTACTTGAGTTACGCGCGCAAGCGACGGTCCGGTCTGCGCCCAGGCAATAAGCGCCTCGAGGTCGCGCCGCCGTCCTTCCGCAACGATCTCGACCGTGCCATCGGCGCGATTCCGCGCATAACCACAGATGCCTAAATTTCGTGCTTCATCGGCCGCTGACGCGCGGAACATCACGCCCTGCACGCGCCCTCGGATGATAAGCCGCACGCGGGCGCGGTCGGTCGCCATGTTACGTGCTCCGCCTGGGCAACATTGAGAGGAACTCGGCCTCGCTGAGCGTCCGGACGCCGAGTTCGGCCGCTTTGCGCAGTTTCGATCCCGGGTCCGCACCCGCAACCACAAAGTCGGTCTTGCGACTGACAGAAGACGTCACGCGTCCTCCGGCGGCAAGGATCGCGTTCTCAGCCTCCTCGCGACTCATGGCATCGAGCGTGCCGGTAAGAACGAAGCTCTTGCCTGCACCCGGCCAGCTTGCGGTCGCCGCTTCCTCGACCGGCGCGATGTCTAGGACTTTCGCCAGCCGCGCGACCATCTTGCGATTGCGCGGCTCATCGAAGAACTCACGGATGCTCCGCGCCACCTCATGGCCAACGTCGCGTACGGATTGGAGCTCATCCTCACTCGCGTCCGCCACTGCGTCGAGGGTCTTGAAGCGCTGCGCGAGCGCGCGGGCGGTCGCCTCGCCCACGTGGCGGATGCCGAGGCCGTTGAGCACGCGATCGAGCGTCGTCTTCCGCGATCGCTGGATGGAGGCGAGCACGTTCTGCGCACTCTTGGCGCCCATCCGCTCCAGCGCTTCAAGGTCCTGAAGTTTCAGCTTGTAGATGTCGTCGAGTTCGCGGATCATCTCACGCTCGACAAGTTGGCCGACCAGCTTGTCGCCCAGTCCGTCGATATCGAGCGCCTGTTTGGAGGCGAAGTGACGGATCGATTCACGCATCCGCGCCGGGCAGTTCACGTTCACGCACAAGTACGCGGCCTCACCCTCTTCGTGCACGATACGGCTGTTGCAGACCGGGCATCGTGCCGGCATCTGGAATTCCGGGGCGCGAGGATGCCCCTTCTTGGTCACGCGCACGACATACGGAATCACATCCCCGGCTCGCTCGATCAGTACCGTGTCGCCGACGCGCACGTCCTTGCGGCGAATCTCATCAAGGTTGTGTAGCGAGGCATTCGAGATCGTCACGCCGGCGAGTTGAACGGGCCGCAGATGCGCGACCGGCGTGAGCGAGCCGATGCGGCCGACGTAGACCACGATCTCCTCGACCACCGTTTCGGCCTGCTGGGCCTTGAACTTGTACGCGATCGCCCAGCGCGGCGAGCGCGAGACCTCGCCTAACCGCTCCTGAAGAGCGAAGGAGTTAATCTTGGCAACGACGCCATCGGCTTCGTAATCGAGCGCGTGCCGTTCTTCGGTCAGCCGATTCCAGTAATCGAGCACCGCATCGACCCCGTGGCAAACCTTCGAACGCGGATTCACCCGCAGCCCGAATGCCTTGATGCCCTCGAGGAACTCCCATTGCGAGGTGAATTCGATCCCCTCCATCGCGCCCGGCGTGTGACAAAAAATCTCGAGCGGGCGCGCAGCCGTGACCTTCGGATCGAGCTGGCGCAATGATCCGGCGGCGGCATTGCGCGGATTGGCGAACGGCGCTTCGCCATTCTTCACCCGTTCCTCATTCAGCCGTTCGAATGCACGCCGCGGCAGGATGACCTCGCCGCGGACTTCGAGCAACGCCGGCATCCTGCGATGCGGCTGCCGGATGAGCGTCAGCGGCACGCTCTTGATCGTGCGGATGTTTGCCGTAACGTCCTCGCCGTTGATGCCGTCGCCGCGCGTCGAACCGACGGTCAAGCGGCCGTGCTCATAGACCAGCTCGACGGCGAGACCGTCGAGCTTGACCTCGGCGACGTACTCGAGATCGGCATCGCTGCGCAGCATCCGCTTGATGCGCGCGTCGAACTCACGCATCTCCTCCGCGCTCATCGCATTGGCGAGCGAGAGCATCGGCTTGCGATGCGTCACGATGCCGAACTTTTCGCTCGGCGCCGCTCCCACTCGTTGGGTTGGCGAATCGGGCGTGCGAAGTTCCGGATGCCTGCTTTCGAGCGCCTCGAGCCGGCGCATCAACACGTCGTATTCGGCGTCGGTGATCTCAGGATCGTCGAGAACGTAGTACCGATAGTTGTGATGGCGGATCTGTTCGCGGAGCCTCTCCGCTTCGGCGTTAAGTTCGGCGAGACTTTCAGACTCAGGATGCTGCGTCATTTTCGATCCGGCGCGAGCACGAACCAGCGATCCCCGGGCGGAGTCAGGTTACACCGGCGAGCCGGCGATTGCGGCGCTCAGCGGTGCGGTAGGCGTCGTAGATTCCCCAGACCCAGAGGATCGGCGTGGTGATGAACCCGATGACGAGCCACATCATCCACCACGACACCGCGTAGGCAGCGATCATCGCGAGGCCCTTGCCGATCTGGCCGTTGTAAATCTGGCCGAGTCCGCACCAGAAGAACGAGAGCACCGCGGCGATTCCGGGGCTGTGCTGCGCCGCGCGCAGCTCATCGGGCAGCCGCGCGCTGCACGATCTGCAGTAACGCGCGTCGTACCGATTCGGATAGCCGCAGCTCGGGCAGAACATTGACGGAATCGGCCGGCGCGGGAGCTAGGCGGCAGCCGCACCGTGCATAGTTACCATGCCAAAGTGGCTGGGCTCGCCGCCGGGACCGAACACCAGATGGTCCGAGTAGTAATGAATCGCCCAGCCACCCACGATTACCGCGATCAGGACCAGTATGAGCAGGTAACTCGTTTTCATCGATTCTCCAGTCCGTTGAGTTTTGTTATCAAGCGCATTCAGCGCGCAAAGCCCATCGCGCGCAAAAATTCATCGACGCTCTGAAACCGCATATACAGGTTGGTGCGCTTCTGTGCGCCGATCGTGGTGCTCGCTTCAGGCGCGTATGCATGTCCGGGATAGACCACCGTCGAATCATCGAGATTACGGAGCGTCTGATTCAGGCTGTAGTACATCTGCTCCGGGTCGGAGCCCGGCAGATCGACGCGTCCGCACGAGTTCACGAACAGCGTATCGCCGGAAACCAGGTTCCCCTCAACCAGGAAGCATTGCGATCCGGGTGTATGACCAGGAGTGTGGATGAACTTGATTTCCCGCTCGCCGAGCTTGATCGTGTCGCCGGAATCCATCTTGACCAGGTCGGAGTCGGAAAGCCCCGCCACCTTCTTTGCGCCCATCGCCTCGTGTTTGTGCAGATAGACCTTCGCGTCAATTCGATTCAGGAGTTCGGCAGTACCCTGAATCTTATGGCCGAACAGGTCGCCGCCGAGATGGTCCGGATGGTAGTGCGTGATAAGGATATGCGCGATCCGGTAGCCGTCGTCCGCGGCGGCGTCGAGAATCTGCGCAACGTCCCACGCCGGATCCACGACGGCCGCGGTATGCGTGCCGGGATCGCCGATCAGATAAACGAAATTCGCCATCGGTCCGATCTGCATCTGGCGAAGATAGAGCCGCTCGTTCGATACCATCGTGTGCCGATCTTACTTGCCGCAAGCGCAATTTTGTAGGTGGCTGGGGGACGAAGGGAAAACCGCTAGCTCTTGGGCTTTGCCTTGCCGGCCGCTAAAGGCTTCGGCGGCGGGCGCAAGCCACGGTCCCACAAAAATTCGGCCTCACCGAGCCGCTTTGAGATCCATCGCGACTGGACGAACAGATGATCGCTCAGCCGGTTGAGATAGACGAGCAGCCGCGGATTGACCGGTTCTTCGCGGCTGAGTTTCCAGCAGATGCGCTCCGCGCGACGGCATACCGTTCGCGCCTGATGAAGAAATGCATTGAGCTTGCCGCCGCCGGGGAGCGTGAACGAGTTGAGCGGCGCAAGCTCCTGCTGCATCCGATCCATCTCGACCTCGAGCCGCCGGCTCTCTTCCGTTCCGATCCGAAACATCCCGTCGTATTCGGCTCCGGGCGGGGTCGCAAGCTCGCTGCCGACATCGAAGAGCTCATTCTGAATCCGGCGCAGCCGCTCTTCGTACCAGGCAAAATCGCTTCCGAGCCTTTCCTCGTAATCGGAGAGGAACGTACGCACGATGCCGATCGCGCTGTTGAGTTCATCGACGGTGCCATAGGCTTCGAGCCGGAGGCTCTCTTTCGGCACGCGCGCGCCCCCGACCAGGGCGGTCGTGCCTTTGTCGCCGCCGCGCGTATAAATGCGCGTGAGCCGGATCGTCATGCGATCGCGCCGGACTCAGGCGAGGCCGGCCCGTTTGCGGAGCGCGGCGTACGAGGCGTCGCCGGTGTCGCTGGAAACCGGCAAACCCGCGTCGCGCCATCCCGTTACGACCACGGCGCCTGACGCATCGCGCGCGCCGCCGAACCCGCCGCGCACGTTGGTGAGGTCGGTAAAACCCGCCTGCTCCAGGATTTCGCAGGCGCGCTGCGAGCGCCCGCCCGCCTGGCATCCGACGACGAGCTTGCGATTCTTCGCTAGAGTCTTTTCGGCTACGGCCAGAAAGTCGGGATTAGGCTCCATCTGGCCCGGGCCCTTGATGAAGACGACCGGGATGTTGATCGCGCCGGCAGGATGACCGCGTTCGAACTCGGCCTCGGTGCGAACGTCCAGGTAAAGCGCGTCAGGATTGCGTTGAATGACTTCGTACGCCTGCGGCGGGTCGAGTTGGTTTATCGGCATAATGATCTCCCCGCGCCGTGCCAGGTCAGGCATCGGCGCACCAATGAAATGTTTCAGGCCTGATGATTCCCGAACTTCTCGAAATGCACCACTTCCGCGCGTGGCTTAAGCGGCTTCGCTTGAGGCGGCCGCTTGTCGTCGCGATAGCCGAAAGGCAGCACGGTGAAAACTGCCCAGCCGGCGGGAATTCCGAGCAGCGACGCGATCTGATCGCCTTCGAAGGTTCCGATCCAGCAGGTGCCAAGACCCATCGACCAACCGGCGTTCGCCATGTTCATCACGGCCTGCGCACAATCGACATCAGCCCAGCGCGTATTGTTAGTGTCTTTCAGGATCGCGATCGCGGCGGGCGCCTCGGCGATGAACTTGCCGGTCGAACAGAGCTCGCCAAGCCGTTTGAGGGTCGCAGGATCGCGGATCACGATGAAGTTCCACGGCTGCAGATTGCGCGCGCTCATCGCATGGCGGCCGGCATCGACGATCGCGCGCAACTTATCGATCTCCACCGGCCGGTTCGCGTATGCGCGTTGCACGCGCCGGGTCTTCATCACGTCGACGATATTCATCACGTCCTCCGTTCCAGGCTGAGCAACGTTCACTATACATCGGTCGCGGCTCGCTCAGGCAACGGAAAGCTCGTGCGCCGCGCGCTCAGGCGGGCTTGCCAAGTTTGCGGGCTTCGACCTCGTCTCCTTCGATCCATTTCATCCTGCGATAATCGAAGCGCAAGGCCTCGATCAGGTTGAATTTGACGATTTCGAAATAGGGCGAGAGATCGAAGTCGCGCGGTGTGATCAGGGAGGGCGAGACGCTGCGGAAGACGCCGGGCAGCGTGCGGCCGCGCCGGAGCGCGCTCCAGATGCGCTGCGGCGGGCCGGGCCGATGCCCATCTGCATAGGGCTCGAACACCGGCAAGATCGGAAAGCGCACCCGCTGGAAACATTCGGCAATCAGGCTCGAACAGATGACCTGGGTCGGCTCGCCCGAGCCGAAACGCAGCGCCTCGCGTCCCAGGCGCGGCGGCACGATGCTCACCGGAAAGAAATAACGCGCGAGATCGAAGATGTTCCGCAGATCGTACGTCTTTCCGACGGCCGCGATCGCGTGCTCGAGCACGATCGCGACGTCGGCAGCCGTAATTCCGTAGGGACGGCAGAGCCGGATGTTGAACTCGGCGTAGCGGCTGATCGGCGTCAGCACTACGCCGCGCTCGACCAGCGCCTCGACCAGCAGGTGACGCGCGTCGCGTTCCCCGAACTCCCGGACCAGGCGGCGCGCCAGTTCAGAATCGCCCTTCAGCGGCTCATCGCCGACGTAGAGCGCCGAATGCGACCACGAACTCTGCGTGAGGTACTTGATGCACTCGCTAATCCGCTGATTGCCCTCAACCAGCACCACGTCGCCCTTGCGCACATGCTGCTCGAGCGCTGCGAGATCGTTCGGGATAGTCAGCGTGTAGCGCTTGATCGGCGCGGTCAGGATGCGGATGAAGACATCGATAATCGACCGGCGCAGCCGCCAAAGCCGGCTCAATCGCGATGCATCGGATTCGGTCATCGAAATCGCCCTTCATAATCTTAGACCACGCGGCCGGTCGAGAAAATTCAGGGCTTGCCGTCTTGGCTGATAGCGGGAAGGATTGCGCTGAGAAGCTGTTCTTAGCCTTCGTCCTAGCCTTCGAACTTACCGACCAGCGCGTAGTACGGAATCGTCACCGTTTGCTGCTCCGGATCGTCGGTCTTGATCGTCAGATTGCCGCGCAACTGGCCGTCGGGCGTGTTCTTCCGCAACAGCACCGTGACTTTGTACTCCTTGCCCGGCGTCACCGGCTCGATCGACGCGCCCACGCTGCTGCTGGTACTCGCCATCCCAAGCAGCTTCAGCGGACGCGGACCCGCGTTGGTGATCCTCACGATTCGCTCTGCGCTGCCCAGGTGCGGCACGATACCGAATGAGACCTGCGGCGGATCGACGCTTATCGACCCGGTCACGGTGCCGTAGACCGCCACCCGCGTCGGAACGCGGTTGGTCGCGATGTCAATTGTATCGACGAACGGCCCGACCGGCATCGTGCTCGCAAGTAAGATCTTCAACCTCGCGCCGCCGTTCGAGGCAGTCGACTCACGCTCGACTTGGATGTTGGGATTCGAGTTGCTGATCTTGCCGATTTTGAAGCCGTCCGGCTTGAGCGCGGTCAAGGTAACTTCGCGCGTCGCGCTTTGGCCGTGTGGGACCTTGCCGAAATCGATGTCAGGCGGCGTCGCGCTGACCTGAAGCCGGACGTTGCCGACCATCGTGAGCGTGGCCGTCTGATGCTTCGGATCGTTGGTCGCGATCGTGATGGTGTGGCTGCTCTGGCCATTGAGAGCGCCGGTCGCGAGCGTCACCTTGATCTCGCTGGTCTCGCCCGGTTCGAGTTCCGTTTTGGTCGGCTTGGCCGCAGTGCATCCACATGACGGCATCACCTGCCCGATTATCAGCTTGGCCTGCCCGACGTTCTTGAGCTTGAAGACGTGCGATACGGGCGGTCCGTTGAGCACGGTGCCAAAATTGTAGGTCGCCTGATCGATCTCCAGAATCGGCTGACCTGCTGCGAAGCCTGCGAACGGCGCAATCGCGATGATCGCGACAGCCGCCAGGGTAATAGACAGCCTACGGAAAGCTTTCGGCATCATGGTCCATCTATTAGGCCGGGCGGCAAAAGGCCGGATCAAGAGGCGCGCCCGGCGACGCGCGGCGCCTCGACCGGCACGGGCGCCGGCTCGAAACGTCGCAGGAAATCGGTGCCGTAGTCGCCGCGCTGAAAATCGGCGTCAGCGAGGATTCGCAGATGGAGCGGGATGTTGGTCCGGATACCGTCGATCACGTACTCGCGGAGCGCCGCCTTTGCCCGTGCGACAGCGAGAGCGCGATTCTCGGCATGCACGATTAGCTTGGCAACCAACGGATCGTAATGGACAGGGACCTGGTAGCCGTCGTACAGCGCGGTCTCGACACGCACGCCCAGCCCGCCGGGCTGATGATGGTTCGTGACCACTCCCGGTGAGGGCAGATGCGTGTCGGGATCTTCGGCGTAAACGCGGCATTCTATCGCCGCGCCGCTGTAGGTCACCTGGCGCTGCGTGAAGCGCAGTTTCTCGCCCATCGCGAGCCGGATGCTCTCCTTGACCAAGTCGATGCCGGTGACCATCTCGGTCACGCCGTGCTCGACCTGAATGCGCGTGTTCATCTCGATGAAGTAGAACTCGCCGTCCGGTGCGAGCAAAAATTCGATCGTGCCGACGTTTGAATAGCCGACGACTTTCGCGGCCCGCACCGCCGCCTTGCCCATCCGCTCGCGCAGTTTGGGAGTGAGCACCGGGCACGGCGCTTCCTCGAGCACCTTCTGATGACGCCGCTGGATCGAACAATCGCGCTCGCCGAGATGAATCAGGTTGCGATAGTTGTCGGCGAGAATCTGGAACTCGACGTGCCGCGCGCGTTCCAGGTATTTCTCGAGATACATCGTGCGCGAGCCGAACGCCGCCTCACTCTCCGCGCGGGCGAGCGGAAAAAAGCGGGCGAGCTCGGTGTCGTTGCGCACGATCCGCATCCCTTTTCCGCCGCCGCCCGCAGCGGCCTTGATGAGAATCGGGTAGCCGAGCTTGCGTGCAGATGCTTGCGCATCGCGGAGCTCGACCACGCCTTTGCCCTCGCTCCCCGGCAGCACCGGGACGCCGTGGCGCGCCATGATACGCCGCGCGCGCGGCTTGTCGCCCATCAGGCGGATATGGCGCGCGGCAGGTCCGACGAAATTCACTCCCGAGCGCCGACACGCCTCGGCAAAATCGCCATTCTCGGAGAGGAAGCCGTAGCCCGGATGCACCGCGTCGGCGCCATAAGTCAGCACTGTGCTGATGATCGCGGGAATGTTCAGATAGCTGTCCTCCGCGGCAGCCGGTCCGATACAGACCGACTCGTCAGCCATCTTGACGTGCAAGGCGTCCTTGTCGGCAGTCGAATAGATCGCAATAGTCGGGATACCGAGTTCGCGGCACGCCCGGATGATCCGGATCGCGATGGTGCCGCGATTGGCGACCAGGAGCTTCTTGAACATGCCGAGCTGCGCCCTACCCAACCTCCAATATCATAAGCGGCTGCCCATATTCGACAGGCTGCCCATTGTCACACAGGATTCTGACCACGCGGCCGGGTATTTCGGCCTCGATTTCGTTCATCATTTTCATCGCTTCGATTATGCACAGTGGCTGCCCCTTGCGAACCGAGTCGCCCTCCTCGACGAAGGGCGCGGCATTGGGCGCCGACGCGCGGTAAAACGTCCCGACCATCGGGCTGGTGACAAGCCGCTGGTTCGCCTCGAGCGCGGGCGCTTCGCCGCGCCCTTCGCCATCGGCTTTGATACCCGCTGAGGTTCGCTTCGGCGCTGCAGGGACCGCAGCCCGCGACGCCACTTTGGCGGGTTCGGCGGCTGGCGTCGCTTGATCGCGATGGCCGCGCACGAGCCGCACCTTGCCCTTCTTGTCCTCAATCTCGAGCTCGACCAGTCCGTACTCCTGCATCAGGACGAGCAGCGCCTTCAGATCGCGAGCTTCCATCGGTCAGTGGCGATCCGCGCGCGTCGATTTGAGCACACCGCGCACGGCGCGCAGCGCCAGAAGATAGCTTTCGGCGCCGAACCCCATGATCCGGCCGGCCGCGATATCCGCGATGGTCGAATGATGGCGGAACGGCTCACGCCGGTAGACGTTTGACATGTGAATCTCCACCACCGGAATTTTTACCGCGAGCAGCGCATCGCGGATCGCGACGCTCGTGTGAGTATAGCTGCCCGGATTGATCAGGACGACGTCGATGCTTTGGCGGCGTGCCTCATGGAGCCGCTCGACGATCGCGCTCTCGCTGTTCGACTGGAAGGTTTCGACCACAAGGCCAAGCTCGCGTCCGAGTTCGATCAGGGAGCGATCGATATCGGCAAGGCGCGTGCGGCCGTAGATTTCAGGTTCGCGTTCGCCGAGCAGATTCAGATTCGCGCCGTGAATCACCAGCACGTGCAGCGCCGCTTCGGCCGTGCGTGCACCTTCGCGGCTCGCTGCGCTTGCGCTTTCGGCTCGCTTCGCCATCCCGCCCTCCCGCGGCATTGAACCGTACCGATGCAGGCGTTTCAAGCACCGTCCAGCTAATCGCGCGATGAACGCGCACGCAGCGCCCGTTGGTAGATCTCGCGTCGACTGCCGCCCTCGATACGAGCGATCAGCGCGCTTGCATCCTTGAGGCTCATCCCGGCCTCGACCAGCGTTTCGACATCGATTCCGGTGCGCGCCGGCCAAACCTCCGGCGCTCCGGCGATCACGATCGTCACTTCGCCCAGCGCCTGATGCGACTCGAAATGTGCGGCCAATTCGCCCAGCGGGCCGCGTACTGTCTCCTCATGAGTCTTGGTCATCTCGCGGAGTACCGCCGCTTCGCGATCGGCGCCCATCGTCACTGCCATCTCGCGCAGCGTTTCGGCCAAACGCCGCGCCGCTTCATAAATCACGATGGTGCGGCGCTCCGATGCCAGTTCGTCGAGCAGCTTGCGTCGCGCGCCAGCGCGGGTGGGTAGGAAGCCCTCGAAAACGAAGCGGTCCGTCGGGATGCCGGCGATCGACAGCGCGGCGGCAACTGCCGACGGCCCCGGAATCGCGACGACCCGGACGTGCTCGCGATGCGCCTCGCGGACCAGCCGGAAACCCGGGTCGCTGATTCCAGGCGTGCCCGCATCGGTGACCAGCGCGATATGCGCGCCGCGCTTGAGCCGCGCGATAAGTTCCGGAATACGCCGCTTCTCGTTATGTTCGAAATAGCTCAGCAGCGGCTTGCGAATCATGTGCGCCGCAAGCATCGCGCCCGTGCGCCGCGTATCCTCGCACGCGATCAGATCGACGCTGCTGAGGATGTCGCGCGCGCGCGAACTGAGATCATTCAGATTTCCGATCGGCGTCGCGACGACGTAGAGAATGCCGACCGCGGCGGGCTCGTCCAGACTGGCCAAATGCGGCGCGCTCGCGGCGGATGGCGGTTAGTGATGGGACAGCAGATGCTTGAAGGCGGCCTCGTCGAGCCAGACGCCCTCGCCTTTCGGACAGGCGAGCACTTTCAAACCGTGCTCGACGCGTGGAACGAGCGCTTCGTGGCATCGCGGACAGAGCGACTGACCGCCTTTGACGCGCTCGCGCATCTTCTCGATTAGCTTCCGGTCCTGCTCGAAAGCCCACTGGTCTTCGCGCGCCTTTTCGACGTCGCGCAGCTTGTCGCCTAATCGATCCTTTTCATCGCTCATGCTGAGTTTCTGACCCCGATTCCGCCGCGACTGCTCACAGGCGCAGCTTCAGGCCATCTCCTTGATTAGCTTGCCGCTGCGCGCCGCCTCGACTTTCGCGTCAAACTGCGGACCAAGATCGACGCCCATCTCGCGCGCGCGCTTTTTAGCCCACAGGCCGACATTGCGCGAATCTCGATAGAACGATTCATCCGTCGGGCGGCTGGTATCGAACCGATCGAGCCGCGACGCTTCACTTTCGACCACCGCGAAGGACGACATCACGCGCCGCATCCCGCGCCGCGCGCCACATCGCGGGCACACCGGGCGCCGCGGGCGATTACGGCCGAGGATCACATGAGAACTGACGGCAGCGCAGTCCGCGCATTGATATTCGAAAATCGGCATATTCGAGACTACCATACCGCTCGCTGCAGTGTGCGGCAATTCGCCTTCCTCAGACACCTGCATCGCCATTGGCTTTGCGTCGAGTTCGCCGCGATCCAGTCGATGCTCGCCACCTTATGATCGCAACGGCGGCTATGTGTCGTACAGAAATCGCCGCATCAGCGGGCTACCGATCAGCATGACGGCGCCAATGATAGTGGTCACGACTCCGGTCGCGATCCACCACGGAGATTTGCCACTAACTCCGATTCCGAGCGTCACGAGCCCCCACGCAGGAATCGCCAGTGACGCAAGGAGTCTGATCGCGACATTTACGGCATCCTGGGTGAGTCTCATTAGTCTGATTCCAAAGCTCTAAGTTATTGGCTCCGGCCAATATCTGATTCCAAAGCTCTAAGTTATTGGCTCCGGCCAATAATGGCGTATTCCGTTTTCGGGATCGAAGGTCGCGACTTCCATCGCGCCGGCGTTGTGCGCGAAGCCAAGACGTCCCCGGCGATCGACGATAATTACACCGGCTTCGCCGCCGGTCCGCCGGCCGAGCTCCAGGATCGTCGCGCGCGCCACCTGAGCCGATTTTCCCATGCTCAGGTTCCGCACTGCCTCGCGACACAGCGCGAACATGATTATCGCCTCGCCCTGCCCGGTCGCCGAGGCCGCCCCGGAGGCATCGGCATATACTCCGGCGCCAATCAGCGCCGAGTCGCCGACCCGGCCAGCAAGCTTCCCGGTCATACCGCCAGTCGAAGTTGCCGATGCGAGCGCGCCGCGTGAATCGATCGCAACCGCACCGACCGTCCCGCCCTCGCGCCCATCAGCGGTCTCGGCGGTCATCAGTTTGCGTTCGAACATCAGACGCCAGCGCGCCTTCGCGCGCGGCGTGATAAGTTCATCAGGGCGGCAAAGCGCGATTCCGGCGCGGCGCGCGAGTCGCTCAGCGCCCGCACCGACCATCAGGATATGCGGCGTCGTCTCCATGACGGCCCGCGCCAGCAGAATCGGATTACGGACGCGGCTGACCGCGGCGACCGCGCCCGCGCGCGCTTCAGGAACGTAGTCGCGCCCATTATTCCCGCCGGCTGTCCGCGCCTCAGCGACCATTAGCGCAGCGTCCATCTCAACCCGACCATCAATGTTAAGCACCGAGCCGTACCCGGCATTGAAGTATTCATCGTTTTCGAGCGCTTCCACCGTGGCGATCACCGCATCGAGCGCGTTCCCGCCGCCCCGGAGGATGTCGACCCCTCGGCGCGTTGCCGCAAGCATCCCGCTTCGCCGGCGCGGGCGTTCGGAGGCCGGCCCGCGCGCGCCGGCGCCGCCATGGACTATCAATGCTGGTGTCGACCGCAAAGTCATTTACGATGCCGGGCGACGCGCCCACAGAAAAAGCCGCCGGAAAGTGAAGATGAGCGGTCCACGCGTGCCGTAGCCGTGCTCAAGGTTCGCAAGCAAGTCAGCCTCGAAGCGCGGACGTTCCTCGGGTGTTAGCGCCTCGATGAACGGGCGCATCGATGTCGCCCGGCTCCATTCGATTACCTCGGACGGGCCGGTCATCGGATGCTCAAAGGTCCGGTAGTAGCAATCGATGTCAACGAAGCCCAACTCGCCGAGCAGCCGCCGATAATCATCGAGGGGCAGCACGTAAAGCCCGGGAAGCCGCACTCCGACAAACTTTTCGCGCCATTGATCGCTCCGCGCCAGCATCATCATGCTGCGCTGCGCGGTCTCGATCTCATTCGATGGAATCTGGATTACGAGACGTCCGCCGGGTTCGAGCGCGTCGTAACAGGCGGCGAGCACTTCACGATGGTCGGGCGTCCATTGCAGCGCGGCGTTGGAGAAAACGAGCGTGTAGCTGCCAGGGGCATTGAAGTTGCGAAAATCGCCTAGCTCGAAACGAATCCGCGATGCTAGGTTAGGCTCGAGCGTTGAAAGCAAAGCGGTGGCGCGTTCGATCATCGCGGGCGATGAATCAAGCCCCACGCCGCTGCCGTGCGACGTCCGGCGAACCAGCTCGACCAGGTGCTCGCCGGTCCCGCATCCGAGGTCGATGATTCGTTCATCGGACCGCAGTTCAAGGCGACGCAAAATCGCTTCGAACGGTTCGGCGCGGTAGCGCGTAAAACGGTGATAGAGCTGCGGGTCCCAGTCGGCCATCGGGCTTCAGTGGTCAGCTTTGAGCGGTATCATGCCGCGCGTGGCTGGTCCGCACCGGCCGCGTCGATTCGTCGTCCGGCTCGGGCAGCGCGAACTCGGTGATCGAAGCAGGTGGCGTTAGATGTCCAATCTTCCCGCTCGGCTCCGTGAACCAAAGACTATGGTCCGGGCCCGCCACGATGAAGCCGGGGTAAGTGTCGGGACCGGCCTTGAGCGCCTGAATCGCGCCATCCCGTGAGACGCAGAAGAACATGTGCGTGCTGCCCGATGTGATCCAGACAGTCGCATCGGGTCCGCTGGCGATTCCAAGCGGCACGCCGTCGGCAGGCAGGGCGAAGTCGACGATCTTGTCATCCGGCCCGACCTTGCCGACTTTGTCCGTCGCAAGCTCGGTAAACCAGAGCGTGTGGTTGGAGGCCAGGGTCAGACCGCCCGGTCGGCTATTCGGCGTCGGGATCGGAAATTCGGTGACTGCGCCGAGCAGCGTGATTCGGCCGATATTGTTTCCGTAATCCTCGGCGAACCAGAGATATTTTTTATCGGCCACGATCTCGCTCGGCCCGCCGCCCGAGGGCACGGAGTATTCGACGATCTTGCCGTCCATCCCGAGGCGGCCTACCTGGCCAACCGCATGCTCGGTGAACCAGATCGCGCCGTCGGCCCCGGTTGTGATTCCAACCGGCCCCGATTTCGGCGTCGGTACCGGGAAGTAATCGACCGAACCGTCAGCCGGCCTCAGGCGTCCGATTCGGTTCGCAACCGGGTCGGTGAACCAGATGTTCCCGTCGGTGCCGATGGTCAGCCGCTCGGGGAAACCATCGCCGCTAAGCTCGAAGCGCACGACGTTGCCGGCGGGCGTGAAGCGGCCGAGCGCGTTGCCCTGGTATTCGCTGAACCAGATTTCGCCTTTGGGATCGGCCGCGATTGCGTACGGCGCATGAAGCTGTTGCTTGGTTACATAGGTGGGCTTCACGCGCAGCGGTTCGGTGGATTGACCGGTACTGGCTGCGGTCGAGCATCCGGAAATCGATGCGCCAATCGCGAGCATCGCGACGAGCACCGCGATCGTGCACACGCCGGGCTCAGGTGCGATCATCATCCGGTGCTCGGTTCGAAGGTTCATCTGTGCAAGCACGCAAAACCGGCACATCGGACCGGCCGGGATTAGGCGAGACTATATCGATTTGCGGCGCCTTGCGAGCGCCTTTACGAGCGGCCGCTGCGTTTAACGATCTCCGCCAAAGCCGCGGTCTGCCGCGCGATCTCAGGATCGTTCATCAGGTCTTCAATCGGCGCGGGAAGCCGCCAGCTCCAATTGGCATCGCCCACGGTGCCGGGCGAGTTGATTCGCGCGGTCCATCCGAACAAATCCTGGATCGGTTCGACGACGTAACATGATGGCGCAGCGTAAATCACTTCGAGGATTGCATTGCGTGCTGGTTCGCAGAGCTGGTCTTTTTCGGGGTCGGCGCGGTCCGCAATGGCAAACGAGTCGAGCAGCACTCGGCGCTCCTGTGCACCGATTTCGCGCCACCATTCAGCCATGGTCTCGGTATCGTGCGTGCTGGTGGTTGCCAGGCTGAGTTCAGGATAGTGGGCGGGCGCTATAAATCGATCGCCGGGATGGCCCTGCCCTTCGCGCTCCCATCGCATGATTTTGTATCCGGGGACGCCGAGCGCGCGCAGCGAATCGCGCACCCAGGGCGGGATGACGCCCAGGTCTTCGGCGATGAGCCCGGTCGTCCCGCCCTCGTCTTGCAAAGCCCGTATAATTTCTTCGCCTTGCGCGCGCTGTTTGCCTTCCTCTTCGGGCGTAAAACGCCCGGGCTCGCTCGGATCGAGCCCGAAATTCCAGGTCCGATAGAGTCCCACCACGTGATCGATCCGCACGATATCGTAAAGTTCGCGAGCGCGGCGCAACCGCGATCGAATCAGTGACCAGCCGCTCGAGCGCATCTGATCCCAATTCGGCATCGGCAAGCCCCAGCGCTGCCCGGTCGCGCTGAAAGCGTCGGGCGGCGCGCCGACCAGGCGCGTGAGATCGAACTGATCGCGATGCGCCCAGACTTCCGCGCTGTCCAACCCGGGCGAAAACGCGAGATCGCCGATCAGACTTGCACCCGCATCTGTGAACGCAGCACGCGCGCGCCGCATCTGCGCATCCGCAACAAACTGCCAGTAGCGATACATCGCGATTTCAGCGGCCAGCCGATGCTGCGCCTGGTCGAGAGCGTCGGGCTCACGATCCCTGAGCGGTGTCGGCCACCGCTCCCACGAGGACCATCCGAACTCCTCCTTTAATGCGCGAAACAGCGCGTAGTCCGCTAGCCAGTAGTCGTTGCGATGCTCGAAATCGGCGAATGCGGTGCGCCCGGCGGCGTCGCCGGAGCGGCGAAATCGTTGATATGCGTTGCGCAGAAGTTCGAGCTTGGTTCGCCGGATTTCAACCCGCGAACTCGCAACTGCCAGATTCTGACGCGCGCGTTCGAGTGAAGATTCGGAAACTCCCGCCAGTCCCGTGAGCGTGATATATGCCGGGTCGATCGCGAACACGCTCATCGCGCTGTAGGGACTCGCTTCGCCGGGTGCGGTTTCGTCGATCGGCAGGAGCTGGATCATGCGATGACCCATGCGGCGCGCCCATTCGAGCATAGGGATAAGGCCGCCGATTTCGCCGCGCCCGAGGTCGGCGCGGGAACGGAGCGAGAAGAGCGGAATGAGGATCCCCGCCGACCGCTGCAACATATTTTTCCTTGGTGAACTACGAAACGAAACCGAGACCGAATTTGCTAGCTCTTCTTGCCCTCGCGGAGCTGGCGTTTCCAGTCGAGCCGGCGCGCCTCGGCGCCGGCCTTTTCGGCTTCGGGAATCATCCCTTTCTTCTGATAAAACATGCTCAGGTTCGTGAAGGCCAGGATGTCTTCGGGCTCCTGCTCGATCTGGCGCAGCGTAAGCTCGATCGCGCGATCGAGGTCCCCCTTGGCCTGGTAGCACATGATGAGTCCATGGAGCGCGTCCGCGTATTTCGGATCGATTGCCAGCGCCTGCTCGTAGAGCGCGATCGCGGCGTCGTAGTTCTCCTCGGCGTATTGATCGACCGCTTCGTCGTAAAGCGCTTCCTTATCAGGCATCCGGACCTCCTGACTTGCTTCAAAGCTTCTGCGGACTTCGTATCATGGATCGATCAGGACGCCCGGATTCAATATCGCATTCGGATCGAGCGCCCGCTTTGCCGCCCGGAGCGCTTGCGCAAAGCCGTCGGGCCGCTGCCGATCGTACCATCGACGATGGTCGCGGCCGACTGCATGATGATGCGTGATCGTCCCGCCGAGCTCGATCAACAGGTCCGATGCCGCGGTCTTGATCTCGTCCCATTGTTCGAGCTCGCTCCCGCGCCGCGCCGGGCCTATCACCGTGTAGTACGGCGCAGCGCCGTCGGGATAGGCATGGGTCAGCCGACACGTAACCGCTGCCGCGCCGCAAACGCGCCGCGCGACTTCGGTGGTGCGCTCCATTATTCGAGCATGAAAATCCGCGAAGCGATCCCAGGTAATCGCGGTTTCGAAGGTCTCGTTCAACATCCCGATCGCGACCATCGCGTCGTGGATGTACGGCCCGGCCAGAAACGCCTGACGCCACGCGCCTGCGGCGCCCTCGTGTGTCGCTGTCGCATCCCGCGCCGCTGCCTCGGGATCGGGAATTCGCCCGCCATGATCGGCGCAGCATTCGAGCGCGCGCTTCATCCAGGCGTCCAGCGGATGGTCCGCGGATTCGAAGGCGAGCACCAGCACCGCGCTGCCGTCGCGACTGGCGCCCGAGTTCTGCGCCTCGCCTGGATCGAGCAACCGGCAATTGGCGGGATATAGCCCGGTTTGCGCGATCGCGCGCACGGCCTCCGCGCCGCGTATGAAGTCGGGAAACATCACGGAGGCGCCGGCGCGAAACGTCGGACGATCCTGCAGACGCATCCACGCTTCCGTAATGACGCCCAGGATGCCCTCCGATCCAATGAACATCCGATCCGGGCTCGGCCCGGCGCCGGAGCCGGGCACGCGTCGCGATTCGACGATCCCGGCCGGTGTTACCGCGCGCGTCGACTCGACGAAATCATCGATATGCGTGTAGAGCGTCGCGTAGTGGCCGCCGGAACGTGTCGCGATCCATCCGCCGAGCGACGAAAACTCGAACGACTGCGGGAAATGGCGGAGCGTCAGCCGGTGCGGCTTCAGTTGCTCTTCGAGCGCGGGTCCGAAGATGCCGGCCTGGATGCGCGCGGCGCGCGATCGCCGATCGATTTCGAGCACGCGATCGAGCCGCGCGAGATCGATTGAGACTACGCCGCGATAATCGCCCGCAATGGGAGGCTCGGTGCCGCCGACCACCGATGATCCGCCCCCATAGGGAATCGCCGCGATGCGCTCCGTGTCGCACCATTCGAGAACGGCGATGACTTCCTCCTCATCGGTCGGAAACGCGACGAGGTCGGGCGGATTAGGAAACTCGCGCCGCAGACCCCGCACGATGTCGCGGTAGCTCTTGCCGTAGGTATGCCCGGCGCGCTCGTAAGGATCGGCGGTGCAGAAAGTGGCGAGCGCAGGCGGCGCCGCGATGCGCGGTTTGCGCAGCTCGATCTGATCGATTGTCGGCGCGGGAGTGATCGTGAGCCCGGACACCCCGAAGCGCGCGCTCATCCGCTCGGCGAGCCTTCGATGCTCATCGGCGCTCAAACCCTGGTCCTCGTAACCCCAGCCCCAGAATTTTCGTTTGCGAGTGGCCATCGGTCTCTCTCTTCGATACACGCTAACCGCGCGTGGCATCAACAGATTGCAGTCGTCATTGAATCGGTCGTACTTTTCCGATCGACGGCAGTCTATCAATCTGCTTCGCAGGAGATACAAGCATGGCTCAATACACGACTTTGCGCTTCGAGGTCCGCGGCAATGTCGCACATCTGACGCTCAACCGCCCGGAGGCGGCCAATGCGATGAACGCCGAGATGGTGCGCGAGCTTGAGGACTGCATCGCGCGCGCCGAAGACGACTCCGCCGTCCGGGCGCTGCTAATCAGCGGCGCCGGCAAGGCCTTTTGCGCGGGCGGCGATCTCAAGGGCTTTGCCGCAGTGGCGCCCGACGAGTTGCCCGGATTCATCGAGACCATGACCGGCAGTTTGCATCGCGCGCTCTCGCAGATGGCTCGGATGAATGCGCCGGTAATCGCAGCCGTTAATGGCGCGGCCGGCGGCGCCGGGATGAGCCTCGCGTGCGCGGCCGATTTCGTAATCGCCGCTGAGTCGGCCCGCTTCACGATGGCGTACACGCGCGCCGGCCTCACCCCGGACGGTTCCGCAAGCTACTTTCTGCCGCGTATCGTCGGCTTCCGGCGCGCTGCGGAGCTGATGATCACCAATCGTGTGCTGAGCGCGAAGGAAGCGCTGGAACTCGGAATCGCGACCCGGGTTGTCGCCGACGATCAGGTCGCCGCCGAGGCCGGAAAATTTGCCTCCGACCTGGCCTCCGGGGCGACACTCGCCTACGGTGCGGTGAAGCGTCTGCTGCTTGCGAGCGCAAACAATTCGCTGGAGCAGCAGATGGAGCTCGAAAGCGGCGCGATCGCGCGGATGTCGTCGACGCGCGATGCCCGCGAGGGCATCGCGGCGTTCATCGCCAAACGCGCCCCCGCCTTTACCGCACGCTAGCCGCGCCGGGATTGGCGCCGAGCGCCGCGCCCAGGCGATGGCCTTCGCGACTTCGGAACGCGACCGCTATCGCGAGCCGCTCGAGGTGTTGATCGATCAGCTTGCCGCCGAAGCGCATCCGATGCGTCGCGAAAAACTCGCGCACCTGATCCTCGCGATCGAGCAGCGCGACGATTCCCTCGCACATCCGCGGCAGCGCGGCATCCGGATATTTGTTGCTCATCTGCTCCCAGTTCTTGCGCAGGAAATCCCACGCCTCATAGCGGCAGACCGGGTTCACCAGCAGCGCATGCATCAGGTAGGGCGCGTTCTGCGTGCGGACCTCACCGTCGAGCGTCATCGTCATGGTCTCGCGCAGCAGCTCGATGCGGTTGAAATCGGCTAGCGCGAAGAGATAACGCTGCTCAACCTGGGGGGTCCGGGCAGACTTAAAGTTCTGCTTGAACTCGGCATAACGCGTCGCATCGCCGGTATACGCTAAAATTGCGACCAACGCAGGCATCACGTCGCGGTCGACCTTCGACGGATCCTTGCCTGCCAGCTCGTAAAGCCGGGCGGCCTCGCGCTGGACATCCGGATCCTCGCCCAGCGTGCCCGTCACGTTGGCCAGCGTGCCACGGAGCTGACGCGTGAGCTCGTCTTCTCCCGGCTTCGGCTCCCATCCGAGCCGTCTGAAAGCCGGCCCGGTGATTGCGCGCACGGTTGCCGCGAACGCCGGCCGCTCGCGCTCATCGATGATCAGGTCGAGATAATTGAACGCGCCGATCAGCGCCCGCCATACATTGAGATCGCCCTCGCCGCTGAAGCGACGGGCGAACGCGAGAAATTCATCCACCGGCTTGAGTCCGGCGACGGTCGCGGCCCAGCTATCGCTCACCAGACCGAAGCGCTCGGTCGGTGTGAGTTCATCGAGGCTGTGCGCGAGTTCGGCGAGCAACTCCGGCGCATAGCGCACGCGATAAAAACCGTGGCCGCCTTCGTTCACCAGCGCCCATTTGATCGGTTGTCCGGCGTCGAGCTTCGCCTCCGCCCCGACCATCAGCAACTTATGATTCGCCGCGCCATCTGCCGTCCGCACGCGGACCATCACCGGGATGTGCCAGAGCTGCGGCTTCGCATCGGACTGCGGCAGATAGAAAAAGCGGCGCTGGCTGAGGCGCAAGCCTTTACCGTCGGCGGTGCGGGCAACCTCGACAATTGGAAAGCCGGGCTGGAAGATCCATGAATCCATCAGGCGACGCACCGGCTCGTGCGAGGACTCCTGGAGCGCATCCCAGAGATCGCCGGTTTCGGTGTTGCCGTACTGATGCTTGCGGAGATAGAGCGCGATGCCTTTGCGGAACTCCTCCGCGCCCAGGTACTGCTCAAGCATGCGCAGCACCGACGCACCCTTCTCGTAGGTGAGCGTGTCGAACATCGCGCGCGCGTCTTCGGCAGTGCGCACCGGAAACTCGATCGAGCGGGTCGAGGTAAGCCCGTCGATCGTCATCGCCGAGGCACGCGAGAGCGCGAAGCTTTCCCATCGCTTCCAGTTCGGCTTCCAGGCGTCGACCGCGAGCATTTCCATGAAGGTCGCGAACGCTTCGTTAAGCCAGATGCCGTTCCACCAGCTCATCGTGACCAAATCGCCGAACCACATGTGCGCGTTCTCGTGGGAGACCACGTCGGCGACACGCTCGAGTTCGGCACGCGAGGCCTCCCGCTCGTCGACCAGGAGTGCGGTCTCGCGGAACGTAATCGCGCCAAGATTTTCCATCGCGCCGGAAGCGAAATCGGGAATCGCGATCAGATCAAGCTTGTCGCCCGGATAGGGCAAATCGTAGTAACGCGCGAAGTACTTCAATGAGAATGCGCCGATCTGAAGCGCGAAGCTTTCGAGCCCCTCCTTGCCCGGCACGTGCACGACCCGGAGCGGCGTGCCGGCATCGACCGGCGGCGTGGCGACAAACTCGCCCACGATAAATGCGACCAGATAGGTCGACATCGTGATAGTCTCGCGGAAGACCACTTCCCTGCGGCCGTCAGCCAGCGCGCGTTCGCTCTCGACCCCGGCATTGGAGATCGCGGTGAGGCCGGGCGCGATCACCAGCGTGATCTTGAAGCGCGCCTTGAATTCGGGTTCGTCCCAGCACGGAAAGGCGCGCCGCGCATCGGTCGCTTCGAACTGCGTGCTTGCGATGAGATGCTCGCGGCCCGACGCATCGCGATACTGGCTGCGATAGAACCCGTGCAGCTTGTCGTTCAGCACGCCTTTGAAGCGGATATGGAGCTGCCAATCGCCGGCCTCGAGCGCCCGATCGAAGCGCAGCCGCGCCTCTTCAAGCGCCGGAAGAAATTCAGCTCTGCCGGTCAGATGGATTGCGCCTCGCGCCGCCGTAACTTCGAGAATTTCCAACTCGAGCGCGTGGAGGACGATGTCATGCGTCGGCCGTTCGACGGTAATTGCGACGGTCTCCTCGCCGGCGAAGTTAGCCTCCGGCAGATTCGGTTCGAGCCGCAGATCGTAATGCGTCGGCCGGACGGTTGTGGGAAGTCGATGGTCGGTCCCGGCCTCGACGGCCACGGAATTCTCATTGTCGTGCATCGCTTGGCCTCTCGATCGTGGATGAGGTTCGGCGCGGGCCATCGCCCGCAGTGCGTCAAGATTACGCCATGCGCCGCGAGGTCGCGAGCGCCGCGAAGTTGGTCAGCGTAACGCCAGCGCGATCGAACGCCGCGCGAACCGTCCGGCTTGTGAGGATTTGCAGGTCGCGCTGTGTTGCCGCCGACAGCGGCGCGCCGCCGACATCGTCGGCCGGATGAAAATAGAGCTCGGTGGTCCCGGCCGGCAGCCGCTCAATCACGTTAATCAGGTAACGCTCCGTCAGATGGCCGCTCTGGTGAAGCCCGAAAAGCCAATCCGCAGACCGAATACCGCGCTCGGCGGCGAGCCGTCGCGTGCGGCGCGAGAGCACTCTGAAGATGGCCGCTTCGACCAGCTTGCGCGACGCATGGTCGCGCGCGATGCGCAGCGTGGTCATCACCGGTTCGCGCGGTATGCGGATGAACGGCACGTTATGTTCCGCCGCCAGATCGATCACGATATTGGCGAGCACCGGATGGACGTGGAAATTGAGATGCCCATCGATGTGATTCAAGTACCCGATCAGTTCGAGGTGACGCTCGACCTGCGCACGGCATTCGGCGCGCAACGCATTGCGGATCCGCCGGTCGAAGAAGTAGCGCATTCCGGCGAGCGTCGGATTGCGCGCAAATTCAGAAGCCGCATCGACCACGCCATCGAGATGGCCGGGGCTCAAAACGCTGTGGCCGCGGCAGACAGTCAGATGCAGACCGACATCGAGTCCGGGCGCGTCGCGCGCCGCTGCTGCCGCCGCCTGCGCCGACGGCTCGCCGGTCATCAGGCTGGTGGCGCGGAGCACGCCTTCCCGATGCGCCCGCATTATGCCGGCATTGACTTCGGGCGAGAGGCCGAAGTCGTCGCCGGTCACTATGACGATCGTCTCCGCGCGTCTCATGCTGCGCTTTTCCCGCGGCGCTTTCGCTCGCCGGGCGCATCTGGTGAGATGTTGTCTCGGACGATCGACGGACCTCGACGATGATCCTGCTGTTTTATGCGTTCCGGATGGAACTGACGCCGTTTCGCCGGCGCCTCGAGCGCCGCCGGCCGCTCGAGCTCGATGGTTTGCGCGGCTTTCGCACGCGGATCGGAAATCTCGAGCTGGCCGCAATCGCAACCGGCATCGGACCGCGTCAAGCCGCCCAGACTGCGCAGCGCGCATTCAAGGCCATCCCAAATCCCACGTTGGTCATAAGCGCCGGCGTCGCGGGCGCGCTCTCTCCCGGCCTCGCAGTCGGCGATGTGGTAATCGCCGATCGATTGGTTACCGTGCGCGCGGACGGCGCCGCGCCAGAACGCGTAATCGCGGTCCCTCCCGAGCGGGTCGAGGAACTGGGCGCGATTCTCCTGGAAGCCGGGCTCGCGGTTTCGACCGGCGCGATGCTTACGACCAATCACATTCTCGCGACCAGCGCCGCCAAGCGGCAGGCGCGCGAACAGAGCGGCGCAATCGCCGTCGATATGGAGAGCGCAAGCATCGCGGCGGAAGCCGCGAGCGCAGGCCTCCCGATGGTCTGCATGCGCACCGTGATGGACGGCGCCGATGAGGATCTGGCGGCGGCGGGCTTTACCACCTCCGAAGGTCGCGTCGACGCGCTCACTGCGATGCGCACCATCGCGACCCGGCCGCGCGAAATCCTGCGCATCCCGCGCATGATGTACAACCTTTCGATCGCGACGCGTTCGCTCGCCAACGCACTCGATGCGGTGTTCCAGGCCGCCGCCTGATTCGCGGGTTATCAAGCGCGGCGTCTGAGCGCCTGGTCGCTGGACACGCCCGGCCGCTTCGGCCAGACCGGAAGGTCCGCCTCGAAAGGAAAGTCGGCGAGATGATTCGCGATGTCCTCGGCGGCGCCGTAACTTTCGCGGCGGGTCAGCACATGAGCGGCCAGCGCCACCATCGGCATGAAGATGAAAACGGCCGCCCATGCAACGTCGAATGCGCGGATCCTGAATAGCATTGTGATGCCGAAGATTACGATTCCAGCGTAGAGCATCGGACCAAGCAGCGCGCGCGATGGCATCGCGGGTTGCATTCCATATGGGCGGCTACCGCCGCGATTGAGCCGGCGGTCGATGAGCTGAAAAATCGCGATGGTGGCGCCGGCCACGATGAACCAGCCGATAAAATTGCTGATCGGCACCCCAAAATAGGGACCCGGCGGGTCGTACCAGAAGAGTTTTCCCAAGAACCAGCGATCGCCGCGCACGCTCAGCGGGTCGGCAACCAGATCGACCATCACCTCGAAGATCGCCGCCAGCATCCAGACCCGTATCGCGCCCCGAAGCTGCCAGGTATCGAGCAGCCGCAGGTCCCATCCACGCGCATAGAGCGGCGCCGCCAGCAGCATGGCGACGGTGTAACTTGCAAAAGCAAGAAAGGTAAACGATATCGAATCCATGAACGGGACGCCGGCGATCCATAGCTCGCGGCCGCGGGTGGTCGGCAGGTAATGATAGAGGCCAAATGGAAATCCGTTGTGGATCGAACTCCACTCGCATCCCAATGCTACGGCGTAGCTCAGGATCATGAAGACCAGAGTCGCGCGCAACCCGTAGTTCACGATTCCGGCGATCAGAAAAGCCGCCAGAAAGACGAAGACATACGGGCGCAGCGCGATGGTCGCGAGCAGCAGATGTCCGGTCGTGATCATGCGGCAGACCGCGCCACCCCAATATCGCGGAAAAACCTAATAGCGCGTACGAGCGCGTCATCGACCGCGCCCGGATTGTAGCCAAGCTCGGTGCGCGCTTTTGCCGAATCGAAGAACATGCGCTTGCGCGCCATCCGCACCTCGGTGAGACTTGCGCGCGGAGGACGCTGTGTAATCGTGCGCGAGACGGCTTCCGCGCCGAGCGCAAAACCCCACGCGACCGCGTAGGGCAACCGCACGCGCGGCGGACGCAACCCCGAGAGCCGCGCCAACCGCGACAGCACCTCGGCGAGCGTCAGATTTTCACCGCCCAGGATGTACTTCTCGCCAACCCGTCCGCGCTCGGCTGCGAGCAGATGGCCGCGCGCGCAATCCTCGACGTCGACCAGGTTGAGCCCGGTGTCAACATACGCCGGCATCCGGCGATTCAGAAAATCGACGATGATCCGACCTGTCGGCGTCGGCTTGTAATCGAGCGGACCGACCGGCGTCGACGGATTAACGATCACAACCGGGACACCTTCACGCGCCGCCTTGAGCGCTTCCTGCTCGGCTATGAACTTCGAGCGCTTGTACGGACCGACCATCTCGGCGAGTGTCACCGGAGTGGTCTCGCATCCAATTCCACCGTTAGGGATACCGAGCGTGCCGACGGTGCTCGTATGGATGAACCGGCGTACGCCGGCGCGTGCCGATGCGTCGAGCAGGTTTTTCGTTCCCTCGACGTTGGTGGCATACATCGGCGCGGGATCGATCACCCAGAGCCGGTAGTCGGCCGCCACGTGATAGACCTCGGTACAGCCGCGCACGGCTCGTTTGACCGCTTCGCGATCGCGCAGATCGCCGCGAACCAGCTCGCATTCAAGCCCTTCGAGCGCGCGTAGGTCGGCATTTTCGCGCACTAGCGCCCGGACCGTCGCGCCTTCGCTCACCAACGCCCGCGCGACGTGCGCTCCGACGAAGCCGTTCGCCCCCGTGACCAGCGCTACTCGCGATGCCATGAGCGCTTCCCGTCAGGCGGCCTCCGGAATGTCGACACGCGCGGCGACCGCGGATGCGGCCATCCGGCCGGAAATCACGGCACTTTCGATGGTCGCCGGCAGCCCGGTCTGGATCCAGTCCCCGGCCACAAACAGATTCTTCACCGGGGTCGCGGTTCGGGGACGGATGCGATGCGATGCGAGGTCTGGCGCCATCGTCGCCTGCTTTTCCTTGATTACCAGCGCCTTCACGATCCGCGCCGCGCTCGCTGTCGGGATCATCGCGCGCAGGTCGTTCATCACGAGGTCCAGCAGCTCGTCGTTCGTCCGATCGACGAGCTTGCGAGCCCCGCTGATCACGAAACTCAGGTAGCCTCCATGCCGCGCGCCATGCTGGGTGAAGATTTTTCCCTTATTGAACAGCCATTGCGTTGCGGTGCCGATGAACCCGATGAATGCGGCGTCCGTGACGACACGATCGAGCCATACGTGGACGCAGACGATTGGAGAGACACCGAGCCCTGAGAGCCGTGCGAAGTAGGGATCGGCGGCGAGCGGTGCCGGAATTATCCGAGTCAATTGCGGCGCGCCGACGGCAAGGATGAAGTTCGCCGCCTCCAGCGCGCTGCCATCGCGCAGCCGAAGTCGCGTCACACAATTATCCGCGTCCAATTCCAAAGTTTCGACCGCGCTATGACGTGCGACGACACCGCCGCGCTTTTGGATGAAATCCGCCGCAGCGCCGCAATAAAGATCGCTCAGTCCGACGCGCGAGTAGACGAACGCCGAGTCGCTCCGCCGGCCGAAAAAGGCGCGCTTCAAGACCTCGGCAAGCAACGCCGCCGAAGAGACTTCCGGGTCGTCATTGAGTGTCGCAGTCGCCAGCGGATACCAAAAGCATTCACGCTCGCGCGCGCCCTGGCCCAGCAGATCCATCAGGTCCGCGACGGTAGAGCGTTCGAGCGCCGCGGGATCGCGCCGGCGCATCCGCATCATCTGAGCGCTCGCAGCCATCACGCGCCATCGCTCACGCGCCGTGAGCAGCCGATAGCGCAGCAGCGCGGCGCTCATATGGAACGGACCGGGCATGGCGGCCGTCCGCAGCCATCCGCAGCGCCCACCCCGCTCGAGCATCTCGATCTCGAGGTTGCGATGAAAGAACAGCCCGCCGCGAGTGCCGATACGTCCGAGGAAGTCCAGCGTCTCGCGGTAACAGCCCATCAGCACATGCTGGCCGTTGTCGATGAAATCGCCGCTGTCGGGATCCTGGAACGAGTAGGCGCGTCCGCCGAGCGCAGGCTTGCGCTCGACGAGTGCGACGCGAAAACCGCGCTCGGCAAGAGCGACACCAGCGCTCAAACCCGCGAAGCCGCCGCCCACGATCGCCACGTCGCGCTTGTCGACCATCGTCGATGCCCTCAGATGCCCAGGTGACCGCTGGCCCACGCCCGACCGACCAAAAAAAGCTTGCGTGACGCGGAGAGACTGCATCGATAGTCGAAGACGCGATAGTCGGCTGCCACGATACGCCGCAGGATGTCCCCATAGATGAGACGCATCGCTTCGGCCGTGAGCAGCGAGCCGCGATCTTCGGGCGGCAGACTCTCCTCTGCGGCGGCATAGAAGCTCCGCGCGCGTCCAGCCTCGAATTCCATCAATGCGCGAAACTCAGGAGTATAGACGCAATTCAAAATCTGCTCTTCGGTCACGTTGAAGCGCGCGAGGTCCTCGAGCGGCAGATAGATCCGGCCGCGCGCCGCGTCCTCGCGCACATCGCGTAGAATGTTGGTGATCTGAAAAGCGATGCCGAGATTCTCAGCATAGACCTCGGTCCGCGGATTGCGATACCCGAAGATGTCGATGCACACCAAGCCGACTGCAGAAGCGACGCGATAGCAGTAGAGCCTCAGTTCCTCGAACGTCGCGTAGCGGCGGCGGGCCAGGTCCATCTCGACGCCGGCGATCACCTCGTCGAAGAGTCGGCGCGGAATATTAAAGCGCGCCGCGCTGTCGGCGAGCGCGCGGGAGATCGGATGTTTCGGCACGCCGGCGTAGACCGCGTCGAGTTCGCGGCGCCATCGCTCGAGCATCACGGCCGGCTCGCGCGGCAGTTCGTCGTCCGCGATGTTATCGATGAACCGGCAGAACGCGTAGACCGCGTACAGGGCGCGACGCTGCGCGGCAGGCAGCAATATGAATGCGTAGTAAAAGTTTGACGCCGAGCGCCGCGTGATTCGAGCGCATCGATCGTAGTCGCGCGCAAGCCGGTCCGCGCCGTTTTCAGACTTCAAGCGTTCCACGCCACGCCCGCCATCCGAGCTTCAAATAATCCAGCCCGGTGAGATGAGGCCGGCGGCGAAAGACATCATAGTTCACCGCCTCGATTGCGCGCAGGATCGCAAGGCCGCCGCCCGCGAACATCAGGATGTCCCGCGCCAGCCGCCGATCGACAAGGCTGTGCAGCGCGGCCCCTTCGCACAGCAGGCGACGGGCGTAGGCGATCTCATGACGCATCAGCTCGATGAACGCGGGGGTCGCCTCGCGGCGGGCCAGCGCCTTAGTGTCCAGTCCGAAGCGGCGCATGTCGGCGCGCGGAAAATAGATGCGCCCCTTGTCGAGATCGATCGCCACGTCCTGCCAGAAATTCGCGAGCTGGAGTCCGCTGCAGACGCGATCCGAAAGCGACTGGCAATGCGCGTCGCGACAGCCGAACAGGTACAGCACCAGATGACCCACCGGGTTCGCCGAGTCGCGCGCATAGTTCATCAGGTCGTCGATGGTTTCGAAACCCTGGAAATTGACATCTGAACGAAAGGCGCGCAGCAGGTTGGCGAACGGCTCGCGCGGGATGTCGAAACGCCGAATGGTGTCGGCCAGCGCGATGAACACCGGATGATGCGGGCGACCCGCATAAGCGAGGTCAAGTTCGTGCTCCCATTCGTCGAGGCTCGCGAGACTCCGTTCCTCGTCGGCGAAATCATCGGCGTAGCGTGCATATGCGTATATCGCATGCATATGCGGGCGCATCGCACGCGGCATCAGCCACGACGCGATCGTAAAATTCTCGTAATGGCTCCGCGCAAGCCTTCCGCAGAAGGCGTACGCGTCAGCGAGGCTCATCTGCTGCGCTGATATTTCGGACGGATCCGTCAGCGCGCCGCGCTTGCCGATGGATGGAGCTTCTTCTGCGGTGGAAGTGGTCATAGCAACGCGGTGGCGGCGATCGGATCGAGGCCAGCCGCCTCGCGCGCGGCCGCGCGCGCCCATCCGTCGGCTTCGAGCAGATCTTCCAGATTCGCCGCGGTTCGATTGTTGAAGCGTTCCATCACAGACTCGATATGACGGGGCACGTCGATGAACCGGACGTGACCGGCGAGAAACGCGGCGACCAATTCCTCGTTGGCGGCGTTCAAGCAGGCCGGCATCATCCCACCCGCAACCAGCGCCTCGTACGCGAGCCGCAGGCATGGAAAGCGCGTGAGGTCGGGCTCTTCAAAAGTGAGCCGGCCGCGTTCGATCAACGACAGCGGCGGCAGATGATGGAGCGGCAGGCGATCGGGAAACGCGAGCGCATATGCGACCGGAATCGCCATGTCGGGAATCGCCATCTCAGCGATCACGGAGCCGTCAATCAGCTCAACCATCGAATGGATCACGCTCTGCGGATGAATGACCACGGCGATTTGTGCGCGATCGAGATCGAACAGCCAGCGCGCTTCGATCACCTCGAGACCCTTGTTCATCAGCGTCGCCGAGTCGATCGTGATCTTGCTGCCCATCTGCCAGGTCGGATGCCGCAGCGCATCGGCGACGGTGACGTCGGCGAGCTGCTCGAGTTTCAACTCGCGGAACGGGCCGCCGGAAGCGGTGAGGACGACCCGCTTGAGCGTCGCGCGATCGCGCCCTTCGAGACATTGGAAAATCGCATTGTGCTCGCTGTCGACGGGCAACAGCTTCACGCCATGCGCGCGAACCGCCCGAATCACCAGCTCGCCAGCGACGACCAGCACTTCCTTGTTGGCGAACGCGATGTTCTTGCCGGCCGCGATCGCCGCGAGCGTGGGACGGAGACCCTGTGCGCCGACCAGCGCCGAGACTACCAGCCGGGCCTCGGGATGGGTCGCGACCGCGATCGCGCCGTCCATCCCGTGAACGATCGCCACGCGATCCGGTTGCAGCCGCTCGGCCAGTTGAGCGGCAAGCTCCGCTGAGGCGACCGAAACCAGCTCCGGCCGAAAACGGCGCACCTGCGCGACGAGCAGGTCGAGATTGCGCCCCGCGGCCATCGCGACCACCCGGAAACGATCGCTGAAGCGCGCGACGATATCGAGCGTGGTAACGCCCACCGATCCGGTCGAGCCGAGTATCGCGATCGGCTTCATCGTCCGTCCGTCAGCGCGCCGTGGTGCTCCGGATGCGTTGGCGCAGGCGTCCGAGCGCCATCAGCGGAAAGTAGTGACAGTACAGGTGATAGCGCAGATAAAAATGATTAGGAAAGCCCGTGCCGGTGAATTCGGTCTCGTCCCAACTGCCGTTTGCGTTCTGCCGCTCGATCAGCCAGCTCGCGCCGCGACGCGCCGCCTCGCTGATTTCTTCTTCGCCGGCGAGCAGACCCATCAGCGCCCACGCAGTCTGTGAAGCCGTGCTCGGGCCGCGTCCGCGCCACGCCGGGTCTTTATCGCTGAGACAGCTTTCGCCCCATCCGCCGTCATCGTTTTGTTTCGATTTCAGCCATTCGACGGCGCGGCGAATCCACGGCTCGCGCGGTGTGACACCGATCGCGGCCAGACCCGAGAGCGCCGAAGCGGTGCCGTAGATGAAGTTGACGCCCCAGCGGCCCCACCATGAGCCGTCGTTCTCCTGCGCGCGCCTGAGCCATTCGATGGTGCGGCGAGCCACCGGATGGTCGGCGCGGTAGCCGACCGCCGCCATCATTTCGAGCACGCGCCCGGCGATATCCGGGCAGGTCGGATCGGTCGACGCTTCGGCATCGGCGAACGGCGCATAGTTCAGCCAGGATGCGGTGTTATCGACGTCGAAGGCGGCAAAGCCGCCATCGCTCGATTGCATCCCCATGACCCAGTTCGTACCAGCGCGAATCGCGCGCTCACGTGCCGCGGCGTCGACCGACTCGATCGCGGCAATCACCATCAGGATGACTGCCGAATCGTCGACGTCGGGGTACCAGTCGTTGAAGAATTCAAACGCCCATCCGCCAGGCTCAAGATGCGGGCGTTTTACCGACCAGTCGCCGCGCTTGAAAATCTGATGAGCGATAAGCCAGCGCGCCGCCTTCACCAGCGAAGCATCGGCGCGGTTAAAGTCCGAATCAATCAGCGCTTTCGCAGCGAGCGCGGTATCCCAGTTGGGCGACACGCACGGCTGATACATCACGCGCTCGCCGTAATGCCAGGTGAGCTCATGGCTCGCCTCAAGCGCCTTCGCAATCACCGGATGCTCGTTGCGGTACCCGAGCCCCTTGAGCGCCATCGGGCTCAGCAGGTAGCAGGGCTGGATGCCGCCCCAGGAACCGTTGGCGTCCTGATGGTCCAGCAGCCAGCGCTCGACGTAGCGAATCGCGCGTTCGCGCAGCGCCCTCGGATGGTAACGTTCGTAGCCTTTGAGGACGCTATTGGCGAGCAGCAATGCGTTTCGCACCGAGAACAACCGCGGCGCCCGATTGAGCTTGAATTTCGTGAAGTGGGGCGGCTCGATATACAGTTCGAGGACACCATCGCGGTAATCGACTGGCACCGTGGGACGCGTTGCCTGCATCAGCATCAGCGCCATCAGGGTGCCCCGCGCCCAGGACGAAAGCTCGTAGATATTGAGTGGCGACCAGTTTGGCAGTAGCGCCAGCTCGATCGGCATCGATGGCGTTGCGCTCCACGGCACCTGGCCCATCGCAGCCAAGTAAAAGCGCGCGAGCGTGCCGGCTTTGGCGATGCCGCCGTGGGCCATGATCCAGCGCCGCGCCTGAAGCATTGGCTCGTCGCCCGCCCGCATCCCGGCGAGCTTGAGCGCGAAGTACGCTTCGATGCTGGTCGACAGATCACCTTCGCCGCCCGGAAAGAGGTTCCAGCTTCCGTCCGATTGCTGGATGTCGAGCAGGTACTTGCTCAATTTGGCCTCGAGGCCGGCATCGGAGACGCCCATGAAACGCCGGTAGATGATAAACTCGGCGTTCATCTCGGCGTTCGCTTCAAGCGGCGCCTGCCAGAAACCCTCCGGACGCTGCGCGGCGACCAACGATCGCTGGGCGCGGGCGATCACCTCATCTAGACGTGCAAACCTGTGTTCTGACGCAGTCGCTGCAGCAGCACCGTCATCGTTCATCTGCGAGACAGCTTGTACTGATAGATCCAAACGTCGTCCTCTCCACAGTCATCCGAAATCAAACACCAGTCAGGTTACGCCACGGAGTGGACCAATGGCAGCGGCGAAAACTCGTGACCGCAACTTCAGCTAGGGGATGACCGCGCACTTCAGCATCTCGCCGCGATCGAGCATCGCGAAAACCTCGCTCAGCTCGGAGAGCCGCCGATGGCCGTTGACGATTCGTCCGACGCCGAGGCGCCGCTCGCTGAGCAGGTCGAGGGCGCGTCTCACGTCGCGCGTCCTGTAATGGAACGGCGCGAGCAGCGTAAGATTATCGTAATGCATCCGGCGCGTATCGACGTTGAGGGCTGTATTCGCGGGACATCCGCCGAAAAAGATCACGCGACCGCCGCGGCGCACACGCGCGAGCGCATCGTGCCAGCCGTCAAGCTTCCCGGTCGCTTCGATCACCAGGTCGGGGCCGAAACCGCCATTCAGCCGCGCGATTTCAGCCGCGGCATCTGATCTCGCCGCATCGAGGACGCGATCCGCGCCCAGCTCCCCGGCCCATCGGAGCCGCCGCTCGCCGTGTCCGGCGATCACGATTTCGCGCACGCCGGCGGCGCGCAGCACGAGCAGATGCAGGAGCCCGAAGGGACCGGCGCCGACAATAAGCGCGCTCTCACCGCGGTGCGGCTTGGCCATCTCATGTGCATGAACCACGCAGGCCATCGGCTCGAGCAACGCGGCCTCCTCGAAGCTCAACATCGAAGGCTTGCGAAACGTATTGCGCGCAACGATATGCGCCGGCAGCAGGATGAAGTCGGCGTACGCGCCCATCAGCATCCGCCCGACCGCGTCGGCGCAGAGATTCTCCTGCTCACGCAGACAAAAGAAGCATCGGCCGCAGGGCGCGGTCGGCGCTGCCATCACGCCGTCGCCGACCCGGAAGCGCTCGACGCCCTCGCCCAGCGCTGCGACGACGCCGGAGAACTCGTGACCGAACGGCGTCGGCAGGCTGAACATCGGATGGCCACGGCGCCAAGTCTTGAGATCGGTGCCGCAACTGAGCGCACATCGCACTTCGAGCAATATTTCGCCGGGCCCGGGCACGGGCAGCGTAAAAGAACGGAGTTCAAGCCGGCCCGGCGCCTGCAGGATCGCCTGGCGAGGCGCCGGCTCCTGGATGGGACGACGGCTGTGCGCGGCCCCGTTTTCAATCACGTGAGCGCCGCTCATTGTTTGCGCTCCACGACCAAGTTAGCGAGCCGACGGAGCGGCTCGGCACGATGGTCGAAGGCTGCGAGCGCAGCGACCGCGTCGTCGCGAAGCCGATGTGCCAGGCGGCGCGACTCGGCAATTCCGAGCAGCGCCGGATAGGTCGCCTTGCCGCGCTCCCCGTCCTTTTGGGTGCGCTTGCCGACCTGCTCGGTCGAACCTTCGACGTCGAGCAGATCGTCGATCACTTGAAAGGCGAGGCCGAGCGAGCGCGCGTAGACTTCGAGCGCCGCAAGCTGCGCTTCGCCGCCGCCGCCCAAGCGGCCTCCACCGACCGCCGCCGCAACAAACAATGCGCCGGTCTTGTGCGTGTGAAGATCTTCGAGTTCGGCAACGCTCACCGCGCGCCCCTCGTCCATCAGGTCAACCACCTGCCCCGCGACCATCCCCGGCGAACCGGCGGCGCTTGACAACTCAGCGATCGTCTCAACCAGCGCGCTGCGGTCGACAGTGGCCGGAGTTAAGCGCGCCAGCACGCCAAAAGCGTCGGTCAAAAGCGCGTCGCCCGCCAGCGTCGCCATCGCCTCGCCATATACCTTGTGATTGGTGGGCTTGCCGCGCCGCAGATCGTCATCATCCATGCACGGCAGATCGTCGTGGATCATCGAGTATGTGTGAATCATCTCCAGCGCGCAGGCCAAACCCATCGCCGCCTCAGGCTCGCCGCCGACCGCCTCACACGCCGCCAGCGCGATGACCGGGCGCAGGCGCTTGCCACCTGCGAGCAGGCTGTAGCGAATTGATTCCAGCAGACGCGCCGCCGGGCCACGCGGCTCTCCGACGACCTGTGCGAGCGTCGTTTCGAGCAGCCGCACGCGGTTTTTCAGGTAGACGTCGAAATCGAAGTCCGGCGCGGAACCGATCGCATCGTCAGGCGCTTTCGCGCGATAACGGCCGGCCCGGGCGGTTTTCAGATTTTGCATCAGACGCTTCGCCGCCAACAAGTTGGAACGTGCCATGCCGGCAAAACGACCTCGCTTCCCCCACCTCCACCTGTCGGCCGGGGAGCCCCGCTGCGCGCCGGCTCCATCCTGACCTCAGGCCATGTAGTGACGGACCATCCGCCACGAATCCTTCAGATTCTTGCCAAACTCAAGCGCCACCGTGCCCTCGAATCCCGAATGCAGCTTGCAATCGCGGCAGCGTATGTCCTGCTTGGTCCGATAGAACTCCCAATCGGTCGCCGCGTGCAGCTCCTGGAAAGTCTTGTAATGACCGTTGGTGATCAGATAGCAGGGCCCCTTCCAGCCCTGCGGGTTACGGGTCACGGTAGTCCACGGACTGCACAAAAGATCGCGATCGCCGACCAGGTAATCTAGGTAGATCGGCGTGTTGATGATCCGATAATCGTCCGCCATCTTGCGGACCTGCTTGAACTTGTACGGCATCTCTTCTTTCTTGAGATAGAGACCGTCGTTGCTCAACACCTGGTAGTGATAACCTGGCGTCAGCAGCATCCCGTCGACCTTGAGGCTGGTCAGGAACAGAACCAGTTCCTTGAGTTCCTCCGCGCTGGTCTCGCGGAAGACCGTGGTGTTGGTCTGCACGCGATAGCCCTTCTCCTTCAGCATCTTGATCATCTTGACCACGATGTCGAAATGGCCCTCGCGATCGACCACGCGATCGTTGGTCTCACGCATCCCGTCGATATGGATATTGAAGCTCAGGTAGGGACTCGGCCCGACCTGGCGGACAAAACGTTCGAGAAGGATGGCGTTGGTGCAGATCTGAACGTGGCGCTTCTGCTCGCCAATCAGGCGTTGCGTCAGGGGCACTATATGCTTGTACATCAGCGGCTCACCGCCGCAGATCGAGACGATCGGCGCATCGGCTTCCTTGGCCGAGGCGAGAGCGTCATCGAGCGTCATCATGTCGCGGATCGTGTCCTTGTACTCGACGATCCGGCCGCATCCGACACACGCGAGATTGCAGGCGTGCAGCGGCTCGAGCATCAGCACCAGCGGGAAATATTTCTTGCCCGCCCGCTTGTTGCGCCCGACATAGCGCCCGAGGTCGATCATCAGTTTGAGCGGCATCCGCATCGATCGGCTCTCCTGCCGAGGCTTCTGAGCTAGGCGACGGCCTGTCCGCCGTCAGGATTGCCCTGCTTGGTTTCGCCGAACAGCCATTCGCGGACCATCGCGAGCGCATGCTGCGGATCGAGCGCCGGGCGGCCCATGAATAGAAATTCGATAAGGAATCCGTTGAGCGCCGACAGCAGGAACGCCGCGGCGCCCTCGGAACTGTAACCATGCACGCACAGACCGCGCTGCTGAGCCTGCGCGATCAGACTGGTCAGAAGACCGCGATAGCCTTCGTAAAGCTGCATCACCTGCGAGCCCAGGCCGCTCTCGCCCCGATGCTCATCGTGGAGCAGTTGCGCCAGAAAGAAACGCACCGAGTTGGCGTTGTCGCGCACGAAAAGCAGATACATCTCGACCAGGCGGAGGATCTGTTCGCGCTCATCCAGCGCACTGAGCTCCTCGGCGAAATCGATGAAATAGGGCTCCAGGAGCCGGTTGAGAACCGCGATGAAGAGCTCTTCCTTGGTTTTGAAATGCCAGAAAATCAGCGCCTTGCTTACGCGGGCTTCACGAGCAACCTCGGACATCGAGGTTTCGTGGAACCCTCGATTCGCGAACAGGGTCATCGCGGCACGGAGGATTTCGTCGCGTGAGCCGGGGGCCTGCTCGCGGGCTTCGGTGCCAACGCTCCTGGCCTGTACTTCCTTGGCCTGTTCATCCGCCATCGAACTAAACTCTAGCTCCCGCCACGGCCCTGCCACCGCAATAGGCAAAGCGTCACAATTCCCTAACCATGCGGTCAATAGAGAGAAGCATTATCCGCTCGGTCAGGAAAGTCAACAGCGACCGGGCCTTCGATGTCACAGGCGTCCATACCACTGGTTTTCGACTCAAGCGGCAGTTAGATTCAACCCATTGTGGGCGGTTTGTAGGCAGCATCGGCCAAGGAGGACAAGGGGATGGTGCGGATGCGGATGGGAGGAATAAGTGGCAGGATTGGGTGGTTGGTCGGCATCCTCATGATCAGCACCGTCAGCGCGGCGCACGCCACCGACCTTGGCTCAGACACTGCGGCGTTCGTTCTGCTGAGCACCGGCGGCAAGGTGATACTCGGTAAGGACTCGCAGGCGGGACTGGGCGGCAATGGCGGCGATCTCGGGATGGTCGGGGGAACCGCCGCGATTCTGGACAAAGACGCGCAGGCGGTGAACGAGGTGGTAACCGAGCCTCACGGAATCACTCTGCATAAAAACGCGGAGACCTTCGGCTGCATCACCGATCACGCGCAAATTAAGCGGGCAGCGGGCGCCAGGTGCATGAGCCTGTTCGACAACGGCGGGCAGCGGCCGGAACTGACTACGATGAAAAACGCGCTCGGCGAAGCAGCGCTATTCGCCAGCGTCGCGAATGCGCAGCAACCTGCGCAGATGTTGTCGACGATCGTCGTGTCCAGGAATGGCTTTCAGACCATCTTCAACAGCCAGACCGGCCTCAACGTAATCGCCACCCCGTCGGTGAATCTGAAGAAAAACGCCGAGCTGGAAATCTCAGGGCAAAGCGGAGACACGGACCTCCTTCTCGTACAAGGCGATCTGAAGTGGGGCGCGGATGCTTCTCTCTTGTTCAGCGGGATAACGGATATCGATCTCGTCATCGTGGTATCGGGCAAGCTTGTTTCGATTGGCAGGAATTCACGGTTGCCCGCAACCATCGTCGCGCCGAACGCCACGTGCGAAGTTGGCGCGGGCGCGCAAGTGTTCGGCGAGATGGTATGCGGGAAGAACATCTCGCTGGGCGACCACGCTCTGGTGCTATATGCACCGACGGCAGTGACGATTCCGTGAGCGCAAATCACCTGCTCTAGCTGCCCGCGCCTGCCGCCCGGCGGGCTTCGATGATGATCGTGAGTGCGCTGCGCGCTTCGCCAAGGTTTTTAGCTGCGATGTTGTCGCCCAGCACGATCGCCTGCTCGAATTCCGCCGCCAGCGATCCGAACCATGCAGCGTGATACGAGTCATCAGGCGCGTCGCCAACCGAAAAGTCTTCCGATGCCCCTGCGACCGTGAGCCGGAGCGAATTGCCGTCCAAATCGAGGGTCCCGAGCTCTCCCTTAATCGATGCCGACGTGCGGCGCTGGGCGGCGCGCCATGAAAGATGAATCGACGCGCGCCGATCGCCGGGAAACGCGAGTTCAAGGTCGGCAACCTCCTCAGCATTGCCGGCGGACTCGCCGGCCAGGCGCGATGCGACCAGCCGCGGCGCGTCACCGCCCATTAGCCACTGGGCCAGGTACAGCGTATGCCATCCGTGATCGATTAGAATCCCGCCACCCAGTGCCGGATCGCGACGCCATCGCGCGCCCGGTCCCGTCCCACCCGCAGGCGCGGTGCGCAAACGATCGAATGTTACTTCGCGAACCTTGCCGAGCCTGCCTGATGAGATGATCTCATGGGCGCGCCGGTAGGCCGGCGAATGCTTCCAATTGTGCACGCACATCAGGACGCGCCCGCGGCTGCGCGCCAGGTCAGCAAGCGAATCGAATTCGGTTAGGTCGAGGCAGAGCGGCTTCTCAACTAGCACATGCGCGCCCGCCTCCAAAGCGGCGCGCGCCGCCGACGCATGCATCGCGGGCGGACTCGCAACATCGACAAAGTCCGGCCGCTCACCTTCGAGCATCAGGCTGAGATCATCGTAAACCCGCACGCCCTTCAGGATTCGGAACGCATGATGACGCCGATCGGCAACCGGATCGCAGATTGCGGCAATTTGAATTTCAGGCCGCGACGCCCATCCCGGTAAATGGCCCTCGGCGGCGACCGCGCCGAAGCCGGCTATCGCGCCGCGCAGCTTCATCGGGAGCCGATACGACGGCTCGTCAACGCAGGATCCAATCGTTCGCCATCGTCTCCAGCGCGCGGTCCGCGTTCTCACTCGCGAGCGGGGGAGTATTGAGAATCAGCCGGTGGGCTCCGGCTTCGCGATAACGCTCGATCAACTCGCGAGGGTTGGATTTTCGAGCGCCCGCAAACGTCACCGAAATCTCGAGGTCCTCGAAACGCCGCCCCGCTTCGGCGCACATCGCGCGCATCCTGGCGAGCTCGGATTTGAGTTGATCAGGAGACCGTTCCAGCGGCATCCAGCCGTTGCCGATTGCGACCGTATTTTTCAGCGCGCGCTCGCCGGCGGCGCCGACGATTATTGGCGGATGCGGCTTTTGCACGGGCTTGGGATTGCATCGCACGGCCGCAAACTTGAGGAACTCGCCGCTGAAACTCGCGTCCTCGCGCGTCCACAATTCCTTGATCGCGCGGACATACTCGCGCGTGAGCGGCCATCGCCGGCGGAAGTCGACTCCGAAAATTTCGACCTCCTCGCGAAGCCACCCTGCACCGATTCCGACGAACAGGCGGCCGTTCGAATAATGGTCGAGGGTGGCGAGCTCCTTCGCCACGTTAATCGGGTTGTGCTCCGGCACCAGCAGGATTCCGGTGCCGATACGGATTCGGCTGGTCGCTGCCGCCGCGAGCGCGATGCTCACGAACGGGTCGGGGCAGTGGTAGTAGAAATCCGGAATCTTGCCGTCGGCGCGCGGAAACGGCGTGCGCGTCTCGGTCGGGATTACCGGATGCTCGGGGAAGACCAGCAGGTCGAAGCCCAGCGCCTCGCATTTCTGCGCCAGCGCGGCCGGATGAATGCCGTCGACGAGAGTGAACGCAAGCAGCCCGATCTTCATTGGTTAGCCTCCGGGTTGTGCAAAGACCATGAGCAAGCCGCGATCCCGCCCTGCTGCCGCGTCTCCCGCCGCCTATCACCGCATGATCTGACTGAGCCCCGCGACACTCGAATAGCGAGTCAGATCGGTGAAGTCGAGACCATCGTAGTTCTTGCATTCGCCGTTCGTCCGGCCGCCAGAATTGTAGAACGACAGATGGCTGTTCTGCAGATCATACATAACGCTGAATTGATCGCCGGTGTTGAGCTGGAGACCGTACGGCGGCATATCGCGCGCCATCTGTGAGGTGTAGGCGGTCTTCCAGAGTTTCATGTCTTCGTCGTACAGATCTTCCCAATCCGTGCTGTAACCTTCGGCGTCGATCCAGAGGACTTTTTTGCCATAGCAGTAGCCCTTGCGCTGCGAAGGAATCCGCTGCACCTCGATTACCAGAGTCGGCCGCAACTCCCACTTTCCCACCGCGGGCTTCGGCATCAGGATGGTCGGATAGAAATTGTCGTAATTGCGGTACACCATCCCGTTCGACCGCGACATCGAAAGCACATTCTGATTACGCAGGAATTTCGCATCGAAACGCGCTGGCGTCGAATTGAAAAGCGTGTTGCGCGCTTCATCCTGCGTGTAATCGCTACCGATAACCGGGCTGCATCGCGCGGCCGACGACAGCCGCAATGAACGGCGAAGCGCCGGCACGAACAGGAAAAGATCTTCTTCCTTCGCGAAATCGCTGTAATAGAACTCGACCTGCGCGGTGTAACGTGCCTGTTCGGGCGTCAGCACTTCGAGATATTCGGCGAACTGGATTCCGCGTGAACGCGGATCGGTAATCGGGAAGCCAGTATCCGAGATGTGATCGAGCTTGCGGTAGACCTCAATGAAGCTCTCCGAAGACCGATTGTGATAGCGATCCATGAAATAGAGCCAATCCTGCGCGTCGCAATAGATCGCCGGGTTGTACGCGTACCAGAGATTGACCAGTACCTTCCATCCCTTCATCGGCTCGGTCGGATTCGGGAACGGCATCCCCGCAACGTAGCCAGTCAATATATGACGACCTTCCGCGTCGTCTTTGATTCCGACGTTATGGGCGTACTTTTCGGTGTCTTCGATATAAGGTTTGGGCGGCGCGTAATGATGCGTCGGGCCGACGATCATCTGGAACTCGGGCGGAATCTTCCACTGGTAGCTGCCCTTGAACAGTTCCTGCATTCCGTCCGGCATGTACTGACGATACTGCTGCCAGTTTCGCAGCGTGATAATGGTGCCGTCCGGTATGCCGCCTTCCTCCTGCGCATGGGCGCGGAGCGCAGCCAGACACGGGATGAAAATCATCAGGGCAATCCAAAAGCGCAAACGTTTCACGATCAGTGGCCTCCCTGCGCCAGTTGAGTGTCAAATCCCGCCGAAAATGTTTTGGGTTAACCGATCCCCGGGCAGTTAACTCGCTTCCGACTTACACGAAAGCAAAATTCCAGACAACGGTTGTGGCTGTGGGCGAGCAATTTGGCGTGCTCACACGCTCTCAGTCCAGCCGAAGAAATCTTTCGCGTAGACGAAGCGGCCGACGCCCGCGGCGTGCGCTGCTTGCGCATCGACTTCCTGATCGCCGACCATCGTCGAGGTCGGCAGGTCGACGCCATAAATCTGCGCGAGTTCGGTAATCATGCCACTGCGTGGCTTCCGGCATTCGCAGCAGTCGCTCTCGTCGTGCGGGCAGATCTGCCATCCGGTCAGGATATCGCCCAGGCGTTCGTCGAGTTCGCGCATCGCCGCTTCGACCGCCTCAGCGCGGAGCCGGCCGCGCTTGATGCCGGCCTGATTGGACACCACGAAAATCAGATGGTTGCGGATCGGGGCGAGTTTTTCGACCACGTTCGGCATCAGCTCGATCACGATCTCGCCATTCGGGCTGAGCGGCAACTGCCGCGTCTCGTCCATCTTGACGAGCGTCCCGACAAGGTCGAGAAAGAGGCCGCGGTTACCGGTCTCGACAGGCATTGAGAAAACTTAGCGGGCGGCGCGCCAATCCAGATGCGCGCTCACGTGGGCGAAGACTTCATCCAGAATGACGGCGCCCGCTTCAGCCTGCGCCGCAGTGATCACGAGCGGCGGATTGATTCTGATGCGCGGGAAATAGCCCATAATAACCAGGCCGCGCCGCAGGCATTCCTTGAAGATGGTCTCGGTGACCGGGCGCGCCAGCGGTTCTCTCGTCTCGCGATCGCGCACCAGATCAAGACCAATCATCAGGCCGCGCCCGCGGACGTCGCCGACGAACGGATACTTTTCTTTCAGCGCCATCAGGCGATCCAGCAGGATCGTCCCGACCTCGCGCGAGTTCTCGACCAATCGCTCGCGCTGGATGGTCTGGATGGTCGTGCCCACCGCAACCGCGGCCAGCGGATTACCGCCATAGCTCGACGACGAGGCGCTGGGCTTTCCGAACGGCTCGGCTTCGCCCAACTCATCGCTGAGGAGCACGCCGGAGACCGGAAACCCGGAGCCCATCCCCTTGCCTACGGTTATGATATCGGGCTCGACGCCGCTATGCTCGATGCCCCACCATTTGCCGGTGCGGCCGAACCCGGTGATCATCTCATCGGCAATAAGCAGCGCATCGTTGTCGCGCGCCAGCTCCTTCACCGCCGGCATGAAGTCATCGGGCGGTATCACGTTGCCGGCCGTCCCCTGCATCGGTTCGACGATAACCGCGGCGACCGCGCCCGCCGAACTGCGTTTGACCTGCTCGGCCGCGAACTCGACGCAGTACATCCCGCATTCCGGATGGGTCATTTTGAAAGGGCATCGATAACAGTCGGCATAGGGCACCTGGTAGCGCCCGCCGGCCAGCGGACCGTAGCCCTGCTTCGATTCATCGCCGATAAGCCCGAGCACGCCCGCGGTCTTGCCATGGAAGCCACCCCAGAAGCTCACGACCTCGTGCTTCTTGGTGACGGAGCGCGCGAGCCTGAGCGCCGCTTCGACCGCTTCCGCGCCGCCGCTGTAGAGATGATGGCGCCGCAGCCGGCCGGGAGCGACCTCGCTCAGGCGCTTGAAGCCTTCGGCGCGCTGGGGAGTGGCGAACGTGCCGACGATCAGCCGATTCGCCTGATCGGCAAGCGCACGCGCGAGGGCCGGATGGGCATGGCCGAGGCTCGCCACTGCCACGCCGGCGAAGAAGTCGAGATAGACGTTGCCATCGACGTCGGTCAGCGTCGCGCCGTCACCGCGCTCGAAAGCGACGCCGGCGAGCTCGGAAATGCGCTGGCGGCCGGGCGCCACATAGCGCTGCTCTTCGGCAAAAACCTGCGCAGACTTGGGCCCGGGAATCTCGGTATTGACCTGCGGCAGATCGCCGGTCCGATCTGAAAATGGAATTTTCTTGGGAGATGTCTTCATACAGTTCGCCTCATAATAGCGAACCGGCGAGCGATTTCGAGATGGCGAACCGGGCAAACGCTTCGGCGCCGGATGGCTCAACGGTCGCGCCGGCAGAGCAAGGAGCGCGCGCGGCGCGCGATCGCGGGACCAGCGGCGTCACACACCCGGCTGAAACTCGGCCAATCGTTGAAATCGACGATCGTCAAATCCTCGCCGCTGACGATCGCATCGCCGCCCCAGACTTCGAGCCCGAGCGCCGCCGCCGCCCGCTCTGCTGCCTGACGGAGCGCCAGTTCGAGCGAACGCGCAAGCGCGCCGTACTCAGGGAGTGCAGCAAAGTACTCGCCGCCGCTCACGCCGTAAAACTTCACCAGTGTTCCCGAGACCGCCTGCTGGATGTAGACCCGGCGCACAGCGCGGCGCGCAAAACTCTCGAGCGCTTCCTGGAGCGCCGCGGGGCCGTCCACCCGCTGAACGTCATCCGGTCCCAAGGCGTGAAGATCGCCGCGTTTGACGTAAAGCCCGCGTGCGGAGTCGAGTCCGGTGACATCCCGCTCGCCGGTCGCGAGATCGATCACGAGGCCACGCGGCGCAGGCACTCCGGCGCGCATCAGACCGGCGCCGAGCAGGTCGCGATAGCAGTTGCGGATCGCGAGCGCGGAATTGATCACCAGCGCTCCGCTTTTTTCAAAGCTCGCCAGCCGTTCGAGTTGACGTTCGCCCTGGCACATCGCAAGCACCAGGTCGATGTCGCCGGTCGGGTAGCGATCATGGGTATCCGGCCTGACGGCTACCGTCTCGATGCCGGCCTCGGCAAGCGAAGCGAGTGCGCGATCGAGAATCGCGGCATCGGCATCGACCTTGCCCGGCGAAAATTGCGCCTCGCGATAAATTCCCAATGCCAACATACGAATTACTTACTACCGGCTTCTACGAGTGCGCGCGCCGCATCCAGGTCAGCGCCCTCGTCAATATCTATTGCGCCCATGATCTCGAAACCCAGCAGCCGCACGCCCTTGGCGACCAGCATGGCGAGAAACCGGCGCATCGCGTCAAGCCCCAGCGCGCGGGCTTGCGGGACGAAATCGAAAATTCGTTTCGGGAGAAAATAGAAACCTGCCGTGACGAGCGTGCTCTCGCCGTCACCGAGCGTTGCAACAGTCCGATCCTGGCGCAGCGTGGCGAACAATGGGCGTCGGTCGCCGCGCCAGCGCACCAGCGCGAGCGCGCCGTCGCAGCGCCCTTCACGCCCTGGCATCGTGGATTCCGCGGCAGCCGCGACGAATCGTGCAAGCTCGGACTCAGCAACGACCGCATCGACGGTCGCGAGCAGAAAGCGATCGCTTTCAACGTGATTGGCCAGAGCGAACAACGATTCCATCGAATTCGCCGTATCGCGTACGCAAAGCTTTAGATAGTCCGGCAGCTCGATGCGATCCGCGTCCAGCAGGCCTGCGCTTTCCGAATTCACGATTGCCATGACCCGGCGCGCACCGGCGCGATGGAGCGCGTCGGCCTGCCGCAGCAGCAGCGGACGCCCGCCGATGGCGACCAGCGGTTTCGGAATCGGGCCTACCGTCGGGCGCAGACGCTCGCCGGCGCCGGCGGCCAAAATCGCTCCGTCGATAATCATCACCAGACGAGATCCCGCAATTGCGCGATAGCGTCGATCACATAGTCGGCCGGCGGTTCAGGGTCGTCGGCTTCATCCTCGATCGATCGAGCCTGCGCGACGGTCCGCAGCCACACCGTCCGCATCCCAAGGCGGCGCGCCGGCGCGAGGTCCTTGTCAGGCGAATCGCCGACCATCGCGGCGTCCCGCGGTGCGACGCCCAGCTCGCGCAGCGCGATCATGAAGATTCCGGCGTCAGGCTTGAACACCCCCGCCGCGGAAGAATCAACGACTACATCAATGAAATGATCGAAGCCGCATTGCTCCAGAACGACCGGCAGATTGCCGTAGAAGTTCGAAACGATACCGATTCGATGTCGATCGTGAAGAAGTTCGAGCAGCTTGCGCGTGCCGGCCACAGTTTCGAGCGATTCCGCGACGAATCGGGCGCTGATCGTGCGCGCCAGCTCGCGCCGCCGGCTTTCCCCGGCCAAACGCGACCTCAAGATCGCCTCCGGACCGAATTCGGCCAGCCAGTCGAGTTGATGGTTGACCAGGTACTCGACGATCTCCGCGAGCGCGTAGCGGCGAAGTGAGCTTGTGTTGCGGTAGCCGAGGGCCGTCGCATGGCTGTATGCAGCATCGAGGCGTTCGCGATCGAGCGGAATGCCCGCCGCCCGGTAATGCTCCAGAAAGCGGTCGAGCCAATGCCGGGGCACATCCAGCGTACCGCCGAAATCGAGCAGCAGCGCGTAAGGCGCATCCACGATGGCCTCATTTTACCAACCATCCGGAGCCTGCGACAGGAAGCGGAGCGCAACCGCGACCCTCTTGTCGCGATTTAAGCTCGCCGTAACATCGCCACTATCACTCGATAAGCCGTCGAAACATCGGTGTAATCGTTAACCCCCCGTTGACAAACCCGTCCCAGTCGCCTTGACTATGGCAGACCGCTCGGTCAGAACCAGAGAAATGGCACCTAATTGCGCGATTGTCCGCTCGAAACCGTCCATCCTTGAATGCCTTGGTTGAGACTGCGCTGATCGCCGCTCCCGATCACGGAGCCGTAACGATTTTCGGACGCCCCAACCTCGAGCGTCTGATGATCCTGTGCGAGCGCGCGGGCATTAATCGGTTCATCGTGGAGGTCGATCCGGCTGTGCGCGCCAAGGCCGCCATCGCAATGGGCCGGTTCGCCGGGCGTCCCGAAGTGAAAGTGGTCGAATCGCTCGCCAAGGCGCCGCTCTCTACGAACGAGCCGTGTCTGATGCTCGCCGCCAATGTGGTCGCGAGCCGGCTTCAGCTCAATACGTTGATATCGCATGCGAGCAACGTTTCACGCGAGGTGATTTGCGTACGTGACGAGACTGGCGAGGCGACGATTGCTGCCGGACCGTTTGGGATGCTGCTCGCGCGTGACGGCGCGCGGTCGGTTCCCACGCCGGCAGACCGTTACCTGCCCTTCGCCCTTAACGGCCGTCCGTCAGATGCGACCAGCGCCGAAATCAGATTGGCGCGGTCGCTGCGGTTGGAGACCCTCGATAGCGACGGAATCCTGGCGCGATGTTTCGATCGACATCTCTCATGGCGCATCAGCCGCCACCTCGCCCGCACATGGGTCACGCCGAATCAGATGACATTCGCCAACACGGTCCTGGGCCTCGGGGCCGCCGCGATGTTCGCCTCGACCAGCTATTGGATACGCCTCCTCGGCTCGATCATGTTCCTCGTCTCGATCGTGTTCGACGGTGTCGACGGCGAAGTGGCGCGGCTCAAGATGGTGGAGACCAGATTCGGCGGGATGTTCGACAAGCTGACCGACAATCTGGTCAACATCGGCGTCTTCATCGGACTGATCGCCGGATGCTACCGCGCACATCACAGCGTCGCGTATCTCTATCTAATCGCGATCATGCTGACCGGCTTCGGATTCTGCGCGATTTCGGTGGCGCGCGCATTCAGGGTGAAAGGTCCGGACGCCGAGGAATGGATTGGTAAGGTCGATCGTATCACGGGACGCGACTTCGCCTATATTCTGGTGATTCTCGCGATCCTGGACCGACTCGCGTTCTTTGCTTGGGGAGCCGCGTTTGGTAGTTACGTGTTTGCTCTCGGGCTTTGGTGGTTGACTGATCGGCACATGCCGCAGGCGGAGGCCGCTGCGCCTTCGCCCAAAGCTTGCGCGATCGCGGAGGAAGCATGAATAAACCTCGCATTCTGCTGGTCCAGCCCACGACCGTTCATCTGGACCACACGCCGCATAAGACCCGCTGGCGTCTCATCATGGGATTGATGATCCCGCTGATGGCGGGACTGACGCCTCCCGAGTACGACGTCACGCTCTGCGACGAACGCCTCGAGGACATCGATTTCGACGCCGGCTGGGATCTGGTCGGCATGACTACAACTATCGGCGCATCGCTGCGCGCCTATCAACTCGGCGACGAATTCCGCCGCCGCGGCATCCCGGTTGTGATGGGCGGTTTTCACGCAACGCTCCAGACCGAAGAGGCGCTTAAGCATGCCGATGCGGTGGTGCAGGGCGAAGCCGATCTGGTTTGGGAAGGGCTGCTGCAAGACTGGCGCGACGGCAAGCTCAAGCGCATCTACAAGTCCGACAAGCTCCACGATCTGAAAAACCTGCCGCGCCCGCGCCACGAACTGCTGAAGCTGAATCGCTACCTTTTCAAGGCGGTGCCTGTCCAGGCGAGCCGGGGATGTCCGTACCGCTGCTCGTTCTGCGAAATTCCGGTCTTCTACAACGGCAGCTATCGTACCCGCCCGGTCGGCGACATCATCGAGGAGATCAAGCAAACCATCAAAATTACCGGCTTCCGCCGCTTCCAGTTCATAGACGATCAGATCACCGGCAAGCACAAGTTCGCCAAGGAGCTGTTCAAGGCGCTCGCCCCGCTTAACATTCGTTTCTCATGCCTGTGGACGGTAAACTCGAATCACGACGAGGAGCTGCTCGAACTTGCGGCGAAGGCCGGCGTTTTCCACGTCAATATCGGCGTCGAATCGATTAGCCAAGAAAGCCTGCTGTCGATGAACAAGATTCAGAACCACGCCGACCAGTATAAGAAGCTGCTGGCGCGCCTGGAAAAGCACGGCATCTACTATTCGCTCAATTTCCTGTTCGGCCTCGAAGAGGACCATCCGGGAATCTTCGATGAAACGTTGCGCTTCCTCCACGAAGTCAAGGCGCCCGAAGCGTTCTTCAACACTGTGACGCCGCGCAAGGGCACCCCGATGCGCACGATGCTCGAGAAGGAAGGCCGCGTGATCATTCCCGACGCGGACATGTACACCAACAACTTCCGATGCATGTTCGTGCCGAAGAAGCTTTCGCCGCAGCAGGTCGAAGAAGGCGTCTGGCGCTGCACGAAGGAGTTTTATTCGCTCAAGTCGATGTTCAAGCGGCTGCTGATGCCGCCCGGAAAATTCACCTGGCAGGGCCTGACCGAGAACATGCTCTTCTATTGGGGCGCCAAGCGGCAGATCGATCCGGTCGATTACTACTAGGAAGTACGCCCGCTCGAAATTCCGCACCTGCTCCGCGTCCGTCCACCGGACGGCGTGGATTCCCCACCCTCGCCATCCTCCACGATTGATTGCAGGGGAAAACAGGCTGAGTGGTGCGCGATTACCAATCCCGTCCCGCTCGCAGCCGGTTCATCATTTTTTTGCAGGAAACCGGGCCGGATACCATGACAAATCTTGCTGAAATTCGCGTGCTGCCGAGATTTGGGCGCTGCGTGAGGGCAGCGCCGCCATAGGTGTTACGATGTAAGCCAGCCTATGAAGTCTCCCCATTTAGCAGTACTCGCATTGGTTCTGCTGATCCTGCTCCCACTCGGATGCTCGACGCGCCAAACCGAAGAAAAGCCCCAAAAACCGAAGCCTTGCCCACAATATATCTATGGTCCGAACAGGCCGGTGAGTTGCGGCGGCGTGCCCCATCTGTCGCCGTACGTCAACCCTCTAAATCCCTGAATCTTACGACGATCGTTCAACCCTGCAGAGTCTCGAGGCGGCGTTGCGCCCGGAGTGATGGCAGGCGGCTTTGGAAGCGGTGGCAGGTTGGTGATGTCGAGCACTTGCTTGCCGTTCACCATTAGCTTGCCGCCGGCAAAGTCAGCCTTCAGTTCATACTTGCTTTTGTCCTTGATCAGCAGGTGATTCTGAATCCAGTCGGCGACGCGCGTCGCACCTGCGACACGATCGACCAGCGTGCGTGGCGCATGCACCGTCGCCTCTCCGAACATCCGATCTTTCACGATTGTCATCGGCGCCGCATCCACCGGGGCCTGAGCTGCGCCCGCGCTGGATTTGTCCGGCATAATCGATAGGTTCAGGTTGGCCGTGACGGGACCGTCCGATGTAGACATCGTGAAATCGCTGTCGAGCTGCGGACCCCCGGCCGCAAGCGCCATCACGAAATCGTGCAACCCCGCCTGCGCCTGGGCCGTGAGCGCCTGCTTGTCGGGCTTGGTGTTCTGCAGCGCCTGTACGTGCTTGCTCCAGGTCTGGATCGCGTTAGGATCGATCTTCTTGACCTGCCACGCAAGCGCGATATTCCCGACGCGCTCGCTGCCGAGCACAGCGCTCGAAATCCGGATCGTCCCCTGCAGCTTCAGCATCCCGTTCTCGAGCGAGTCGGCGCCATCGCGCTGGATCAACTCGAAATTAACCCCACGGCCGCCCGGGGCGCTCACGTTGATCTCACGAATCGTATATTCGGTGGTTCCAATCCAGATGCCGTTGTCGGGTCGATGCCAGTCGCCGCGAAACGTCAGATCGCCAACCGACCAGCTCAGAAGGCCACTGCCGATGAAGCCGGGACTTTGCAGGACCACGCGCAGACGATTGTCGAGCGGTATCACCTCGCCTTCGAGGCCGAGAAAGTTCACGCCGCCCATCCCGTGGCTGATGGTTCGCGGCGGCATCGTGAGCCGCGTGCGGTTGCGGCCGTTCATATAGACCACGGTGCGAATCTTCAGATCAGCAGGCAGGATCGAAGGTGCGCCATTTGGACCGGTTGCGCCCGGCCGGCTGTCGACCACCGCCGCAACCGGCATCAGCGAAAACCATCCCGACCATAGCGGATACGGACCGTGAGCGATGCTTTCGTCAAGCACGGTCTGAATCGCGGACGTACCCACTTCCAGTTTCGCCGACGAAAAAAACCAGCCCTGATGATATGACAGCACTTTGGCCGTGATGCCGCTTGCCGCGATCTGTTCGACGGTCGCCTGATATGCAGCGCGCGCGCGAAATCCGAGCGCCATCGGGGCGAGCACAAAAATCGCGATAACCAGGATCGCGACGGCGAGGATCGGTCCGCGCAAAATTTGCCGTCTTTCGGGAAAAAGTTCAGGTGCATCGGTGAAGGAGCGCGGCACCGGCGTGCCGCAGCTGGTGCATACGATACGTTCGTCAGGATGCAGCTCTTTTCCGCACTTCAGACAATTCACGTCGGTCGCGTTGATCTCCGGGACGACGCGCATTCGAAGCTCGCCGCATCATCCGCCGGCACTTATCCCATATTCGCGGACCTGAGCAAAGCTGCACTATCGCTGCTAACTCATGGCCACTGCGTATAGTTCGCGAACAGTTCGCGCGTGGATGCGGCCAGCGCGCGAAGCTGGCTGGCGCAGTCGCCGCGATAGGTCGGCCCGTGCATCAGCGCCAGCGATGCCGCCTCGAGCGCCGCAAGCCCTTCCATGATCCGATCCGTGTAGGGCGTGTACGGCACCGAGTTGGCCATCGGCGATGCCTGGTACTTCCTGAGCGTCGCGGCGGCGCCGGTTGCCACCTCGGACTCTGTAAGCGCCGGATGGCGTCCGCTCTGGAAGAAGAGATCGGAGCAGAACAGGATGCGCTCGGTCTCTTCGAACATCAGGCCGGACTCCCAGGCATGCGGCACATGGGGCGTGCGGAGAAATCGAAAACGACGGCGTCCGGTGGTCAGGACCTCGTTATGCTTGAGGCCGCGGCCGGGCTTCTCCGCAACGTCGTTGATGCTCACGTTGATCGCGACCTGGCTGCAGACCGCCTGAGCATCGGGCGCGACCGTCAACCATTCGTTGATCGAACCGCATTCGTCGGCCTCGTAGTGACTGAAGCCGATCCATCGAAGCCGCGACGGATCGATCAAGGTGCGGACGGCGGCCAGCACCTCGCCGAAAGTCTTACGCGGGCCGGTATGGAACAGCAGCGGCTGCTCGTCGCGGACGAGAAATTCGTTGAACTCGAGATCTTTCTGCGAGAAGTAGGTGCAGATTCGAAATATATCAGGCGCGATTTCCGTCACGCTCGCATTGGCCATCGTCGTGTACCTCCGCCTTTGGTCGTACCAAATCAACCGCCGATCGCAAGAGCGACGCCGATCCCGGATGGCCGGGCGAAGCCAATACGTTTCACGGTCTGCGCACGCCAAGCACAATGTTGTCGATGAGCCGCGTCGTGCCGACGCGGGCCGCGACTGCGAGCAGGATCGGTCGATCGGCGCGCGCCGGCCACTCCAGCGTGTCGGCATCGACAGCTTCGAGATATTCGAGTTCGACCTTAGGAGTCTCCGCGATGACCTTCAGCGCGGTTTTTCGCAGCGTTTCGGCGTCGCGCATTCCGGCGACATAATGATCACGCGCGGCAAACAGCGCACGACTAAGCGCCAATGCATCGCGACGTTCGTCGGGCGAGAGGTACGCGTTGCGCGAACTCATCGCGAGGCCATCTTTTTCCCGCACGATCGGCATCGGCACGATTTCCAGGTCGAAGTTGAGATCGATGACCATCCGCTGGATCGCGCGAAGCTGCTGGAAATCCTTCTCACCGAAAATCGCGAAGTGCGGCTTCACCAGGTTGAACAGCTTCGCCACGATGGTCGTGACGCCGCGGAAATGGCCCGGGCGATGCGCGCCGCATAATCCGCGCGTCAGCTCCGTCACCTCGACCCAGGTCTGTGCGCCGGGTGTGTAGATCGCTTCACGGTCGGGAGTGAAGACGACATCGACGGGAACCTCGCGCAGTTTCGCCAGATCGCCTGACAGGTCGCGCGGGTAGTGCGCAAGATCTTCATTCGGACCGAACTGCGTCGGATTGACGAAGATCGACGCGACCAGCATCGAGGCACGCGCCCGCCCCTCGCGCATCAGCGTGAGATGGCCCTCGTGCAAGAACCCCATCGTCGGCACAAGCGCGATGCGATCGCCCCATCTGCGGGCTGCCTCGGCGCGGCGCTGCATCGCGATGGGATCGGCGATGACCTCCACGCTCAGGCGCTCTTGCGTCCGTAACTATGCTCGGCGTCCGGGAACACGCGGCCGCGCACCTCGCCGAGGTACTCGCTCGCGGCCTCGCCCGCCGCCTGCCACAGGTTCGTGTAGCGTTTGGCGAAACGGGGCAGCAGGCTTTCACTGAGGCCGAGCAAATCGTGCATTACCAGCACCTGACCATCGCAATGCGGCCCTGCGCCAATCCCGATGGTGGGCACGCCGATGCGTCCAGTGATCTCGGCGGCGAGATCGCTCGGGATGCCTTCGAGCACGATCGCGAACGCGCCCGCCGCTTCGATTGCGAGCGCATCATCGATCAACCGCTCACGCGATCCGGCGGTGCGGCCGGATCGGCGGCCTTGCACGCGATGTCCGCCCATCCGATGAACCGATTGCGGCGTGAGCCCGATATGTCCCATCACGGGGATGTCGAGGTCGGCGAGTCGCCGCACGGTGTCGGCAATCGCAACGCCGCCCTCGAGCTTCACGGCTTCCGCGCCGCCTTCCTTCAAAAGACGACCGGCATTGAGCACCGCCTGCTCCGAGCTCACCTGGAAAGAAAGGAACGGCATATCGGCGACCAGCAGGGCGCGACGGCGCGCCCGCGCAACCATTCTGGTGTGATAAATGATTTCGTCGAGGGTTACGGGCAGCGTGCTGTCATTGCCCTGCACGACCATCCCGAGGCTGTCGCCCACCAGGAGCACATCGATTCCCGCCTGATCGAAGATCCGCGCGAACGGGTAATCATAGGCCGTGAGCATCGCGATGGGCCGGCCTTCGGACTTCATCCGCGGCAGATCAGGGACTCGCACCTTTTCTTTATCCATGGCTCCCGCCAAAAAAAATGGGCCGCCTGCATCACCGGCGACCCATCAGGAACCGTTCCCAACCGAACGGGCACATTGGCCCTTGTTCCGGGTCCCGGTCCGAAAATTCGGATCCAGGCTCGAACCCAAAGTTTTATGTCGTCACGGGCCCGCAGGGCCCTCGCTACAAACCGTCTCGCCGGGATAATGCCTCGACGGACGATCCCTTAATTAGTACGAAGCCACGATGGCTGTAAAGCGAAAGTCTACTGGATGCGCGCGGCGGGCGGGCGCGGCGGTGCGGCTGGCGTAACAATCGCAGCGGTCGTGCCGGGCTTCGCCACGGTGCTCGCGGCTGGCAGGTTCGGCACCTTGACCGGCACCTGCAGGCGATGGCCATTGCGCACCACGGTCAGATAGATGATGTCGCCGGGCTCGACCTGGCGCATCCGATCATTGAAATCGAGGAAGTTGGTGACGCGGACGCTGTCTACCGCGATGATCATGTCATAGGATTCGCCGACCCGGCTACCATCGACCAGCGCCACCGCCATGATCGCCGGAGGGAAAAATAACGAGGCTGCGACCGCGGCGCCCTCGAGCACTGAATGTGCGCCGCTGCGCATCCCGCGGAGCCCCGCTTTCGCAGCCGGGCTCTCGGGCATCACGCTGACCACCAGCAGACCGGCGACCTCACCGCCGCCATCAATCTTGCGATGGGCCTCGCGCACCACCATCCCGACCGAGGTCGTGTTGTCGCCCTCCTCCATGAACTGCTGCAGACTCTCAAGCTGCTGCTGCAATTCGGCGGGCGGCTGCTGGCCTTGATAATTGTAAATGTCAGCGGCCTGATCGTAGACGTTGGGGATGGTGGCGGGCGGTTCAGCCGGTTCAGGCTGAGGTTGCTGGTCCAGCGGAACGACTGGCGGAATTTCCGTGGTCGACGGAGGGGTCTTAGCTTCGCTATCCGGCTGAGGGACCGGCGTACCGGCGACCCGCACGATTGGACCGTCTGCGCCGGGAGCGGGCGGCACCATCGTTCCCGGTGGAACGATCGATCCCGCAGATGTTCCGGGCGCGCCGACCGCTGCGGCCGAGCCTGGGAGGGCCAGTGGCGTCAGGGTCGATGTGACGCCCGGCGAAGCGGGCATCGATTGGGCTCGCGCCAGCGGCGGCATCGCAATCGAAGCGGCCGCCAGCACGACCGCTATTCGCCGCCGCGCGCTATGTGAGGCCCCAGCGATTCTCATGCTCTACGACCCGGCCCTCATTGCGAAGCTTCTTGAGATGCGATCTCACAGAGCTGGCTGCTGCCTGATGCAGATGCTCAGGGACATCGACATAAATCCGCTTCACCAGCACCATCACTTCATGTGGTCCATCGGCCAGCGCCGCCATCACCTGTCGCTCGCGCAATTCGCGATGCGCAATATATTCGCGAATCTTCTCTTTGGGATTGCGAATCGTCGGGCCGTGGGCGGGATAGATGGTTTCAAGATCGAGCTCGAGGAGGCGGCGCAGCGAATCAAGATATTGACCGAGGTCGCCGGTGTCATCCGGGATGACTGTCGTGCCCGCGCCGAGCACCACATCGCCGGTGAACAGCGCCTTCTCCTCGACCAGGTAGTAGCAGAGATGATCGGGAGCGTGGCCGGGCGTGAAGATCGCCTTAAGCGTGACACCCTCGCCTTGGATGATCGCATCGCGCGGGATGCAGGTGATCGGTGCGCCGACCGAATCGCGTTCCGGCCACGGCAGCTTGCGGGCATCGAGCGCGCCGAACCGCTCGCGAACCTGTTTGACGCCACCGATATGATCCGGATGCGCATGGGTGAGGATGATGCCTGCCGGGACCGCGCTGTCGCATAGCGCTTTGAGGGCAGCGGCGAGTTTCTCGGGATAGATCGCAACACCCTGGCCGGTATCAAGCAGAAGCGGGGCGCCATCGATGCCGACGAGATAGGTATTCGTTCCCGGCCCCGTAAAGGGCCCCGGATTCTGGCCGAGGACGGTTGCGACGCGCGGCGAGAGCCGGGCGAAATCGGGCATTGAAAGCCCGATCATCGAGTCCTTGACGATTCGCTGCGGCGCTTCCATCGTCCCCAATGAGCAGCGCGGGTACTCTACACCCTTCGATTGCGCTCGAAAATCAGCCGCAATCCCTTGAGCGTCAGAAATTCGTCGACCCGCTCGATGGTCTCGGACTCGCCCGCGACCAGTTCCGCAAAGCCGCCGGTCGCGATCACGGCCGCATCCTCGCCCCGCTCGCGATTGATCCGGCGTACTAGCCCATCGACCAACGCCGTGTAGCCGAAGACCAATCCTGACTGGATGGCCGCGATAGTCGTCCGGCCCACGGTTTCTCGCGGCCGCACCAGTTCGACGCGATACAGCTTGGCGGCATGCTCGACCAATGCGTCCATCGAGATCCCCAGTCCTGGCGCGATCGCGCCCCCGGCGTATTCACCACGCTTGGTGACGTAATCGAAGGTGGTCGCCGTACCAAAATCGACCACGATACACGCCGACTTGCAATCGTCGAACGCGGCAACCGCGTTGACGATCCGGTCCGCGCCGACCTCCTTCGGATTCTCGTACAGGATAGGCATGCCGGTCTTCACGCCCGGCCCGATGATCAGCGGTACGCAGCCGAGATAGCGCTCCGAAAGCTGCTCCATCACCTGGTTGAGCGACGGCACTACGCACGCTATCGCGACGCCCTCGAAACGCACGTCGATCCCGAACCCCGCGCCATGCATCAGCGTTTTAAGCAGCGCGCCGTGCTCATCCGCGGTCCGCTCGGCCATCGTGGAGATGCGCCAATGGTTGAGCAGCCGCTCGCCATCGTAGATGCCGATTACCGTATGGCTGTTGCCGACGTCGATCGTTACCAGCATCGCACACCTGCCGGCATCGCTCCTGACCGGCATGAGTGAAAGTGATCTGGATTATAGCCGAGCGCGTTAGCGTCCGGACAAGGATGGCATGCTTAGGTGGCTTTGCGGCATCAGCAGATTGCTGCTCGGCATCCCGATGTGACCCGCCGGCATCGCAGGATGAACCGCCGACCACGGCGCCATCGGCAAGGCGCCGATCCAGGGATAGCCGGGCGGCGGCATCACACCGAACCTGACATTCGGCGGGATTGCCGGCGCCGATGCGGCAGAGGCAGGACCGAAGGAGGGGTACCGGCCTAACACGGGACCGTAATAGGGATAGCCGTATGCCGGCATGGGCGCGCCGTAGTACGGCGACGGCACCAGTACCACCGACGGCGCATCAACCTGCTGGTTCTGATCGTTCTGCGCGCTGCCGGCAGTATTGCCGCTCGGATCAGCAGCATTATTCCCAGCGCTCCCGATCGGTACGCTCTGATCGGTGCCGTCCGTCGGATCGAGCGCAGATGGCGCGTTCAGCAACGTTTCGGGATCGGGCTCCGGAAACCCGCCGTCGTCAGCAGATGCGTCGTCACCGCCGCCCGCGGCGTTCGATGCGGCACCATGATGATGTCCGTCGGCGACGGGTGGATCGTCATGCGTCACGGCCGGCGTGCTCGGCGCCGGCACGCTCGGAGCCGAATCGCTCGCGGACGGATCTATCGGATCGGGCGGCGGCAGATCCGTATCGACCGGGGAATCATCGGGGGTTAGCACCGGCATCTCGGCTCCTGACGGCAGGCTTCCATCAGGATTGTAGATGCGCGGCAGTTCGAGCGTCGGATTGAAGCGCTCCCATCCGCTGGTAACCGGAGCGACTGTCAGCGGCTCGGCGGATGCGCCACTCGCGGAGAGTCCATAGAACGCCAATATCGCAGCGGCAACGAACAGCATCGTCGTCGCGCGATCGATGCCGCGAAACGAACGGTGGATCGTGAGCGCCGAGCGAGGCCGCGCCTGCTTCAAAACTTCCTCCGAGCTGTTGCGCGCCACCCTAACATCATCGAAGCGCCTTCGCCAAGCTTTGGTCAATGCGCTAATTTCGGACCTGCAACTCGCTGCAAATGGTTCCGCCTCGGCGAGAGTCGGGATAAGATTGCCGGCCATGTCGGATAACAAAGTAGCATTGGTAACCGGCGCAGGACGGGGCATCGGCCGCGAGATCGCGCTGACGCTGGCGCGCGAGGGCTACGCTACGGGATTGATCGCTCGCACCCAATCGCAACTCGAGGAAACCGCCGCGATGGTACGGGAAGTGGGCGCGCGGGCGCTGGTCACGCCGACCGATGTCGCGCGGCGCGACCAGGTCCTTGCGTCGGTCGCTGCCGTCGAGCGCGAACTCGGCCCGATTTCGGTGCTGATCAACAACGCCGGCGCTTACCTGCGCAAGCGCTTCACCGAAATCAGCGAAGAGGATTTCGATTTCCAGTTGAAGGTCAACGCCTACGGCCCGTTCTTCTGCAGCCAGGCCGTGGTCGACGGGATGGCCGAGCGCGGCGGCGGCACGATCATCTTCGTGCTCGGCTCCGAGAGCCGCGGTGGTCCTGCGATGTACTCGGCCTACAACGCATCGAAACTCGCACAGCGATCGATCGCGGAATCACTGGCGCACGAGTACATGCATCGCGGAGTGCACGTTGCGACGCTGGACGTCGATGGCGCGGTGGACAGTCCCCGGGTGCGCGAGGCGGCGCCGGACACCGACCCTTCGCACTTCGTCTCGCCGCAGCGCATCTGCGCCGAGATCGTGCACCTGGTGAATCAGCCGCGCGACGCCTGGAGCTTCGCGGTCGACCTGCGGGCATTCGTACAATGGCGTCCGCGGGCGGCGGCGAAGAAGCCGCCCGCGCAGTAGCCCAGAGGGCGAGGCGTCGCTAGGCGCGCGGGGCGCCGCGCACTATACTCGGTTTTCCAGCCGCGGTCGGGGCGTGGCGCAGCCTGGTAGCGCACACGCTTGGGGTGCGTGTGGTCGCCGGTTCAAATCCGGCCGCCCCGACCAACTAAATTTCGCTTCCTCAAGCATCGATGAAGAGCGCAACGCGTTGCATTCCCTTCCTGGGATGAAAGCCCCCTTACTCGTATGAGGCGACCAAGGCGGGTTCCCGCCGTCGGAAACAATCTCAAGTATATGTGGTCAAAAGAAGTGACGCGGCGTCAGGTGCATCAGTTCACCAATCCGAATCAGCCGGGCGCGAAACGATCTAAGGTCGAAAAGCAAACCGGTCATCGATGTTGAGGTTCGGGACTGGGACCTGATCGAGCGACCTACTATGATGGTCTCTCGATGGCACGGACTGACCTCGCGGGCAAAGTTGCGATCGTGACCGGCGGCGGGCGCGGAACGGGGCGCGCGATGGCGCTCGGACTGGCCAACTACGGCGCCAACGTAATCGTCACGGCGGCGCGGAATCTCGCCGAAGCCGAAGCGGTCGCCGCCCAGGCGCGCAGCGAGACCGGACGCGATTGCATGCTCGCGGTCGCGGCCGACGTCGCGAGCGAGGCCGACTGCGCGCGCGTGGTCGAGACGGCGCTGGCGAATTTCGGCGGCATCCACATTTTAGTCAACAACGCGGGGCGCGGGATGCGCTTCGTGAGCGAGGATTTTCTCGAACGGCCGACCAAATTCTGGGAAACCGACCCGGCCACCTGGCGGATGATCATCGACACCAACGTCAACGGCCCCTTCCT
>Ga0070737_10000367_pt1 | contig 102664 bp, 104 predicted proteins | sample Coa_R1_10_FD_66438 | JGI IMG/M metagenome (GOLD analysis project Ga0070737, IMG submission 66438) | Surface soil microbial communities from Centralia Pennsylvania, which are recovering from an underground coalmine fire - Coalmine... | ecosystem: Environmental > Terrestrial > Soil >...
GCCGACAACGTCGTCGTCGTCTGCTCGATCGAGAACCTCGACCCGATGGGCGTCCACACCGGCGACTCGGTCACGGTCGCGCCGCAGATGACGCTCGCAGACGACGAGTACCAGGAGCTGCGGAACGCCGCGATCGCCGTGATCCGCGCCGTCGGCGTCGACACCGGCGGGTCGAACATCCAGTTCGCGCGCAACCGCGCGACCGGCGAGCTGCGCGTGATCGAGATGAACCCGCGCGTCTCGCGCTCCTCGGCGCTCGCGTCGAAGGCGACCGGCTACCCGATCGCGAGGGTCGCGGCGAAGCTCGCCGTCGGCTACACGCTCGACGAGATCCCGAACGACCTGACGGGGACGACACCGGCGAGCTTCGAGCCGGCGCTCGACTACGTCGTCGTCAAGATCCCGCGGTTCGCGTTCGAGAAGTTCCCCGGCGCGGCGACCGCGCTCGGCACGCAGATGAAGTCGGTCGGCGAGTCGATGGGGATCGGCCGCACCTTCGCCGAGGCGTTCGAGAAGGCCCGGCGCGGGCTCGAGGTCGAGCAGCCCTGGCGCCCGGAGAACCTCCATCCCTGGTTCGCGCGCGAGCTGGCCGCGCTCGCCGCCTCGCGGCGGCGGCCCGCCGGGCCGGTCTCGTTCCGCCGCGTCGACTCCTGCGCCGGCGAGGTCGAGGCGGCGTCGCGGTGCTTCTACTCGACCCGCGGCGAGCGCGACGAGGGCCGCGCGGCCCCGCGGGCCGCGGGCGCGCGGCCGGTCGTCATCCTCGGCAGCGGCCCGAACCGGATCGGCCAGGGGATCGAGTTCGACTACTGCTGCGTCCACGCCGCGCGGAGCTTCCGCGTCCAGGGCTTCGAGGCGGTGATGGTCAACTGCAACCCGGAGACGGTCTCGACCGACTACGACGTCTCCGATCGCCTCTACCTCGAGCCGCTCGACGAGGAGGCGGTGCTGGCCGTGCTCGAGCGGGAGCGGCCGGTGGGGGTGTGCGTCCAGTTCGGCGGCCAGACCCCGCTCCGGCTCGCGCGCGCGATCGAGCGCGCCGGCTTCCGCATCCTCGGCACGCCGTTCGCCGCGATCGACCTCGCCGAGGATCGCGAGCGCTTCGCCCGGCTCGCGGCCGCGATCGGCCTCCGCTGCCCGCCCTGGGGGGTCGCCTCGACCCGCGCCGAGGCCGCGGCGGTCGCCCGGCGGATCGGCTACCCGGTGCTCGTCCGGCCCTCGTACGTGCTCGGCGGCCGCGCGATGCGCGTCTGCTACGGCGAGGCCGACCTCCCCGAGGTCGAGGCGCCGGTGCTCGTCGACCGGTTCCTCGAGCACGCGGTCGAGCTCGACGTGGACGCGCTCTGCGACGGCCGCGACACCTACGTCGCCGCGGTGATGGAGCACGTCGAGGAGGCGGGGATCCACTCCGGCGACTCGTCCTGCGTCCTGCCGGCGCCCTCGGACCGCGACGACCTCCGCGAGGCGGTGCGCCGGCTCGGGCCGGCCCTCGGCGTCGTCGGCCTGCTCAACGTCCAGCTCGCGCTGCACCGAGGCGAGCTGTACGTCCTCGAGGCGAACCCGCGGGCCTCGCGCACGGTCCCGTTCGCCTCGAAGGCGATCGGCGCCAACCTGGTCGACGCGGCCTGCCGGCTCGCGGCCGGCGGCGCCCGCCTCGCCGACCTCGGGCTGCCGCCCGAGCGGACGGTGCGGGGCTTCCACGTCAAGGCCGCGGTGCTGCCGTTCGCGCGCTTCCCCGGCGCCGACCCGGTGCTCGGCCCGGAGATGCGCTCGACCGGCGAGGTGATGGCGAGCGCCGCCGACTTCCCGACCGCGTACGCGAAGGCCGAGCGCGCCGCGGGCCGCGCGCTGCCGGCGGGCGGGCGGGCGTTCCTCTCCGTCCGCGACCACGACAAGCTCGGGATCGCCCGGGTCGCGCGCGCGCTCCGGGCGCTCGGCTTCGAGCTGCTCGCGACCGACGGCACCGCCGCGGCGCTCGCGGTGGTCGGGATCGAGGTGGAGCGCGTCGCCAAGGGCGCGCCGGTCGTCGAGCGCATCCGCAGCGGCGCCGTCGACCTCGTCGTCAACACCCCCGAGGGCCGGAACGCCCGCCGCGACGGCTACGCGATCCGCGAGGCGGCGCTCGCCGCGCGCGTCCCCTGCATCACCACGCTCGCCGTCGCGCGCGCCGCGGTCGAGGCGATCGCGAAGGCCCGCGCGGAGTCGGCGCTCTCGCTCCAGGAACGCCATGCGGCGCGAGCGTCGTAGCGTCGTCGCGGTCGAGCGGCTCGGCCCGTACGCGCTGCTGCGCGTCGACCGCGGCGGGCTCGAGCCGGGGGTGCCGGGGCAGTTCTTCATGCTCGAGGCGCCCGGCCGCCTCCTGCCGCGCGCCTTCAGCCTCTGCCTGGCGCCGCCCGGGGAGCTCGCCTTCCTGGTCGACCCGGTCGGCCCGGGGACCCGCGCGCTCGCCGCGCTCGAGCCCGGCGAGGCGATCGCGATCCTCGGGCCGCTCGGCCGCGGCTTCCGGCTCGACGTCGCGCGTCCGCTGCTCGTCGGCGGCGGGATCGGGGTCGCGCCGCTCCCGTACCTCTCCGAGGCGCTCGGCCGTCCGCCCGCGCTGCTCGGCTTCCGGAGCGCCCGCCACGCCGAGGCCGCGGTGCTCGTGCCGAACGCGCAGGTGGTGATCGACCCGGTGCTCGTCACCGACGTCCTCCCCGGCGGCCGCGACGTGCTCGCCTGCGGGCCGGAGCCGATGCTCGAGGCGGTGCGGGCGGCGGCGCCGGGCGCCCAGCTCGCGTGGGAGGCGCCGATGGCGTGCGGCTACGGCGCCTGCTACGGCTGCGTGGTCGAGGTCGACGGCGCGCTCCGGCGGCTCTGCGTCGAGGGACCGGTGCTCTCGTGCTCCTCCTGAACGCGAGCGGCTGCCTCGACGCGCTGGCCGCGCCGGCGGTCGCGCGGACGCTCGACGCCTTCGTGACGAAGACGGTGACGCCGGAGCCCCGCGAGGGCAGCCCGCCGGTGCGGATCGCCGAGACCGACCACGGCCTGCTGAACGCGATCGGGCTCCAGAACCCCGGCCGCGAGCGCTTCCTCGCCGCGGTCCTGCCGGAGGTCGTCCGGACGCTCGCCCGGCCGGTGTGGGTGTCCGTCGGCGGCTTCTCGGCCGGCGACTACGCGGAGACGTGCGCGCGGCTCGAGGGCCGCGCCGGCGTCGCCGCCGTCGAGCTGAACCTCTCCTGCCCGAACGTGGACGCGGCACCGGCGTCCGCCGCCGAGATCGTCGCCGCGTGCCGGGCGGCGACCGCGCTCCCGCTCTACGCCAAGCTCTCGCCGGCCACCTGGGACGTGGCCGAGACGGCGCGCGCGGTCGAGGCGGCCGGCGCGGACGGGCTCTCGCTCGTGAACACGATCCGCGGGCTCGCCCTCGACGCGAGCCTGCGCCCGCGGCTCGCGCGCGCCGTCGGCGGCTACTCCGGCCCGGCGCTGAAGCCGATCGCCCTCGCCGCCGTGTACGCGTGCCGCCGGGTCACGAAGCTTCCGATCGTCGGCATGGGCGGCATCCAGAACGGGCGCGACGTGCTCGAGTTCCTCGCCGCGGGCGCCACCCACGTCGCGCTCGGGACCGTGCTCTTCGCCGACCCGGAGGCGCCGCGCCGCATCCGCGACGAGCTCGCCGGCGAGCGGCTCGAGGAAGTGTTCTGCTCGGCCCACGGAGCAGTTGCCTTGTCCGGCAACCAGGGCCTGCGCGTGCGGTGAGTTGAGGGTTGCACGACGCGCAGGGGTTGTTAGTATGCGGCGCTCATGGCGCCCTCCCAGTCGCAGGTGCAAGCTCCGGTCCGGTCGCTTGACCAGCGCATGGAGGCCCTGAAGAGAGCGAACGACATCCGCGTCAAGCGAGCCCAGCTCAAGAAGGACCTGAAGTCCGGCGAGGTCTCGATCGAGGACATCCTGCGCGACCCGCCGGAGTTCGTCTCGACCGCGAAGGTGTTCGACATGCTGATGGCGGTGCCGAAGTTCGGGCGGGTGAAGGCGGCCCGCCTGCTCAACCAGTGCCGGATCAGCCAGTCGAAGACCGTCGGCGGTCTCTCCGACCGGCAGCGGCAAGAGCTCATTGGGCTCTTCCACTCGCGTTAAGCCGGTCTTCGTCGTCACCGGCCCGTCCGGGGCCGGCAAGGGGACGCTGATCGACCTCGTGCTGCCCCGGTTCCCGGAGCTCGCGGTCGCCGTCTCCGCGACGACGAGGCCGCGGCGCGCCGGCGAGCGCGACGGCGTCCACTACTACTTCCTCGACCGGCGGGAGTTCGACCGGCGGGTCGCGGCGGGCGACTTCCTCGAGTGGGTCGACTACGTCGGGAACCGCTACGGGACGCTCCTCTCCGAGGTGGAGCGGCTGCGGGCGGCGGGGAAGGCGCCGCTCCTCGAGCTCGAGACCGAGGGCGCCCGGCGCGTGAAGGAGCGGGTGGAGGGCGCCGTCACCATCTTCGTCACCGCGCCGCTCGCGGAGCTCGAGCGGCGGCTGCGAGAACGGGCGACGGAGAGTAGCGGCGAGATCGGCGGCCGGATCGCGACCGCGCGCCGCCAGCTCGCCGAGCGGGACGCGTTCGACTACGTGGTCCGAAACGACGACCGCGAGCGCGCGGCCGAGGCGCTCGCCGCCATCCTCGGGCGCGAGCTCGCGGCTGCTAGCATGGCCGCCCGGTGATCCACCCCCGCATCGACCAGCTCCTCGACAAGGTCGACTCCCGCTACGCGCTCGTGATCGTGGGCGCGAAGCGCGCGCGTCAGATCAACAACTACCACCACCAGCTCGGCGAGGGCACCTTCGACGAGCTGGCGCCGCCGCTGATCGAGTCGCGCTCGAAGAACTACCTGACGATGGCCCTCGAGGAGATCGCGGAGGGCAAGATCAGGTACGAGTACAGGCGGTAGGCCGCCCCAGCGGCGGCCCCGGGCCCGCCCCGCCGCGCTCTCGCCGACCCGGCCCGCGCCCGGCACACTTCGGGCATGAGCCGGATCCTCCTCGGCGTCACCGGCGGCATCGCCGCCTACAAGGCCTGCGAGCTCGTCCGCCTCCTCGTCGGAGCGGGGCACGAGGTCGTCCCGCTCCTCACCCCGGGCGCGGAGCGCTTCGTCCGCGCCGAGACCTTCCGCGCGCTCGCGGCGCCCGGCCGCGCGCGCGCGGCGCACCCGGCGCCGCCCGACGAGGCCTTCCCGCACCTCGTCCCGGCCGACCTCCTCGTCGTCGCCCCCTGCACCGCGAACACGCTCGCGAAGCTCGCGCACGGCCTCGCCGACAACCTGCCGACCGAGGCGGCGCTCGCCCACCGGGGGCCGCTCCTCGTCGCGCCGGCGATGAACCCGCGCATGTGGGCGCACCCGGCGACGCGGGCGAACGTCGAGCGGCTGCGCGAGCGCGGCGTCGAGCTCGTCGGGCCCGACGAGGGCGAGACGGCGGAGGGCGAGTGGGGCGTCGGGCGGATGGCGGAGCCGGGCGAGATCGCCGCGCGCGCCCTGCAGCTCCTCGCCCCGCCGACGCTGGCCGGCCGGCGCGTGCTCGTCACCGCCGGCGGCACCCGTGAGCCGCTCGACAGCGTGCGCTTCCTCGGCAACCGCTCCTCCGGCCGCATGGGCGTCGCCCTCGCCGAGGAGGCCCGCCGGCGCGGTGCCGAGGTGACCCTGCTCGCCGCGAACCTCGCCGTCCCCCCACCGGCCGGGGTGACGACCGTCGAGACGCCGACCGCCGCCGCGATGCTCGCCGCCGCGCTCGAGGCCGACTTCGACCTCGCGTTCCTCGCGGCCGCGGTGGCCGACTACCGGCCGGCCGGGGCGCTCGCCGGGAAGCGGGCCAAGAGCGACGCGCCCTGGACCGTCGAGCTCGAGCCGGCGCCGGACGTGGCGCGCGCGCTCGGCGAGCGGCGCCGGCCCGGGCAGGTGCTCGTCGCCTTCGGCGCCGAGCACGGCCGGGAGGGGATGGAGCGCAAGCGCCGGATGCTCGGCGAGAAGCGCGTCGACCTCGTCGTCTTCAACGACCTCTCCCGGCCCGGCATCGGCTTCGACGCGGCCGAGAACGAGGTGACGATCCTCGGGCCCGCCGGCGACCGCACGGTCGCGAAGGCGCCGAAGCAGCGCGTCGCGGCGGCGATCCTGGACGAGGCGGAGCTCCTCCTTCGGAGCCGCGGATGAGCACGGGCGAGAGCGTCTACGACCTCTTCCAGGAGGGCCGGAGGCGGCTGCGCAAGGGGATGGCGGCGCAGGCGACCGTCCCGCTCGAGAAGGCGCGGCGGCTCGAGCCGCGGAAGGCCTCGATCCGCGAGGCGCTCGGGATCGCCTACTTCCGGCTGCGGCGCTGGCGCGAGGCGGAAGCGGAGTTCCGGGCGGTGCTCGACCTCTCGCCGACCGACCACTACGCCCACTACGCGCTCGGACGGGCGCTCGACAAGCAGGGCCGGGAGACGGAGGCGAACGGCCACTACAAGCTCGCGAGCTCGATGGCGCCCGGCAGCCGCCGCTACGCCGCGCGCGTCCGGCGCGGGTGAGGGCGGTCCTCCAGCGGGTGACCCGCGCGGCCGCGCGGCCGGGCGGCGCGATCGGCCCCGGGCTCTGCGTCCTCCTCGGGGTCGCGCGGGGAGACGAGGAGGCGACGGCCGAGCGGCTCGCCCGGCGCGTCGCCCGCCTGCGCGTCTTCGAGGACGGCGACGGCCGGCTCGGGCGCTCGCTGCTCGACACCGGCGGCGCCGCCCTCGTCGTCTCCCAGTTCACCCTGCTCGCCGACACGCGCACGGGCCAGCGGCCGAGCTTCTCCGCCGCCGCCCGCCCCGAGCGGGCCGAGCCGCTCTACGAGCGCTTCTGCGCCGCCCTCCGCGGGCTCGGCGTCCCGGTCGCGACCGGCGTGTTCGGCGCCCGGATGGAGCTCGAGCTCGCCGGCGACGGGCCGGTGACGCTCGTCCTGGAGGCGTGAGCCCGGAGCGGGCAGGGCGGAGCGAGCAGGGGTTTGCTACCCTGGACGCACCACATCCCGAGCACGTTCGAGATGGGCGCGCGGCGCCCATTTTTTGTGATGGAGAGCACGCTGGACGAGGAGAGAGAGCTGTTTCGCGAGGTTTCCCGCACCGTCACGCACGCCCTTCCGGAGGTCGAGGTGCTCGCGCTCGAGCTGACCGGGAAGGAGCGCTTCTGCGTCTACGTCGACGTCGCCGGCGGCGTCGACCACGCGCTCTGCGAGCGCGTCACGCGCGTGCTGCGGCCGTACCTCGACCGCTACACGGTCGAGGTCTCCTCGCCGGGGCGCGAGCGTCCGCTCCGCACGCGCGCGCACTTCGAGCGCGCGGTCGGGCGCCGGGTGCGGGTCCGGACGCCGAGCGAGCGCCTGCGCGGCCAGGTGGTCGCCGCCGGCGAGCGCGCCCTCCGGCTCGCCCGCCCCTCCGGCGAGCCGGTCGACATCCCGTACGAGGAGATCGTGCGGGCCAACCTGATCGACGAAGGGTAGGGAAGCGGAGATGACACAGGAGATCGTCGACGCCGTCCGCGAGATCGAGCGCGAGAAGGGGATCGAGACCGGGACGCTCGTGGCCGCGCTCGAGGACGCGCTGCTCGCCGCCTACAAGAAGACGCCGGGCGCGGCCCGCCACGCCACCGTCGAGCTCGACGAGGCGGGCGACTTCCGCGTCTACGCGATCGAGCTGCCGCGCGAGCTCGAGGAGCGCCTGCTCGAGGAGGCGCGCGAGCGCGCGCTCGAGGAGCTCGAGCGGATCGAGCAGGAGACGGGCGAGAAGAACCACACCCTGCTCTCCGACGACGACCTCGTCCTCGACTGGTCGCAGGTCCCGGAGGACCAGATCCGGCGCGAGGACGTCACGCCGGAGAACTTCGGCCGGATCGCCGCCCAGACGGCGAAGCAGGTGATCCTCCAGCGGATCCGGGAGGCCGAGCGGGAGATGATGTACGAGGAGTACATCGACCGCGTCGGCGAGGTGGTGACGGGGATCGTCCAGCAGGCGGGCGACCGCAACAACGTGCTCGTCGACCTCGGCAAGGTCGAGGCGCTCCTGCCGCGCTCCGAGCAGGTCGACGGCGAGCGCTACGAGCAGGGCTCGCGGATCAAGGCGGTGATCACCGAGGTCCGGACGGGCACGAAGGGGCCGCAGGTGATCCTCTCGCGCCGCGACCCGGAGCTGATCAAGACGCTGTTCGAGCTCGAGGTGCCGGAGATCGCCGACGGGCTCGTCGAGATCCGGGGCGTCGCGCGCGAGCCCGGCTACCGCTCGAAGATCGCGGTCGAGTCGCACGCGCAGGGCGTCGACCCCGTCGGCGCCTGCGTCGGGCCGCGCGGCTCGCGCGTCCGCATGGTCGTGTCCGAGCTCCGCGGCGAGAAGATCGACATCATCCCGTGGAACCCGGAGCCGGCCCGGTTCGTCGCGAAGGCGCTCTCGCCCGCCCGCGTGCGCGAGGTCTACCTCGACGACGAGGCGAAGGAGGCGACGGTCGTCGTCCCCGACGACCAGCTCGCGCTCGCGATCGGCAAGGAGGGGATGAACGCGCGCCTCGCGCACCGCCTGACCGGGTGGAAGATCGACATCGTCTCCGACACCGAGTTCGCCCAGCAGGAGGCCGAGGCGGCCTTCGCCGGCGAGGAGGGGGAGGACGGGGACTTCTCGGGCCGCTGCGCCGCGATCCTCTCGAACGGGAAGCGCTGCCCGAACGCCGCGCTGCCCGGCTCGCGCTACTGCGGCGTCCCGGCCCACCAGGAGCTCGCCCTCCACGAGACCGACCCGGAGGCGAACCCCGTCGTCGAGGAGCGCGAGCCCGCGCTCGAGGCCGAGCCGAGCGCGCCGGAGCCGGTGACCGAGTCGGCGGCGGCGTTCGGCAACCCCGAGCCGGAGGCGTTCCCCGCCGGCCCCGGCGACGCGCCGGTCCCGGGCGAGGACGAGACGCCGGCGAGCGGCGGGCCGCCGCTCGTCCGGGTGGAGGACGACCCGCACGCCGGGATCCCGATCGAGGTCGAGGCCCGGGAGGGCGGGCACGGCGACGCGTAGCCCCACGCGCACCTGCGCCGGCTGCGGCCGGCGGGCGCCGCAGCCGGAGCTGCTGCGCTTCCACGCCGAGGGCGGCGAGCTCCGCCCCGGCCCGGGCTCCGGGCGCGGCGTCTACACCTGCCGGCGGAGAGCGTGCTTCGAGCGCGCCCGCGCTCGCCGCGCCTTCGCGCGCGTCCTCCGCCGGGCCGTCCGCGTCGATCCGGCGCTCGCCCGCCTCTACACTGGAGAGCGCTGATGCCCGGAGGGAGACCGATCAGGCCGAGAGGGGGCGGCGGGCCGGGGAACCGGAAGCGCCGCGTCGTGATCGAGGGCGGCGGCGGCCGCCCGGGCGCCGGCCAGCGCCAGCGGCCCGGCGACCGCGCCGAGCCGCGGCGGGAGCGGCACCCGCGCGAGGTCGCGCCGCCGAGCGGGCCGGTGACGGTCGAGTCGGGCGTCACGCTGCGGGACTTCTCGCAGGCGCTCGGGACGTCCGTGAGCGAGCTGATCAAGCTGCTGATGGGGCTCGGGACGATCAAGAACGCGAACCAGTCGCTCTCCGACGACGAGGTCGAGCTGCTCGCGGTCGAGCTCAAGCGCGAGGTGACGATCAAGCACGCCGCCGACGAGGAGCCGGAGCCGGAGAGCTTCGACGACCCGGAGGAGGCGCTCACCGAGCGGCCGCCGGTCGTGACGATCATGGGCCACGTCGACCACGGCAAGACGACGCTCCTCGACGCGATCCGCGAGACCTCGGTCGTCGAGACCGAGGCGGGCGGCATCACCCAGCACATCGGCGCGTACCAGACGACCGTCGACGGGCGCAAGATCACCTTCCTCGACACCCCGGGCCACGAGGCGTTCACCGCGATGCGCGCGCGCGGCGCGAAGGTGACCGACATCGCGGTGCTCGTGGTGGCGGCCGACGACGGCGTGATGCCGCAGACGAAGGAGTCGATCTCGCACGCGCGGGCGGCGGGCGTCCCGATCGTCGTCGCGGTCAACAAGATCGACCTGCCGGACGCGAACCCGGACCGCGTCCTCGCCGAGCTCGCCGCCGAGGGCCTCCAGCCGGAGGAGTGGGGGGGGACGACGCAGGTCGCGCGCGTCTCGGCGAAGCTGAAGCAGAACCTCGACGAGCTGCTCGAGCGGATCCTGCTCGTCGCCGACGCCGAGCTCGTGCTGAAGGCGAACGCGAGCGCGGAGGCCTCCGGGCCGATCATCGAGTCCCGCCTCGACGTCGGCCGCGGCCCGGTCGCGACGATGCTCGTCCACCGCGGCACCCTGAAGGTCGGCGACGCGATCGTCGCGGGCGACGCCTGGGGCCGGGTGCGCGCCCTCTACGACTACCGCGGCGAGAAGCTCGACGCCGCCCGCCCGGGCGACCCGGTCGAGATCCTCGGCTTCGACAAGCCGCCGCCCGCGGGCGAGCTCGCCCGGGTGGTCGAGAACGAGCGGCGGGCGCGCGAGCTCGCCCAGCAGCGGGGCGGCCGGCTGCGGCGCGAGGCGCTCGCCAGGCAGTCGGCGCGGCGCGGCGTCTCGCTCGAGAAGCTGTTCGAGCGGCTCCAGAGCGGCGCCGTCGCCGACCTCAACATCGTCCTCAAGGGCGACGTCCAGGGCTCGGTCGAGGCGATCGTCGGCGAGCTCGAGAAGATCGAGCACCCGGAGGTGCGCGTCAACGTCATCCACACCGGGGTCGGCGCGATCACCGAGAACGACGTCAACCTGGCGGCCGCCTCCGGGGCGATGGTGGTCGGCTTCAACGTCCGCCCGTCGACCGAGGCGCGGCAGCTCGCCGAGCGGCAGGGGATCGAGATCCGCCAGTACCGGGTGATCTACAAGCTCACTGAGGACATCCAGCAGGCGCTCGTCGGGATGCTCTCGCCGGTCGAGACCGAGACGGTGATCGGGGAGGCGGAGGTGCGCGCCCTGTTCAAGGTGTCGCGGCTCGGCACGATCGCCGGCTGCATGGTCACGAGCGGGGTCGTCCGCCGCGGGGCGAACGTGCGGATCTTCCGCGACGGGACGCGGATCCACGAGACGCAGGTGGCGCAGCTCAAGCGGTTCAAGGACGACGTCCGCGAGGTCGCGGAGGGGTTCGAGTGCGGCATCCTGCTCGACGGCTTCAACGACCTGCGCGAGGGCGACGTCTTCGAGGTGTTCGAGACCCGCGAGGTGGAGCGCACCTCGCTCGACGAGCCGGTCCCGACCGGCGCGTCCGCGGAGCGCTGAGCGGCTCGCCGTCCGGGTACGTCGCGATCCTCGCCGCGGAGCTGCGGTTCCCGGACGCGGGCTCGCTGAAGGGGAAGCGCCGGCACGTGCTCTCGGCGAAGGCGCAGCTCCAGCGGCGCTTCGGGGCCTCGGTCGCCGAGGTGGGGCACCACGACGTCTGGCAGCGCTGCGCGCTGACGGCGGCGTTCGTCGCCCGCGACGCCGGCGAGGCCGAGGAGCTCGCGGCCCGCGCGGAGGCGTGGCTCGCAGCGCGGGAGTGGGAGCTCGTCCGCGCCGAGCGGCGCCTCGTCGCGCCCGGCGACGAGTAGCCCGGCCGGCGTCGCTCGCCGCCGGCGCCGACGGCGACCCGCCCGGGCCGCGCGGGCGCCGGCCGGCGGGGGCGGGCCGGGACCCGGCCGGCCTGCGATCATCAGGGGGATGGCTGGTCGCATGCGGCGGGTGAACGAGGCGGTGCGGGCGGTCGTCGCCGAGACGGTCGGCGAGCTGAACGACCCGCGGATCGGCCTCGTCACGATCACCGGCGTGGAGGTCTCCCCCGACCTGCGCGAGGGGAGGGTCTACGTCTCCGTGCTCGGCGGCGAGCGCAGGCGGCGCGCGACGCTCGCGGGCCTCGAGTCCGCCCACGCGGTCCTGCAGGCGCGGATCGCGCACGAGCTGCGCCTGAAGCGGACCCCCCACCTGAGCTTCGAATACGATCCGAGCGTCGAGCAGGGCGTTCGGATGACGAAGCTGATCGACGAGCTGGCTGCCGAGACGCATGGTGACGACGACGCCGACCCCTGAGCTCGCCGCGGTGGCGGCAGCGCTCCGGGAGCACGAGCGGTTCCTCGTCGCGACACACGAGAACCCGGACGGCGACGCGCTCGGCTCGATGCTCGCCGCCACGCTCGGCCTGCGCGCGCTCGGCAAGGACGCCGTCATGTACCTCGCCGGCGAGCGGCCGCTCCCGGCGGAGTTCGGGTTCCTGCCGCTCGCCGAGCTGCGGCGCGACCTCCCGGCCGACCTCGAGCAGCGCGTCCTCCTCGCCGTCGACTGCGCCAACGTGCGGCGGCTCGGCCCCGACCCGAGCCTCGTCGAGCGGGCGCTGCTCGTGGTCGACGTCGACCACCACCACGACAACAGCCGCTTCGGGGACGTCAACCTCGTCGTCGCCGACGCATCCTCGACCGCCGAGGTGGTCGGGGACGTGCTCCGCGAGCTCGGCGTCGCGCTGACGCCGCAGATCGCCGAGGCGCTGTACGTCGGGCTCGTGACCGACACCGGCCGGTTCCAGTACACGAATACGACGCCGAAGGCCCTCCGGCTCGCGGCCGACCTCGTCGAGGCGGGCGCCGACGTGCACGGGATCTTCCGCCGGGTGTACGAGACGGTGCAGTTCGCGAAGTTGAAGCTGCTCGCCCGCGCGCTCGACCGCGCCCGGCTCTACGAGGGCGGCCGCCTGCTCGTCTCCGTCTTGCTCCGGCGCGACTTCGAGGAGGCCGGGGCGGCCGAGCCGTACTCGGAGGGGATCATCGACTACCTGCGCCAGGCCGAGGGAGCCGAGCTCGTCGCGCTGATCCGGGAGCCGCCGACCGACGGCGGGCCGACCTACCGCGTCTCGCTGCGCTCGAGCAAGGACGAGGTCGACGTATCGGCGATCGCGCGGCAGGCCGGCGGCGGCGGCCACCGCCAGGCGGCCGGCTTCTCGAGCGAGCTTTCGCTGGACGAGATCGTCGAGCTGATCCGCCGGGCGTTCGTCGAGGCGGCGGCGGCGGAGGCGGCGGATGCCCCCGCGGGCCGCTGAGCCTCGGCACCCGGAGGCGGGCGCGGGGTCGCGCCCGCCCCGCGGCCGAGCGCCGGCGCCCCCGTGCGCGTGAGAGCGGGCCGGGCCGCGACACCGGTCGGCGTCGTCCTCGTCGACAAGCCGGCGGGGCCGTCCTCGTTTGCGCTCGTCGCCGCGCTGCGACGGCGCACCGGGGCGCGCACGGGCCACGCCGGGACGCTCGACCCGTTCGCGACCGGCCTCTTGCTCTGCCTCTCCGGCGCCGCGACGCGGCTTGCCCCCTGCTTCGTCGGCCTCGACAAGCGCTACCTCGTCGAGCTCGACCTGACCGCCACGACCCGGACGGGCGACCTCGAAGGGGAGGAGCTCGAGCGCCACGACCCGCCCGCCTGGGAGGAGCTCGAGCGGCGGCTCGCCGGCCTGCGCGGGCTCGTCCGGCTGCCGGTCCCGGCCGCGTCGGCGGTGAAGGTGGGAGGCGAGCGCGCCTACCGGCTCGCCCGCCGCGGGGTCGCGGTCGAGCTGCCCGTGCGCCCGATGCGCATCCTCGAGCTCGAGCCGGTCGAGTACGCGCCCACCGGAGCGCTGCGGCTCGAGCTGCTCGTCGGCTCCGGCACCTACGTCCGCTCGATCGCCGCCGCGCTCGGTGGCCACTGCACCGCGCTCCGGCGCACCGCGGTCGGGCCGTTCGGCGTCGAGGAGGCCGGGGCGGAGGGGGAGCGCTGGCTCACCGCCGCCGCCGCGCTCGCCCGGCTGCCCGACGAGGCCCGCGCGCGCGTCCCGGCGGCGATCCGGGAGCGCGCGCTCGCGCTCGAGGCCGGGACGCGGTGAGGGTCGCGCGGACACCGGCGGAGCTCGCGCGGCGGCCGCGGGCGGTCGCGATCGGCACCTTCGACGGCGTCCACGTCGGCCACCGGGCGGTGGTCGCGGCCGCGGTCGCGGCGGGGCCGCTCCCGACCGTCGTCACCTTCCACCCGCACCCGCGCGAGGTGCTCGGCTACCAGGTCTCGCTCCTCGCCACGCTCGAGCGGCGGCTCGAGCTCCTCGCCGAGCTCGGGGTGGAGGAGACGCTCGTCGTCGAGTTCACGCCGCAGGTGGCCGCGCTCGAGCCGGAGGCGTTCGTCCGCTCCTACCTCGCGCCGATCGGCACCGAGCTGGTCGCGGCCGGGGAGGCGTTCCGCTTCGGGCGCGGCCGCCGGGGCGACCTCGCCCTGCTCGAGCGGCTCGGGATCGCCGTCCGGGTCGTCCCGCAGCTCGAGGGCGTGTCGTCGACCGCGATCCGGCGGCTCGTCGCCGCCGGCGAGGTGCGCGCGGCGGCGCCGCTCCTCGGCCGGCCGGTCGAGGTCGAGGGCACCGTCGTCGCGGGCGACGCCCGCGGGGGGACGCTCGGCTACCCGACCGCGAACCTCCGCACCGACCCGGCGCTGCTCGTCCCCGCCCACGGCATCTACGCCGGCGCCGCGCGCGGGCGGCGGGCGGCGGTCTCGATCGGGGTGAACCCGCACTACGGCGGCGCCGAGCGGCGGATCGAGGCGTTCCTGCTCGACTTCGCCGGCGACCTGTACGGCGAGCGGCTCGTGGTCGAGCTCTGGGAGCGCCTCCGCGACGAGCGGGCGTTCGCGAGCGAGCAGGAGCTCGTCGCCCAGATCGGCCGCGACGTCGCCGCGACGCGGGCGGCGACGCGGCCCTGAGCCGCCCGCGCCCCGGAACGCCCGGGCCGCGCCGCGCCCCTGCTACCCTACGGCCGACCGCGCTCCGGCCCTCGCGTGCCCTTCCTTCGCGCGAGCCCCCTGGGGCGCCGGCGACCCGACCGACGGAGGTTGCATGGCTCTGACCAAGGAAGCGAAGAGGGAGGCGACGAGCAGGTTCGGCAAGCACGCGAGCGACACGGGCTCGCCCCAGGTCCAGATCGCGCTCCTCTCCGAGCGGATCAACGGCCTCACCGAGCACCTGCGGACGCACGCGAAGGACCACTACTCGCGTCGCGGCCTGCTGAAGCTCGTCGGCCGCCGCCGCCGCCTCCTCGAGTACCTGCAGTCGAAGGACATCGAGGGCTACCGGGCCCTCATCAAGGAGCTCGGCCTGAGACGCTAGCTCCAAAGCCACGGAGGGTGGAGGTTTGAGCGAGCCCCGGCCGCGGAGCTGGCTCAAACCGCCGCCCTCCACGAGAAGCGAGAAGTGGAGGAAACACGATGAGCATCGTCGAGGCCGAGCAGCAGGCAGCGCCGGTTTCGGTTCGCGTGACCGTCGGCACCCGCGAGGTGTCGTTCGAGACGGGGAAGCTGGCGAAGCAGGCGGACGGCGCCGTGGTCGTCCGGTCCGGGGACACGATGGTCCTCGCGACCGCGCAGGGGAAGACCGAAGGACGCGAGGGAGCGGACTTCTTCCCGCTCACGGTCGACGTCGAGGAGCGCATGTACGCCGCCGGGAAGATCCCCGGCGGCTTCTTCAAGCGGGAGGGACGGCCGACCGAGAAGGCGATCCTGACCGCGCGGATGATCGACCGTCCGATCCGGCCGCTGTGGCCGAAGGGCTACCGCAACGAGGTGCAGTGCATCGCCACCGTCCTCAGCGCCGACATGGTCGTCCCGCACGACATCCTCGCGATCAACGGGGTCTCGGCCGCGCTGATGATCTCGCCGATGCCGTTCCTCGGGCCGATCGGCGCCGTCCGGATCGGGATGCTCGACGGCCAGCTCGTCGTCGACCCGACGCTCCGGGAGACCGAGGAGGAGTCCGACCTCGACCTCGTCGTCGTCGGCACCAAGGAGGGGCTGACGATGGTCGAGGCGGGCGCGAACATCGTCCCCGAGGAGAAGCTCCTGGAGGCGCTCGACCTCGCGCAGGCCGAGATCGTGAAGCTGTGCGAGGCCCAGGAGGAGCTCCGGGCCAAGGCCGGCAAGCCGAAGTGGCTCGACACCGAGCTCACCCGCACGCTCGACGAGCGCTACGGGCCGGAGATCGACGCGCGCATCGCCGAGCAGGGCATCCGCGAGAGCGGCGCCATCCTGGAGGAGATCGTCGCCCGCGAATGCGGCGCGCTCTCGATGAGCTCGACGCAGGAGGACGTCGTCCGCGAGCTCCAGACCCGCATGTCGCTCAACATGATCCTCGAGCAGCACCGCACCGCCGCGGTCGAGCGGCACGTCCGTGAGCAGTTCGAGGGCGACCTGCGCACCCTCACCGACGCCGAGCAGGACTCCAAGGAGCTGAAGAGCGCGAAGCAGCACCTCCTGTTCGAGCGCATCGTCGAGACGGTGAGCCTCCCGTTCCCGGTCGGCCCGGCGGGCGCCGAGGGCGAGCCGGCGGTGAAGGACGCGCTGACGAAGAGCTACGTGAAGAAGGCGGCGGAGGCGGTCTACAAGGAGCTCGTCCGCAAGAAGATCGCAGTCGAGAAGCGCCGGCCCGACGGGCGCACCGAGGAGCAGATCCGGCCGGTCTCCTGCGAGGTGTCGGTCAGCCCGCGCACGCACGGCTCCGGGCTCTTCACCCGCGGGCAGACGCAGATCATGACGCTGCTCACGCTCGGCACGGCGAAGGAGGGGCAGCGGATCGACGACCTCTCGCTCGAGGCCGAGCGCCGCTACATGCACCACTACAACTTCCCGCCGTTCTCGGTCGGCGAGACCGGGATGATGCGCGGTCCGAAGCGGCGGGACATCGGCCACGGCGCGCTCGCGCAGCGGGCGCTCGAGGCGGTGATCCCGCCCGCGTCGGAGTTCCCGTACACGATCCGGCTCGTCTCCGAGACGCTCGAGTCGAACGGCTCGTCGTCGATGGGGTCGGTGTGCGGGTCGACGCTCGCGCTGATGGACGCGGGCGTGCCGATCAAGGAGCCCGTCTCCGGGATCGCGATGGGCCTCGTGAAGGAGGGCGACGACTACGTCATCCTCACCGACATCCAGGGCGCGGAGGACCACCTGGGCGACATGGACTTCAAGGTCGCCGGCACGCGGGACGGGGTCACCGCGCTGCAGATGGACATCAAGATCACCGGCGTGTCGCGCGAGATCATGCAGCGGGCGCTCGAGCAGGCGAAGCGCGCGCGCATCGCGATCCTCGAGCGCATGCTGCAGGCGATCTCGGCGCCGCGCGCGGAGCTCGCCGGCCACGCGCCGCGGATCTCGACGATCAAGATCGACCCCGAGTACATCGGCATGGTGATCGGCAAGGGCGGCGAGACGATCCGCTCGCTCGAGACGGACTACGACGTGCAGATCGACATCGAGGAGGACGGGACGATCCTGATCTACGCCACCGAGGGCGAGAAGGCGGACGCGGCGATCGCGGCGATCAACGCGCTCACCAAGGACCCGGAGGTCGGCGACCTCTACACCGGCAAGGTGGTGAAGACGACCGACTTCGGCGCCTTCGTCGAGCTGAAGAAGGGGACGGACGGGCTGCTGCACGTCTCGAACGTCGGCCCTGGCCGGGTGAACCACATCGAGGACGTGATCCAGCGCGGCGACGTGCTCGACGTGGTCGTGCAGGAGGTGGACAAGGCGCGCGGCCGGATCGGCCTCAAGCTCGTCCAGAAGCACGAGAACGGGCAGATGGTGTCGCCCGAGGAGCTCGTCGAGCGGGCAAAGCACGCGCCGCCGCGGGAGCCGCGCGAGGAGCGACCGCGCGGCGGCGAGCGGCGCGGCGGCCGGGGCGGGCGCGGCGGCCGCCGCCGCGAGCGGGCGCACTCTTCGGAGTAACTGCTAGGGGCCAGACGTCGGTCTGGCCCCTTCAACCCAGAAACTGCTAGGGGCCAGACGTCGGTCTGGCCCCTTCAACCCAGGAACTGCTAGGGGGCAGACTTCAGTCTGGCCCCTTGAGCACAGGAGACCGCAGCCTGGCCCTTCGAGGCGGCCGACTACCATCCAGGCCGTGCAGAGCTGGGTCCTGAGCGAGCTCGACAGCGGCGAGCGGGTGATCTCGGAGCGGCTCGGCCACGTCCGGTCGGCCGCGATCGGCTACTGGATCGGCGCCGGCTCGCGCGACGAGACGGACGCGAAGGCCGGGATCAGCCACTTCATCGAGCACCTGCTGTTCAAGGGCTCGAGCGAGTACACGGCGCTCGAGATCGCCGAGATCTTCGACGAGCTCGGCGGGGAGCTGAACGCGGCCACCTCGCGCGAGCATACGGTCGTCTATGCGCGCGTCCCGGACGTGCACGTCGAGAAGGCGCTCGACGTGATGAGCGACATGGTCTTCTCCCCGCTCTTCGAGGACCTCGACGCCGAGCGGGAGGTCGTCCTCGAGGAGATCGCGATGTACGAGGACACGCCGCAGGAGCTCGTCCACGACCTGATCGCCCAGGCCGTGTTCGGCTCCCACGCGCTCGGGCGCCCGGTGATCGGCACCGCGGAGGTGATCGCGACCGTGTCGCGCAGGACGATCCAGGCCTACCACCGCGCGCTCTACACGCCCGCGAACATCGTCGTCGCCGCGGCCGGGGCGATCGACCACGACCGGCTCGTCGAGCTCGTCCAGCGCGGCGTCGAGCGCCGCGGCGCGGCCGGGCCGGGGAAGCCGCGCGTGCGCCCGCTGCTCGCGAAGCTGCCGAAGCCCGGGCTGCGCTTCCAGCGCAAGGACACCGAGCAGTACCACGTCTGCCTCGGGGCGCCCGGCGTCTCCCGCTCCGACCGCCGCCGCTTCGCCGTCTCGATCCTCGACGCGATCCTCGGCGGCTCGGCTTCCTCCCGCCTGTTCCAGGAGATCCGGGAGAAGCGGGGGATGGCGTACGCCGTCTACAGCTTCGTCTCGCAGTACGCCGACACGGGCCAGATCGGCGTCTACCTCGGCACGCGCGAGGACAACCTGGCGGAGGCGCTCGCGATCACCGCCGCCCAGATCGCCGACATCGCCGCCGGCAACGTCCCGGCGCGGGAGCTCCGCCGGGCGAAGGAGAACCTGAAGGGCCGGATCGTGCTCTCGATGGAGTCGACCTCGACGCGGATGAACAGGCTCGGGAAGTCGCTCGTGACCGACTCCGAGATCCTCTCGCTCGACCGCGTGATCGCGGAGATCGAGGCCGTCGAGGCGGAGCTCGTCTGCGAGCTCGCGGCCACCCTGCTCGCGCCGGAGCGCCTCTCCGCCGCCGGCATCGGCCCCGACGAGGACCGGTTCGCGCAGGCGCTCGCCGCCGCCGTCCCGTCCCGGGCTCGGGCGGCGTGAGGATCCTCCTCAACGGGCGCCGGCCGCCCTCGCCGGGGACGGGCAAGGTGGGGGCGGTGCTCGGGCCCGCCCTCGTCGAGGCCGGCCACGAACTCGTCGCGGCGGAGGCGGACGCCGACGCGATGGTCGACTTCACCGCCCCCGCGGCGGTGGTCGGGAACGTCCGCCGGGCGCTCGCGGCCGGCCTGCCCTGCGTCGTCGGGACGACCGGCTGGGACCCGGCGGAGGTCGACGCCGCGGCCCGGGAGGCCGGGCTGCCGGTCTTCCACGCCCCCAACTTCGCGATCGGCGCGGTGCTGATGATGCGCTTCGCCGAGGAGGCGTCCCGGTTCCTCGACGCCGCCGCGATCGTCGAGCTCCACCACGCGACGAAGCTCGACGCCCCCTCCGGGACGGCGAAGGCGACCGCGGCGCGGATGCGGGGCGAGGTCCCGATCCACTCCGTGCGGCTGCCGGGCCTCGTCGCCCACCAGGAGGTGATCCTCGGCGCGCCCGGGCAGACGCTGACGATCCGGCACGACACCACCTCCCGCGAAGCCTTCGTCCCGGGCGTCCTCCTCGCGCTCGAGCGGCTCCGCGACCTCCCCCCGGGCGTGACGACCGGCCTCGAGGCCCTGCTCGCTCCACCCCGGTCATAATGGCGGGACGGTGCTCGGCTCGGTCCTGACGGCGATCGTCACGCCGTTCCGCGCGGACGGGGCGATCGACTTCGACGCGTTCCAGCGGCTCGCGGCCTTCCTCGTCGACCACGGCTCCGACGGCGTCGTCGTGTGCGGCACGACCGGCGAGAGCCCGACGCTCTCGGACGGCGAGCGCAACGACCTGCTCCGGGCGGCGGTCGAGGCGGTCGGCGACCGCGCCACCGTCGTCGCCGGCACCGGCACGTACTCGACGCGCCACTCCGTCCGCCTGACCGAGGACGCGCACGCGCTCGGCGCCGACGGATTCCTCGTCGTCACGCCCTACTACAACCTGCCGCCGCAACGCGGCATCGTCGCGCACTTCGCCGAGGTCGCGAAGGCGAGCGACCGGCCGATCGTCGCCTACAACATCCCCGCCCGCGTCGTCCGCCGCATCGAGCCGGAGACGATCTCGCGGCTCGCGGAGATCGAGACCGTGCGCGCCGTCAAGCAGGCCTGGGACGACCTCGACGAGGCGCGGCACGTCGTCTCGTGCGGCCTCGACCTCTACGCCGGCGACGACGCCCTGCTGCAGCCGTTCCTCGAGCTCGGCGGCGTCGGCGGGATCTGCGTGCACACGCACGTCGTCGGTCCGCGGGTCGCCGAGCAGGTGCGCGCGGCCCGCGAGGGTGACCTCGACCGCGCCCGCGAGATCGACCGCGAGCTGGCGCCGGCCTACGACCTGCTGAAGGTCGCGACCAACCCGATCCCGATCAAGGCGGCGCTCAACCTCCTCGGGCACGAGGTCGGCGGCCACCGCCTGCCGCTCGTCCCGCCGACCGACGACGAGCTCGAGCGGGTGCGCGCGTGCCTCGCCGGCCTCGGGCTCCTGGTCGCCGCCTGACGCTCGCCGAGCCGGCCGGACGCCGGCCCGGGGCCGGTCAGGCCACGACCGCGAGCTTCCGCGGCGGCGCTCCCCCGAGCACCTCGGGCAGCTCGCGGGCGACCGCCTCGAGCGCGTCGACCACCCGCGGGCAGAACTGGGAGCCGCTGTGCGCCCGGATCTCCGCGAGCGCCGCCGGCGTCGTGCGGGCCGGGCGGTAGGGGCGGTCGGAGGTGAGCGCGTCGAACGCGTCGGCGACGAGCACGATCCGCGCGGGCAGCGGGATCGCCTCGCCGGCGAGCCCGTCCGGGTAGCCCGAGCCGTCCATCCGCTCGTGCGAGTGGCGCGCGATCTGGAGCACGCTCGGCGGCAGGTCGATCTCGCTGAGGATGAACTCGGAGATGAGCGGGTGGCGCTTCATCACCTCCCACTCTTCCGCGTCGAGCGGGCCCGGCTTGTGCAGGATCGACTCGGGGATGCCGATCTTGCCGATGTCGTGGAGGAGGGCGCCGATCTCGATCGCGTCGAGGTCGGCTCCGGCGTAGCCGAGCCGCGAGGCGATCGCGACGGCGATGTCCGAGACCCGCTCGGTGTGCCCGCCCGTGTAGTAGTCCTTGGCCGACATCGAGCGGGAGAGGGCGGCGATCGTGTCGAGGTGCGTCTTGCGCACCTCCTCGACGAGCGCGACCGACTCGAGGGCCGTCGCGAGCTGCGGCTCGATCGCGTCGCGGAGGCGCCCCCAGCGCTCCGCGTCGCCCCCGTCGAGCCGCAGCCCGCCGACGACCTTCCCGCCCGAGACGAGCGGCGCGGCCTGGGTGTCCGCCGCGCCGCGGCTCACCACCACACGGGCGCCGACGAGCCGCTCGAGCGCGGACTGCGCGTAGGCGGTGAGCGCGTGCCCGTCGTGCGACTGGGCGGCGAGCCCGGCGGCGAAGTCGTACAGGTCGCGCAGGTCGGCGTTGCGAGCGGCGAGGGTGGCGTTCGCCCGGCGCAGCTCCTCGTTCGCGCTGCGGATCTCCTCCACCGACCGCTGCGTGCGCCGGGTGTACTGGCGCACCGAGACCATCATCATCGCCGGCGGGAGCGTGAACGCGAGCGTCCCGGCGACTCCGACCTTCTCGTCGGCGACGATCAGGGCGAGCGCGAGCGGGCCGGAGACGACGTAGTACGGCGTGCGCCAGCGGAAGCGCTCGTTCCAGACCTCCCGCGGGGCGATCCCCTCGGAGAGCCCCATCGCCAGGCTGAGCAGCCCCATGTTGACCGCGCCGTAGGCGAGCCCGGCGAGGGTCGCCGCGACGATCCGCGCCCCGACGCCCGCATACGAAGGCGCGCAGAGGTGGTAGAGCCCCGTCCCGGCCCCGGTCGCGAGCGCGAGGTTCGCCGCGTCGAAGAGCGCGCGGTGGAGCTTCGGCCGCCGCCGCGCGACGAGGACGAGCGTCATCGCCGCCGCCACCGCCATCGCGCCGCCGACGCCGAACGCGATCCCGATCGCGAGCGTGCCGCAGCCGGCGAACGAGAGCGTCCCGCGCCCGTAGACCTCGATCGCGGCGAGCTGGAGGACCGCGGTCACGCCGACGAAGAGCCCGAACGTGGCCGGCCGGGCGGCGGCCGCGTGGAAGCCGTCCACCGCGCTCGCCGCCAGGAGGGCGCTCGCGGTCGACGCGACGGCCGTGATCAGGGCGGCGACACCGCTTGCGGTCGTGTCGCGCCCGGGGGCGGGGCGCGTCCCTCGGCCAAGACCGTGTCCCCGTCAGCTCCAGTCGTCGGAGCCGCTCCAGACGTTCGAGGCCGCGCTCCAGGTCGAGCTCGCGCTCCAAGTCGAGGCCGCGCTCCACGTCGAAGCCGCGCTCCAGGTCGAGGCCGCGCTCCAGGTCGAGCTCGCGCTCCAGGTCGAGGCCGCGCTCCACGTCGAGCTCGCGCTCCAGGTCGAGGCCGCGCTCCACGTCGAGGCCGCGCTCCACGTCGAGCTCGCGCTCCAAGTCGAAGCCGCGCTCCAAGTCGAGCTCGCGCTCCAGGTCGAGCTCGCGCTCCAGGTCGAGCTCGCGCTCCAGGTCGAGGCCGCGCTCCAGGTCGAGGCGGCGGTCGCCTGGTCCGCGGCCTGCTGGGAGGCGTTCAGCGCCACCCCCTGCCAGCCGGCTGCGTTCCAGTAGCTCCAGCTCGCCGCGCGCTCGAACCCGTACTTGTCGGCGGCGGGCGCCGCGTCGCCGACGCTCTTCCACACCGCGCCGGCGTTCTCCCAGTCCCTCGCCGCGAGCGCCGCGTCGCCGGACTGCGCCCGGAACGAGGCCGCGTCCTCCCAGGCCGGGGCGGCCCAGTCGGGGGTCGTGCTCTTCGCCATCGCCTGCGCGGCGGCCTCCTCGGCTGCGGCCGCGTCCTTGAAGTCCTTGGCGCCCAGGTCGACGCCGGCCTCCCGGTCGTCGGCGACGGCGACCATCTGCCAGGCGCCGATCCCGGCGAAGTCGCTCGCGGCGACCGCGTAGACCCTGGCCGCGTCGGACGGGTCGAGCGCCTTCAGGTAGTCGGCGCTCGCGCGGTCGGTGTCCTGGCCCTCGGCCTGCCAGTTGCCGGCCTTCGGGCCCCAGATCGCAGCCGCGTTCGCGAACGCCTGCGCCGCCTGCGACCAGAGCCCCCTGCCCTCGTAGAAGGCACCCGCGGTCTCCCAGGAGCGCGCGTCGCCGGTGCCGGCGCCGGTGAGGATCGCCTGGCAGTTGTTCCCGCCGTTGTTGCACTGGATCGCGGTGCCGGTCGAGAACGCGATCCCCTGGTTCGCCGCGGCCGGCGTGCCGGCCACGGCGAGCGCGGCGGCGAGGTCGAGCGCGCCCGCGGTCGATCCGCTCACCGGCCGCTCGGTCGAGAGCAGCACCTGCTTCACCTGGTCGGGCGTCCAGCTCGGGTTCTTCTGCAGGAGGAGGAGCGCGGCCGCGGCGACCTGCGGCGCGGCGAACGAGGTGCCGTTCGCGCGGAGGTAGCCGGGCTCGACGTGGTTGGCCGCCGGCGCCATCGCGTCGAGCTCCGTGCCGGCGGGGACGTCGGCGACGATGTGGCGGCCCGGCGCCATGATGTCCGGCTTGGTGAAGCCGTCGAGCGTGGTGCCGTAGGTGGAGAAGCTCGCGAGCGTGTCGTCGCCCGTCGAGAGCGTGTCGTTCGGGTCGGTGGCGCCGACCGAGATCACGAACGGGTCGTTGTCCGGGGCGTAGAGCGCCGTGTTCGGGCCGTTGTTCCCGGCGGCGACGACGACCACGATCCCGGCCCGCCAGAGCGCCTCGCAGGCCTGGTCGAGCGCATCGGTCTGGTAGCTGCTCGGGATCGTCTCGGAGAGCGAGAGGTTGACGACCCGGATGTTGTCCCTCCGCGCGTTGTTCAGCACCCACGTCAGGCCGCTGATGATGTCGCTCGTGTAGACGCCGGCCGCGCCGGCGACCTTGACGCCGTAGACGCTCGCGCTCGGGGCGATGCCGAGGTAGCGGCCGTCGGCGCTCTGGCCGGCGGCGACGGTGGCGACGAACGTGCCGTGGCCGACGTCGTCGCTCGCCGAGGTCGCGGTGGGCGTGCCGATCACCTGGGTGAGGCGGTTGCCGAGGTCGGCGACCGGATTCGTGCCGCTGTCGACCACCGCGATCCCGAGCTTCGCGCCGGTGAGCCCCTGGCTCCAGGCGGCGGGCGCGCCGTCGATCTGCGGGTAGAGGGTGACGAGCGACGAGCCCGAGACCGACCCCGGGGCGGGAGCCTGGCCGGCCGTCTGCACCGGCCGGTCGACGGCGACGAAGGTGACGCCGGAGGCCTTGGCGAGGCCGTCGAGCTGCGAGGCGTCGATCTGACCGGCCTCGGCGCCGATCAGCGCGAGGTCCTGGACGCCGGTCGCCCCGGCCGCCTGGAGCGCGCTCGCGGCCCCCGGCCCGTAGACGATGACGTGCAGCGGCTTCGCCTGGACGACCGCCGCGATCGCCGCCGAGGCGAGCGCCGGGTCGAGCTTCTGGTCGCTCGCCGGCGCGACGATCGGCGCCGCCGCGGCCAGGTCGATCGGCGCCTCGGGCGCCGGAGCGACCGCCGGAGCGGCCGGCGCCGCGCCGGTCGCCGGCGCGGCGGCCGGCGCCGTCACCGCCAGGCGCGGCTGCGCGAGGGCCTTGCCGTGGTGGGCCTTCGCCGCGTGCCCGGCCTTCCTGCCCGGGCGCGCGTCCCGCAGGCGCTCGTGACGCGCGGCGTGGTGGGCCGCGGCCGCGGGACGCAGGTGGTGGCGGGCGCCCTTGGGGGCGAGGCGCGCCTGCGCACCCGCGCCGGCCGACAGGCTGGCGAGGACGAGCAGGAGGACCACCGCCGGGTGGGAGAGTCGCCGCATGGGTCACGTTGTGGGGCCTCGACCGGTGGGAGGCAGCCCCACAAAGGGTGATCCGCCGTCCCCGGCCGAGGGATCTTCGCGCGGCCGCAGGCCGCGAGCCGGCGCCCGCGCGGCGCCTATGCTTGCTCTCGATGGGCGAGGTGCTGCGCGTGATCCCCCTCGGCGGGCTCGGCGAGGTCGGCAAGAACATGACCGTCTACGAGCTCGCCGGCGAGACGCTCGTCGTCGACGCCGGGCTCGCCTTCCCGAGGGACGAGCACCTGGGCGTCGACCTCGTGCTCCCGGACTTCGGCTACCTGCGCGAGCGCGAGGTGCGCGCCGTCGTCCTCACCCACGCGCACGAGGACCACGTCGGCGCGCTCCCGTACCTGCTGCGCGAGGTGCGGGTGCGGGAGGTGTGGGCGACCAAGCTCACCCTCGGGCTCGTCCAGTCGAAGCTCGACGAGCACGGCCTCCAGCGCGCCTCCGAGCTGCGCGAGGCCGACCCGGAGGCGGGCCCGGTCGAGCTCGGGCCGTTCCGGGTCGAGTTCGTGCGCATGGCCCACTCGGTGCCGGACGCGGTCGGGCTCGCGCTCGAGACGCCGGCGGGGCTCGTCTTCCACAGCGGCGACTGGAAGCTCGACCACACGCCCGTCGACGGCCTGCGGACCGACGTCGGCAGGCTCGCGGCGCTCGGCAACCGCGGCGTCGACCTCTTCCTCGGCGACTCGACGAACGCGGAGCGGCCGGGCTTCACCCGCTCCGAGCGCGTCGTCGGCGAGGCGTTCCGGCAGATCATCCCGTCGCGGTCGGGACGGGTGCTGATCTCGTCCTTCGCCTCGAACATCCACCGGATGCAACAGGCGATCGACGTCGCCGTCGACGTCGGGCGGCGCGTGAGCGTCGTCGGCCGCTCGATGCGCAAGAACCTGAACATCGCGCGGAGTCTCGGGTACGTCGACGCGCCCGACGACGTCTTCGTGCGCCCGGCCGCGCTCGACCAGGTGCCGCCGGAGCGGCAGCTCGTCCTCTGCACGGGCTCGCAGGGCGAGCCGCTGTCGGCGCTGACCCGGATCGCCTACAACGACCACCCGGCGGTGCGGGTCGAGCGCGGCGACACGGTGATCATCTCGGCGCGCCCCGTCCCCGGCAACGAGCTGCGCGTCCACGACGCGATCAACCGGCTGACCCGGAACGGCGCGGAGGTGCTCCACGAGGAGAACGCGCCGGTGCACGTCTCGGGGCACGCGCGCGCCGAGGAGCTGCGCACGCTGCTCGGCCTGCTGCGGCCGAAGGCGGTCGTGCCGATCCACGGCGAGTACCGGATGCAGGCCGCGCACGCCCGCCTCGCCCGCGACGCGGGCGTCCCGGCGTCGTCGATCGTGCTCGCCGAGAACGGCGACGTGCTCGAGCTCTCCCGCGACGGAGTGCGGATCGTCGACCGCGTCGAGGCCGGGATGACCTTCGTCGACGGCCTCGGCGTGGGCGACATCTCGGACGTCGCGCTCCGCGACCGGCGCCACCTCTCCGAAGACGGGGTGCTGATCGTCGTCACGACCTTGTCCGACGGGGCGGTCGCGGCGCCCGAGCTGATCGCGCGCGGCTTCGCCGAGACCGAGGAGCTGATGGCCGAGATGCGCTCGCAGGCGCACGAGATCGTCCGCGCGCTCGTGGCCCAGGACATCCGCGAGATCAAGCTGCTGCAGGAGCACCTGCACGACGGCCTCGGCCAGCTCGTCTACGACCGCACGCGCCGTCGGCCGATGATCCTGCCGGTCGTCGTGGAGGTGTGACCCGCACGCTCGGCGCGGGGGGCGCCCGGCCGGCCGGGTCGGCGCCGGGCCGCCCCGTCCACCTCACGGTCGTCGGGTCGGTCAACCTCGACCTGACGGCGCTCGTCGAGCGCCTGCCCCAGCCGGGCGAGACCGTGCGCGCGACCGAGCTCCGCCGCTCGCCCGGCGGCAAGGGGGCAAACCAGGCGGTGGCGGCGGCCCGGCTCGGCGCGCGCGTGCGCCTCGTCGCCGCGGTGGGGGAGGACGAGCTCGCCGACGAGGCCCTCGCCGGCCTGCGGGCGGCCGGCGTCGAGCTCGACCTGGAGCGGAAGGGCCGGACGGGCGTGGCGCTGATCTACGTCGATCCGGGCGGCGAGAACGAGATCGCCGTCTTCCCGGGCGCGAACGCCCTCCTCGCTCCCCGCCGGGTCGAGGGGGCGGTGCTCTGCCAGCTCGAGGTTCCCGACGCGGTCGTCCGCGCCGCGGCCGAGCACGCCTCCTTCTTCGCGCTGAACGCGGCGCCCGCCCGCCCGCTCGACCTCGAGCCCGACCTCCTCGTCGTCAACGAGCGCGAGTACGCGACCTGCTCGCGCGGGAAGCTCGTCGCCGTCACCTACGGCGCGTCCGGGGCGGTGCTGCTCGAGGGCGGTCGCGAGGTGGCAAGAGCGCAGGCACCGCCGGTGCGGGCGGTCGACGCGACCGGCGCCGGGGACGCGTTCACCGCGGCGCTCGTCGTCTCCCTCCTCGAGGGCCGAGGCCGCAAGGAGGCGCTCGAGCGGGCCTGCGCCGAGGGCGCCCGCGCGGCTGCGCTCCCGGGAGCGCAGCTCCGTTGAGGCGCCCGCGGCCGGCCGTCCGCCTCCCGGCCCGCGCGCGCCGCGGGCGAAGGCCCGGCTCCGGCCCGGCCGCCTCGCCGAGGGGGCGGGCGCGCCTCCGCGCCTCGCCACCGTGTTACCATGGTAACATGGTGGCCGGGAGGATGAGCCCGGAGGGGAAGCGCCCCGGGAGGGTGCGCGCGGCGCGCGTCCGCCGGGGGCGGGCGCGGCCCGTGCGAATCGGCCCGGAGCGGGCAAGGTGCGAGCGCGTCCGCCGGGGGCGGGCGCGGCCGACCGTCGCGAGGCGCCGGTGAGGGAGGAGCTGATCCACGACTGCGATCCCGGTCACGACGACGCCGTCGCGCTCCTGCTCGCGCTCGCCTCGCCGGAGGCGGCCCTCGTCGGGGTCACCACCGTCGCGGGGAACCAGACGGTCGAGAAGACGACCGCGAACGCGCTTCGGATCCTCGAGTTCGCCGGCCGCGGCGAGACCGGCCTCGACGGGCCGGAGCTCCCGCAGGCGACCGGGACGCCGGTCGGGCAGCACGCGGTCGACTTCCTCGCCGCCCACGCCGGCGGCCGGACGCTCGTCGCGACCGGCCCGCTCACGAACCTCGGGCTGCTGCTCGCGCTCCACCCGACCGTCCGGCCGAAGCGGATCGTCCTGATGGGCGGCGCGATCGGCGAGGGGAACACGACCCCGGCGGCGGAGTTCAACGTCTGGGCCGACCCCGAGGCCGCGCGGCGGGTGCTCGAGAGCGGGCTCGACGTGACGATGGTGGGCCTCGACGTCACCCACCGGGCGGTCGTCACGCCGGCGGTCGCGGAGGAGCTCCGGGCCGCCGGGCGCGCCGGGAAGCTCGTGGCGGAGCTCGTCGACTTCTACTCGCGCTTCCACCGCCGGCGCTACCCCGAGCTCGGCGGCTCGCCGCTGCACGACCCGGTCGCGCTCGCCTACGCCCTCCGGCCGGAGCTGCTCGAGGTGCGCCCGGCGCGGGTCGAGGTCGACTGCTCGTGGGGCGCGGGGCGGGGCCGCACGAACGTCGACCTCCGCGGCCGCGGCGGGGAGCCGAACGCCGCGGTCGCGGTCGGGATCGACGCCGAGGCGTTCGTCCGCCTGCTCGTCGAGCGGATCGCCTCGCTCGGCTGACGCGCGCCTCAGGCGACCACATCGACGGCCCGGTAGCCGCGGATCACGAAGGCGGGGATGCGCACCGGCTCGGCCGCGAGCTCGAGCGTCGGGGCCCGCTCGACGAGGGCGCCGAGGCTCGCCGCGAGCTCGACCCGGGCGAGCGGCGCCCCGATGCAGACGTGGATCCCGCCCCCGAAGCCGATGTGGTCGGCCGCGTTTCCGCGCCCGACGTCGAGGCGGTCGGCGTCCTCGAAGGCGCGCGGGTCGCGGTTCGCCGCGCCGAACAGCATCGCGATCACCTCGCCGCGGGGGATCGCGGTTCCGGCGACCTCGACGTCGTGCTCGAGCACCCAGCGCTCGAAGAGCTGGAGGGGCGGGTCCCAGCGGATGAGCTCCTCGACCGCCTGCGCCGGGGCGACCTCGCCGTCGACGAGCCGGCGCCACTCGGACGGGTGGTGCATCAGGGCGGTGACGCCGTTGCCGAGCGTGTTCACGGTCGCCTCGTGACCGGCGTTCAGGAGCACGACCACCGTCGAGACGATCTCGTCGTCGGACAGGCGGCCGCCGTCGACCCGCGCCTCGACGAGCGCGCTCAGCATGTCGTCGCGCGGGGCGCGACGGCGCTCGCCGACGAGCTCGAGGACGTAGTCGCGGAACTCCGCCGCCGCACGTGTGGCCGACTCCGCCTGCTCCTCGGTCGTGTCGAACTCGTACATCTTCACGTGCCGGTGCGACCAGTCGAGCAGGTCGCGATGCCGGTCGGTCGGGACGCCGAGCAGGTTGCAGATGAGCGTGATCGAGTAGGGCTGCGCGAAGTCGTAGAGGAGGTCGAAGCGGCCGCGCTCGAGGCACGCGTCGAGGAGCTCGTGCGCCAGGATCCGTGCCGGCTCGCGCATCGCCTCGACCGCGCGCGGCGTGAACGCCGAGGCGACGAGCTTGCGGATCCGCGTGTGCTCCGGCGGCTCGATGAACAGGAGGCTCCACCGCTCCACGTCCCAGAACGCCTGCCAGCGGGGATCGAGCCGCGCCGCCTTGAACTCGCGCTCGCTGCCGACGTGCCGGAAGTTCCGCCCGAGCCGGCGGTCGCGCAGGCAGGCGCGCACGTCGGCGTGGCGGGTGACGAGCCACCGGTCGAGCCGCTCGTCGTAGTGCACGGGGGCCGCCTCCCGGAGCGCGGCCAGCGTCGGGTACGGGTCGGCGAGGAACGCCGGGTCGCTCGGCTCGAAGGTGAGCGCGACCGCCATCGCCACCAGGCTAGCGAGCGGCCGGCCCGGGCGGAGCAGGAGCACGAAGCGGCGCCCCGAAGTGGCAGGCGATGGCGCGGAAGCGTGGAAGGCGGCTGCGTCCGCGGGTCCCGTCGCGGGTGAAGAAGCGGCGCCGCGGGCGCGCGCGCGGACACCACGACGCGGAGCTCGCCGGCCTCGCCCTCGTCGCGCTCGGCGTCTTCGCCGCGTGCGTGCTCTGGCTCGGGCTCTCGGGCGGCCCGGTCGCGCGCGCCGCGGTCGCGACGCTCGGCTGGGCCGCCTACCTCCTGCCGGTCGTCGCCGTGCCGCTCGGCGCCCTGATCGTCGCCCGCAGCGCGCTCGTGTCGCTCCGCCCCTTCCGCCTCGGGCTCGCCGGCGCCGTGGTCGGCGTCGAGACCGCGCTCGGGCCCGGGCACGGCGGCTACCTCGGCCGCGGCCTCGCCTCCCTGCTCGCGCTCGGGGTCGGCTCCGTCGGGGCGACGATCGCCGGCGTCCTGCTCGCCACCTGCGGCCTGCTCTTCCTCACCGGCGCCTCGCTCGGGGCGCTTCTTCGGCGCTCCGGCCGCGCGGTCCGCCGCGTGCACACACGGGTCCGGCGCGAGCGGCCGCGCCCGGGGCCGGCGAGGGCCGCCTCCGGGACGGGTCGCGCGGCGTGGCCGGAGCGGCCGGGCGCGCTCGAGCCGCCCGTCGACGTCGCGAGCGACTACCCCGACCTCGTCTCGAGCCCGGCGCCCCTGCTCGTCGACGAGGCCGCCGCGGCCGGCCCCGACGAGGACGAGCCGCCGCTCGAGGCCGAGCAGAGCCCGCTCTTCGAGGCGACGAGCGAGCCTCGGCCCGAGTACCGCCTGCCCGACCGCTCGCTGCTCCGCCGCTCGAACGCCGCCGGCGGCCCGAACGCCGAGGCGAACGCGCGCACCGCCGACGCGCTCGTCGCCTGCCTCGCGAGCTTCGGCGTCGAGGCCCGGCTCGTCGGCCAGATCTCCGGCCCGCGCGTCACCCGGTACGAGCTGCAGCTCGCGCCCGGGACGAAGGTGGGCAAGGTGGCGCAGCTCAAGGACGACCTCTCGTACGCCCTCGCGACGACCGAGATCCGCATCCTCGCGCCGATCCCCGGCAAGCAGGCCGTGGGCGTCGAGGTGCCGAACCTCTCGCCGAACCTCGTCACCCTCGGCGACATCTTCGACGACCTGCCCGCGTCGGCGAGCCCGCTCGCCGTCTGGCTCGGCAAGGACATCTCCGGCGCCGCGGTGTGGACCGACCTCGCGCGGATGCCGCACGTCCTGATCGCCGGCACGACCGGCTCGGGCAAGTCGGGCTGCATCAACACGATCCTCACCTCGATCCTGCTGCGCGCCACCCCGGACGACGTGCGCCTGATCCTGATCGACCCGAAGCGGATCGAGCTCGGCTACTACGAGTCGATCCCGCACCTGCTCACGCCGGTCGTCTCGAGCCCGAAGGAGGCGAGCGCGGTGCTGCTCAACGTCGTCACCGAGATGGAGCGCCGCTACGAGCGGCTGTCGCACCTGCGCGCGCGCAACCTCCCGGAGGCGAACCGGGCGCTCCGCAAGCGCGGGGAGCAGGAGCTCCCGTACCTGCTCGTCGTGATCGACGAGCTCGCCGACCTGATGATGGTCAGCCCGCAGGACGTCGAGGACGCGATCATCCGCCTCGCGCAGAAGAGCCGCGCGGTCGGGATCCACCTCGTGCTCGCGACGCAGCGACCGTCGGTGGACGTGATCACCGGGATGATCAAGGCGAACGTCCCGTCCCGGATCGCCTTCGCCGTCAGCTCGCAGACCGACAGCCGGGTGATCCTGGACGCGAACGGCGCCGAGAGCCTGCTCGGCCAGGGCGACATGCTGTTCAAGCCGCTCGGCACCTCGAGGCTCCAGCGCGTCCAGGGCGCGTTCGTCACCGAGGAGGAGATCGCCCTCGTCGTCGAGGCCTGCCGCGTGCAGCGCGAGCAGGAGGTGGACGAGACGTTCCTCGAGCTGCCGCAGGTGTTCGCGGACGAGGCGGAGGAGGACGACGAGGAGTTCGACCCGGACGAGGACCCCCTGCTCGACCGCGCGATCGAGGTGGTGGTGGCGGCGCAGACGGCGTCGGTGTCGCTCCTCCAGCGCCGGCTGCGGGTCGGGTACACCCGCGCCGGACGGCTGATCGACATGCTCGAGCGGCGCGGCATCATCTCGCCCTACGAGGGGTCGAAGCCGCGCCGGGTGCTGCTCGGCGAGCACGACCTCGTCGAGCGCTGACGGCTGCGCCCGCCAACCGGGACCGTTTACGATCGTCCAATTCCACGACCGTCAGGGGATGGCGGCACCACTCAAGGAGGGGTTCGTGAAACGACCATTGCTCATCGGCGTCGCGGCTGCGGTCATCGTGTCCGGCGGCCTCGTCGGAGGGAGCGCGGCGGCGCCGCGGGCGACCTTCACCGCCGCGCTGATCAGCGACGTCGGCAAGTTCAACGACAAGTCGTTCAACCAGAGCCAGCTCGCGGGTCTCGAGCGGGCGAAGTCCCAGCTCGGCGTCAACATCCTGCCCTTGCAGTCGAACTCGAGCTCCGACTACCTGCCGAACTTGACGACCGCCGTCCGCCGCGGCGCGAACATCGTCATGGCGGCTGGGTACCTGCTCGCGCCGACGCTCGCGCAGGTGGCGTCGCAGTTCCCGACCACCGACTTCACGATCACCGACGACTCCGTCAAGGGGCCCGACTTCGCGAAGGCGAAGAGCATCAAGAACATCGAGGGCCTCGTCTACGCGTCGAACCAGTCCGGCTGCCTCGTCGGCTACCTCGCCGGCGAGATGGTCAAGGCGGCCGGCGGCAAGCAGGTGATCGGCGCCGTCGGCGGGATCAAGATCCCGGCGGTCGACGACTACATCGTCGGGTACAAGTACTGCGCCAACCTCGCCGACCCGGGGATCAAGGTGCTCGTCGGCTACTCGCAGGACTTCGTCGCGCAGGACAAGTGCAAGACGGTCGCCCAGAACCAGATCGGCCAGGGCTCGCAGGTCGAGTTCCAGGTCGCGGGGCTCTGCGGCCTCGGCGTGCTCTCCGCCGCCGACCAGGCCGGGATCTGGGGGATCGGCGTCGACGTCGACCAGTACGCGCTCGCCAAGCACGTGCTGACGAGCGCGCTCAAGCGCGTCGACGTCGGCATCTTCGACGCGGTGAAGCAGGCGAAGAGCGGCAAGTTCCGGGGCGGCTCGGACCTGCTGTTCGACCTGAACAACAACGGCGTCGGCGTCGGCAAGATCAGCCCGAAGGTGCCGAAGGCGTTCGTCGCGAAGATGGACGCGCTGAAGGCGAAGATCATCGCCGGGAAGGTCAAGGTGCCGGTGGCGCCCGGCTCGCCGCTGACGAACCTCCTGCCGCACTGAGACGGCCGCCGAGGGGCGGGCGGCCGCCCGCCCCTCGGCCTACAATCGTCCGCGATGACCGAGCAGACGGTCCTCGAGCTGCGAGGGATCACGAAGCGCTACCCGGGGATCGTCGCCAACGACCACGTCGACTTCGACCTCCGCGCGGGCGAGGTGCACGCCCTGCTCGGCGAGAACGGCGCCGGCAAGTCGACGCTCATGAACGTCCTCTACGGCCTGACGAAGGCCGACGAGGGGGAGACGATCGTGCGGGGACGGCCCGTGTCGTTCTCCTCCGCGCGCGACGCGATCGCGGCCGGGATCGGGATGGTCCACCAGCACTTCATGCTCATCCCGGTGATGACCGTCGCCGAGAACATCGTGCTCGGCGTCGAGCCTTCCCGGAACGGCGTCCTGCTCGACGAGGCGGACGCGGAGCGGCGGGTGGCGGAGCTGTCGCGCCAGTTCGGCCTCGCGGTCGAGCCGGGCGCGCTCGTCTCGACGATCAGCGTCGGGCAGCAGCAGCGGGTGGAGATCCTGAAGGCGCTCTACCGCGGCGCCGAGATCCTCGTCCTCGACGAGCCGACGGCGGTGCTGACGCCGCAGGAGGCGGCGGAGCTCTTCGAGATCGTCCGCAGCCTGAAGGCCGACGGGAAGTCGGTCGTCTTCATCAGCCACAAGCTGAACGAGGTGCTCGAGGTCGCCGACCGGATCACCGTCCTGCGGCGCGGGCGGCGGATCGACACCGTCCCGCGCGAGGGCGCGACCGAGGAGGGGCTCGCGCGGATGATGGTCGGCCGCGAGGTCCTCCTGCGCGTCGACAAGGCGCCGCCGGCGCCGGCGGAGGTGGCGCTCGAGGTCGAGGACCTGCATGTCCGCGACGACCGCGGGCTCGAGAAGGTGCGCGGGGTGTCGTTCTCCGTGCGGCGGGGCGAGATCGTCGGAATCGCCGGCGTCGACGGCAACGGGCAGACCGAGCTCGTCGAGGCGATCACGGGCCTGCGCGCGCCGGAGAGCGGCCGGATCGCGGTCGCGGGCGCGACCCTCCACGGCCGCGTCACCGCCCGGCGGATGCTCGACGCCGGCGTCGGTCACATCCCCGAGGACCGGCAACGCCGCGGGCTCGTGCTCGAGTTCACGATCGCCGAGAACCTCGCCCTCCACGACTACCACCGGCCGCCGGACTCCCGGCGCGGCTGGCTCTTTCCGGCGCGCCTCCTCGAGCGCGCCGCCCGCCTGATCGCCGAGTTCGACATCCGCGGCGGCGGCCCGCTCACGCCCGCGCGCGCGCTCTCGGGCGGCAACCAGCAGAAGGTGGTGGTCGCGCGCGAGGTGGCGCGGAACCCCGCCGTCCTCGTCGCCGCGCAGCCGACCCGCGGGCTCGACGTGGGGGCGATCGAGTACGTGCACCGCCGCCTCCTCGCCGAGCGCGACACGGGTCACGCGATCCTGCTCGTCTCGCTCGAGCTCGACGAGGTCCTCTCGCTCGCCGACCGCATCCTCGTCCTGTACGAGGGGCGGATCGTCGGCGAGCACGCCGCCGGCGCGAGCGAGGCCGAGGTCGGCTTCGAGATGCTCGGCGGGAGGCGGCAGGCGGCGTGAGCGCGCCGACCGCGACCGTCCCGCCCGAGCAGGAGCCCTCGCCGAGCTTCGCCGTGCGCCTCGGGGTCGCCCAGCGCGCGGGCGGGATCGTCGTGCCGATCCTGACGGCCGTGCTCGCCTTCCTCGCCGGCGGGATCGTCGTCGCGGCGACCGGCCACAACCCGTGGACCGCCTACCGGGGCATCTGGCAGGGGGCCGGCTTCAACTGGCTGTTCCACGTCCCCTGGGACACGAACACGGTCCACCTCGACGCCTTCAACCTCAGCCAGACGCTCCTCGTCACGACCACGCTCATCCTCACCGGCCTCGCCGTCGCCTTCCCGTTCCGCTGCGGCCTCTTCAACATCGGCGGGCAGGGGCAGTACCTCGTCGGGCTGATCGTCGCGAACTGGGTCGGCGTGTCGTTCGCCTCGTGGCCGACCCTGCCGCACGTCCTGCTCGGCGTCGGCGCCGCCGCCGCCGCCGGCGCGGTCTGGGCGGGCATCGCCGGCTTCCTCAAGGCCGCCACCGGCGCCCACGAGGTGATCTCGACGATCATGCTCAACTGGGTCGCGATCTGGGGCGGCCAGTACCTCTTCGGCCAGGGCGGGCCGCTCCAGAACACGCAGAACCCGGCCGCGCCGGAGTCGGGCGCGGTCGCCCAGAGCGCGCACATCCCGGTCTTCTGGGGGAGCCCCGAGCTCCAGGGCCTCGACGTCGGCTTCTTCGTCGCGCTCGCGATGCTCGCCGTCTTCTGGGTGCTCCTGAACCGCACCACGCTCGGCTACGAGGTGCGGGCGGTCGGCTACAACCCCGACGCCGCCGCCTACGGCGGCATCGACGTGCGCCGGAGCTACCTCGTCGCGATGGCGATCTCCGGCGGCTTCGCCGGGCTCGCCGGGGCGCTCGACATGCTCGGCTACCTCTTCCAGTTCGGGACGCTCGACGTGCAGGCCTCGCAGATCGGCTTCCTCGGGATCGCGGTCGCGCTGCTCGGGCGCAACACCGCCGTCGGCACCGGCATCGCCGCGTTCCTCTTCGGCGGCCTGCTCTACGGGACGACCCGCGGGCTCGACCCGAACGTGTTCGACCCCTCGCTCGCCGGCAACCTGACCTCGATGATCCAGGGCCTGATCGTCCTCTTCGTCGGCGCCGACATCTTCATCCTCTACCTCTGGAACGCCCGGCGGAAGGTGCGCAGCCGCCGCCGGCGCCTGCACGAGGCGGCAGCCGCGTGACGAACCACGCGACGCCGCTCTCGACGCGGGGCTCCGTGCCCTCGCCGCGCGCGGTCGCCGTCGCGGGGATCGTGCTCGGCGTCGCCGCGTTCTGGAGCGCGGTCCCGCCGGTCGCCGCGCGCTCGCCGCTCGCGCCGGTCGCGATCGGCGTCGTCGCGATCCTCGCCGGCGTCTGGGCGGTCGCGCGTGGGGTGCGCCGCGTCGGGTGGGGCGCGGTCGCCTCCGGCGCGCTCGGGCTCGGCCTCGGCATCCTCGCGACGCGCTCGAGCGCGGCGAACCTCCAGGTCGTCTTCCGCGCCGACCTCGTCGCCCAGCTCCTCGTCTTCGCGACGCCGCTCACCTTCGGCGCCCTCGGCGGGATGGTCTCCGAGCGCAGCGGCGTCGTCAACGTCGGGCTCGAGGGGATGATGCTGATGGGGGCCTTCTGGGGCGTCTACGGCGCGGACAAGAGCGGCACCTGGGCGGTCGGGCTCCTCGTGGCCGTGCTCGCGGGGGCGCTCCTCGCGCTCCTGCACGCGGTCTGGGCGGTGCACCTGCGCGCCGACCAGATCGTGAGCGGCATGGCGATCAACTTCCTCGCGCTCGGCATCACCGGCTACTTCTTCGAGCAGCTCTACCACAAGCAGAACATCCCGGCCGGCGTCTCGAGCATCCCGAACGTGCGCATCCCCGGGGTCTCCGGGTGGGGGTTCCTCGGGCCGGCGATCGGCGACCTCAACCTCCTCGTCTGGGTCGGGATCGCGTTCGTCCCCCTCTCGTACCTCGTCCTCTTCAAGACCCCGGTCGGGCTGCGGCTGCGCGCCTGCGGCGAGCACCCGCGCGCGGCGGACACGGTCGGGATCAACGTCTACGCGCTCCGCTACGCCGCGGTGATCGTCTCCGGGATGCTCGCGGCGCTCGGCGGCGCCTACCTGTCGATCGGCTTCGGCGGCGGCAGCTTCAGCGAGAACATGACCGAGGGCCGCGGCTTCATCGCGCTCGCGGCGATGATCTTCGGCAACTGGCGGCCGTTCGGCGCCTGGGGGGCCGCCCTCCTCTTCGGCTTCTCGACCGCCGTCGCCTACCGGCTGCCCGTGTACTCCGGCTCGGCCGCGACGCTCTTCCAGGCGCTCCCCTACGTCCTCACCCTGATCGCCGTCGCGGGCGTGATCGGGCGCTCGGTCCCGCCCGCGGCCGACGGACGACCGTATGTCCGGCAGTAGGGGCGGCCCGCTCGCGGTCGCGCTCGGGGCGGTGGCGGTCGCCGCGGTCCCCGCCGCCTGCGCGCTCGCCGCCTTCTCGGCTCGCGTCCCGCTCCTCCGGGCGGTCGAGGCCTCGGTGGCGGTCGCGGTCGCCGCCGGGCTCGCCTCGGTCGCCGCCTACCGGCGCGCGCGCGCCGCCGTCGAGCGGAGCGTGCGCCGCCGCGGCGAGCGGACGGTCAGGGTCGCCCGGCTCCTCGCGCTCGCCGGGCTGTACCTCGGCGTCACCGGGGCGCTCGCCCTCGCCTTCTACGGGCTGCTGCGCCTGCGCTCGTAGGCCCGGGCGGGCAGCGGGCGCGCCTCGGGGCCACGGCGGTCGCGGTAGGCTGCGGCGGTGTTCGAGATCGGCGCCAGCCTGCGCGAGGCCCGCTCGCGCCGGGGGATCGAGCTCGCCCAGGCCGAGCACGCGACGAAGATCCGCGGCAAGTACCTCCGCGCGCTCGAGGCCGAGCAGTTCGAGCTCCTGCCCTCCGACACCTACGTCAAGGGGTTCCTGCGCGCGTATGCGGACTACCTCGGCCTCGACGGGCAGCTCTACGTCGACGAGTACAACTCGCGCTTCGCGACCGGGGACGACTGGGAGTCCCCGCGCATCGCCCGCCGGGCGCGGCACGAGCGCCGCCAGCGCCGCCGGCAGCGGAACGTCGTCCTGCTCGCGCTCGCGGTGGTCGCGGCCGCGACGACCGCGGTGATCGGCGCCTGGACGACCTCGGGCGGCGGCCACTTGGCGCCCGCGGCCGCCCGCGCGCCGGCGGCGCGGCACGCGACGGCCCCGCGGCTCCTCGTCGTCCGCGCCGTCCGCGGCTCGTCGCGGGTGATCGTCCACCGGGACGGGGCGAACGGACCGATCGTGTTCGAGGGGACGCTCGGCCGCGGCGACGCGCAGGCGTTCTCCGGGACGCGCTTCTGGCTGAACGTCGCGGCGCCCGAGAACCTGGCGATCGAGGCCGCCGGCAAGCGCCTCCGGCTCGCCGGCCACCGTCCGTGGGTGCTGACGGTGACGCTCGCGCCGCTGCGCTGGGAGGGACACCCGGCCTGACCCGGCCGCGCGCGGCGATCGTCGTCACCGGGTCGGAGCTCGTCCGCGGCGACCGGCCCGACCGCAACGGGCCCTGGCTCGCGCAGGCGCTGCTCGCGCGCGGCGTCGAGCCCGCCCGGCTGACGGTGGTGGGCGACGCGCCGGCGGAGCTCGAGGCGGCGCTCCGCGAGGGCCTCGCCCACGACCTGCTCGTCTGCTCCGGCGGGCTCGGGCCGACCCACGACGACCGCACGGTCGAGCTGCTCGCGCGGGCGGCGGGCCTCGAGCTGCGCCTGGACGAGGCGCTCGCGGCCGAGATCGAGCGCCGCTCGCGCACCGCCTGGCGGCCGGGGATCCGCAAGCAGGCCACGCTCCCGGCCGGAGCGGTCGTGGCCGGGATCGCCGGTACCGCGCCCGCGTTCGTCGTCTCGGCGGCGGCCTGCGTCGCGATCGTGCTGCCCGGCCCGCCCGGGGAGCTCCGCGCGCTCTGGCCGGCCGCGCTCGAGACCGAGCCGGTCCGGGCCGTCCTCGGCCGGGCGGCGCCGCGCTCCCGCCGCGTCCTGCGCTTCTACGGCGTCGGCGAGCCGGCCGTCGCGGCCGCGCTCGCGGCCGCCGGCGGGGAGGGCGACGGGGTGGAAGCGACGGTGTGCGCCCGCGACTTCGAGGTCCACGTCGACCTCCTCGTCGAGCCCGGCGCGGAGCCGCAGGCGGCGGAGCGCGAGCGGGCGCTCGCGGCGGCGCTCGGCCCGGCCCTGTTCAGCCGGTCGGACGCCCCGGTCGAGGCGCTCGTCCTCGAGGCCTGCCGCGCCCGCGGCCTCGCGCTCGCGACCGCCGAGTCGTGCACGGGCGGGCTCGTCGCGGGCCGGCTGACCTCCGTGCCCGGCTCGAGCGACGTCTTCGTCGGCGGGATCGTCGCGTACGCGGACGCGGTCAAGACCGCCGAGCTCGGCGTCCCCGCGGCGCTCCTGCGTACCCGCGGCGCCGTCTCCCCCGAGACCGCGGCGGCGATGGCGGCGGGCGCGCGCACCCGGCTTCGCGCCGACGTCGGCGTCGCCGTCACCGGGATCGCGGGGCCGGGCGGCGGGACGCCGGAGAAACCCGTCGGCCTCGTGTACCTCCACGCGAGCGGGCCAGGAGGAGCGGAGCGCGCCGCGTCGCTGCGCCACCCGGGCGACCGCGAGACCGTCCGCGCCCGGGCGACGGCCGCGGCCCTCCACCTCTGTCGCACACTCGTCACGGAGTTGTGACGGACACGTCGCGCGGCGGGCGCTAGCGTGGTCGGCGATGACCGTCTTCGCCTCTTCTGCGGGCTGCGGCTGCCGGCCGACGCGGTCGAGCGGGTCGCCGCGTGGCAGGCGGCCGAGCTGCGCGGCGGCCGGCTCGTCCCACCCGAGAACCTGCACCTCACGCTCGCCTTCCTCGGCCACCGTCCGGCCGCCGAGCTGCCCCGCGTCGCGGCCGCCCTCCGCGCCGCCGCCGCCCGCGGCGCCGGCGTGCGGCTCCGGCTCCTGGGCTACCGCGAGACGCGGAGCGTGGCGATGCTGACCTTCGAGGACGAGGGCGGTCGCGCCGCCGCCGTCGCCGGGGCGCTCCAGCGGACGCTCGAGCAGCAGGGCCTGTACCGCCGCGAGCGACGGCCCTGGCTGCCCCACCTGACCGTCCTCCGCTTCTCCGAGCGGCCGCGGCTCCGGCCGCCGCTCCCCGAGCTCGAGCCGGTCGTGCCGTCCGACGCCGCTGTTTTCATCTCCAGGCTCCGCCCCGATGGGGCGCGGTACGAGGCAGTCGAGACGGTTGCGCTAGGAGGCTGATCACGGTGGATCGCGAGCAAGCACTGGACGTCGCCCTCGGGCAGATCGAGCGGAACTTCGGCAAGGGCGCCGTCATGCGCATGAGCGACCAGGCGCAGGTCTCGGTGGGGGCGATCTCGACGGGGTCGCTGTCGCTCGACCTCGCGCTCGGGATCGGCGGGCTGCCCCGCGGCCGGATCGTCGAGATCTTCGGCCCGGAGTCGTCGGGCAAGACGACGCTCGTCTACCACGTGATCGCCGAGGCGCAGCGGCGCGGCGGCATCTGCGCCTTCATCGACGCCGAGCACGCGATGGACCCGACGTACGCGAAGCGCATCGGCGTCAACATCGACGAGCTGCTCGTCTCGCAGCCCGACACGGGCGAGCAGGCGCTCGAGATCACGGAGCTGCTCGTCCGCTCCGGCGCGCTCGCGGTCGTCGCGATCGACTCGGTCGCCGCGCTGACGCCGAAGGCGGAGATCGAGGGCGAGATGGGCGACTCGCACGTCGGGCTGCAGGCGCGCCTGATGTCCCAGGCGCTCCGCAAGCTCGCCGGCACGCTCAACCGCACCGACACCATCTGCATCTTCACGAACCAGCTCCGGGAGAAGATCGGCGTCCTCTTCGGGTCGCCCGAGACGACCCCCGGGGGACGGGCGCTGAAGTTCTACGCCTCGGTCCGGCTCGACATCCGCCGCATCGAGACGCTCAAGGACGGCGTCGAGGCGATCGGCAACCGCGTCCGCGTCAAGGTGGCGAAGAACAAGGTCGCGCCCCCGTTCAAGCAGGCCGAGTTCGACGTCATCTACGGCGAGGGCATCCCCTGGGAGGGGACGGTGCTCGACGCGGCGCTCGAGCGCAAGATCGTGCAGAAGTCCGGCTCCTACCTCAGCTTCGGCGACGAGCGGCTCGGGCAGGGGCGGCAGAACGCGGCGGCGTTCCTGAAGGAGCACCCCGACGTCGTCCAGGGGATCCTGCAGCGGATCCAGGCCCAGATGCCGGAGGGGCAAGTGGTGTCGGCGCGGCTGCTCGGCCAGCACGAGGCGGCCGAGGCGGCGCCGGCCGAGCGCGACGAGGAGGCGACGGCCGCCGCCTCGCCGTGACCCGCCCGCCGACCGCCCTCGAGGCGGCGACCGCGGCGCTCGCCCGCCGCGACCGTCCCGCCGCGGGTCTCGTCGCCTACCTCGAGCGGCGCGGCGTCGCCGGCGACGAGGCGCGCGCCGCGGTCGCCCGCCTGCGCGACGCCGGCTACGTCGACGACGCCCGCTACGCGGAGCGCCGCGCCGAGGTGCTCGCCGAGCGCGGGTACGGCGACGAGGGGATCCGGTTCGAGCTCCTGCGGGACGGCGTCGCCGCCGCGGAGGCCACGGCGGCCGTGGCGGCGCTGCCGCCTGAGCGCGAGCGGGCGGCGGCCCTCCTGCGGGAGGCGGCGGACCCCTCGGCGACCGCACGGCGCCTGCTCGCGAAGGGGTTCGCGCCCGAGGCGCTCGAGGCAGGTCGCGGCCGCGACGGGCCCGCCCCGCCCGACCCCTGAGCCGCGGCGCTCGCGCTCCCCGCCGCCGCCCACGGGCAGCGACACGCAGCCCCAGGCGGCGCCCGCCGCGGCGGCGCGCGGAACAGAGCAGCCCTCCCGGCGTCGGATACGGCGCAGCCCCGCGCGGGCGGCGCCCGCCGCGGCGGAGCGCGCCGGGAGCCGCGGCTACCCTGTGCGGCGTGCGCCGCTACTGGGTCACGACCTTCGGCTGCCAGATGAACGCCCACGACTCGGAGCGGATCAAGGGCCTGCTCGAGGAGCTCGGGCTCGGCGAGGCGCCGAGGCCCGAGGAGGCGGACGTCGTCGTCTTCAACACGTGCACGATCCGCGAGAAGCCCGACACGAGGCTCGCCGCCCACCTCGGCGCTGCCCTCGCGCGCAAGCGCGAGGACCCCGAGCGGGTGGTCGCGGTCGGCGGCTGCTACGCGGAGGCGCAGCGCGAGCGCATCTTCGAGCTCTTCCCGGGCGTCGACGTCGCCTTCGGGCCCGGCTCGATCGCGCACCTCGGCGACTGGCTCGGGGCGGGAGGCACGGGCGTCCCGCGCGGGCGCTTCGGGCTCGAGGACCGCGCGTTCGCGGCCGCGCTGCCGCCCCACCGGGAGCGGCCGTTCCAGGCGTGGGTGCAGGTGTCGATGGGCTGCAACTCGGCCTGCGCGTACTGCATCGTCCCGGCGGTGCGCGGGCGGGAGAAGAGCCGGCGTCCGGGCGACGTCCTCGCCGAGGTGACGCAGCTCGCCGCCGAGGGCGTCAAGGAGGTGACGCTGCTCGGCCAGAACGTGAACTCGTGGGGGCGGGACCTCGCGCCCGAGCTCCGGACCGACTTCGGCGAGCTCCTGCGCGCCTGCGACGCCGTCGAGGGGATCGAGCGGATCCGGTTCACGAGCCCGCACCCGAAGGACTTCCGCGAGCCGGTGATCGCCGCGATCGCCGAGTGCGACGCGGTCTGCGAGCACGTGCACCTGCCGCTCCAGTCCGGCTCCTCCCGGATCCTGCGGGCGATGCGCCGGACCTACACGCGCGAGCGCTACCTCGCGCTCGTCGAGCGGCTGCGCGCCGCGATCCCCGACCTCGCGCTCGGCACCGACATCATCGTCGGCTTCCCGGGCGAGACCGAGGCCGACTTCGAGCAGACGCTCGAGGTCGTCGAGGAGGTCGGGTTCGACAGCGCGTTCACGTTCGTCTACTCGCCGCGGGCCGGGACGGAGGCGGCGGCGATGCCGGACCAGGTCCCGCACGCGACGAAGATCGAGCGGATGGAGCGGCTCGTGGAGCTGACGCAGCGGATCGCGCGGGAGCGGAACGCAGCGCGCGTCGGCCGGGTGGAGGAGGTCCTGGTCGAGGGCCGGTCGCGCACCGACGAGGCGCTCCTCCGGGGGCGGACGCGGCGGAACACGGTCGTGAACTTCACCGGCGACGCCGCCCCGGGCGAGCTCGTCCCGGTGCTGATCGAGGGCGCCACCTCGACCACGCTCCGCGGCACCCAGCACGCCCTCGTCCCGGCGCTCTAGGCTTCCGGCGGTGAGAGTCCTGATCACCGGTGCCTCCGGGCAGATCGGCACGAACCTCGCGCTTCGCCTCCAGCGGGACGGGCACTGGGTCTTCGGCGTCGACAAGCGTCCGAACACCTGGATCGACGACGAGTTCAGGTACCTCCTGCAGGACCTCGCGATCCACTACCCGGCGTTTCGCGGCGGGATCGGCGGCGTCGAGTACCCGGAGGTCGACGTCGTCGTGCACCTCGCCGCCCACGCCAAGGTCCACCAGCTCGTGCGCCAGCCGCATCGCGCCCTGGAGAACCTGATCATGACGCACAACGTGCTCGAGTACGCGCGCCAGCTCGACCTGCCGGTGGTGTTTTCCTCGACGCGCGAGGTCTACGGCGACGTCCACCGCTTCGAGGAGTACGACGAGTCGACGGCGGACTTCGCCTACACCGAGAGCCCGTACTCCGCCTCCAAGATCGCCTCGGAGGCGTTCATCTACTCGTACGCGCGCTGCTACGGGCTTCGCTACCTCGTGTTCCGTTTCTCGAACGTCTACGGACGCTTCGACAGCGACCTGCAGCGCATGGAGCGCGTGATCCCGCTCTTCATCGACCAGCTCTCCCGCGGCGAGCCCGTCACGGTGTACGGCGGGGAGGAGAAGGTCCTCGACTTCACCTACATCGACGACTGCATCGACGGGATCGCGCGCGGCATCGAGCGGCTCGCAGCCGGCACGATCGCGAACGACACGATCAACCTCGCCTTCGGCCAGGGCAACACGCTCGTCCGGGCGGCGGAGCTGATCGCGCGCGAGCTGGGCGTCGAGCCCCGGATCAACTACGCGCCGGCGCTGCTCGGCGAGGTCACCCGCTACGTCGCCGACATCCGCAAGGCGCGCGAGCTCCTGGGCTGGCAGCCCTCGACGCCGCTCGACCAGGGGATCCCGAAGGCGGTCGCGTGGTTCCGCGCCTGGCGCGCGGCCCATCCCGACGACGAGGAGCGGGGGCGCGGCGACGACCGCGGCGACGACCGCGCCGCCGAGACGCCGCACGGCTTCAAGCAGCCGGCGGCGACCTGACGGTCTGTCGCGCCCGGACGTCATCGCCATCTTCGGGCCGACGGCGAGCGGCAAGACCGCCGTCGCCGGGGCGCTCCGCGCGCGGCTCGGGGCTGAGGTCGTCTCGGCCGACTCGGCCGCGCTGTACGCCGGCCTCCCGATCCTGACCGCGGCGCCGCCGTACCCGGCCCGGCTCGTCGGGGTCGTGCCGCTCGAGGAAGCCGTGTCGGTGGGACGCTTCCAGCGGCTTGCGCACGCCGCGATCGACGAGATCGTCGCCGGCGGGCGGATCGCGGTCGTCGTCGGCGGCACCGGCCTCTACCTGCGGGCGGCCCTGGCGCCGCTCGCGCTGCCTCCGCCGCCGGAGGCGGGGGCGCGCGAGCGCTGGGCGGCGACGTACGACCGGCTCGGCCCGGCGGCGGCCCACGCGCTCCTCGCCGCGCGCGACCCGGCCGCCGCCGCCCGCGTCCACCCGAACGACCGAAGGCGTGTCGTCCGCGCGCTCGAGCTCGCCGAGGCGGGCGCCTCGCTCGCCGGGGACCGGCTCTGGACCCGGGAGGTGCGCCGCCCGACCCTCCTCGTCGGGATCGACGGCGGCACCGACGAGCGCATCCGGGCGCGAGTCCGCCGGCAGGTCGAGGCGGGCGTGGTCGAGGAGGCGCGACGCGCCTGGGCCCGTCCGCTCTCGCCGACCGCGCGCCAGGTGCTCGGGCTCGAGGAGTTCGCCACCCTGCCGCTCGAGGAGGCCGTCGAGGCCGTCGTCGCGGCCACGCGCAAGCTCGCGCGCGCCCAGCGCAAGTGGCTGCGGCGGCTCGCGCCCGCGACTACCCTCGACGCCACCCGACCTCCGGAGGAGATCGCCGATGAGCTCGTCGCGCTGGCAGGCGCAGGGCAACGTCTACCTGGTCGTTGAGGAGCCGCTCGACCCGCGGCTCGTCCGGGAGCGCGTCGGCGACGCCGACGGCATCCTCGAGGTGCGGGGGCACGGCCGCGACTGGGTCGAGGTCGCGATCTGGAACCCGGACGGGTCGCGCGCCGAGATGTCCGGGAACGGCACCCGCATCGCCGCCCGCTGGCTCGCCGAGCGGACGGGGGCGGAGATCGTGACCGTGCGGGTCGGCGAGCGGGAGGTGCAGGCGCGGCTGCTCGGGGGGCCCTTCGTCGAGCAGGAGCTCCGCTACCGGGTCGGCGCCCCGGGGACGGCGGCCGGCGTACGGTTCACGCCGGTCGACGTCGGCAACCCGCACGCGGTCGTCGACGGCGACCCGGCCGAGCTGCCGCGCCTCGGCCCGCTGCTCGAGCGGCACCCGCGCTTCCCGGGGCGCACGAACGTCCAGGTGGCGCGGCGGATCGGCGACCGGGCGATCGAGGCGCGCGTCTGGGAGCGCGGCGTGGGGGAGACCGGGTCGTCGGGGACGAGCGCGGTCGCCGTCGCCGCCGCCTTCGGCGCGGCCGACGTCACCGTCCGCTTCCCCGGCGGCGACCTGCACGTCCGGCTCGAAGGCGACCGGGCCTACCTGACCGGGCCGGCGGAGGAGGCGTGACGCCGCCGGCGCCCGGACCGCGCCCGCCGGCGCCCCGGCCGCTCAGATCCCGTGCTCCCGCAGCGCCTCGTTGAGGGAGGTCTTGCGGTCGGTCGAGGCGGAGCGGCGGCCGACGATCAGCGCGCACGCGAGCTCGAACGTCCCGGCCGGGAACGCCTTCGGCCGCGTGCCCGGGACGACGACGGCGCGGGGCGGGACGTAGCCCCGGTGCTCCACCGGCTCCGGGCCGGTGACGTCGATGATCGGCACCGAGGCGGTCAGCGTCACGTTCGGCGCGAGCACCGCCTCGCGCCCGACCCGCACGCCCTCGACGATCACGCAGCGGGAGCCGATGAAGGCGCCGTCCTCGACGATCACCGGCCGCGCCCCGGGCGGCTCGAGCACGCCGCCGATCCCGACGCCGCCGGCAAGGTGGACGTCGGCGCCGATCTGCGCCCCCGATCCCACCGTCGCCCAGGTGTCGACCATCGTGTTCCGGCCCACCCACGCGCCGATGTTGACGTACGACGGCATCAGCACGACGCCGGGCGCGAGGTACGCGCCGTAGCGAGCGACCGCCGGCGGCACCACGCGCACGCCGAGCGCCTCGTACCCCGACTTGAGCGGGATCTTGTCCCGGTACTCGAACGGCCCGACCTCGTACGGCTCCACCTGCCGCGCGCGGAAGTAGTCGAGGATCGCGGCCTGCACCTCCGGGTTGACGACCCAGTCGTCTCCGTCCGGCTCCGCGACCCGCACCTCGCCGCGGTCGAGGGCGGCGATCGTCTCGTCGGTGGTCACGCCGGCACGCTACCGAGGAAGCGGGCGAGCGCGTCGTACGTCCGCACGAGCTCGGCGATCTCGACCCGCTCGTCGGCGGCGTGCGCGTAGCGGGTCGCGCCCGGGCCGAAGTTGACGGCGTCGAGCCCGCGGGCGGCGAAGTCGGCGACGTTCGTCCAGGCCTGCTTCGGCTGCAGCTCGAGCCCCCCGACCCGCTGCAGCCGCTGCAGGAGCGGCGAGCGCCTGGGCACGTGCGCGGCCGGCGCGTGCTCGATCACCTCGAGGTTCCGGCCGACGAGCTCGCGGACGCGCGCCTCGGCGTCGGCCATCGACCGTCCCGGCGCGTAGCGGAAGTTGAGCACGGCCTCGCAGCGCGCCGGGATCACGTTGCGCGCGATCCCGCCGTGGATCTGGGTCACGCTCAGCACCTCGCGGAACACGAGCCCGTCGACGTCGACGTCGACGGGCTCCGACCGGAGCACCCCCTGCAGCCCCTCGAGCGCGAGCGCGATGGCGTTGACGCCGAGCCACGGTCGCGCGGAGTGCGCCGACCGGCCCTCGAAGACGACCCGCGCCGCGAGGTTGCCGAGGCAGCCGAGCTGGAGCGTGTTGTCGGTCGGCTCGAGGCAGATGACGAGCGCGGCCTCGCCGACGAGCGGCACCGCCTCGAAGAGCGCCGGCAGCGGGTTCTCGTCCGGGCCCACCTCCTCGCGCGGGAAGAAGAGGAGCGCGAGGTCGTAGTCGAGCTCGGCCTCCGCCGCGAGCCGGGCGAGCTCGACCATCACCGCGAGGCCGCCCTTCATGTCGGCGGCGCCGAGCCCGTGCACGGCGCCGTCCTCGATCCGTCCCGGCAGGTTGCCCTGGGGCGGGACGGTGTCGGTGTGGCCGGCGAGCAGGACGAGCGGCCTGCCGCTCCGCTTGGCGTACACGAGCGACTCGCCGTCGTCGTGGACGAGCGGCAGGCGGACCTGGTCGCGGAGGTAGTCGTGGACGAGCCCCTCCTCGCGCGAGGGCGAGGGCAGGTCGACGAGGGCGAGCGTACGCTCGGCGAGGGCGGCGGCCGGGGGAGGAAGGGGCATACTTCCCGCGATGATTCCACGTTCTCCCGAGCCGGAGCGGGGGCTCGTGCTCGCGGTGCTGGCCCGGGGAGCGGACGCGGACGAGGAGCTCGCCGAGGTGGAGGAGCTGGCGCGGACGGCCGGGGTGGAGCCGGTGGCCAGGGTAGTGCAGCACCGCGGACGCCCCGCGCGCCGGACCTACGTCGGCAAGGGGAAGCTCGAGGAGCTGAGGGAGCGGTTCGCCTCCTCGCAGGCGGAGAGCCTGCTCGTCGACGACGAGCTCGACCCGGTGCAGCAGCGGTTCCTCGAGGACGCGCTCGGCGCGCGGGTCGTCGACCGCACGCAGCTCATCCTCGACATCTTCGCCCAGCACGCGGTCACCGCCGAGGGGAAGCTCCAGGTGGAGCTCGCGCAGCTCGAGTACAACCTGCCGCGGATGCGCGGCATGTGGCAGCACCTCGAGCGGCTCGGCGGCGGCGTCGGGACCCGCGGCCCGGGCGAGTCGCAGCTCGAGAGCGACCGGCGCCTGGCCCGCCGGCGGATCGCGATCCTGCGGCGCCGGCTGGCGCTGCTCGAGCGGCAGCGTGCGACCCGCCGGCGGGAGCGCGCCCGCGGCGAGACGCCGCAGGTCGCCCTCGCCGGCTACACGAACGTCGGCAAGTCGACGCTGCTGAACGCGCTGACGGGCGCCGACGTGCCGGTCGAGGACCGGCTGTTCGAGACGCTCGACCCGACCACGCGCGCCTTCGAGCACGAGGGGAGGCGCTACCTCGTCACCGACACGGTCGGCTTCATCCGCCGCCTCCCGCACCAGCTCGTCGAGGGGTTCGCCGCCACGCTCGAGGAGACGCTCGTGGCCGACCTCGTGCTCCACGTCGTCGACGCCTCCGCCGACGACGACGAGCTCGACCGGCAGGTCCGGGCGGTGGAGGACGTGCTCGCCGAGATCGGCGCGGACGCCCTGCCACGCCTGGTCGTGCTGAACAAGATCGACCTGCTCGACGAGGTCGGCCGCCGGCGGCGGGCGAACCGGTTCCCGGGCGTGCCGCAGGTCTCGGCCGCGACCGGCGAGGGCCTCGAGCTCCTGCGGGCCCGGATCGCCGAGCACTTCGGCTCGCGCTGGGAGCGGGTGCGGCTGCTCGTGCCCTACGCGGCCGGCGGCCGCCTCGCCGAGCTCTACGCCCTCGGCGCCCCGATCGAGCAGCGCGAGGACACCCCCGACGGGGTGCTCGTCGTCGCCCGCCTGCCGCGCCGCGAGCTCCACCGCTTCGCGCCGTACCTGCTCGCCGAGGCCGCGCGCCGGGAGTCGGCCTGATCGCGATCCCGATCAGGCGGCTCCGCCCGGACGCGGTGCTGCCCCGGCAGGCGTACCCCGGCGACGCCGGCTTCGACCTCGCCGCCTGCGAGCGCCGCGAGCTCGGGCCGGGCGAGCGCGCGCTCGTGCCGACCGGTCTCGCGGTCGCGATCCCGGAGGGCTACGCCGGCTTCGTCCAGCCGCGCTCGGGGCTCGCGTCCAGGCACGGCATCTCGATCGTGAACACGCCCGGGCTCGTCGACTCCGGCTACCGGGGCGAGCTGAAGGTCGTCCTGCTCAACACCGACCCGCGCGAGCCGTTCGTGGTCGAGCCGGGAATGCGAATCGCGCAGCTCGTCGTGCTGCCGGTGCCGGAGCTCGAGCTCGTCGAGGTCGACGAGCTGCCGGCGTCGGAGCGGGGCGTGCGCGGCTTCGGCTCGAGCGCCCACTGATGCACGCGCCCCGCGTCCGCGTCGCGGTGCTCGTCCGCTGGCAGGACCGGGTGCTCCTCTGCCGGCAGGAGAAGGAGGGGCGCGAGTACTGGCTGCTGCCGGGCGGCGGCGTCGACGGCGGCGAGACGCTGACCGGGGCGTTGCGGCGCGAGCTCGGCGAGGAGCTCGGGATCCGCGACGAGTTCCCGGTCGAGGGACCGATCGCGGTCGCGGAGTCGATCGCGCCGGGCTACCGTCCCGGCGACCGCCACGTCATCCACGTCGTCTTCGGCGCCGACCTCTCGCACCGGTCGCTCGAAGACGTCGAGACGCGGGACGCCGCCGTCCGCGGGGCCCGCCTGTTCGCGCTCGACGAGCTCCCCGACGTCGTCCTCCATCCGCCGATCACGCGCTTCGTCCAGCGCTGGCGGCCGGGCGACCCCGCGGTCTACCTCGGGAGCCTCTGGGCGCGCTGAGGCGAGCGGCCGCGCGCTACCGCCGGCCGCCGCGCGCCCGCGCACGGGCGGCGGCGACAGCGTGCGCCTGCGCCTCGAGCGCGTCGTCGAGCGGCTCGAGCTCGACCCCGAGGGCCTCGGCGAGGAGGTGGTCGGCGAACCACGGGTTGCGCGGCAGCAGCGGCCCGTGCAGGTAGGTGCCGTACACCCGGCCGGCGCGGCAGCCCTCGACGCCCGACTCGCCGTCGTTCCCGAACCCGGCCAGCACGCGGCCGAGCGGCTCGGCCCCCGGGTCGAGGACGGTGCGGCCGCCGTGGTTCTCGAACCCGGCGAGCGTCCTGCCGCCGGCCCAGTCGCAGGCGACGAGCACGTCGCCGATCAGCCGCCGCGCGCCCGCCACCGTCCGGACCGGGAGCAGCCCGACCCCCTGGAGCTCGGCGCCGGCGCGGTCCCGGTACGACCGTCCGAGGAGCTGGTAGCCGCCGCAGACGGCGAGCACCGAGGCGCCGCCGGCGACGGCGGCCTCGAGCGCCTCCGCCTTCGCGAGGAGGTCGGGCGCGACGAGCGCCTGCTCCCGATCCTGGCCGCCGCCGACGTAGAAGAGGTCGACACCGGCCGGCACCGGGTCGCCGACGTCGATCGGGACGACCTCGACCTCGTGCCCGCGCGCGCGCGCCCGCGCGCGCAGGACGGCGATGTTGCCGCGGTCGGCGTAGATGTTGAGGTACGCCGGGTAGAGGTGGCCGATCGTCAGCTTCACGCCGCCCGCTCCCAGTACGGGGCCACGTGGCCGCGGCGGGTGAGGATCCGCCGCAGCGCGAGCATCGCCGTGTAGGTGGGCAGCACGACGAGCTCGCCGCCGGCCGGGACGAGCGCGAGCCCCCGGTCGAGCGCCCGCTCGAGGTCGGGCTCGACCTCCAGGCGCTCCCGCGGCAGGCCGCCGTAGGCGAACCGCAGCGCGAGCTCGGCGGCGCGGCTGCCCGAGACGACGACGCCCTCGAGGACGGCGAGCAGCGGCTCGTAGTCGACGTCCCAGATCCAGGAGACGTCGCGGCCGTCGGCGAGCTCGTCGTTCAGCGCGACGAGGGCGGTGCGGGGCGGCGCGCCTTCGAGCAGCGTGCGCACCGCCTCGTTCGCCCCGGCGGGGTTCTTGACGAGCAGCACGAGCACGCTGCGGTCGCCGACGACGATCCGCTCGAAGCGCCCGAACGCGCTCGCGAACCGCTCCAGCCCGCGCCCGATCTCGGCCGGGGAGGCCCCGAGCACGCTCGCGAGCGTCGCCGCCGCAGTCGCGTTGTAGACGTTGTAGAGGCCGGGTAGCCGGAGGCGGACGCGGACCGACCCCTCCGGCAGCTCGAGCGTGAACGACGAGCCGGCGAGCCCGTGGAGCTCGATCGCGCGGGCGGCGACGTCGAGCGGGAGCCGCTCGCGGTCGCCCGCCGGGCAGCGGTACTCGCCGAGGTGCCCGACGTAGGCGGCGGCGTAGAGGTACGGGCGACCGCAGCCGCTGCAGTAGGTCGAGTCGGCCGCGTGCTGGAGCGAGGGGCGGGCGTGGCGGCGGTCGTCGAGCCCGAACGTGCGCAGCGGCCCCGCCCGGCCGCGGGCGAGGTCGCCGAGGAGCGGGTCGTCGGCGTTGACGCAGAGCGTCGCCTCCGGCAGCGCGGCCGCGGCCGCCCGCCAGCGCTCCGCCACGAGCTCGAGCTCGCCGTAGCGGTCGAGCTGGTCGCGGAAGAGGTTCGCGAGCAGGACCGCCCGGGGCCGCAGCCGCCGCGCCGCCTCCGGGAGCGCGCCCTCGTCGACCTCGAACAGGCCGAGCTCGGCGCCGTCGGCCGCAAGCAGGGTCGAGGCGATCCCGGAGAGGAGGTTCGCCCCCGCGGCGTTGTGGGCGAGCCGGAAGGCGGGGCGGAGGATCGACGCCGCCATCGCCGCGGTCGTCGTCTTGCCGTTCGTCGCGGAGAGGAGCGCGGACCCCGCCGGCAGGCGCGCCGCGAGCCGGTCGACCGCGGAGGGGTCCGCCTTCCAGAGCAGCTTGCCGGGGAGCGTGGTGCCGCCGCCGGCGCCGGCGAGCCGGGACGCGGCGGCGACCGCCCGCGCGGCGAGGAGCTCGAGGCGGAGGAGCACTCGTGCACGGTAGTCGCTGCTCGCCGTCCCTCGGTCGAGGGAACTTCCCCCGCCATCCACGAAAGGGTGACGCGCGGCCGCGCGCGCCGTCCTAGGTTGCGGCGCGTTCGGTCACTGCGGCGCCGCGCACACGCGGCAGGAAGGGCTCGGATGGGACGCATGCGGCAGAGCACCCTGTGGGGCACCGGGACGCGAAGCGGCGACTCCCGCGGCGGCGCGCCGCGGGCCGACCGGGGAGGCGGCGTGGACTCCGACCTCGACGCGGCCGCAGTCGGCGGCGCGTAGCGGGCGACGGTCGCGACGGCGAGAGAGCGGGCGGGTGGCGAGGCAATGAGCGCGGTCCCGGCAGGCACGGTGCCGGCGGGCGCCCCGGTCCCGCCGCGGCCCGCGGCCGCGTGGCCGCTCGCGGCCACCGCCTACTTCTGGCTCGTGGTCATGGCCGCGGTGGCGGCCACGACGCCGCTGCTCACCCGCCTCTCGGCGCACACCCACGGCCTCGCCGCCTTCGCCCTCCTCGGCGCCGCGGTCGCGATCGCCCAGATCTTCGTCGTCGACTCGCCGGCGAGCCAGGCCTACCACACGACCGCCGTCTTCCTCGTCGCCGCCGCGCTCGTCCTGCCCCCGGAGCTCGTCGCCCTGGTCGCGGTCGTCCAGCACGTCCCCGACTGGCTCAGGCGCAGGCTGCAGTTCCAGACCCAGGTCTTCAACATCGCGAGCTTCACCCTCGCGGCGCTCGCGACCTGGGGGGCGGCCGACGTCGTCCGCCGCAGCCTGCCGGCGGGCGCCGGCGAGGCGCAAGCCGCGCTCACGGGCGCCGCGGCGTGCGCGGCGTTCGTGGGCGTGAACCACGCGCTGCTCGCGCCGATGCTCCGGTTCGCGCGCGGTCACTCGCTGCGCGAGTCGGGGCTGTTCGGCTACGCGAACCTCTCGACCGACGCCGTGCTCGCTGCGCTCGGCGTCGGCGTCGCCGCCCTCTGGCGCACCGACGTCTGGTTGACGCCGTTCGTCCTCGCTCCGCTCCTGCTCGTCCACCGCTCGCTCGCGGTGCCCGCCCTCCAGGCGGAGGCGCGGCTCGACCCGAAGACGGGACTCTTCAACGCCCGCCACTTCGCGGCGGCGCTGCGCGAGGAGCTCGGCCGGGCGATCAGGTTCGAGCGGCCGCTCGCGCTCCTGATGGCGGACCTCGACCTGCTGCGCGACATCAACAACACCTACGGCCACCTCGCCGGCGACGCCGTGCTCGCCGGCGTCGCGAGGATCTTCCGCCAGCAGCTCCGCGCGTACGACGTCCCCGCCCGGTTCGGCGGCGAGGAGTTCTCGATCCTCCTGCCGGAGACCGGCGTCGAGGAGGCGCTCGAGATCGCCGAGCGGATCCGGCGGGCGGTCGCGGCCGCCGAGTTCGCGGTCGCGACCGCCGGCGAGCCGATCCGGGCGACCGTCTCGATCGGCGTCGCCGGCTACCCGCGCGACGGCGCCGAGCCGAACGAGCTCGTCCACCAGGCCGACCTCGCCGTCTACCGGGCCAAGCTCCAGGGGCGGAACCGCGTCGTTTCCTCCACGCGCGAGGCGCCGCTCGCACACCCGGACGGGCCGAGCGCGAAGCTCCTCGACCTGCACGCCGGGGCGGAGGCGCCGCTCGTCGCGCTCGCGCCCGCCGACCCGGTCGTCCCGTCGGTCGACCGGCGGGCGGCGACGCGCCGGGCGCGCTCGCGCCCGTACCTCCACGCCGGGCCCCGCTTCCTGGCGATCGGCCGGAGGCTCGGGGTGTTCGTCCTCGCGGTCGGGCTGGCCGGGACGGCGGCCGGCCTGGACGCGGCCGTCCGGGGCGGCGCCCGGCTCGACCTCGGCGGGCTCGTCGCGCTCGTCGCCCTCGTCGGGGCCGGGCAGGCGCTCTCGATCGAGGTCGACCGGCTGGGCTCGATCTCGGTCAGCGCCGTCGGCGCGCTCGCCGGCGCCGCCCTCCTCGGCCCGCGCGCGGCGCTCCCGCTCGCGCTGACGATGTCCGTGGTCGAGTGGAGCGCGCGACGCGCCCGGCTCCACCAGGTCGTCTTCAACGTCGGCACCCTGACGCTCGCGTCGCTCGCGGCGGCCGAGCTGTTCGCCGTCGCCCCCGGCGGCGGCGGGCTCGCGCGGGTCGGGTACGTCGCGTTCGGCGTCGCCGCCGGCGCCGCGTACTTCGCCGTCAACACCGGGCTCGTCGCGGCCGCGGTCGCGCTCGAGGGAGGCGGCCGGGCGTCGCGCCTCTGGCGCGAGCGGCTGGCCTGGCTCGCGCTGCACTACGTCGTGTACGGCTTCGTGGCGGCGATGATCCGCGTCGCGTACGGGTCGATCGGGATCTGGTCGCTCGCGGTGTTCTCGGTGCCGCTCTTCCTCATGCGCGAGGCGCAGGACGCCTACCTGCGCCGCTCCGAGCGCGCCTCGCGCCGGCTGCGCGAGGAGGCGGAGACGATCCGGAGCCGGAACCTCACGCTCGAGCGCGCGAACCGGCTGCTGCGGGAGCGCTCGACGGCGGCGATGGAGTCGCTCTCGGAGACCGTCGAGGCGCGCGACGCGGCCGCGGCGGGCCACTCGCGGCGGGTGCAGCGGCTCGCCGTCGCGATCGCCCGCGAGCTCGGGCTGTCCGCGGCCGAGCTCGACGTCGTCGGCCTCGCCGCGCTCTTCCACGACATCGGCAAGCTGGCGGTGCCGGACGCGATCCTGCTGAAGCCGGCCCACCTGAGCGACGAGGAGTGGGAGCTGATGCGGCGCCACGCGGAGGAGGGGGCCTCGATCATCGACCGGCTCGGCTTCCTGAGCGACGCGGTGCCGGCGATCCGCCACCACCACGAGCGCTACGACGGGAGCGGCTACCCCGGCCGGCTCGCCGGCGAGGAGATCCCGCTCGGCGCCCGCATCGTCCACGTCGCCGACGCCTTCGACTCGATGCTCTCCGGGCGCGCCTACAGCCGCGCCCGGACGCTCGAGGACGCGCTCGCAGAGCTCCGCCGGCACGCCGGGACGCAGTTCTGCCCGCGCTGCGTGTCGGCGCTCGAGCGGCTCGCCGCCCGCGGCGAGCTCGAGGCCGTGCGCAGCGCGGCCCTGAGCGCGGCGTAGGGGGGAGGGCGGCTCGCCCGAGCGCGCTCGGGCGGATTTGCGGCTCTTCCAGGGCGATCTACCATGGGCGGATGGGCCGCACCCGGCGGGACGAGGCGATCGCGGGCATCGACCCGGCCGCGCTCGCCGCCTTCCGGACCGGGCTTCGGCGCCGCTACTCGGACGAGCGGATCCTGGCCGAGCTCCGCGCCTCGGCGGAGCGGCTCGGCCGCTCGCCGACGATGAAGGAGTTCGCCGCCGACCCGGGCGCGCGCGTCCATCCTCAGACCGCGGTCGAGCGCTTCGGGAGCTGGAACGCGGCGAAGCGGGCCGCGGGCCTCCTGCCGCGCCGCTTCGCGACGCGCGAGGAGCTGCTCGAGGCCCTGCGGCGGCTCGGCGCCGAGCTCGGCCGCCCGCCGACCGCCCGCGACCTCGACGAGCGCCGCGGCCGGGTCCCGTCGAAGTCGCTCTACTGGCACACGTTCGGCTCCCTCGCCGCTGCCCTGCGCGAGGCCGGGTTCGACGTCGCCACGCGGGAGGAGCGGCTCGAGCGCGCGATCGCCCAGGGCGCCCTGCTCGCGCGCCGGATCGGGCGGCTGCCGCGGTTCGCCGACTGGGCCGCGGCGCGGCGGGCGGCGCCGGAGCTGCCGACCGAGTGGCAGGTCTACCGCCTGCTCGCGGCGCGGCGCGGCGCCTGGGCCGCCTCCAGTACCGCGTGCGGGAGCGGCTCGTGCGCGAGGGGGCGGAGGTTCGCCCGGACGGGACGGTCCTGCCGCCGCGCCGCCCGGCTCGCCGCCCGCGCTGACCGGCTCCCGGCCCCCGCCGGCGCCCGCGGCGGCGACCTCTTCGGCGACCTTTTCGCTCAAGGCGCGTCCGGCCGGCGCCGATACGAAGCCCCGAGAGAGCCGTGGCGCTGGCGGAACCACACTTCGAGGGCACCCCCGACCCGCTGGTCGGGGTCCTGCCGCCGCTCGACGAGGTCGACGGGGAGGAGACCGAGGAGGGCGAGCCGGAGAACGCCGGGCTGACGGAGGCCGAGCGCCTGCAGACCGCGGACCCGCTCAAGCTCTACGTCCGCCAGCTCGGCGAGAGCCGCCTGCTGACGCCCTCCGAGGAGCGCGAGCTCGCGCGGCGCAAGGATCTCGGCGACGAGGAGGCGAAGCGGCGGCTGATCGAGGCGAACCTGCGCCTCGTGATGTCGATCACGCGGCACTACACGCGGGCGGACGTCCCGCTGCTCGACCTGATCCAGGAGGGGAACCTCGGCCTGATCCGCGCGGTCGAGAAGTTCGACTACCGGCTCGGCTTCAAGCTCTCGACCTACGCCACCTGGTGGATCCGGCAGGCGATCACCCGGGCGCTCGCCGACCAGGGCCGCACGATCCGCCTGCCGGTGCACGTCGCCGAGCAGGTGCGCCGGGTGCAGCGCTGCCGCCGCCAGCTCGCCCAGCGCCTCAACCGCGACCCCTCGAGCGCGGAGATCGGGAAGGAGGCCGGCCTCCCGGCCGAGCGCGTCGACGAGCTGTTCGCGCTCGTCACCGACCCGGTCTCGCTCGAGACGCCGGTCGGCGACGGCGAGAGCCTCTACGCCGACCTGATCGAGGACGACCGGGTCGCGTCACCGGACGTGCAGACGGCCGACCAGGCCCGCGCCGAGGAGCTTCGGCGGGCGCTCGACGAGCTCGAGCCGCGGATGCGGTACGTCGTCGCCCGGCGCTTCGGCCTCGACGGGGAGCCGCCGCAGACGCTCGAGGACCTCGGCGCGGAGCTCGGGATCACGCGCGAGCGCGTGCGGCAGATCGAGACGCGGGCGCTCCGGCGGCTCCGCAGCCTCGCTCCGGGGCTGCGGGCCTACCTCCGCAGCTAGCCGGCGACCGCCGCCATCTCGTGCAGCCGGGCGAGGCGGTTGAGCGCCTCGACCTCGATCTGCCGCACGCGCTCGCGCGTGATCCCGAGGTGGCGGCCGATCTCCTCGAGCGTGCACGGATCGGCGTCCTCGAGCCCGTAGCGGAGCACGATCACGCTCCGATGCCGGTCGGGGAGGGAGCGGATCGCGTCCGCGAGCGTCTGCGCGCGCAGGCTGTCCTCGACCACCTCGTCCGGAAGCGGCCCGTCGCCGGAGACGAAGTCGCCGAGGACGGCGTCCTCCTCGTCGCCGACCGGCGCGTCGAGCGAGGTCGCCCGCGGCGCCCAGCGCACCTCCTTCGCCTGCTCGAGCGGCAGGTTCGCCTCGGCGGCGATCTCCTCCAGCGTCGGCTCGCGGCCGAGGCGCGTCCAGAGCTGGCGCTCGGCCCGGTTCATCTTGTGCAGCCGCTCGACGATGTGCACCGGCATGCGGATCATCCGCGCCTTGTCGGCGAGCGCCCGCGCGACCGCCTGCCGGATCCACCAGGTGGCGTAGGTGGAGAACTTGTAGCCGCGCCGCCAGTCGAACTTCTCGACCGCGCGGATGAGCCCGAGCGTCCCCTCCTGGATCAGGTCGAGGAACGGGAGGCCCTGGTTGCGGTAGTTCTTCGCGATCGAGACGACGAGGCGCAGGTTCGCCTGGATCATCCGCTGCTTCGCCTGCCGGTCGCCGCGCTCGATCGCCTTCGCGAGCTCGACCTCCTCGGCCGCCGTCAGCAGCCGGTGCCGCCCGGCCTCCCGCAGGAAGAGCTGCAGCGCGTCGGTCGTCGTCTCCCAGGAGGTCTGGAGCGGCGCCGGCGGCGGCTGCGGCGGCCAGTCGCCCTCGGCCGCGTCGGCGACGATCTCGATCCCGCGCGTCTCGAGCTCGCGGTAGACCGCGTCCGTCTCGAGCGGGTCGAGGCCGAGCGGCTCGAGCACCTCGCCGAGCTCCGACTGGCGCACGGCGCCCTGCTCCTCGGCAGCCTCGACGAGGCGTGCGAGATCGTCGGAGAGCAGCAGGATGTCCGGCTCGCTCGCCACCCGCGCTCGGTTGTATCCGCCCCGCCGCCCGCCAAAACCTCGTGCACGAGAAGCGGGATTACGTCAAGTCGCAGCGCGCCGGGCGCGCTCGCGCGCAAAGAGCGACGTTTTCGCGCGGTCTCGCCCTTGAACGCCCCGCCCGCGCCGGGCTAGATTCCGACCTGCGCCGAGCACGGAGCGCGAGTAGGTCGAAGCCCAGCCGGGCGACCGTACGCGGAAGCGAAACGTCGGCCGGCCGGGGGGACGAAAGCGCCACCGGCTCGGCGAACCTCGTGTCCGGCCGCGCCGCCGCGACGCCGCCGCCGGTTGCCACTCCCCCTCGCCGACGCTCGCCCGCGCCCGCGCCGTTCGAGCGTGCGAGACGAAGCGCTAGCCGACGCCTGCGAGACGCATTTCGTGCAAAGAGCGCGCTTCCCCGCCTGCCCCCTCTTGCATTGCCCGCGCGGCCTGCGTAGTGTCGGTGCTGCACCGAGCACGGAGCGCGAGTAGGTCGAAGCCGGGCCTGGGGGCTGGTACGCGGAAGCGGAAGGCCAACTGGCTCGGGGGACGAAAGCGCCACCGGCTCGGTGAATTTTTTCCCGTCGGGGCCGCCGACGCCTTGCAGCTCCGCGGTCGCCTCGCTCGGGCAGAATCGCCCCATGCGGCTCCTCGCCGGTCGCCACGGCACGCGCTCCCTCCTCTGGGCGCTCGGGCTCGCGCTCTTTCTCTGGCTCGGCGCGCGCGCCGTCGGGGTCGCGGCCGCGACCGCGGCCGTCCTGGCCGCGGTCGGCGGCTTCGCGATCTTCCTCTTCGTCCGCTTCTACGGCGCGGACGAGGTGCGCCGCCCCTGAGGGCGGTCGGCGAGCGCGTCGAGCAGGAACTCGGTGAAGTCGCGGCCGAGGATCTGCTCGAGCCTGTCGCGCGGCGACCGCGGCTCGATCGGAGCGGGCTTCATGGGTTGTGGCGTGGTCACTGACGGCATGGCCGGATGATCGGTCGCGCGCCCGTCGTCGTCCATCCCTGACGAGGGGGTTTGCGCGGCCGGCCGCGGGCCCGGGGCACCGCCGCGCCCGCTCGCGTGCCCCGCGCGCCGCGCCCGCTCAGAGCGCGAGCCGGCGGGCGTCGAAGCTCTCGGAGTAGAGCTCGGCGGTGAACGCCTCGATCGTCGCGGTCGCGTCGGCCTCGAAGACGTGCGGGACGACGCCCACCTCCCGGTCGTTGTGGAACGGCACGTCGACGTGCTCCCGGGAGACGAGGTTCACCGACACGCGCCCGCACGCCGGGCAGCGCACGGCGACGCCCAAGCGACCGCCGGCGCCCGCGTCCGCGAGCAGGCGGAACGCGGAGGGGAACACGGGACGCGGCCGGTCCTCGGGCCAGCAGAAGAAGCTCCACGGCCACTCCCCCGCCTTGATCCGCAGCGCCGCGAGGTCGGTCAGCTCCCGGGCGACGGGCTCGGCCCGCGCCGTCATCAGGTTGACGAACGTGCGCCGCTCCTCGAGGCCGAGCGGCGCGAGGTCGAGCTCGTCGTGGGCGACGAGCCCGAGGTGCTCGTCCCCGCATCCGCAGGCGAACGCAATCCGGTAGACGACCGGGTGCCCGGCGCCCGGCAGCTCCTCGAGCCGGCGGAACCGCGAGAGGCGCACCGACGTCTCGCCGTGCCGCGGGCAGGAGAGGCGGTAGGCTCCGGTCAGCGCGTCGTACATCGCTTCCTCCGAGGCGGGAACACCGACGAGGACCGTTCCTTAGCAGAGACGGGCCGCATCCCGCGGCGAGCTCGCGCCCGCGCGCCCTCCGGCGGGCCGACGCGCTCAGTAGGCGAGGAGCGCATGGATGTCGAGCCCGGCGAGCCGCTCGCGCCCGCCGAGGAAGGTCAGCTCGATGATGAAGCACGCCCCGACCACCTCCGCGCCCAGGCGCTCGACGAGCCCGCGGATCGCCTCCACCGTCCCCCCGGTCGCGAGCACGTCGTCGTGGATCACCACCCGCGCGCCCTTCGGGATCAGGTCGGGATGCACCTCGAGCGCGTTCTCGCCGTACTCGAGGAGGTAGCTCGCCGCCACCGTCTCCGGCGGCAGCTTCCCCGGCCGCCGCGCCGGCACGAAGCCGCAGCGCGCGTCGGCGGCGATCGCCGCCCCGAGGATAAAGCCGCGCGCCTCGGCCCCGAGGACGAGGTCGGGGTCCTTCTCCTTCACCCAGGCGGAGAGCTCGCGGATGATCGCCTGGAGCGTCGCCGGGTCGGCGAGCGCCGGGGTGATGTCCTTGAAGCCGACGCCCGGGGTCGGGAAGTCGGGGACCTCGCGGATCTTGGCCCGGAGGTCGATCACGCCCCTCCCCCGCCGCGGGGCGCGCCCGTCATGTCGCCGCCACCGCGCGCACCTCGCGCCAGAGCAGGAGCGAGCCGAGCTCCTGGGCGAGCTCGGCGAGCGCCTGCAGGTCGCGGAGCCCGCCGGAGCGCCGCTCGGGGTTGCGGGAGCGGAGCGCGGGTGCGACGAGCTGCCCGAGCAGCGCCGCCTCGCGGTCGGTCGCGGTCTTGAAGGTGCGCAGGTGCCGGGCGTCGACGCCGTAGCGGGTGAGCTGCGCGCAGACGGCGGCGACGTCCGCGTCGCTCTCCGGGTAGCGCTTCTCCGAGCCGCGGCCGACCGGCGCGAGCAGCCCGAACGCCTCGAGGTCGCGCGCGAAGTCCGGGGTGACGCCGGCGCGCTGGCAGAGCTCGTCGAGGTCGATCTCCCGCACCCGCTCCCCCACGCCGAGCGGCCGCCGCCGCTTGCGCTCGACGATCCCGGGCGCGGCCAGCGCGTCGCGGATCACCCGCAGCGGCAGGAACTCGTCGCGCTGGAGGCGCAGGATCGTGGTCAGCCGCTCGAGGTCGTCCTCGCTGAAGAGGCGGTAGCCCCCACGGGTGCGCTGCGGCATCAGCAGCCCCTCGTCCTCGAGGAAGCGGATCTTCGAGATCGAGATGTCCGGGAACTCGTCGGAGAGGCGGCGGACGACCTCCCCGATGCGCAGCATCCGCGTGCCGGCGGTGGTGCTCACGCCGATCACCGCTCGATGAAGGTGAGCCGGTACTTGCCGATCTGCAGCTCGTCGCCGTTCTCGAGCCGCGCCTGGTCGATCCGGCGGCGGTTGACGAAGGTGCCGTTGAGCGAGCCCTGGTCCTCGATCGTGAACCCGCCGTCGCGCTCCACGAGCACCGCGTGGTTGCGGGAGACGGTGACGTCGTCGAGGAAGATGTCGCAGTCCGGCGACCGGCCGATCCGCGTCCGCTCGCCGGCCGGCTTGAAGACCTCCCCCACCCTGCCGCCGCCGGAGCGGACGACGAGCGCCGGCCCCTCGAGCCCCTCGACCGGCTCGCCGGCGAGCTCGCCGACCTCGTCGGCGGTGAAGGTCTGGGTGGTCTCCGCGCCGGCCTCGCCCTTCTCGAGCAGGGCGCCGCAGCGCGAGCAGTAGTTCGCGGTTTCCGGGTTCTGGAAACCGCACTCGCTGCAGTAGACGTGGTGCATCAGCCTTCGGGCGACGACTTGCCCGAGAGGATCTCGGTCAGGCGGGCGACGTCCAGTTGGTCGAGAACGCTGCGGCCGCCGGAGCGCTGGAGCCGCGCGACGAGCTCGGCTCGCAGGATGTCGATCTTCCCGTGGAGGATGCGGCGCTCGTAGCTGATCGCACGCTCCTCCGCCTCCAGTTCGTCCTTCAGCTTCTTCAGCTCCTCGTCCGAGAGGGAGCCGAGATCGGGTAACGGTTCCACGACGCGCCTTTCCGGTCGACGGGAGGGATTCAAGCGGACCGGCAGCCCAACCGTCAACCTCAACTTGAGAATTCAGGCTCCCGTGTTCCGCTCGGAAGCGCAGACTCCTCCCCGGCGACCATCCGCTCGATCGCGGCCGCGAGCTCCCCGGCGAGCTCGGCGGAGGCCTCGTCCGTCGCCCCCTCGGCGTAGAGGTGGAGGAGCGGCTCGTCGGGGTCCGGCAGCACCTGGAACCAGCCGCGCTCCTCGAGCACCTTCAGCCCGTCGAGCAGGTCGACGCGGCCGCTCGCGTGCTGCTCGTTCAGGAGCCGCATCACCGTCCCCTTCACCGCCCAGGGGCACGGGAGCACCCGGTGCACGAGCGTCGGCCGCGGCAGCTCGGCGACGAGCGCCGAGAGCGGCCGGCCGACCGGGGCGAGCAGCTCGAGCAGCTTGCAGAGCGACGCGATCGAGTCGTACGCGGGCAGGAAGTCGGGGAAGACGTAGCCGCCGGTGACGGCGCCGGCGAAGACGACGCCGCGCTCGGTCGCCGCCTGGGTGAGCCCCGGCAGCGAGACCGGCGTCCGCACGACCTCAAGCGGCCCGGCGACCCGCTCCACCTGGCTCGTCGCCGTCACCGGCACCGCGACCCGCCCCCGCCGCCCGCTCCGCGCGAGCAGCCGCAGGAAGAGCAGGAGGGCGGTGTCGAACGGCACCGGCGCGCCCTGCTCGTCGACGAGCGCGAGCCGCTCGCCCGCCCGGTCGAAGACCGCTCCGAGCTCCGCCCCGACGGCCGTGACGAGACGCCGGGCGCGCTCGAGCGACTGCTCGCGCGGCTGCGGCCGCACCGCCGCGTCCGACTCGAACGCGCTCGCGGTCACGGCCTCGACGCCGAGCGGCCCGAGCACGAGCGGGAGCACGAACGACGACGAGGAGTAGCCGTAGTCGACGACGATACGGAAGCCGCGCTCGCGGATCGCGGCCACGTCGAGGGTGCCGAGCAGCGTGTCGGCGTAGCTCTCCCGGGAGCGGGCCGGGTACGTGATCGTCCCCACCTCGTCGAACGGCACGCGCCGCAGCTCCTGGCGCACGTAGTGCTTCTCGACCTCCCGCTGGAGCGCCGCCGAGATCGCGACGCCGGGCCGCTCGAAGATGCTGATCTGGACCGCCTCCGGGTCCGACGGCGACGCGCCGACGTGGAAGGCCGCGTCGTGGCTCTGCGCGTTCAGCCAGTGCTTGCCGAGCGGCGCCGGCAGCGTCCGCAGGTCGACGACGCGGATCCCGGCCGCGTTCAGGCCCGCCATCACCGCCCGCTTGACCGCGCGGTAGGCCGGCGCCGACTCCCGGGTCGCGACGACGCGCGCCCCGCGCTTCAGCGCCGTGCCGAGCGCCGCGCCGAACCGCACGGCCACCTCCGGCGTGAGATCGACGTTCACGAGCCCGGTCACCTGGTCGCGCTTGAACAGGCGGACCGAGGCGCGCGACTCCCAGATCAGGCTCTCGTGGAGCTGCGCGCCCGACTCCACCTCCTTGTACGGGTAGATCCGCACGCCGGGGAAGACCACCGCCTGGTCGCCCACGGTCACCTGGTCGCCGATCGCCACCCCTTCGTGCAGCCGGGCGTGGGCGCGGATGTCGCAGCCGCGGCCGACGATCGCTCCCTCGACGATCGCCGCCCGGCCGATGTACGTCCCCGCCTCGACCACCGACCGGGCGACCCGTGCGTGCTCGCGCAGCGTCACGCCCGAGGCGAGGACGCTGTACGGGGCGACCTCGGCCTCGGGAGCGATGCGGCAGTCGCTGCCGATGAACGCCGGCCCCTCGACCGCGTTCAGCGACTCGACCTCGACCCCGTCGCCGACCCAGACGTTGCCGCGCAGCCGGATGCCGGGGATCTGCAGCCGCACCTTCTCCTCGAGCGCGTCGAAGTTCGCCCGCCGGTACTGGTCGAGGTTGCCGATGTCCTGCCAGTAGCCGTCGCACACGTGGCCGTAGATCGGCCGGCCCATCTCGAGCAGCAACGGGAAGAGCTCCTTGGAGAAGTCGAAGGGCTCGTTGCGCGGGACGTGTCGCAGCACCTCCGGCTCGAGCACGTAGATGCCGGTGTTGATCGTGTCGCTGAACACCTGCCCCCACGACGGCTTCTCCAGGAAGCGCTCGACGCGCCCGTCCTCGCCGGTGACGACGATCCCGAACTCGAGCGGGTTCTCGACCGACTTCAGCCCGATCGTGACCGCGGCGCCCACCTCGCGGTGGAAGGCCACGAGCCGGGTGAGGTCGATGTCGCAGAGGGCGTCGCCGGAGATCACGAGCGTCGTCCCCTCGAGCCGGTCGCTCGCGAGCCGGACGGAGCCGGCGGTGCCGAGCGGCGTCTCCTCGACCGAGTACTCGATCTGGACGCCGAGGCTCGAGCCGTCCCCGAAGTAGCTCCGGATCGCCTGCGGGAGGAACGCGACCGTGACGACGATCTCGTCGAAGCCGTGGTCGCGGAGGAGCTCGAGGATGTGCTCCATGCAGGGCTTGCCGACGATCGGCACCATCGGCTTCGGCTGGTTCGAGGTCAGCGGCCGAAGGCGCGTGCCCTCGCCGCCCGCCATCACGACCGCCTTCACGCGGCGTTCCCGCCGGGTCGACTCACCTGCCGACCTCGTCCCGCGCCTTGCGGAGGTAGGAGGCGAGCGAGGCGGCCGCGAGGGCGAACCCCGCCCAGAAGATCCAGCGCGGCCACGCCGTGCCGGCCCGCGTCGCCATCGTCAGGGCGAGGCTCGCGTACAGGAGCCAGGTCGCGACCTTCCCGAGCAGGTTCACCTCGAAGCGGTAGCCGCGGCCGATCGCGAGCGGGGTCAGGACGATCAGGGCGGCGTCGCGGGCGGGAATCGCGAGCGCGAGCCACGGGAGGCGGCCCGCGTGCCAGAGCAGCACGACCGCGAGGTCGATCAGCAGCTTGTCGGCGAGCGGGTCGGCGATCTTCCCGAACGCCGACTCCACCCGCCAGCGCCGGGCGAGGAAGCCGTCGACCTGGTCGGTGACCGCGGCCGCGGCGAAGAGCACCGTCGCGGGCCAGCTGTGCCCCCCGGACGAGGCGGCGATCAGCGCCGCGTAGACGGGGATCGCGGCGAGGCGCGCGACGGTGAGGGCGTTCGGGAGCCGCGCCAGGGTCGCCGGAACGGTGCGGACCGCCACCGGGCAATCGTAGTGTTCCGGCTACCGCCGCCCGAGCGCCTCCCGCCGGAAGATCCGCGCCCAGTACGCCGTCCGGTCGAGGTACGCGTACTCGGCCCGCTGCCCGTGCAGTCCCCAGGCGCCGTCGTAGGAGAGGTAGCGGTACGGCCCGAGCTTGATCGGGATCGCCGGCTCGATCTGCGTGCCCTCCTGCCACTCGTTGAACGAGGTGATCGTGATCCGGTCGGCGTGCGCCGCGAGCGCCGCGCGCCACATCGCGTCGTAGGTCAGCCCGTGGCGCCGCGGCTTGACCAGGGGGTCGCCCTCGGCCCGCTGCGCGTCGTAGCCCGGCCCGACCGACGGCGCGCAGGCGAGGTGCAGGCGGTGCGCCTCGGCGCAGTAGCGGCCGAGGAAGGCGGCCTTGTACGTGACGATGTCGTAGGTGTAGACGCCGTCGAAGTGGCCGGCCGCCGCGAGCCCGACGAGGCCCGTCTGGGCGAAGGTCGTGATCCCCTCGGCGTGGAGCGCGTCGTTCGCCGGCGCCCAGTCGGCGGGCGAGAGGTCGAACGCCTGGTAGACGTAGAGCGTGCGGACGCCGAGCCCCGCGAGGTAGCCGGCGTCGGCGAGGACGCTCGCCACCGTCCGCCCGGCGTACGGCTCGACCTGGACCGCGACCGCGATGCCCGCCTGCCGCGCGGCGGCGATCACGTCGGGGAGCCGCTTGTCCTCGTCGGATCCCCGCCCCCACCAGGAGACGGCGATCTCGTCGACCCCCGCGCGCACGAGCTCCTGCATCTGGGTGGCGAGGACGGCCCCGTTGCCCGAGTCGTAGGGGCCGTAGGCCGGGTAGTAGTTCGAGTCGATGTCGACGGGCGGCGCGTGCCCGTTCTGCGCCCAGTGGGCGTAGCCGCCGTCCTCGCTCGTCCCGAACCAGGGGTAGTAGAAGGCCGAGACGACCGGGCCGGCGAGCGCCCGTCCCGGGAGCGCGAGCGCCAGGGCGGCGCCCGCCACGCCGCACAGGCGGCGGGCGGGCCGGGCCCGGCCGCGGGCGCGGCCGAGCGCGAGGGCGACTCGGAGGCGCGTCAAGGGGGAGCCGGATCATCTCACCCGCGCGGCGCCGCTCCAACTGCGTGCGGCGCCGCGAGGCTCCTCTCCGCCCCTCCGCCCCGGGCCGCTTCGGCCCCGCCGCGGCGACGCCGCCGGGCGCGGCGCCGGCAGTCGGGGCGGGGAGATTCGAACTCCCGGCCTCTTGGCCCCCAGCCAAGCGCGCTAACCAGGCTGCGCCACGCCCCGCTCTCCCCGCATCGTAGCGAGACGAACCGGAAGGAGCCCCTGCCCCCCAAGCCGAATCACCGGGACCCCTTCCGGTTTCTCGTTGAGACGGACGCTCCCCGGAAAGGTTGGCGGGCGGCCCGCCGGCGGCGGCACTCAGCCGAGCCGCTTGTAGAGGCGGTCGACGAGCTCGGGCATGCGCTCGAGCTTCTCGGTGATCACCCGCAGCCGGTACTCGCGGAAGTGCTCCGGCTCGACGTCGAGCGCGCTCGCGAGCCGCTTGATCACGGCGTTCGACGGGACGGGCCGGTTGCCGTGGACGAGGTGGTTGAGGTAGCCGGCGGAGAGGTCCGTCTTCGCGGCGAGGCCGCGGTAGGTGATGCCGTTCTCGTTCATCAGGCGCTCGACCGCGGGGCCGAAGGCTTCTGAGCTGAACCTGCGTCGCTTCGCCATCTCTCAGTGCTCCCCCCTGCCCAACTCGGGTATCCGGACTCGACGCTCGACGCCGGTGCGCCGGTCGCGCACGTCCACCATGCCGTCTTCGAGCGTCTTCCGCCCGACTGTAACGCGCCGGGGCACGCCGATGAGGTCGGCATCGGCGAACTTCTCGCCCGCCCGCAGCTCGCGGTCGTCGAGCAGCACCTCCGCCCCCGCCGCGGAGAGGACCCCGGCGGCCTCCTCCGCCTGCTCCTCGAGCCCGGGCAAGACGACGACGTGCACGTCGTACGGGGCGATCGCCGGCGGCCAGACGATCCCGGCCGCGTCGTGGTGCTGCTCGACGGCCGCCGCCATCACCCGGCCGGGGCCGATCCCGTAGCTCCCGCCGAGGAGCGGCTTCTCCTTGCCGTCCTCGTCGAGGAAGGTCGCCTGCAGCGGCCCGGAGTAGAAGGCGCCGAAGTTGAAGATGTGCCCCACCTCGACCGCGACCTGGAACCGGAGCGCGCCGCCGCACGCGGGACACCGGTCCCCCTCCTTCGGCTCGCGCAGGTCGGCGAAGCGGGGCGCGTAGTCGCGGCCGGCCTCGACGCCGCGGAGGTGGTAGCCGTCCCGGTTCGCGCCGGCGACGAACTGGCCCTCGCGGAGCGCGTGGTCGGCGATCACCTCGCCGGCGAACCCGACCGGGCCGAGCGAGCCGCCGCCGGCGCCGAAGGCGGCGCGGATCTCCTCCTCGGTCGCGGGCCGGGTCTCGCCGGGGACGGCGTCGAACAGCTTCGTCTCGCTCAGCCGGTCGTCGCCGCGGACGAGCGCGAGCACGACCGTCCCGTCCGGCTTCGTCACCGGCATCGCCTTCGAGGTCGCGGCGAGGTCGACGCCGAGGAGCTCGGCGAGCGCCTCGCAGGTCGTCACCCCGGGGGTCGCGACCTCGACCGGCGCCGGGAGGGGGTCGGGGAAGACGGGCGCGCGGGGCACCGCTCGCGCGATGTCGCCGTCGGCGGCGTAGTCGCCGTTCTCGCAGGTGACGAGGACGTTCTCGCCCGAGCCGGAGGGCGCGAGGAAGTCGATGCTGAACTTCCCCCCCATGATCCCGCTCTCGGCCTGGACGTCGTAGGTCTCGAGGCCGCAGCGGGCGAAGATCTTCCGGTACGCCTCGCGGTTCGCCTCGAACGACCGCCGCACCCCCTCCTCGTCGCGGTCGAACGAGTAGGCGTCCTTCATCACGAACTCGCGCACCCGCAGGAGCCCGCCGCGCGGGCGCGGCTCGTCGCGGTTCTTGACCGAGAAGTGGTACCAGAGCTGCGGAAGCTGCTTGTACGACTGGATCTCGCGGGCGTGGAACGTGACGGTCTCCTCGTGGGTCACCGGCAGGACGAACCGGCGGCCGCCGCGGTCCTCGACGTGGAAGATCTCCGGGATCCCGATCCGGCCGGTCGCCTCCCAGAGCTCGGCGGGCGTCAGCAGCGGCATCAGCATCTCCTGGCCGCCGATCGCGTCCATCTCCTCGCGGATGATCTGCTCGACCTTGCGGTGGACGCGCCAGCCGAGCGGCAGCAGCGTCCACACGCCGGCGCTGAGCTGGCGGATGAAGCCGCCGCGAACGAGCAGCCTGTGGCTGACGGCCTCGGCGTCGGCCGGGTCCTCGCGCAGGGTCGGGAGGAAGAGCTTCGAGGCGCGGGCGATCATCCGTTGCCCGTAGAGGCTACTCGAGCGGGAGCGGGCGCGGGCCCGCACCGCTCCGGGAGCCGGACGACGCGCCCGACCGCACCGCGCGCTACTCCAGGGGGATGGCGGACGCCTCCGCCATCGCGAGGGCGGCGGGCTTCGCGTGCCTGCGGCGCGCCGGGCGCTGCATCCCGGCGGCGATCCAGGCGTCGATCTCGCGGAAGAGCTCGTCGACGAGGACGGCCGCGTCGACCTTCTTCAGCACCTTGCCGTGCGCGTAGATGAAGCCGGTCTCGCGCCCGCCGGCGATCCCGAAGTCCGCGTCGCCGGACTCGCCCGGCCCGTTCACCGCGCAGCCGAGGACGGCGACCTCGAAGTGCTCGGGATACGCCCGCAGCCGCTCCTCGACCGCCTCGGCGAGCGTCTGGACGCCGACGTTGTCGCGGCCGCACGACGGGCAGGCGATCAGGACCGGGCCGCGCTCGCGGAGGCCGAGCGCCTTCAGGATCTCCCAGGCGACCCGCACCTCCTCGACCGGGTCGGCGGTGAGGCTGACCCGGATCGTGTCGCCGATCCCGTCGGCGAGGAGCGCGCCGAGGCCGATCGCGCTCTTGATCGCGCCGGTCGACGGCGGCCCCGCCTCGGTGACCCCGAGGTGCAGCGGGTACGGGACCCGCTCCGCGAGCATCCGGTAGGCGCGGATCATCGTCGGCACGTGGCTCGACTTGACCGAGATCTTGAAGGTGCGGTAGTCGAGCCGCTCGAGCAGCCGCACCTCCTCGAGCGCCGCCTCGACGAGGGCCGCCGCCTGGTCGCGCTGGGCGAGCGGCTCGAGGTGCTTGGGGAGCGAGCCGGAGTTGGCGCCGATCCGCATCGGGATGCCCGCCCTCTTCGCTGCCCTGACCACCGCCTCGACCTTGTCGGGGCCGCCGATGTTGCCGGGGTTGATCCGGACGGCGGCCACGCCGGCGTCGATCGCCTTCAGGGCGAGGCTCGCGTTGAAGTGGATGTCGGCGATCACCGGGATCGGCGAGAGCCGGATGATCTTCGGCAGCGCCTCGGCGTCATCGACCTTCGGCACCGCGACCCGCACGACCTCGCACCCGGCGCTCGCGAGGGCGGCGATCTGCGCGGTCGTCGCCGCGACGTCGTGGGTCTTCGTCAGCGTCATCGACTGGACGACGACGGGCGCGCCGCCGCCGATCCGGACGCCCCCGACGCTCACGGCGAGCTTGCTGGCCATCGCCCCCTAGGTTAGCCGTGCGGGCCGGCGAAGTCGTTCCGCAACCCGAGGTAGAGCAGGACGGTGAACAGCGCGATCCCGACCGCCGAGTAGCGCAGGTAGGCGATCTGCGAGAAGGCGCGCCCGCGCACCCGCTCGAGGATCGACATGACGATGTGCCCGCCGTCCAGGGGCAGCACGGGCAGGAGGTTCAGGAGCCCGAGGGCGAGGCTGACGAGGCCGACGGTGCCGAGGAAGTCCTGCAGCGACTGGCGGAACGCCTGCGAGGTGACGCGCACGACGCCGACCGCGCTCGAGATGTCGTGGGTGCCGGTGCCGACGAAGAGGCCCGCGACCGACCTCACCGTCGCCGAGGTCACGATCCCGATCACCCGGACCGCGCTCCAGAGCGCCTGCGGGAACGACTGGCCGGGGCCGACCTCGCCGCGGATCTCGAACCCGACCCGCCAGAAGCCCTGCTCGAGCCGCGCCCGGAGCGGGCCGACCACGACCCGGCGGCCGGCCCGCTCGACCACGATCGTGAACGGCCGCCCGCGGGTGGCGTCGATCGCCTTCGAGATCCCGTCCGGCGCCACCGGCCGCCCGGCCACGTCGAGCACGCGGTCGCCGGCCCGCAGCCCCGCGACCGCGGCCGGATGCCCGGGGAGCACGCGCTCGACGGTGCGCGTCACCCGCACCTGGCCGAGCATGAACAGGGCGAGGAAGAGGACGACGGCGATCGCCACGTTCGCAAGCGGGCCGGCGGCGATCACCGCGACCTTCTTCCACGCCCGCTGGCGCCAGTAGGCGTCCGGCGCGAGCGACCACTCGAGCTCCTGGAGCAGCCGGTTCTCCCCGAGCCGCGGCTCGAGCGAGCGCGCGGCGGCGCGCGCGGCCGCCTCGTCGCCGCGCTCGAGGGCCGCGTCGAGCGCGTCGAGCTGCGGCCCGAGCGCCGCCTGCTCGGCGGGCGCGAGCGTCCGGCGGAGGTCGCCCGGCGCCGGGCGGTGCATCCCCGGGATCTTCACGTAGCCGCCGAGCGGCAGCACGGCGATCCCGTACTCGACCCCGTGCCGGACCCGCTTGAGGAGCGGCGGCCCGAAGCCGAGGTAGAACTTCCGCGGCGTCATCCCGACCGCGCGGGCGACGACGAAGTGCCCGGCCTCGTGCAAGAGCACGAGCACCGCGAGGGCGAGGATGGCGACGCCGACGCTCACGGCCGCCCCGCTCGCCCGCCCCGCCCCCGGACGGGCCTCGCCGGCGCCGCCGGCCTCATGTCGGCACGGCGACGAGCGCGCGCGCGCGGCGGTCGGCCTCGCGCAGCTCGTCGAGGTCGCGCGCCGGGGAGCCGTCGACGCGGCCGAGCACGTCCTCGACCGCCGCCGCGATGTCGAGGAAGCCGATCCGGCCCTCGAGGAACGCCTGCACCGCCACCTCGTTGGCGGCGTTGTACGCGCACGGGTACGTCCCGCCCTTCATGCCCGCCTCGCGGCCGAGCGCGAGCATCCGGAAGGTCTCGAGGTCGGGCTCGTGGAACTCGAGCGTCCGCAGCTCGAGCGGCGGGACCGGCGTCGCCGCCCGCTCCGGGAAGGTGAGCGCGTACGAGATCGGGACGCGCATGTCGGGATGGCCGAGGTGCGCGATCGCCGCGCCGTCGCGGAAGCGCACGAGGCCGTGCACGATCGACGGCGGGTGGACGACCACCTCGATCCGGTCGTACGGAACCCCGAAGAGGAAGTGCGCCTCGACGATCTCGAGCCCCTTGTTCGCGAGCGTCGCCGAGTCGACCGTGATCTTCGGCCCCATCGACCAGGTCGGATGCGCGAGCGCCTGTGCCGGGGTGACGTCGCGGAGCTCCGTCCGCGTCTTGCCGCGGAACGGCCCCCCGCTCGCGGTCAGCACCAGGCTCTCCGGCTCGCCGAGCTGGGCGCACTGGAACAGCGCCGAGTGCTCGCTGTCGACCGGGATCAGCAGCCCGCCGCCGCGCCTGCGGGCCGCGAGCGCGAGCTCGCCCGCCGCCACCAGGCTCTCCTTGTTCGCGAGGGCGAGCGTGACCCCGTTCTCGAGCGCCCACATCGTCGGCTCGAGCCCGGCGAAGCCGACCACGGCGTTCAGGACGACGTCGGGCTGGGCGCGCTCGAGCAGCTCGGTCGGGTCGCCGCCGACCTGGGTCAGCGGCGCCAGCCCGTCGATCGGCGTCGACCCCGACGAGGCCGCGACGAGCTCGAGCTCCGGGCTCGCCTCGATCACCTCGATCGCCTGGCGGCCGATCGAGCCGGTGGCCCCGAGCAGCGCGACTCGCTTCACGTCGTCAACCCGAGGATGGTGAAGTACGCCGCCGGGGCGGCGAAGAGGATGGCGTCGAGGCGGTCGAGCATCCCGCCGTGGCCGCCGAGCAGCCGGCCGGTGTCCTTGACGCCCGCGTCGCGCTTCAGCATCGACTCGAAGAGGTCGCCGAGCGGCCCCGCGACCGCGATCACCGCCCCGAGCGCGACCACCTCGCCGATCGAGAGGTACGTCCGGCGCGCGTCGTAGAGGGAGAAGAACGCGCCCGCGACGGTCGCGAGGGTGCCGAACGCGAGCCCCTCCCAGGTCTTCCCGGGCGAGGTGGAGGGCGCCAGCCGGTGCCGGCCGAGGAGCCGCCCGCCGGCGTAGGCGAAGGTGTCGCCGGCCCACACCGCGATCAGGACGGCGAACGCCGCGAGCCGGCCGCGCTCGAGCCCGTCCCGGATCAGCAGCAGGAACCCGAGACCGCAGCCGATCCAGAGCGCCCCCATCACGGTCGCGGAGATCGAGGCCGTCGGGGCCGGCCGCGTCGCCGAGATCCCCTTGAGCGCGTACGCGAGCGGGAACGCGGTCAGCGCCCCGCCGACCATCCAGCCGACGCCGCCGAGCTCGGCGCCGGCGAGCGCGAGCAACCCACCGACGTACCCGGCCGGGGTCAGCGGGTACAGCGGGCGAGCGAGCAGCCAGAACTCGTGCAGCGCGACGGCCGCACCGGCCGCCGCGATCGCGAACAGCCACCAGCCGCCGAGGTAGACGGCGCCGAGCACCACCGGCACCGCCGCGACCGCGACGAGCACGCGGGAGAGGGCGTTCGTCATCTGCCGCCGAACCGGCGGCGGCGCTGCGCGTACTCGGCGAGCGCCCGGCGCAGGTGGCGCCCGTCGAAGTCGGGCCAGAGCGTGTCGACGAAGACGAGCTCCGCGTACGCGAGCTGCCACAGCATGAAGTTCGAGATGCGGACCTCGCCGCTCGTCCGGATCAGCAGGTCGGGGTCGGGTAGCTCGGGCGCGTGGAGGTTCGCGGCCACGACGTTCTCGTCGATCTCGCTCGGGTCGACGCCGCTCTCGGCGATCCGGCGCGCCGCCTGGACGAGCTCCGCCCGGCCGCCGTAGTCGAAGGCGATCCAGAGCCCGAGCCGCGAGTTCAGCTCGGTGCGGTCCTCCATCGCCTCCATCCGCAGGCGGAGCCCGGCGGGGGCGCGGTCGCGGCGGCCGATGAACCGGACGCGCACGCCCTGCTCGGCGAGGTCGGGGAGCTCGCGCTCGATCGTCTCCGCGAAGATCTCCATCAGCGCGTCCACCTCGTCCTGCGGCCGTGACCAGTTCTCGGTCGAGAACGCGTAGACGACGAGGTGGTGGATCCCGACCTCGATCGCCGCCTCCACCGTGCGGCGCAGCGCTCGCGTCCCGGCGCGATGGCCGGCCGCGACGGGCAGCCCGCGGCGGCGCGCCCAGCGGCCGTTGCCGTCCATGATGATCGCCACCGTCTGGGCGACCTCCGGCAGGTCGCGCTCCGGTACCGGCCGGACGCGCGCGAGCGTGCGGATGCGCGAGATCAACCTCAGCGCTCAGACCTCCATGATCTCGGCCTCTTTGTGCTTCAGGAGGTCGTCGATCCGCGCCACGTGCTCGTCCGTCAGCTTCTGCACGCGCGCCTCGGCGGCCCGCTCCTCGTCGTCGCCGACATCCCCGTTGCGCACGAGCTCCTCGAGGTGGCGCATGACATCTCGCCGGACGTTGCGGACCGCGACCCGGCCCTCCTCCGCCATGCTGCGCACGAGCTTCACGTACTCCTTGCGCCGCTCCTCGGTGAGCTGCGGGATCGGCAGGCGGATGATCTTGCCGTCGTTCGAGGGCGTGAGACCGAGATCGGACTCCATGATCGCGCGCTCGATCTGCCGCATCGACGACGGATCGAACGGCTGGATCGTCAGCAGGCGCGGCTCGGGCACGTTGATCGTGGCGATGTTCTTCAGGGGCGTCGGCGTCCCGTAGTAGTCGATGTGGATCCGGTCGAGCAGGGCGGCGGACGCGCGCCCCGTGCGGACCGAGTTGAAGTGGTCGTGCGTCGCCTGCACCGACTTGTCCATCCGTTGCGTCGCGTCGGCGAGGAGGTCGTCGATCGCGGTCACCGGGTCTCCTCCTTCGCTGGGGTCGAGATCGTGGTGCCGACGCTCTCGCCCGCGACCACGCGCCCGATGTTCCCGGGGGCGAGCTCGAACACGTGGATCGGCAGGTGGTTGTCCATGCAGAGGGAGAGCGCCGTCGTGTCCATCACCTTCAAGCCGCGCTCGATCGCCTGGAGATGCGTCAGCGAGGGCAGGAACTCCGCCTTCGGGTCGCTGCGCGGGTCGCCGTCGAACACGCCGCGGACGGCGTTCTTCGCCATCAGGATCGCCTCCGCCCCGACCTCGAGCGCGCGCAGGGCGGCGGCGGTGTCGGTGGTGAAGTACGGGTTGCCGGTCCCGGCGGCGAAGATCACGACGCGACCCTTCTCCAGGTGGCGCACGGCGCGGCGGCGGATGTACGGCTCCGCCACCTCGCGGACGTCGAGCGCCGACATCACCCGCGTGTGCGCGCCGTGCCGCTCGAGCGCGTCCTGCACCGCGAGGGAGTTGAAGATCGTCGCGAGCATCCCCATGTAGTCGCCCGTCGCGCGGTCCATCCCCGCCGCCGCCGCCTTCATCCCCCGGTAGATGTTGCCGCCGCCGATCACGAGCGCGAGCTCGACTCCCTCCCGCTGCACCTCGACGAGCTCGCGCGCGAGCGCGTCGACGGTGGCCGCGTCGAGGCCGTACTCGGCGCTCCCCATCAGCGCCTCGCCCGAGAGCTTCAGCAGCACCCGCCGCAGCGCGGGGGCGGCCGCCCGGCGGGGCTTGGGCGCCGTCGCCATCAGCCGAGCGCGAACCAGGCGTACTCGACGAGCTCGAGCCCGCCTCGCTCGAGGGCCTCGGAGACGGTGAGGCTCTGGTCGTGGATCCAGACCTGCTCGCCGAGCACGGCCTCGCCGAAGAAGCGCTTGTCCAGCATCCCCTCGACGATCTTCGCACGGACGTGCTCGGGCTTCGAGCGCACCTCGTCCGAGCGCTCGAGGATCTCGCGCTCCGCCGCCACGAGCTCGGCGGGCACCTCGTCCCGGGTCGTGTAGGTCGGCCGCTTCCAGGCGATGTGCATCGCGAGCTCGCGCGCCAGCCCGGGCAAGCCCCCCTTCACCTTGAGGAGGACGCCGATCTTGCGCGCGGGCGGGTGGACGTAGGAGACGAACCGCTCGCCGTCCTCGGCGACCATCCGCCGCGCCCCCGCCACCTGGACGTTCTCCCCGAGCCGCGCCGAGAGCTCGACCCGCCGCTCCTCGAGGAGCGAGACCGCCTCCTCGCCGCGGTCGTGCACCTCCCGCAGCACGTCGCGCGCGAACGCGGCGAAGTCCTCGTTCCGCGCCACGGGTTCGGTCTCGCAGCCGACGGCGACGATCGTGCCGAAGCGCTCGTCGCTCTCGACGAGCACGATCCCTTCGGTCGTCGCCCGCTCCGCCCGCTTCGCCGCCGACGCCATCCCCCGCTCGCGCAGGATCCGCACCGCCGCGTCGAAGTCGCCGCCGGCCTCCTGGAGCGCCCGCTTCGCGTCCATCATCCCCGCCGCGGTCGCATCGCGAAGCTCCTTCACCATCGCCGCCGTGATCTCGGTCATCCCTCCTCCTCCTCGAGCAGCATCTCCGTGACCGCCGCCGGCTCGGGCTCGGGCTCGGGCCCGGCCGCCGGCGTGGGCTCGGCCGCCGGCTCGGGCTCGGGCCCGCTCGCGCCGCCTGCGCCGGCCGGCGGCGCCAGCTCCGCCAGGGTCACCTGCTCGCGTCCGGCCGCGACCGCGTCGGCGATCACCCGGGTGACGAGCGAGCAGGACCGGATCGCGTCGTCGTTTCCGGGGATCACGTAGTCGGCCTCGTCCGGGTCGCAGTTCGTGTCGACGAGCGCGATCACCGGCAGCCCGAGGCGGCGAGCCTCGCGCACCGCGAGCTGCTCCTTGCGCAGGTCGACGATGAAGACGGCGTCGGGCTGGCGGCGCATGTCGGCGACGCCGCCGAGGTTCGCCTCGAGCTTCTCGAGCTCCGCCTCCATCGAGAGCCGCTCCTTCGCCGGCAGCAGGTCGAGCTGCGCCTCCTGCTTCAGCGCGCGCAGCTCGTGGAGGCGCTGGATCCGGTCGGAGATCGTCCGCCAGTTCGTCAGGAGGCCGCCGAGCCAGCGGTGGTTGACGTACGGCATGCCGACGCGCGTCGCCTCGGCGGCCACCGCCTCCTGGGCCTGCTTCTTCGTCCCGACGAACAGGATCGAGCCGCGACGCTCGGCCACCGCGCGCGCGAACGCGTAGGCCTCGTCGAGCAGCCGCTGGGTCTGCTGGAGGTCGATGATGTAGATGCCGCTGCGCTCGGTGAAGATGAAGCGCTTCATCTTCGGATTCCAGCGGCGCGTCTGGTGGCCGAAGTGGACGCCGGCCTCCAGCAGCTCCTTCATGGAGACGACGGGCATCGGGAGCCCCTTTCCGATCGGTTGGCGTTGACGGTGCGCCGGCGGGGTCTCGGCGGGGACCGGCATCGCCGGCCACCGTCCACCTCGAGCCGTCCGCCGGGTCGAAGGGTCTAGAGCCCGCTCATCGTAGCGAGATACGCCTCGAGCTCCGCCGGCAGCGGCGACTCGAGCTCGAGGAGCTCGCCGGTGAACGGGTGGACGAAGGCCAGTCGGGCCGCGTGGAGGAACTGGCGGCCGAGGGCCGGCTCGGGGACGCCGTAGACCGGGTCGCCGACCACCGGCAGCCCGATCGCGGCGAGGTGGACGCGGATCTGGTGCATCCGGCCCGTCTCCAGGCGCACGCGGAGGAGCGCGTGGCCGTCGAGCAGCCGCTCGACCTCGAAGTGGGTCACAGCCGGCCGGGGCGTGCCGGTGTCGAGCGAGACGCGGGTCGGGTCGGCCCGGTCGCGGCCGATCGCCGCCTCGATCCGCCCGGCGCGCGACCGCGGCCGGCCCCGGACGAGCGCGAGGTAGACCCGCTCGAGCCGGCGCCGGCGGACGAGCCGGGCGAGCCGCCGGTGCGCCTCCTCCGAGCGCGCGACGACGAGGAGCCCGGAGGTGTCGCGGTCGAGGCGGTGGACGATCCCCGCCCGGCCGGGCTCCCCGCCGGCGACGAGACCCGCGAGCGCGTCGACGAGCGTGCCGCCCGGCCGGCCCGCGCCCGGGTGGACGACGAGGCCCGCCGGCTTGTCGACGACGGCGAGGTGCTCGTCCTGCCACACGAGCCGCGGTGCCGCCGGCACGGGCGGTCGCGCGACCGGCGGCGGCTCGGGCAGGCGCAGGCGCTCGCCCCCCCGCAGCCGGTAGCCCTTCGGCCGGCGCCGCCCGTCGACGAGCACCCCGGCCGCGACCGCGCGCTCGGCGGCCGTGCGGCCGCCGACGTGCCCGGCGAGGAACCGGTCGAGCCGCTCGCCCGCCGCCGCGGCGGGCACCGAGAGCTCGCGTCCGCTCAGCGGGCGGCGACGTCGAGGCGCCGGCGCGCCGGGCGCCGCCCGCGATCCGCCGCGACGAGCGTGACGAGCAGGATCGCGACGCCGACGCAGATGAAGCTGTCGGCGAGGTTGAACGCCGGCCACCAGCGGACGTCGAGGAAGTCGGTGACGTGCCCGAGGCGCACGCGGTCGGCGAGGTTCGAGACGCTGCCGCCGATCAGGAGGCCGAGCGCCGCGGGCAGGACCGGGTGGCGCGCGCCGTCGCGGGCGAAGAACACGAGCATCCAGCCGACCGCGAGCGCGGTGAGCGCGGTGACGACGACGGTCGCCGAGGAGAAGAGGCCGAACGCGATCCCGGAGTTCTGCACGCGGTGGATGGTGAGCGGCCCGATCACCCGCACCGACTGCCCGAGGGCGAGGTCGGTCCGCACGATCTGCTTCGTCACCTGGTCGCCGGCGATCGCCGCGACGGCGACGGCGGCGAGCCCCGCCCACTGCCACGGGCCCGCGCCCACGCGCCGCTCCGCCACGGAGATCGGGACGAGCGCGTTCGTCGCCGAGCCGACGCGGACGTCGGGCTGGCGGTTACCCTCGGCCTGCACGCCGCTGGTCGTCGATGCAGAGCGTGGCCCAGGGGCGCGCCCGCAGCCGCTCCTCGGCGATCGGCTTGCCGCAGCGCTCGCACGTGCCGTAGGTGCCGTCCTCGATCTTCTGCAGCGCACGCTCGATCTGCGCGAGCGTCTGCTGCGCGCCCTCCTCGAGGCCCTCGTCGAGCTCCCGGTCGAAGGTGATCGTCGCCATGTCGCCGAGGTGGTTGTCGCTGCCGCGCCCGGCCAGCTCGCCGACCTCGTCCTCGAGGTTCCGCGGGCTCTCCTCGTGGAGGTACGCGATCGCGTCGAGGATCCGCGCGCGCTCCTGCTCGAGGAGCGCCCGGAACTCGGAGGTGTCGATCGTGCTCATGCGCCCTCCGCTCCGCCCTCCGCGGCGGACGAGAGCCGGCGCTCGACCTCGGCGGGGGCGAGCCCGGCGAGCGCGACGACCTTGTCGCGCCCGCCGTGCCCGGCGACGATCGCGACGTCGCGCGGCGCGACCCCGAGCGCCGCCGCGAGCAGGCGGACCAGGGCGGCGTTCGCCCGGCCGTCGGCCGGCGGCGCGCCGACCCGCACCTTCCAGGCGCCGTCCGTGCGGCCGGCGATCCCCGGCCGGGGCGATCCGGGCGTGACCCGGAGGGTGATCCGCGTGGAGGGCTCCACAGGCGGCAGTGTACGCCCGAGGGCGCGCGCGGGGAGGCGCGCGGCGGCCGTCGAGCGGCGCCGCGGGCGCGCCGCTCGCGGTCACTGCGCCCGGTCGAGCCCCCCGGAGACGGTGCGGAGCTGCGGCGGAGCACCCGGCGGCGACGAGAGGTCCTCGAACTCCTCCGGCGCCGCGAGCGCCTCCGGCGCCGCGGGCCGCTCGAACTCGCGGGTCTCCTCGCGCTGCGGCCAGCCGGGGGCCTGCTCGCCCGAAGCCGCGCCGCCCGTCCCCTCCTCGACCATCCCGAGCGCGGCGCGCAGCAGCGCCTCGATCCGGCGGGTCTCCGCGAACAGGCGCTGCCGCTCGCCCTGGGCGGCGCGCACGATCGAGCGCGCCTCGCCGTGGGCCTCCGCGACGATCCGCTCGGCCTCCCGCTTCGCGTGCTCCCGCACCTCCGCCGCGGTGCGCTCGGCGGCGACGAGCGTCTCGGTCAGCAGCCGCTCCCGCTCGCGGAGCCCGGCGAGCTCGCGCTCGAGCGCCTCCAGCCGGTCGGCGAGCTCGCCCCGCTCGCGCCACACGGCCTCGAAGCTGTCGGCGACCTCCGTGAGCAGCTCGTCGACCGCGTCGCGCTCGTACCCGAGCAGGCGCCGCCCGATCCGAACGTGCCTGAGCTCGACCGGTGTGTACGGCATCACGTCACCTCCTGGCTAGTGGAGCCGGCCCAGCAGACCGACGATGATCTGCTCGAGGACGACGAGCGCGACGATCCCGACCATCGGCGAGAGGTCGAGCGGCCCGATCGACGGCAGGACGCGCCGCCAGAGCCGCAGGTAGGGCTCGCACACGTCGTAGAGGAATCGCTGAACCGGGTTGAGGGAGTAGGGCAACCGGATCCACGACGTCAGCACGTAGAGGAAGACGACGAGCGTGTAGACGAAGATGAAGACTTGGACGAAGAGCTGGATCTCGGTGACCGCGTCGTAGACCACGCGGACCCCGTTCGGGCTCCCCGCCGCGATTCCTACGCTTGGTTGAAGAAGCCGCCCCGCTCGAGGAGCTGCGCGCGCTGCTCGGCGCTGACCTCCACGTTTCGCGGCGTGAGCAGGAACACCTTGTCGGCGACGCGCTGCATCCCGCCGTTCAGCGCGTACGTCAGCCCGCTCGCGAAGTCGATCAGCCGCTTCGAGAGCTCCGCGTCCGCGCTCTGCAGGTTGAGGATGACGGGGATCGACTGCTTGAACCGGTCGGCGATCTGCTGCGCGTCGTTGAAGCTCCGCGGGAGGACGAGGTGCACGCGCACGGCGGCCGGGTCCTGCACCGCCTCGAGCCGCGGCGTGCGCGTCGCGCGGCCACGGAAGCTCCGCTCGGCCTCGGACGACTCGGTCCAGTCGTCGAGCTCCGGCACCCGCCGCCGCGGCGTCAGCCGCCGTACGTTCGGCCGGTCGCGGTAGCTCTGCTCCAGCGACTCCTCGGCCGCGTAGGTGTCGTCCTCGTCGTAGCCGTCCTCGTCCTCCTCCGCGATCCCGAAGTAGACGAGGGTCCGCGCCCACAGGTCCCCGAGGCTCATCGGGGGAATGCTAACCCCGGGCGCGCCGCCGCACCGGCGAGCGGGCGAGGCCGGGCGCCGCCCGGCGCGCCGCCTCAGGGCTCGAAGAGGACGCTGCCGACGCGGACGTAGGTCGCCCCCTCCTCGGCCGCCACCCGGTAGTCCTGGGTTGTCCCCATCGAGAGCTCGGTCAGGCCGTGCTCGGCGGCGAGCTCGGCCAGCCGGCGGAACCAGCCCCGCGACTGCTCGGCGTCGGTCACGGGCGGCGGCATGGCCGAGAGGCCGCGGATCCCGTAGCGGAGGTAGTCGGCGATCTCGCCCGGGTCCACCCCGCCTTTCGAGCGCTCCCCGGCGAGGTTCACCTGGAGGAGGGCCGGGACCCGGAGCCGCGCGGCCGCGGAGTGCGAGTCGAGCGAGTGGACGAGCTCGCACAGCCGGTTGACCGCCTTCACCTTGTTCGACTGCAGCCGGCCGATGAAGTGCCAGCGGAACGCGTCGCCGTAGACGGCGTGCTTCGCCTGCAGGTCCTGCACGCGGTTCTCGCCGACGACCTCGATGCCGGCTTCGACCAGCACGGCCATGTCGGGCAGGCTGACGTACTTCGTCGCGGCGACGACGGTGACCGCCGGGCCGACCTCGGCCCGCACGGCCTCGTAGCGCGCGCGCACCTCAGCCGGCGACAGCACCGATCACGCCCTGGACGCCGCGCGCGGGGCCGCTGCGGCGGTGGGAGAAGAAGAGCCCCGGGTGGCAGCGGGTACAGAGGTCGACCCGCTCGACCCGCGCGACCCCGGCCCGGCGGAGCGCGCGCTCGGCCGCCGACCAGAGGTCGAGGATCCCGCCGCGGACGAGGTCGGGGTCGAACCGCTCGGCGACCTCCGGACCGACCTCGTAGCAGCACGGCCCGATCGCCGGGCCGACGACCGCGGCCTTCGCCCCCGCCCCGAGCGCGCGCACGCCCGCCTCGACGACGCCGCCGGCGAGCCCGCGCCAGCCCGCGTGCAGGACGGCGAGCCGCGGCGGGCCGTCGAGCGCGGCGATCGCGATCGGCAGGCAGTCGGCCGCGAGCGCGAGCATCGGCTGGCCGGGCTCGTCGCTCCACAGCCCGTCGCCCGGCGCGTCCTGCACGCCGGGCACGGCGCGGCGCACCGCCGGCGAGTGGCGCTGCCGGTTGACGGCGAGCCGGGCCGGGTCGAGCCCGAGCGCCGCGCAGGCGATCCGCCGGTTCTCGGCGACGCGCGCGGGGTCGTCGCCGCGGGCGCCGAGGTTCAGGGACGCGTACGGGCCCTCGCTGACGCCACCGAGCCGCGTGGTGAACGCGACCGTGTACGGGCCGGGCGCCTGCCAGCGGATCACAGCAGCTCCTGCGCGCGCCGGAGCAGCGTCTCCCGCCGGTTGAGCGACGGGTCCTCGACGACGAGCTCGAGGAGCCGGTCGAGCGCCGCCCCGAGCGCCGGGCCCTGCCGGTAGCCGAGCGCGATCAGGTCGGTGCCGTCGACGGCGAGGTCGGCGAGCCGGTGGGGGCTCTCGCGCTCCGCGTCGACGACGCGGCGGAAACGCTCGATCCACGCGAGCTTCGCCTCCCGGTCGGCGTCCGCCGGGCCGCCGCGGACGTCGGCCTCCCAGTGGTCGAGCAGGTCGAGCACGAGCCCGTCGCCGTGACGGGCGAGCAGCCTGCGCGCCTCGAGCGCGTCCCCGGCGCCGGGGCGGAAGGGGTGGAAGCGGACGATCCGGACGACCCGCTCCCGCAGCTCGTTCGGATAGCGGAGCCGGCGGAGCTCCCGGTCGGCAATCCTCGCCCCGGCCTCGGCGTGCTCGGGCGCGCACCCGTGCGCGGGCCGGCCGAGGTCGTGGAGGAGCGCCGCGAGGCGGACGCGCAGGGGGAAGCCGGCGTCGGCCGCCGCCTGGACGGCCGCGAAGGCGTGCTCGTCGAGGGTCGGGTCGTCGTCCGCCCCGGTGCGGACGCCGAGGGCCGGCCCGAACGCGGGCAGGAGCGCCGTCAGCACCCCCGTGTCGCGCGCGAGCCGGAGCGCCTCGCGCGGCTCCCGGCCGAGCAGGAGCTTCGAGAGCTCGCCCATGCCGTCGGCGGCGAGCCCGCCGCCGAGCCGCTCGCCCGACACGAGCGCGACCGCGCCCGCCTCCTCGCGCATCTGCCGCAGCGTGTCCTCGTCCGGCCGGAAGCCGAGCTGGGAGACGAGCCGGAGGCCGCGGACGACGCGCAGCGGGTCCTCGGCGAAGCTGCGCTCCCGCACCGTCCGCAGCACGCGGCGCTCGAGGTCGGCGCGGCCGCCGTACGGGTCGACCAGCGCGCCGTCGCCGAGGTGGCGCGCCATCGCGTTCACCGTGAAGTCGCGCCGGCCGAGGTCGACCTCCACGCTCGCCGACGGGTCGACGACGATCTCGAAGTCGTGGCGGCCGGGCCCGGTCGACCGCTCGCGCCGGGGCGGCGCGAGCTCGATCCCGGCGGGCGCGAGCGAGCGGATCTCCGGTGCGCGCGGGTAGAGGCGGACGCCGACCGGCCGCCCCGCCACGACGAGGTCCTCCACCGTGCCGTGCGGCGCGAGCAGGGCGCGCAGCGCCGGGATGTCGACGCCCGGGACGAGGAAGTCCGCGTCCTTCGACTCGAGGCCGAGCAGCTCGTCGCGCACGGCGCCGCCGACGAGGTACGCGTCGATCCCGAGGCTCCGGACGTAGTCCTCGACGGCCTTCACGCGGCCATTCTCGCGCGCCTCCGGCCGTCGCCGGCCCGCCGACTGCCGCGGGGCTCCGGGTGCCCGCTACGCGAGCGCGATCGCCTCGATCTCGACGAGCGCGCCGGACGGCAGTCGCGCCACCTCGACCGTCGAGCGCGCCGGCGGGGCCGCGCCGAGGTGGCGGGCGTAGACCTCGTTCATCGCCGCGAAGTCGTCGAGGCTCTGCAGGAAGACGGTCGTCTGCACCACGCGGTCGAGCGAGCTCCCGGCCGCCTCGAGGATCGCCCGCAGGTTCGCGAGCACCTGCTCGGTCTGCTCGGCGATCCCGCCGGCGACGAGCTCCGTCTCGCCGGGCCGGAGCGCGAGCTGCCCGGACACGAACACGAGCCCGCCGGCCTTGATCGCCTGCGCGTAGGGCGCGCCCCGGAACGGGGCCGGCGCCTCCTCGGTGCGGATTGTCTCCTTCACGGGCGCGGGCGGCAGGCGAGCCCGAGCGCAGCGCCGAGCGCCTTGAAGATCGCGACGAGGACGTGTCCCGGGTCGTCGCCCTCGAGCACGCGGATGTGGACGTTGAGCCCGGCGCCGGCCGCGAGCTCCCCGAGGAAGCGGGCGACGACGTCGCGGGCGAGGCCGCCGACGAGCTCGCCGGAGAAGTCGACGTTCGAGGCCACCCGCGGCCGCTCGGCGACCTCGAGCACCACGCCCGCGAGCGCCTCCTCGGCCGGCAGCCACGCCCAGCCGCTCCCGGCCGCGCCCACCGACCGCAGCGGGCCGGCGAGCGCGTCGCCGAGCGCGCGCCCGGCGGCGGCGACCTCCTCGTCGGCGCTCCCCGGCGCGACCTCGAGCGCGACGCGCATCCGCGCGCTGCGGGCGAGCTCGCCGACGAGGTGGTCGAGGACGGGCAGGCCGGTCGCCACGGCCGCGCTCCCCTCGGCGGCGAGCTCGACCCGGACGCCGGTCTGCGTCGTGTTCGCGGCCATCGGGGGTGGAGCCTACAGACCGCCCTGCGCACCCGGAAGCCGCCGGGCCGCGCCGGTGGCGCGGCGGCCGGCCGTCGCACCGGGTCTAGATGCGCTCGATCGCGGCGCCGAGCGCGCGCAGGCGCTCGTCGATCCGCTCGTAGCCGCGGTCGATCTCGCCCGCGTTCCCGATCAGCGACCGCCCCTCGGCGCAGAGGCTCGCGATCAGCAGGGCCATGCCCGCCCGGATGTCCGGGCTCGACATCCGCTGGCCGTAGAGCGGTGCCGGTCCGTTGACGATCACGCGGTGGGGGTCGCAGAGGATGATCCTGGCGCCCATCGAGACCAGCTTGTCGACGAAGAACAGCCGGTTCTCGAACATCTTCTCGAAGATCAGGATCGTGCCGTGCGCCTGCGTCGCGAGCGCCACCGCGATCGAGGTCAGGTCGGCGGGGAACGCCGGCCACGGCCCGTCCTCGAGCTTCGGGATCTGGCCGCCGACGTCGTCCTGGACGACGAGCTCCTGGTTCGGCGGCACGCGGACCGAGGTTCCCTCCACCTCCACGCGCACGCCGAGCCGCTCGAAGGCCGGCAGGATCGAGACGAGGTCGGCCGGGTTCGTCCCCTCGATCGTGATCTCGCCGCCGGTCGCGGCTGCGAGGCCGATGAAGCTGCCGACCTCGATGTGCTCGGGCCCGATCGCGTGCGCGCCCCCGCCGAGCCGGTCGACTCCCGCGATCCGGATCGTGTTCGAGCCGATCCCCTCGATCCGCGCCCCGAGCGAGACGAGGAACCGGCAGAGGTCCTGCACGTGCGGCTCGCAGGCGGCGTTCGTGATCGTCGTCTCGCCCGCGGCGAGCACGGCGGCCATCACCGCGTTCTCCGTGCCCATCACCGACGCCTCGTCGAGGAAGATGCTGGCGCCGGTGAGGGCGTCCGCCTGCAGCTCGTAGCGGTCGTCGACGGCGACATCGGCGCCGAGGCTCGCGAAGGCGTGCAGGTGCGGGTCGAGCCGCCTCCGGCCGATCACGTCGCCCCCGGGCGGCGGCAGGCTCGCCCGGCCGAGCCGGGCGAGCAGCGGCCCGGCGAGCAGGAACGAGGCCCGGATCCGCTCGGCGAGGAGCGCGTCCACCTCCGGCCGCGCGACGTCGGCCGCGTGGACGCGCACCTCGTTCGGGCCGGTCCAGTCGGCGTCGACGCCGAGGCCGCGCAGCAGCTCGAGCATCGTCTCGACGTCGCGGATGCGGGGCACGTTCGCGAGCGCGACCGGCTCGTCGGTGAGCAGGCACGCGGCGAGGATCGGCAGCGCGGCGTTCTTGTTGCCGGCAGCACGAACGCGGCCGCTGAGCGGACGCCCGCCCTCGATCACGAAGGACTCGGTGGTCGCCTCCCTGAGGGCGGTGGTCGACAAGGCGGGCGGTATCCTACCCGCCGCCTTGACGCCGACCCGCGAGCAGGCCTGGGAGACGCTGACGCGCTACACGAAGAGCGAGGCGCTGCTCCGGCACGCGCTCGCCGTCGAGGCCTCGACGGCCTCGTACGCCGCCCGCTTCGGGGGCGACGAGGAGCTCTGGCGCGTGGCCGCGCTCCTGCACGACTTCGACTACGAGCTGCATCCGACGCTCGACCGGCACCCCCAGGACGGGGCGCCCATCCTCCGGCGCGAGGGCTACCCGGAGGAGGTGGTCGAGGCGGTGCTCTCCCACGCCGAGCACCTCGGGCTCCCGCGGGACACGCCGCTGAAGAAGGCGCTCTTCGCCTGCGACGAGCTGTCGGGCTTCATCCACGCCTGCGGACTCGTGCGGCCGACGGGGCTCGACGGGCTCGAGCCGAGGTCGGTGCGCAAGAAGCTGCGGCAGCCGTCGTTCGCCGCCGGCGTCCACCGCGACGAGGTCTACAAGGGCGCGGAGCTGCTCGAGCTCGACCTCGACGAGCACATCGCGAACGTGATCGCCGCGCTGCGGCCGATCGCGCCGCGGCTCGGCCTTCGCACCGCCTGATCGGCCGGCGGCGCCGGAGCCGAGGGCCCGCGGCCCTCAGACGCGGATCTCGACCTCGACCGGCGCGTGGTCGGAGAGGAGCTTGCCCCCGAGGCGGCGCTCGTCGTCCGGCCAGACCCGCGCCGAGGTCACCGCCGCCCCGCGGACGAGCACGTGGTCGACGGACGCGCTCGTCCCGGCCCAGGTGTCCTCGGGGTGCACGTGCGTCAGGTCGTGGATCGTCTGCGAGCGCTCGCGCGTGACGTTGAAGTCGCCCGCGATCACGAGCACCTCCTTCAGGTCCGACTGGCGCGTGACGAAGCTCGTCGCGCGCCGAAGCTCGGCGTCGGGGAGGCGCGGGTCGCGGTCGTAGCTCGTCGCGTGGAGGTTCGCGACGAGCATGCGCGTCCGGTTCGGAAGCTCGATCTTCACCGTGTGGCAGATCCGCCGCTCGGCCTCCCACCAGCGGGTGAGCTTCTCGTCGAGGCCGAGCCGGCGCCCCTGCTCCTCGCAGAAGACGTTCGTGTTCAGCGTGATCACCTTCCGCTCGCGCACGGTCACGTCGGGCTGAAGGAGGATCACGTTCCCCTGTCCGTGCAGCCCGGAGCGGAAGAGCCCGGCGTGGAGCGACGTGATCCGCCGGCCGAGGACGGGCAGCCGCGGGCGACGCGTCCGGTCGCCGACGGCGCGCATGCCCGCCCACGTCCCCACCTCGTCGAGCGCCCAGGCCGGCACCTCCTGCAGGCACACGATCCCGGGCCGGTCGGCGGTGACGAGCTCGACCATCTCGCGCAGGTACGCCCTCCGCCCCGGCGGCGAGGTGTTGCCGTGGAAGAGGTTCCAGGTGCGCACGATCATCGTCTCGGCCCGCTCTACTGTAGGTGCGTGCGCGTCGCGATCGCGGACCCGCCCGCCTACACACCCTGGTACGACCACGAGCTCGCCGCCGCGCTCGCGCGGTCCGGCCTCGACGTCGAGGTGGCGACCGCGCGCTTCCGCTTCGGCGAGCTGCCGCCGGCGGCGGGCTACCGCCGCCGGGTGCTCTTCTACCCGCTCTCGTCGCGCATCCGCGGCCGGTCGCGCGCCCGGCTCCCGCTCCGCGCGCTCGAGCACGCAGGCGTGCTCGCGTGGCTCGCGGCGACGCGGCCGGACGTCCTGCACGTGCAGTGGCTCGCAGCGCCGCAGGTCGACGCGGTCCTCCGCTTCCGCGCGCCCTCGGTCTTCACCGCCCACGACCTCCTGCCCCGGCGGACGGCCGCGCGCCGCGGGCTCTGGCGGCGCCTGCTCGCGCGTTTCGACCGGGTCGTCGTGCACAGCGCGCGGGGAGCGGCGGCGCTGCGCGAGCTCGGCGCCGAGGCGCGGGTGATCCCGCATCCGGTCTACCCGAGCGCGGCCGTGCGCGCCGACGACGGCGCGACGATCCTCGCGCTCGGCGTCATCCGGCCCTACAAGGGTCTCGGCGACGCGGTCGAGGTCGTGCGCCGGCTCCGCGACGCGCGTCTGCTCGTCGCGGGCGACCCGGCGATGCCCCTCGGGGCGCTCCGCGACGCGCCGCGCACCGAGTGGCGGCTCGGCTACCTGCCGCAGCCGGAGCTCGACCGTGCGCTCGGCGAGGCGACGGTGGCGGTGTTCCCCTACCGCGCGGAGCTCGACCAGTCGGGCGCGATGCTCCAGGCGCTCGGCGCCGGCGTGCCGGTCGTCGCCTACGACGTCGGCGGCCTCGCCGAGCCGATCGAGCGCTTCGGCTGCGGCCGCGTCGTCCCCGCCGGGGACGTCGACGCGCTCACCGACGCGGTGCGCGCGGTCCTCGCCTGCCCCGCGCCGTTCCGGGCCGGCGCCGAGCGTGCGCGCGCGGAGCTGACGTGGGAGGCGGCCGCCGCCGCCCACCTCGCCCTCTACCGGGAGCTCACCTCCTGACCGGGGCCGCGCCGCCCGGGCGAGGCGCCGCGGTCGGCGGGGCGCTGCTCAGCCGCGCCGGCGCGAGGCGGCGGCCGCCGTGCGGGCGCGCGCCCGGCCGCCGCGGGGGCCCGCGCCCGGGCGGTGCGGACGCCGCGGCACGAACCGGCGCCGTCTCGGCTCGGGCTCGTCGAGCTCGTTCCGCGAGTTGCGCGCGAGCCAGATCACGACCGCGACGAGCCAGAGGAGCGCGACCGGGAAGAGGACCACCTCGGGAGCGTAGCGCGGGTCACCGGCGGCCGAAGTGGTGGGCGCGCGGGAGCGCGCTCCCGACCTCGGCCTCGCCCGCTACCCGGCGGGCGAGCGGGCCGAGGGTCTCGAGCGTCTCCACGACCAGGTGCTCGTTCCGGTCGACGCGCTCGAAGCGCCCGCGGGCGAGGAGAAGCGGCTCGCCGCGGACGAGCGCGCGGTGGGCCTCGTACACCGGCGGCGGCAGGATCAGGTTCGTCTGGCCGGTCTCGTCCTCGAGCAGGACGAAGACGACGCCGTTCGCCGTCGCGGGGCGCTGCCGCGCGACGGTCATCCCCGCCAGGGCGATGCGCGCGCCGTGCGCAACTCCGGCGAGGTCCTCGCTCGCGAGGCACGAGGCCGGCAGGTGCGGTCGGAGCAGCGCGAGCGGATGGACGCCGACGGAGAGCGACGTGTGCGCGTAGTCGGCGAGCATGCGCTCCCAGTCGCTCAGGGCCGGCAGCTCGGGCGTCTCGGCGGTCGGCCCGATCGGGAGCGCGAGCTGGCCCCCCGCCCCCCGCGGCACCAGCCCGAGCCGCCACAGGAGCGCGCGCCGCTCGCCCCAGGCGTCGCACGCGCCGGCGGCGACGAGCGCCGCGAGCGCGTCGCGACCGACGGGCGCCCGGCGCGCGAGGTCGCCGATGTCCGCGTAGGGGCGCGCCGCCGCGATCGCCTTCGCCTCCCGCTCGCCGACCGAGCGCACGTAGCCGATCCCGATCCGGACCGCGCCGCCTTCGACCGTGCACCGCGCCTCGCTCGCGTTGACGTCCGGCGGACGGACCTCGAGCCCGCGCCGCTGCGCGTCGCGGACGAGCGACGCGGGCGGGTAGAAGCCCATCGGCTGCGCATTGAGGAGCGCGCAGAGGAACTCGGCCGGGTAGTGGTGGCGCAGCCACGCCGACTGGTAGGCGAGCAGCGCGAACGCGGCGGCGTGCGACTTCGGGAAGCCGAAGCCGGAGAAGGCGACCAGCTTGTCGTAGAGCGCGTGCGCGGTCCGCTCGTCGATCCCGTTGCCGAGCGCACCGGCGACGAACCGCTCCCGCCACGCCTCGAGCGCGTCGCGGGAGCGCCTGCGGCTCATCGCGCGGCGCAGCCCCTCCGCCTCCCCCGCGCCGAAGCCGGCGGCGGCCATCGCGACGTCGAGCACCTGGTCCTGGAAGACGACGACGCCGAGCGTCTCGCGGAGCGGCTCGCGCAGGCACTCGTGCTCGACCTCGTAGACGAACGACGGGTCCTCGCGCAGCCGCCGCCGGCGCTCGATGTACGGATGCACCGCCTTCCCCTGGATCGGGCCCGGCCGGACGAGCGCGACCTGCACCGTCAGGTCGTCGAGGTTCTCGGGCCGCGTCCGCAGGAGGCTCTGCATCTGCGCCCGGCTCTCGATCTGGAACACGCCGGCGGTGTCGGCGGCCTGGATCTCCGCGTAGACCGCGGGGTCGTCGAGCGGGATCCGCGAGAGGTCGATCGGCTCGCCGCGCAGGCGGGCGATCTGGTCGACGGCATCCTCGACCGCCGACAGCATCCCGAGCCCGAGCAGGTCGATCTTCAGGAACCCGGCGTCGGCGCAGGAGTCCTTGTCCCACTGGCAGATGCGGCGGCCGGCCATCGCCGCCGGCATCACCGGCACGAGCTCGACGAGCGGACGCCTGGAGATCACCATCCCGCCGGGGTGCTGCGAGACGTGGCGCGGCAGGCCGGCGATCTCGCGCGTCAGCTCGCGGAAGGCGTCCCACCGCGGGCCGGCGTGCTCGCCGGGCAGCGCGGCGAGCTCGTCGGCGACGCGCGTCGCGTCCCAGCCGTCGCTCGTCCGCGCGAGCCGCTCGAGCTCGACGGGTGGAAGGCCGAGCGCCTTGCCGACGTCGCGGATCGCGCTCCTGCTCCGGTAGGTGGCGAAGCTCGCGACGAGCGCGGCGTGCTCCGCGCCGTAGCGCTCGATCACCGCGACGATCAGCCGCTCGCGGATGTCGCGCGGAAAGTCGAGGTCGATGTCGGGCACCGAGGCGAGCTCGTCGTTCAGGAAGCGCCCGAGCGAGAGGTTCGCCGCGACGGGGTCGACGTGGGAGAGGCCCGTGAGGTAGCAGACGAGCGAGCCGACGCTCGACCCGCGTCCCCGTCCCGGCGGGAGCGCATGCCGGGGCGAGCCCGGTCCGCGCACCGCGCGCGCGCACGCGCGCGCGAGCTCGAGCACCTCCCGGTGGAGCAGGAAGAAGCCGGCGAGGCCGAGCCGTGCGATCAGCGCGAGCTCCTCCTCCAGCCGCTCGCGGGCGCGCGCCCGCGCCGTCCCGCCGGCCGACCGGTACCGCTCCGCGAAGGCCTCCCGGCAGACGCGCTCGAGCTGCCGCTCGGCCGGGTCGGGGCCGCCGGAGAAGTCCGGGTACCGGTAGCCGAGCTCCCGCGTCAGGTCGAACGCGCACCGCTCCGCCACCTCGCGCGTCCGCGCGACCGCGTCCCGGGGCAGGCGCTCGGCCGCCGCGGCCGGGGCGAGCAGGACGCCCTCGTGGTTGCCGCGCCGCTCGCGCTCGCTCCCGTCGAGCGAGGCGCGGCTCCGGATCGCCACGAGCGCGTCCTGGAGCCGGGCCCGGCGCCGGCGGTGGGCGTGCACGTCGCCGGTCGCGACCGTCGGGACGCCGAGCGCGGCGGCGAGCTCGGCGAGCCGCGCGTTGCGGCGCGCGTCGCCGCGGGCGTACGGCCGCTGGAGCTCGACGTAGAACGCGCCGGGGAACGCGCGCGCGAGCCGCTCGGCCCGGGCCGGCGCGAGCACGCCGAGCCCCTGCCGCGCGCACCCCGAGAGGCACACGAGGCCCTCGGCGTGGGCCGCGACGAGCTCGTCGGTCGTCTCCGCCGGCAGGAGCTCGCGCTCCCGGCCCGGCCGTCGCGTCCGCGCGTGGGCGTCGGTGAGGATCCGGCAGAGGTTCGCGTAGCCGCGCGCGCTCTCGCAGAGGAGCGTGACGTGCACGCCTCCGCTCAGCGTCACCTCGGCGCCGGTGATCGCCCGCACGCCGAGGTGCTTGCAGGCGTGCGCGAACTCGAGCGAGCCGTACACGCCGTCGTGGTCGGTGAGCGCGAGCGCCTCGTACCCGAGCTCGGCGGCGCGCGCGGCGAGCTCCTCCGGCAGGGAGGCGCCGTCGAGGAACGAGTAGGCGGAGTGGGCGTGCAGCTCGACGTACCCCATCGGCCGCCCCACGACCGACCGCGCCCCGCGCGCAGGCGCCGCCGCCGGCCGTAGCCGGCGCCCGACCGCCCCGCCTCGGCCCCGCCCACGGCCCCGCCGACGGCCCCGGCCCCGGCCCTCGGCGCTCTCCCGGTCAGGCCCGCTGCGTGAACCATCCGCCGGTCTTCCCGTCCCGGTAGACGACCGCGTTCTCGCCGGTCTCCAGCACGAGCTCGAAGTAGCGCCGGTCGACCGGCTCGTCGGTCCACCAGCGGTCGACGACCCGCCACTCCTCGCGGACGGCGACGACGGCCCGCCGGTTGACCCGGCGCGGCGTCCCGTCGGCATGCCCCTCGACGAGCGCCGGCCGGGGCGCGTTCACTCGTCGCGGGGAACGAGCAGCGCGCGCGCCTCCGGAATGCGCGACCAGGGCGCCACCTCCACGATCGTCGAGACTCCGCCGGCGCCGACCGCCGCCCGGACCTGGCGCAGGCCGTCCTGCAGCCGGCGTCGCAGCCCCTCGCCCTCTGCCCGGACGAGCTCGAGCTGCTCGCCCGGGCACTCGGCGAGCACCGCCACCTCGAGCCGGAGCTCCGTCACCGGCGCGGGCAGCTCGGCGAGCTTCGGCCCGAGCGCGGCGCGCAGCCGGGCCGGGTCGGCGCTCGGCGTCCGCAGCGTCACCGTCCGGCGCCACGAGGCGCCGCCGACGAGCCGGGCCCCGAGGGCGAGCTTCCGCGGCGGCCGCCCCGCGCGCTCCGGGCGGGCGAGCAGACGGTCGACGAGCACGCCCAGCCCGCGCCGGAGCGTCAGCTCCTGGCCGACCGCCTCGGGGAACGCGAGCATCTCGCGGAGCGGCTCGGCCGCCCGTCTCGGCGCGACCCGCCCGTCGTGCTCACCTCTTGCCAGGGCCCAGGCGCGCCGTCCGTCCGGCCCCAGCCGCTCGGCGACGGCCCCGCCGGGCAGCTCGGCGAGCTGCCCGATCGTGCGCACCCCCAGCGCCTCGAGCTCGGCGGAGCGCGCCCGCTCGAGCGGCAGCAGCGAGAGCGGGAGCGGGGCGAGGAACCGCCGGACGCGGTCGTCGGCGACGATCAGCGCCTGCCCCGGCCGCGCCGCGGTCGCGGCTGCGAGCGCGGCGAGGCGCCGCCCGGCCGCGCCGGCGCGCGCGTCCCAGGCGGGCCCGACGGCCGCGAGCGCCCGCTCGAGCGCCGGCTCGAGGCCGCCGTAGAGCCGCTCGACCCCGCGCGCGTCGAAGTAGACCGTCCCCGCCTCCACCGGCTCGACCGCGAAGCCCGCGTCCTCGAGGCGGCGCAGCAGCGCCTCCCATGCCTGCTCGACCAGGGCCGGGTCGCGCCCGAGGAGGCGGAGCCGCGGGCAGAGCGCGAGCGCCTCGCCGAGGCGCATCCCGGGCCGGACGCCCTCCGCCGCGGCCGCCGCGGTCACCGAGCCGACGAGCGGCTCGGCCCCCGGACGGGGCGCGAGCGCCACCGGCTCGAGCTCGAGCCCGGGCTGGCGGCGGAGCGCCGCCTGCAGGTCGAAGGCCGGGAGGACGACGACGGCGATCATGCGAACGTCTGTTCTACACGAACAGACGTTCGCCGTCAAGGGCGCGGCGCCGCGCGGCCCCGGGCGCCGCGCCCCGGCGACGCCACGATCTCGGCGGCCGGGCCGACCATGCGCGCGAAGCGCGGCACCGTCCGAAGCAGGTTCTCCCGGGCGCACCAGGCGATGTCCGCCTCGAGCCCCGGCGGGCCGTACGTGCGCGCACTGAGCCCTGCGAGCGCGTCCGGGAACGACCGCGCGAGCAGCGCGGCGGCAACGGCGGCGTCCGTCCGCTCCCCGCCGAGCGCGGCGACGATCCGCCCCGCGCAGTAGGCGTCGTCGAGGGCGAAGGCGCCCTTGAACCCGGCGCAGGAGACGGTGACGTCGCCGCCGGCGGCGCGCGCGGCCGCGGCCACCGCGTCGAGGTTCAGCAACGAGCCGACGAGCACCGTCTCGCACCGGGCCACGGCCTCGAGGATCGCCGCGGTCCCGTTCGTGGTCGAGAGCACGAGCGTCCGGGCGCGCGCGCCGGCGGCGAGCTCGCGCGGGGAGGCGCCGACGTCGAAGCCCTCCACGACGACGCCGTTCCGCTCGCCGCCCACCACCGCCTCGTCGCCGAGCGCGGCCCGGAGCTCCCGCGCCTCGTCGAGCTCGCGGCAGCACAGGACCCGCTCGTAGCCGGAGGCGAGCGCCTGGGCGATCGAGGAGCTCGCGCGGACGACGTCGACGACGACCCCGACCCGGGCGGCGACCCCCTCGGCGGGTGTGTAGGCGACGTGCACGCGCACGCGGATACCGTAGTGCGATGGCCTACGCGCCCCGCTTCTGCTACCGCCACCCCGACCGCGAGACCGGCCTCTCCTGCTCGGAGTGCGGCCGGCCGATCTGCTACGAGTGCATGACGCCGGCGGCGGTCGGGCTGCGCTGCCCCGAGCACTCCGGCAAGCCGCAGGGCGTCCGGCGCGTCACCGCGGCCGCGACCCGCACGACGACCGGGCTCGGCGCCCGCCGGGCGAACGCGGTCACGATGGCGCTGATCGGCCTCAACGTCGCCGTCTACCTCGCCGAGCTCCTCGCCGGCGGGTCGGCGAGCGGGACGGGCAACTGGATCTACGACCACGGCGTCCTCGTCGCGAACGGCGCCTACCGCGGCAGCGCGCTCGTCGCGGTCGGCCCTCCGGGCGCGACGATCCCCCCGGGCCTCACCCCGGCGGGGGTGACGCACGGCGAGTGGTGGCGCCTGCTCACCTCGGCGTTCCTCCACTACGGGCCGCTGCACCTCGGGATGAACATGCTCAGCCTCTACTTCGTCGGCTCGATCCTCGAGCAGGTGATCGGACGCTGGCGCTACGTCCTCCTCTACCTCGCCGCCGGCGTGGCCGGCTCGGCCGGGGCCCTCATCGTCACCCCCGACTCGGCGAGCGCCGGCGCCTCGGGCGCGATCTTCGGGGTGCTCGGCGCGCTGCTCGTGCTCGAGCGCCGGGGGAACATCGCGACCGGGGGGCAGGTGCTGGGGCTGATCGTGCTCAACCTCGTGCTCACGTTCGCGATCCCCGGGATCTCGATCGGAGGCCACCTCGGCGGCCTCGTCGCCGGGCTCGCGCTCATGCTCGCCTACGTCCGCTTCCGCCGCGACTGGCACCTGAGCATGGCTGCGGCGGCGGCGGTCGCCGCCGCAGCCGTCGTGGTCGCCTACGCGGTCGTCTAGGCCGGGGTCGGCGCGGCTTCCGTCACCTCGGCCGGCTGCCACAGCAGGAGGGCGAGGTGCAGCAGCCAGGCGAGGAAGGCGATCGACCCGACGATGGCGAGGGCGCCGCTGCCGGCCTCGAGCACCCCCTCGCCCTTCACCGAGATGCCGCCGAGGAGCAGGAGGACGGCGACGGCGCCGTTCGCGAGCGCGAGCCACGGCCCGAACCTGCGGCTCCGCGCGGCGACGGCGACGCACGCCACGAGCACGAGCGTCACCCAGAACCAGCCGGTCTGGAGGAACGCGGTCAGGCGGTAGAGCGGCGCGATCGCGCCCGCCTCGGGGCCGAAGGTGGCGAGCTGCGCGAACCCGGCGAAGAGCCCGAAGATCACCGCGAGCATCCCCGTCGAGGCGGCGCCCGCGATCCCCGTGACCGCGGCGAGCGCCCGATGGCCCCCGTCGCGGAGGACGACGGCGAGCCGGGCGACGACGCCGATCATCACGGCGACGCCCGCCTCGCCGAGCACGGCGGCGGAAAGGAGCCGCCGGTGGTGGTCGTGGAAGTAGGCGACGATCTTCCCGCTCGCGGCGTCGAACGCCGGCGACGACCCGAACAGGGCGAACGCGACGACGAACAGCACGGTCGCGACGACCGCGCCGATGGCAGCCAGCTGCCGGTCGGACCAGGTACCCATCGAACCTCCCGTGCTCGAGAACATGAGCCTGCGGCGCGATCATCCGCCGCAGGGCGGCTCGATGCAACCCGTCCGTCAGCCGCCGGCGGCGACGTAGCGGGCGGCGCCGGTCTCGGCGAGCGCGGCCTGGGCGGCGGCGAGCCGTGCGAGCGGCACGCGGTAGGGCGAGCAGGAGACGTAGTCCAGCCCGAGCCGGTGGCAGAAGCCGACCGAGCGCGGCTCCCCGCCGTGCTCGCCGCAGATCCCGAGCTTCAGCTCCGCCTTCACTCCCCGGCCGCGCTCGACGGCGAGCCGCATCAGCTCGCCGACGCCGTCCTCGTCGAGCACCTCGAACGGGTTGCGCTCGAGCACGCCCTCCTCGAGGTAGCGCGTCAGGAACTTGCCCTCGGCGTCGTCGCGCGAGAGCCCGAGCGTCGTCTGGGTGAGGTCGTTCGTGCCGAACGAGAAGAAGTCGGCCTCCGCGGCGATCTCGTCCGCGCGCACGCACGCGCGCGGCAGCTCGACCATCGTGCCGATCGTCCGCTCGTGCTCCGGCGCCTCCTCCGCCCAGACGCGCTCGGTCAGCTCGCGCAGCCGCCGCAGCTCCTCGGCGAAGCCGACGAGCGGGTGCATGATCTCCACGACGGCGCCGGCGCCGACCGCCGCCGCGGCGCGCGCGATCGCGCGGACCTGCATCTCGTAGATCTCCGGGAAGACGAGGCCGAGGCGGCAGCCGCGCGTGCCGAGCATCGGGTTCGCCTCGCGCAGCGCGCGGATGCGCGCGCGCATCTTCTCGTCGGTCGCCTGCTCCTCGCTCGGCAGGAACTCGTGCAGCGGCGGGTCGAGCAGGCGGATCGTCACCGGCAGGCCCGCCATCGCCTCGAAGATCCCCTCGAAGTCGGACTGCTGGAACGGCAGCAGGCGGTCGAGCGCGGCGCGGCGGCCCGCCTCGTCGTCGGCGAGGATCATCTCCTGCACGACCGGCAGGCGCTCCTCGCCGAAGAACATGTGCTCGGTTCGGCAGAGCCCGATCCCCTCGGCGCCGAACGCGCGGGCCCGCGCGGCGTCCTCGGGCGTGTCCGCGTTCGCGCGCACGCGCAGCCGGCGCACCGCGTCGGCCCAGCCGAGGACGGTCTCGAAGTCCTCGTTGAGCCGAGGCGGGACGAGCGGGACGGCGCCGACGTAGACGTCGCCGGTGCCGCCGTCGATCGTGATCACGTCGCCCTCCGCGAGCTCCCGGCCGCCGATCCGCGCCGTGCCGTCGCCGAGCTCGAGGCCCTCGCAGCCGGCGACGCACGGCTTCCCCATCCCCCGGGCGACGACCGCGGCGTGCGAGGTCATCCCCCCGTGGACGGTGAGGATCCCCTGCGCGGCGATCATCCCGTGGATGTCGTCCGGCGTCGTCTCGAAGCGGACGAGGATGACCGGCTCCGACGCGCCCCGGGCGACGGCCGTCTCGGCGTCGAACACGATCGCGCCGCTCGCGGCGCCGGGGCTCGCGTTGAGGCCGCGCGCCGCCGGCGGCGGCGCCTGCTCGCGGTCGATCATCGGATGGAGGAGCTGGTCGAGCTGCGCCGGGTCGATCCGGGCGACCGCCTCCTCGCGGGAGAGCAGGCCTTCCTCGACCATGTCGACGGCGGCCCGGAGCGCGGCGGCGGCGGTGCGCTTCGCCGAGCGCGTCTGGAGCATGTAGAGCGTGTCGTCCTCGACCGTGAACTCGACGTCCTGGACGTCGCGGTAGTGCTCCTCGAGCTTCTGCATCGTCTCGAGGAGCTGCTCGTACGCGCGCGGGAGCGTCTCCGCCATCGCCTCGACCGGTTGCGGCGTGCGGATGCCGGCGACGACGTCCTCCCCCTGTGCGTTGGCGAGGAACTCGCCGTAGACCTCCTTCGCCCCGGTCGACGGGTTGCGGGTGAACGCGACGCCGGTGCCGGACCGCTCGCCCTTGTTCCCGAACACCATCTGGACGACGTTGACGGCGGTGCCGAGGTCGTCCGGGATGTCGTTCGCGCGCCGGTAGACCTTCGCGCGCGGGGTGTCCCAGGAGTCGAAGACGGCGCGCACCGCGCGCATGAGCTGCTCCTTCGCCTGCTGCGGGAAGTCCCGGCCGGTCTCCTCCCGGTAGGTCCGCTTGAAGCTCTCGACCGCGGCCTCCGGATCGTCGACCTCGCGCTCGAACCGCTCGTGGGCGATCCCGTCGACCGTCTCGCCGTACATCTGGATCAGGCGCCGGTAGGAGTCGAAGGCGAACCGGCGGTTGCCGGTGCGGGCCGCGAGCCCCTCCACCGCCTCGTCGTTCAGGCCGAGGTTGAGGATCGTGTCCATCATCCCGGGCATCGAGATCGCCGCGCCCGAGCGGACCGAGACGAGGAGCGGATCGGCCGGATCGCCGAACCGCTTGCCGGTCTTCTCCTCGAGGCGCCGCAGGTGCTCGGCGACCTCCTCCTCGAGCCCCGCCGGGAGGTCGCCCTCGCGCCGGTAGGCGCGGCAGGCGTCGGTCGTGATCGTGAAGCCGGCCGGCACCGGGAGGCCCATGCGCGTCATCTCGGCCAGCCCGACCCCCTTGCCGCCGAGGAGCTCGCGCCCGCCGGGGGCCTCCTCGTCGAAGTCGTAGACGTACCGCGTCATCGGCGGGAGACTACCGCCGCCGCCGCGCCCGGTACTCGGCGAGCCACGCGACCGAGCGCAGCCCGAACCAGACGGGCGTCAGCAGCCCGTAGAAGACGACGAGCGCGACCGCGAGGAGCGCGAGCCAGAGCGCCCAGCGCCAGAGCGGGACCCTCGGCTTCGGCTTCACGGCGCCGCCCCCGCGTGCCGCCGCCGCTCCACCGTGCGCAGGATCCGCTGTGCGATCTCCTCGATCGAGAGCTCCGACACGTCGATCACCGGGCAGCCGAGCCGCCGGTGGACGCCGGAGGCGTAGTGGAGCTCGTCGTAGATCGCGTTCAGGTCGGCGTAGCGCCGGTCGCCGCCCATGAGCTGGATCCGCTCGGCGCGGATCTCCTGCAGCCGGTGGGCGTCGATCGTCAGGCCGACGATCTTCGCAGGCTCGACCGCGAACAGCTCCGGCGGCGGCTCGATCCCGTTCACGATCGGCACGTTCGCGACCTTCCAGCCGAGGTAGCCGAGGTACATCGAGAGCGGCGTCTTCGACGTCCGCGAGACGCCGACGAGCACGATGTCGGCGTCGGGCAGGGCGCGGCCGAGGCCGTCGTCGGCCCTGACCGCGTACTCGATCGCGGCGATGCGCCGGAAGTACGTCTCGTCGAGCGGCGGCTGGGCGCGCGGCTTCATCCGCGCCGCCTTGCCGGTCGCCTTCGCCACCGCCGCGAGCGGCTGCGCGAGCAGGTCGCAGTAGCCGACGCCCGCCTCCCGGCAGAGCTTCCGCATCGCCGCCCGCAGCGTCGGCTCGACGATCGTGAAGATCACCACAGACGGCTTGCCGGAGGTCTTCGCGAGCGCGAGCTGCAGGTCGGCGACCGTCTCGACGCGCGGGTGCCGCACGACCTCGAACGGGTAGCCCGGGAACTGCGCCTCGACCGCCAGCACGACGCGCGTCGCCGTCTCCCCGGTGGAGTCGGAGACGACGTGGAGCTCGACGGTCGGGCCGGGCGGGTCGTTCACTGCGGTAGTTTCACCATGTGGGTCAGCTCGAGGCATACCAGGGCGTGGCGACGATCGAGAAGGTGGCGGCGCTCTGCCGGCGGCGGGCGTTCGTCTTCCCGTCCTCGGACATCTACGGCGGCCTCGGCTCCGCGTACGACTACGGCCACTACGGGGTGCTGCTGAAGCAGAACGTGAAGGCGGAGTGGCAGCGCGCCATGGTGCAGGAGCGCGAGGACGTGGTGCTGCTCGACTCGGCGATCATCCTCCACCCGAAGGTGTGGGAGGCATCCGGCCACCTCGCCGGCTTCTCCGACCCCCTCGTCGACTGCCGCACGTGCAAGCTGCGCTTCCGCGCCGACAAGCTCGACGACGCCCGGTGCGGGCGCAAGCCGTCGAGGCACCCGGGCGAGACCCCCGACTGCGACCTGACCGAGGCGCGGCAGTTCAACCTGATGTTCGAGACGTCGATCGGGCCCGTCCGCGACGAGGGGTCGACCGCGTACCTGCGGCCGGAGACGGCGCAGGGCATCTTCGTCAACTTCAAGAACGTCACGTCGTCGATGCGCGTGCGGCCGCCGTTCGGGATCGCGCAGATCGGCAAGAGCTTCCGCAACGAGATCACGCCCGGCAACTTCCTCTTCCGCATGCGCGAGTTCGAGCAGATGGAGATGGAGTTCTTCGTCCCGCCGGGCGAGGCTCCGCGCTGGCACCGCTACTGGGTCGAGGAGCGGCGGCGCTGGTACGTCGAGCTCGGCATCCGCGAGTCGCACCTGCGCGAGCGCGTCCACGAGTCGGGGGAGCTCTCGCACTACTCGAGCGCGACGAGCGACATCGAGTACCTCTTCCCGATCGGCTGGTCGGAGCTCGAGGGGATCGCCAACCGCGGCGACTTCGACCTCTCCCGGCACGCGGCGTACTCCGGGACGAAGCTCGAGTGGGTCGGCCACGACGAGCGCTACGTCCCGCACGTCGTCGAGCCGGCGGCCGGCGCGGACCGCGCCGCGCTCGCGTTCCTCGTCGACGCCTACGACGAGGACGAGGCGGGCGGCGAGACGCGCACCGTCCTGCGCCTGCACCCCCGGCTCGCGCCGGTGAAGGTCGCGGTGCTGCCGCTCGTCGGCAAGGACGCCGCGATGGCCGAGAAGGCGCGTGCGCTCTACGAGGACCTGCGCCGCGTGATGCAGAGCGAGTACGACGACTCGGCGTCGATCGGCAAGCGGTACCGGCGCCAGGACGAGATCGGGACGCCGTGGGCGCTCACGATCGACCGCCAGACGCTCGAGGACGGCACGGTCACCGTCCGCGACCGCGACACCCTCGCGCAGGAGCGGGTCCCGATCGACGGCGCGCGCGCGCTCCTGCTCGACCGGCTGAACGCGCCGTGGTCCCCCCGGGGCTGAGCGGCCGCTGGCAGGCGCTCTCGTACGAGAGCGAGGCGCTGAGGCGGAACCCGCTCGGCGACCCGCACGTGCGGCCCGTCTACGTGTGGGCGCCGGACGGCGACGGGCCCTACCCGGTGATCTTCTGCCTGCAGGGGTTCACCGGGAGCGCCCCGGCGTGGTTCAACGTCCGGCCGTGGGAGCGCTCGTTCCCGCAGGAGGTCGAGGCGCTCGCCCCCGAGGCGATCGTCGTGCTCGTGGACGCCTTCACGGCCGTCGGCGGCTCGCAGTACCTCGACTCGCCGGCGATCGGCGACTACCACACCTACCTCTGCGACGAGCTCGTCCCGTGGATCGACTCGCGGTTCCCGACGAGCGGCGTGCGCGGGCTCCAAGGGAAGTCGTCGGGCGGGTACGGGGCGATGGTGAACGCGATGCTCCGCCCCGACCTCTTCGCCGGGTTCGCGAGCCACGCGGGCGACGCGCTGTTCGACGCGACCTACAGGCGGGGCTTCGTCGAGGTGGCGCGCGCGCTCCGCGACTCCTACGAGGGCTCGTACGAGCGCTTCCTCGAGGACTTCCGCTCGCGACGCCCGCTCTCGAAGCCGACCGACCACGTGCTGATCGAGACGTGGGCCATGGCGGCCGCCTACTCCGGCGGCGAGCTGCCGTTCGACCTCGAGACGGGCGAGGTGGTCGCCGAGGTGTGGGCCGACTGGCTCGCGTGGGACCCGGTCGAGATGGCGCGGCGGGACCGCTTCGCCGCCGCCCTGCGCGGGATGCGCGCGATCTGGATCGACGCCGGCTCACGCGACGAGTTCTTCCTCGACCTGGCCGCCGCCGCCTTCCGGCGCGCGCTCGCGGCCGCCGGGGTGCCCGACGAGGTCGTGCGCTTCGAGCTGCACGAGGGCGGCCACTTCTCGACTGCCTGGCGCTACCCGCTCGCGCTCGCCTGGCTCGTCGAGCGGCTCGCCGGCCCGTGAGGGCGTCGCTAGGCCCGGAGCACCCGCCGGCGCGCGGGCGGCGGCGCGGCGGGAAGCCGACCTGGCGCCCGTCCTCGTAGCGGCCGGCGAGCCGGGCCCCTCGCCCACGAGCGCCTCGCCGGCCGCGAGCGAGCGGCCGCGGGCCCAGGACGACCGCTCCGAGCGGAAGCGGGACACGGCCTCGACGTCGACCCGCGCGCGGTCGTCGTCGAGCCCGGAGCGCTCGCCGGGCGCGCACCTCACGCCGACAGCGTCCGCAGGCGGAAGCCGCCGTGCTCCTCGTACGAGGAGGTCACGACCGTGAGCGCCTCGCGGCGTGCCCGCTCGCCGAGGCCGGCGGCGTGCGCCTCGGCGAGCGGCGTCGAGAGCAGGCGCTCGATCCCGGCGAGGCCCTCCGGCGAGACCGGGGCAGAGCCGGCGGCGTGCGCGCGGCAGACCGCTCCGCCGGCTCGGGGCGAGAAGCCGGCGAGCCCCTCCCGCGCCCCGCACTCGACGCACGCCGTCACGTGCGGCAGGTAGCCCGAGAGCCAGAGCAGCTTGAGCTGGAAGGCGAGGCCGAGCGGGTCGCGCTCGGCGCGCCCGCCGACGGGCGTGCCGTCGAGCGCGTCGAGGAAGCGCACGAGCGCGGTGAACGCGCGCGGGTTCGCCTCCGGCTCGCTGAAGAGCCGGAGCATCGCCTCGGCGCCGATCGAGGCCACGCGCAGCCGGTCCGGCGCCTCGCGCACCGCCGCGTGCGAGCGGACGAGATCGACGCTCGTCACCGTGTGCAGCTCGCCGGCGCCCCGGTGCAGGACGAGCGCGACGTGCGAGAACGGCTCGAGCCGGCCGCCGACCCGGGAACGCATCTTGCGGATCCCCTTCGCGATCGCGCCGACCCGCCCGCGCTCGGCCGTGTAGAGGTGGAGGATCCGGTCGGCCTCGCCGTAGCGGAGCGAGCGCAGGACGACCGCCTCGGTCTTGTAGCTGCGGCCGGGCATCACGACGAGTTTGCCTGACACGCCGGGCACCACCAGGTCCCCCGGCCGCCGACGCGCGCCCGCACGATCGGCGTGCCGCAGCGCTCGCAGGGCTCGTCGGCGCGCCCGTACGCCTTGAACCGCTCCTGCATCCGCCCCCCGGCGTACGCGCCGTCGCCGAGGTCCGCCCCCCGGTAGCGGATCCCGAGCCTGAGCGCCGTGCGGATCGCGGCGCGGAGCGCGGTCACCTCCTCGCCCGAGAGCGAGCCGGCGGCTCGGCGCGGACCGATCCGGGCGTGCCACAGCGCCTCGTCGGCGTAGATGTTCCCGAGCCCGGCGACGGTGCGCTGGTCGAGGATCGCCGCCTTCACCGGCGCCCGCCGGCCGGCGAGCCGGCCGGCGAGGAAGGCCGTCGTGAAGCCGCGGCCGAGCGGCTCCGGGCCGAGCCGCACGGCGAGATGCTCGTCCGCCTCGGCGGGCTCGAGCAGCGCCCAGGTGCCGAAGCGCCGCGGGTCGCGGTAGACGACCAGGCCGCCGTCGTCGAGCGCGAGGACAGCCCGCGCGTGGGAGGCCCGCCCGAGGCGGAAGCCGCCGGTCATCCGCAGGTGCACGAGCAGGACGCGCGCGCGCTCGAGCCGGACGAGCAGGTACTTGCCGCGCCGGTCGACGCCGGTCACCCGGTCGCCCTCGAGCAGGGCCGCGACCGCCGCCGGGTCGGCCGGCCGCGTCAGCCGCGCGTCGTCGATCCGCACCGCGACGAGCCGCCGCCCGCGCAGGCGCGCCTCGAGCCGGCGCCGCTCCGACTCGACCTCGGGCAGCTCAGGCATCCCCGCCCTCCTGCCCGCCGCGGCACCCGGCTCGGCCCGAGGAGCGCGGGGCGGGGCGCAGCCGCTCAGGCAACGACCTCGAGCACGACCGGGCGCGGGGGCGGCGGCTCGTCGCCGAGCTCGTACGCGGCCGCCACCTCCCGCACCGCCTCGGCCGCG
>Ga0070737_10000368_pt1 | contig 102444 bp, 83 predicted proteins | sample Coa_R1_10_FD_66438 | JGI IMG/M metagenome (GOLD analysis project Ga0070737, IMG submission 66438) | Surface soil microbial communities from Centralia Pennsylvania, which are recovering from an underground coalmine fire - Coalmine... | ecosystem: Environmental > Terrestrial > Soil >...
GTGGTACGGGCCGTTCTGGGCCACTTCTTCTTCGTCTACATTCACCCGTACATGGACGGCAATGAACGCATCGGCCGGTTCTTGATCGTGAGCACGCGGCGCTGTCCGGGTTGCCGGCTTCCAGTAGACTCACTGGACACGTATGCCGCCGTCACATATCGTCCGCAAGCATGACTCACGTCGGGGTCGAGGGGACAACGACGCGGCCTCGCATCTCGGTCGTGATACCGGTGCACGATCGGCCGATCCAGATTTGGAAGGCTGTCTCGTCGGTGCTGCGTCAGTCGATGCCCGTGACGGAGATCATCATTGTCGATGATGGCTCCACTCGGCCCGTCGAGAACGCCGAGCTGCAGGGCCAATCCGTCGAGCTGCGCATCCTCCGGCACGCCGAGAACGCGGGAGCGCCGGCGGCGCGCAATACCGGGATCGAGGCGGCAAGCGGCGACTGGGTGGCCTTTTTGGACTCCGACGATGCCTGGCATCCGGAGAAATTGGCGACGCAGTTTGCTCAAAGCGCGAGCTTTCCGCGGGGAGGACCGGTCTTCTTGAGCTGCAACGGTGTAGAAAAGAGGGCTGCGGGCGACTACCGTCTGTTGAACGGCCGTCTGCGCGGCAGCTCGCGCCGGTCCATTCGAGAGGCGGTGGCGCGAGGCGAATTGTCGCTGCTGACCTCGAGCTTGGTGGTGCCCACCGACTTGGCGCGCCGCATCGGATTCAAGCGGGAGGTGAAGGTACTGCAGGACTATCACTTCGCATTGGGGCTGTTTGCCGCAGGCGCGTCCTGCGAATACGCCGATGCGCCGCTCTACTTATATGACAACACGGGGCGCGCCGATCAGATCAGCGCCGTGAACGCCGCCAGAATAGAACGTGCTCTCGAGTCCTATCGGCGGCTGCACGGCGAAGTCAGCGCGAATGAATTGCAGGAGCACTTTGTCCGGCTGCTGGTCAACCCAGCGCTGTTCAAGCAGCCGGCCTTGCTCATGCGTTCGATGCGCTGGATTCTCACCACCTCGGTGGCCGCGCCGTTCACGGTTCCATATTTCGCGCTGTGCAAGCTCACTACGAAATCCATTGGGCTGTTCGAGCGAAAGCGGCTGCGTTCGGGACCGATTCTACGCGGTGAGGCGCCTCGGGGCGCGGCCCCTTATACTCGCTCGTGAGCGTCGATTCTTCCGACGGCTTCTCGGAAATGGGCGCGCTGTCCTTATGAGAATACCGGTCCTGCGAGAATACCAGGTAACGAATGACCAAGCGAATGCCGGGCCGCGACGTGGCTCAGTCTCGATCGATTAGCCTGCGCGGAATCGCGTTGTCCGCGGCTTTGCTGGCAGCAGGCGTTCTCAGCACCGCCCACGGCCAGGAGACCGAGCAGCCGATGTTCGAGCAGCCCGGCTACTCGCTCACGGGCTTTGCGAGCCAACCCTCGTATCTCGACCTCGACGCCGGCGTCGCCTACACGGACAACGCGCTTCTCACGCCGACCGACAAGCGCAGCACGGGCATCGGATCGGCGGGCCTCGATGTGGACTACAACCGCATCGGCAGCGAGCTCAGCGTGGCCGCTCGGGGCAACGTCGACTGGCTGAAGTACTTCGACAACGCCTATCCGGCCTCGCCGTACGGCAATTTCGACGGTACGGCGCTCTGGGGCCATCCCACCGACCTCTTCCAATGGGTCGTGCGGGATACTCTGACTGAAGGCGCGGAGAACCCGCTCGCTGCGCCGACGCTCAATGAGCTCGAGACGATCAACTTCGTGACGACCGGGCCGTACCTGAATTTCCATCTCGGGAGCGCCGACCGGCTGACGGCCTATGGCTCCTTCTCTGACACGACCTATCAGCGCTCTCCCTTCGACTCGAAGGTCTACGACGGCGGCTTACTGGTCCTGCACGCGCTGTCGGCCACCTCGAACGCGGCGCTGCAGCTCGATTCGGCGCACACCTCGTTCGACTATCAGAACGTCGCGTCCAACTTCTCCATGCGCACGGCGCAGGTCCTCTACAGCGGGATATTCGCGCGCACGCGGCTTACGGGGGCAGCGGGTGTTTCGGCGCAGGATTACGCCGGACCGATGAGCAGCGCGCCGCTCCTCGATGCCGACGTGAGCCGCCGTGTCTCGGCATACTCGACGCTCAACCTGCACGCGCGGTACGGCTACACGACGATCGGCGGGGCCGTGCGCTCGGACTTCAACGCGCCGACCGCGATGCCGGTGTTGATCGGCATGGTGCCGGCTGTCGCCACCCCGGGGCCGTATAAGGACCGCCTCGTGAGCCTCGGCTGGGGCTTCAATCGGCTTCGCACTTCGTTGTCATTGCAGGTGGCAAGCGAGCGCGAGCGCTACGTCGAGCGGCCCGGCCTCATCGTCCATCTATACGACAGCAATCTGACGACCGTCACGGGGACGGCGAGCCGGCAGCTCCGGCCGACGGTGTTCGTCAGCCTCCAGGCCTATCGTACCTACGGGCATTACGTGAGCCTCGACAGCAAGCTGACGGACACCGTCGTCAATGTGAGCCTGTCGAAGCAGTTCCGCCGGCTCGCGTTGTCGTTCTATGCGCAGCGGACTCGCCAAGTCTCCTCGGCGTACACGCCCGCGACCGTCGGCCTTGCGACGGGAACGTACGACGAGGATCGCGTCGGAGTCGAAGTCAGCTACGACGTGATGGGGAGGCGGTACCTCGGGGGCGTGGAGCAGGCAGAGGCCATGCCGGAGGCGCCCGGGCCGTAGGGGCGGGGAGGGGGGATCAGGCGGCCGGGGAGCGGCGCGCGACGTCGGAAGGGACCTCTCATTGGACCTCGGCGCGCGATATCGATAGTGTCAATCATTGTATTTCGCATGCTTTGAAAGCATTGCCGCGCCTCCGCGTGCACCTCCGAAGGGATCGACTGGGACGAGATCATCGCGACGACGCAGCGTGCGGGCACGTCGACCGTAGCTCGGCCTCGAGCTCCGGCGTCAGAGCGCGGCGCAGTTCGCGATCATCTATGCTTACTTCCATCCGGGCGGGCGCATGCCGCACGGCCTGATCAGCATTCGCGCCATTCGCCACCGGCGCGTGAAGAAGGTATTCGCTGGCGTCAGAGAAGTCGGCGCGGGGGCGCCGTGCTCAGCCGGGCCCACCGGGGCACCTCACGAACACGCTCCCGTTCACCGCGTTGAATAGGCTGCGGCAGTGGAGGATGTCGGGCGCGCGTCGCTGTGGGAACACACCTTGCCGCGGGGACACGCCTGTCGCCGGGCGCACGCGATGACTGCGTGTCACGAGCCGCGCCTGCACGAGATTGAACGCATCGAGCCCGTCCGGCCCTGAAAAAACGCCCCAGAGCGTTCGGCCATCCGCGCTGATCCATTTGCTCGGGAAGGCGAGGCCAAGATAGTCCCCGCGCGTCGATGCGGGAAAGTGTCCCCAGTCATCGCTGTAATAGATGGTGCGCCACGGTCCCCACGGGTGTGGAGCTTCGAAGAACCCGATCGCTCCGGGGGAGGCGGTGGCTACATTTGCGTCTCCGATGCTGGCCGCCGCGATCTTTGCGCCGACGCTCTTCGCGGCGGCCACCGCGCCAGAGAGGTCGTGTCCCACGGTCATCAGATAGCGTGCGACGCCTGCGTCGTACACCACGTTCGCACCGATGGCGCCGGCGGGGTCCGTGAAGATCGGCATGGCGTCGATGGCGCGCGGAGACCAGGAGACCGCATCGCCGGCGCGGCTCAGGAACGCGAGATATTGAGAGACCGGAGGCCGCTGCGGCGCGCGTGCAAGATCGCTCGTCCGAATGCGCCGGAGATAGACGTGCGAGGGGTCGTGCGGGCGGCCGAAGTAGTCGTACACGTAGCCGTCCGGCGCGTTCGCGCTGTCGCGGCCGAACTGGAGATAGCTCCCCAGGTCCCCACGTGGCGCCCACGGCGCGATCTGCCAGGTGTGGCCGAGGTCGCTGGACCAGATGAGGCGTTGCAGCGGACCATCTTCCCCGGTGGCGACCGGATCTTTCGCATTCTCGCGCGTCCATAGGCCCCCGTTGGCGTAGAGCATGCCGTCGATTGCAATGAGGCTGCCCACCTTGCCGCCGAATGTCGCGCGATGTTCGGCGTAGGGCGGCGCTCCCCAGACATTCTTTCCGCGATAGCTCGCTGGATCGTCGAGGCGGGGTGTCCCGATCACGCGCGCGAAGCCGAGGCTGACGCGGCCGATCGAATCGCTGTTGCCGTCAAATCCGCCGCCGTCGCCCCACGCGCAATAGAGCGCGTCGTCCAGTGCCCAGGTGCAGGGCCAGAGGTCGCTGCCCTGCGCCTTGCGGAGCGGCTTTGCGCCCGAGAAGTTCCAGCGGACACGCAGGATGAGGCGGCTCGCTGGGTAGGGCGCGCGGCTCGGTGCGGAACCGGCCGGGCTCAACGAGCCGGGCATGCGACTCGGCGCGGAGGGCGCGCCGCCCACGGCGGGCGGCGAGGGCTCACGCGCCGAGGCGTGCGGTGAGCGAAGCAGACCCAGCGCCAGCAAGCCGAGCAGAACCGACGCTGCGGTGATGAGCCGGGCCGCGAATCTTCGGCCGTCGAGCGGCGAGTCGCCCTCCATGACCGGGCATTCTACAAGCATGCGCGCCCCGGGCCCGCTCGCTGCCCGGGGCGCGCATTCCCTCTGCCGCGGCGATTCACCGCAGCATCGGTTCCATGCGCCGCGTCAGTTCACCGCGGCGGAGACTTCCGGCGAGTACTCGCCCTCGACTCCCGAGGAATTGTAGGCGGTCACCGCAAAGTAGTACGTTCCCTTGGGCAGGCTTTGCAGGACGTATGTCGTGAGCCCGGGATTCGAGACTTTCACTGTGCTCGTGTAGTCCTGTGATTGCGTGCCGTAGTGGATGTTGTAGCCCGCGAGGTTCATGAGCGGCGATCCGTCGGTGTTCTCCGTGGGCGGCTGCCACGAGAGCGTCACCGTGCCGGGTCCGCCTTGCGCGACGGGCGCCTGCGCGACCGTGATGTTGAAGGGCGGCAGCGACACGACATTCGTGCCGTCTGTCACCGAGATCTCGATGTTTGCATCGGTGCCCACATCACTCGCCGTGGGTGTGCCCGACAGCTGGCCGGTGCTCGCGTTGAACGCCGCCCAAGCCGGCTTGTTGGCAATAGTGAAGCTCAAACTCCCCGCACCGCCGCTCGCCTGCGGCTGGAAGCTGTAGACCTGACCGACCGTTGCGCTCGCCGGTGGGGAGCCCTGAATGGACGGCTTCTGAGTCGCCGCAGTGCCGTTCGCGCCCGAAGCGCTGGAGCCGGATGAATCGGCGGCGCCTGCCGTGGAGCCCGCGCTTCCCGATCCCTGTGCGTCGGAGGACGATCCGCCGCCTCCGCATCCTGTCAACAACCCTCCGAAGATCAACGACCCTGCGACAACAAGCGTCCACGAACGGACCCCGGTCCTCATCACAGCAACCCCCCGTCCAAAAACCCCGTTTCAAATGCGACTCGTTCGGCGCAACGCTTCGCGTCGAACGGAAACGGGATTCACGCAGGCGAGGAATTGCCTCGAGCACTCTCGGCCGCAGATAGGCCGTCGCCCTGACGAGATCGCGTTCGTCGGTCATCCCGACGAGTCGTTCCTGCTCGCGATCCCGGCAACCCCGCTGTCGTAGGCCCGAGAGCCGTTAGACCGGTAGTTTTGCGCCCCCACCTTTCGATGGGTTTGCCCTTATCGGCTCGACCGCGCCGCGCCGGAGCGTCAACGCGATTCGAGCTCGCACAGGCAATGCACGCCGATCAGTGCAACGGGCGTGCCACGACGTCCAAGTGCCTGTCCTTCAAATACTTTCCGCGGCAGCGGCGCTCGAGCGACGCCGCGAAGCCAAGCGAATCTGTTGCCGCGCGCCGACAGCGGTTGGCGTAAGCGCGGCGCGAAATCGCGCAAACGCCTGCAAAATCAGTGAAAACGCCCGCGTCGCCCATCGCCGACAGGTGGCTCGGCAGCTCGAGCGACGGGAGCGCATTTTGCTCCGTCCGGTCGCGCCGCTCATTTCAGCGGCAAGCCGCGTCAGGACACGAAGAAGTTCGCGGATGACGGAGCCGATCCTTCTCAATCGGAGCGTTTCGGTGGCGCTCGTCATGCTGCTGCAGATCATCCTGCCGCCGATCGTCGTGGCCGGCACGCTCTACGCGATCTGCGTGGGCTACCCGACGAAGTTCTCCGGCTTCTTCCAGGTGCTGGCGGGCATCTCGGCCGCGCTCACGGTCCTGCTGCCGCGCGGCCGCCCGCAGGACAGCTCCCAGCTCACGCCTGCCTTTGCCTCGCTTCCGCTCGCCGTGCGGGTGATTCTGCGCTGGCTCGTGATCGTCGCCATTCTGCTCGGCATCGGCTATGTGACGAAGTACTCGGGCACGTATTCCCGGCGGATCGTCATCACGTGGGTGCTGGTGACGCCGGTGGTGCTCGTTGCCGTGAGCCTGGCCTTGCAGGAAGTCATGCGGCGGGTGATGTACGATCCCTCGGTCGCGCGGCGCGTCGCCTTCGTGGGCTGCAATGAAGCGAGCCTCGCGCTCGCGCGCCGCATCCAGGCGAACGCCGAGCTCGGCCTCGTGGTGCAGGGATTCTTCGACGATCGCTGCGGTGAGAGGCTGGGGGTCTCTCCGGAGGTGCGCCTTCTCGGGAAGCTGCGCGACATCGCCGCGGCGGTTCGCCGGCGCGGCATCGACGTGATCTTCGTCGCGCTGCCGATGCGGCACATCCAGCGCGTCGTCGACCTGCTCGACGAGCTTCGCGACACGACGGTGTCGGTCTACTACGTACCGGATATCTTCGTGTTCGACCTGATTCAGGCCCGCACCGGCGAGCTGCTCGGCATTCCGGTGGTGGCGCTCTGCGAGACTCCGTTCTGCGGCTACCGGGGCGTGGTGAAGCGGATCACCGACATCGCGCTCGCGGCGGTTCTGCTCGTCATCGCTGCGCCTCTGATGCTCGCGATCGCCGTCGCGGTCGCCCTCTCCTCGCCTGGACCGGTCATCTTCAAACAGCGGCGCTACGGCCTCGACGGCGAGGAAATCATCGTCTACAAGTTCCGGACCATGACGGTGGTGGAGGACGGCGGCAGCATCGTGCAGGCGAGGAAGGATGATGCGCGCATCACGCCGGTCGGACGGTTCCTGAGGCGGCACTCGCTCGATGAGCTGCCGCAGCTCATCAATGTCCTGCAAGGACGGATGAGCCTCGTCGGCCCGCGGCCGCACGCTGTCGCGCACAACGAGGAATACCGCAAGCTCATCAAGGGCTACATGATGCGCCACAAGGTGCCTCCGGGAATCACCGGCCTGGCTCAGATCAACGGGCTCCGGGGCGAGACGGCGCGGGTCGAGGACATGCGCGCGCGCGTAGAGTATGATCTCGAATACCTGCGGCATTGGACGCCGCTGCTCGACATCAAAATCCTCGCGCTGACGGCCTTGCGGCTGTTGCGCGACGAGAGGGCGTACTGAGGCCGCGCGGGAGCGGGAGGCCTGTGCGGCGCTCGGCGTGGAGCGCTCCGCGTGCGCCGAACTGCGACAGTTCTCCTCGTTCGCGCTCGTCGGCGTCATCGGCTTCTTTGTCGATACGGCCGCCCTCTATCTCGCCCTTGCGCTCGGGCTCGGCCTCATCCTCGGGCGCGTGTTCTCCTATCTCGCCGCCGTCACCGCGACGTGGGCGCTCGGCTCACGATGGCCGGGCTCGAGGAGTTCAGGTATTCCGACGTTCTCAAGCAGAGCTTCGCCCCAAAGATCCCGACGGCGCACCTTGACGTTCGCCCTCGGCGCGCTGGCCGTGCTGGTCAGGCTCGCTTCACCCGGCTACAGGCAGTCGCTGCCGCCGCGGCTCACCGAATCGAGAATCAGCCCGCACGCGAAGCTCATGAACTCAAGGATCGTGATCGCGGCGGCAAGCAGCGCCGTCGGCAATCGCGGGACGAGGGGGTGCGCACGAATCCCACCGCCACCGGAATGCCGAGCGCGAGCGAGAGGACCGCGAGCCGCTTCTCCTCCTTCACCAGGTAGAGAATCGTCCGCAGGAACCGGAAGCCGTCCTTGTAGGTGTTGAGCTTGCTCGCGGAGCCCCGCGGCCGCTCGCGGTACTCGACGATCCGCTCAGCGATGGGCATGCGCAGCTGCAAGGCATGAATCGACAGTTCCGTCTCGATCTCGAATCCCGCGGCAAGCGCCGGGAAGCTCTTGACGAAGCGGCGCGAGAACACGCGGTAGCCGGAGAGGAGCTCCGACAGCCGCTCGCCGAGGAACCCTGCCGTGAGCCCGGTCAGCAGCCGGTTGCCGAAGCGGTGGCCACGGCGGCAGGCGCCTTCGGCATCGGTGTGCCGCGCGGAAGTCGCCGATGAACTTCGCGATCGCCGCCGCCTCGTTGAGGCTCGGGTTCAGCACGGCGACCGACGGCTGCCATTCGAGGGCCAGAACGGGCGCGCACCGCAACGGCTCGGTTCCCGCCGAGAGTGTCGTGCCGTCGATTGCCATCCTGCGATCCCCTGCCGTGAAGCGGCGCAGCCGCGGCGCTGCTGTGAGCAACGACCGTGCCCGATCGGATCGCCGCCTGTCGCAGGGGCGCCCCCGGTGGCAAGGCGCCGCCGATCGCAAGGGCTGCCTGTCGCAAGGCGCCGCACGAGCTCACGCCGCAGGTCCGGAACTTGCTCGAACGCACCGCGACACAACGAGTCGCACTACGAATGACAGAGCCCGGTCCGGTCGCCGAGCGCCCAGCGCGCTCGATGGTTGACGCACGCGAACTGTCCGTCTTCGCCCGGCTCGCTCCGTTCGGCAGGATGTTCGAGGCGACTCGACCTGAAGCGCGCGCCCGTGCGCTCGAGATCGCCGCAGTCGCAGCGATCGTGGCGGCGGGCGCCGCGCTGCGCTTCTGGGGGCTCGGCGCGGTCGGCCTCCACGGGGACGAGAAGACGATGGCGCTCCCCACGATGCACCTCGTGGAGCAGGGGACGCCGCGCTTCCCGAGCGGCATGTTCTACGCGCGCGGCATCGCTCAGCTCTATCTCATGGCGGGTGCCGTGGAGTGGTTCGGCCAATCGGCCTGGTCGTTCCGGCTTCCCTCGGCGCTCTGCGGCATCCTGCTCATCGTGCTCGCTTACCTCGCGGGCCGAAGGTTTCTCTCCCCTTCGTGGAATCTGGCGTTCACGGCCGCCGTCGCCTTCCTCCCGAGCTTCATCGAGGATGCGCAGACCGCGCGCATGTACGTGTTCCTGATCACCTGCGTCGCAGGATACGTCGTGCTCCTCTTCGAGTGGGAGCGCACCGGCCGCGACGTGTGGCTTGCCGCCGCGGCGCTGGTGCTGGTAACCGGCATCCAGTTCCATCAGCTCGCGATCTTCGCGGCGTTCCTCACGCTTTACCCCGGGCTCGTGAGAGCCGACGGCCGGAAGCTTCTTGCGGGCCTCGCGGCCTTTGCGGTGATCGCGGCAGGATTCCACGTGATCAGCGGGTGGGTCGAGAGCGCCTATCCTCAGAGCCCCCCGTTGCCGGGCGCGCCACCGGTGGTGGATGGGCCGGGCGCGGCCGCGATCGTTCCATACCCCGGCGTGGCGCTCATCGCGCTCGCGGCGGTCGTCCTTGCAGTCCTCGGCGTCTGGCTGCGCCGCGCGCTGCCGCGCGGGAAGCTTGGCGCCGCTGCGGCGGGACTCATCGCGCTCGCGCCGTTCGCTCAGCTGCTCAGGGCCTATCACATCGCGTTCATCCTCGTCGCGGCAGGGTTGATCGCGGCGAGCCGGGCACTGTCCGGGACGCGGGCCGCGCCTGCTGGCGTTCTCGTGACCGCGGCGTCGGCGGATCGCGGGTCAGCAGGTCGGAGGTCAGCAGAGCGCCGGTCGAACGTGCGCGCGGCCCCGGCGGGACAGGGCCCGCCGCACCGGGGGCGCTTCCTCGGCCGCCTGGGTGTTGTCACGCTCCTCTCAGCCGCGATCTTCGCCGCGCAGATCGTCGTGCTCGCCAAGCATGGGGTGCCGCTGCGCGAGCGGGCGGGGCTCCTGCTCGGCTGGCCGAGCGTGTGGCCGTTCTGGGCGATCGCTCAGTACTCGAGTTTCGCGGCGCTCCTCGTCGCCGCAGCCGCCGTGCTCGCCGGCTGGCGGCTCGCTCAGCGGCTGCCCATCCCGGACTTCCTCCTGTTCCTCGCGCTCGGCGTGTGGATCCCGCTCCTCATGATCGGGTGCTTCAGATGGAACATTCCGCCCCGCTACGCAGCCGCGCAGATCTTTCCGCTGCTGCTCGGCGCCTTCGCGGCGGCGCAGTGGCTGGCGCGGCTCGCGTTCGGGGGGCGAGCCGCAAGGCCGGCGAGGACCGGCGAGGCGGCCACTTTGGCCCGCGGCCGGGTCCCGATGGCGCGCGGGCTCACCGCGAGGGCCCGCGGGGCGGCGGGCTGGCAGGCAGTCGCCGCGGCTGCCGTCGCCGTGCTCGCCGTCGATCCCCTGGCGCTCGCGCGCACCGTGGACGCCGGCTATCAGGGCCATCCCGATCACCTCGGTGCGGCGCTTTTCATCCGCTCGCAGCACCTCGGGCCGCGCGACATCGTGATCGCCGAAGACGTGATCATGCAGACCTACTACCTCGGCCACGTCGACTATTGGCTCATCGGCAAGCCGATCGCTTCTCAATTCGTCTATTGGCACGACGGCCGCTTCGAGGACTTCTACACGAACACGCCGATCATCACCTCCGCGCGCGAGCTCGAGCGCCTGATCGCGCGGCGCGATCGGGGCGCGATCTACATCATCGGTAGCGGCGAGCAGCAGGAGGACGGGCGCGCCTATGCGCGCGGGGAGAGCCTCGAGCGGTTCCTCACCACTTCGCCCGCCCTGCACGTGCTCTACGTGGGCCGCGACGGGGTGACCAAGGTTTGGAAGATTCCCGCGCCGGCCGCCACGGCGGCGCGGACGGGCTCAGTGGCGCGGGCGGCCACTGCGGCCCCGGTGGCGCGGGCGGGCTCAGCGGCGAAAGCGGTCCCGGCAGTGCGCGCGGCCACTGCGGCCCCGACGGATTGACGGCTGGCAGGACATGCGCATGGGCATGGGCAACCGGGTGGCGCTGCTCGCGATCACACGATTCGCGAACTACGGCTTGATGCTCGTGAGCCCGGTCGTGCTGGTGCGGCTGCTCACGGTGCCGCAGTTCGGCAGCTACCGCGAGTTCCTGCTCTATGTCGGCATCATGCAGACCATCGCGGGGTTCGGCATCGCGGAGAGCCTGCTCTACTTCGTCGCGGCGTACCCGGCGAGCCCCTGGCGCATCGTCCGCCACATCGTTCTCCTCACCTTCGGGTGCAGCGCTTCGGTGGTCGCGCTCCTCGTCGCTGGCGACATCCTCAGCCACGGCGCGCTCGTGGGACCGTACCGCTGGCCCGTCGCAGCCTGCACGCTCTGCGCGACGAACCTCGATTTCTGGGAGTGCTTGTGGGTGGCGCAGCGCCGGCCCATCGCGCTCTTCGTGTACTCGGCGGGGCGGCTCGCGCTCCGTCTCACCGTCGTGATCGTCGCTGCGGCGCTGACGCACGATGTGCGGGTGATCGTGTGGTCCTTCGTCGCGCTCGAGGGGGCGAGGCTCCTCCTCGCGGCGCTCGCGCTCCGCGTCCTCGACCGCAGCGCGAGCGAGCCTCGGCTCGTGCATCCGTGGCGGGAGCTCATGCGCTTCTGCGTCCCCTCCGGCGTCGCGGCGCTGCTCGCGATGGTGAGCCGCAACGTGAGCAGCGTCTCGGTCGTCAAGCTGGTCGGCAGCGCGGCGCTCGCGCAATACGCGATCGGCCGCTTCGGGGAGCCCATCGTCATCACGCTGCGCAACTCGGTCTCGACGGTGGTTCTGCCGGAGATGGTGCGGCAGGACCGGGCCGCGCGCGACGGCGCGCTCGCGCTCTGGCGCCGGGCGATCGTCACGAACGCCATCTTCCTCTTTCCCGTCGCAGTGCTGGTCGGACGCTTCGCGCATCCGCTCGTCGTGACCGTGTTCGGGCCGAGCTATGCGCCGGCGGCGCTCGTCTTACAGCTCTACATGTTCGTCGTGCTGCGTGAGTGCTTCGACTTCGCGCCGCCGCTGCGCGCGGCGAACCGCACGACGCCTATGGTCGCGAGCAATGTCGCCTCCGCGCTCGCCTGTCTCGCGGGTGCGTTCGCGCTCGTTCCGGTGCAGGGCGTCGCGGGCGCTATGGCTGCCTATGCGATCGCGTGCTTCGTCGACGCCTCCATCCTCGCGGTCGCGACGCTCCGCGTGTATCGGACCACGATCGCAGCCCTGCTGCCGTGGGCGCATCTCGCGCGCGTCACCGTCGCGGCGCTCGTGGCCGGCGTCGTGCTGTTCGCCGCGGCGCCCGGGGGGCTGCCCGAAGCGCTCGCGGATGCGATCGCAGGAATCGTGTATCTCGCCGCGTTCGCGGTGCTGCTCCATGTGCTGCGCGTGCCCGAGGCGCACCAGCTCGCCGGCTGGGTGCGGCGGACCTTCTCCGCGATCGCTCTGAAAGGAGCTTGATTCATGCGCTGGCTGCTGCTGCTGCTGATCGGTGTCCTCGCGGCGACGGACACCTTCTCGCTCGATCTCAGCCTCGCGCCGGGCCTGTCCGTGAAGAACGCCGTTTTGTATCTCGTGATCATGGCGCTCTTCTTCCGCAGCGTGCTCTCGGGAGACATGAAGCTCGAGCTGCCGCGCATTCATGCGCTCTTCGCCGTCTGGATCGGCTACGCGGTCGTGACGCTGCTCGTCGCAGGGCTCGTCATCCAGTATCCGGGTTATCACCTCTACCCCAGCACGATCGCCCTCAAGTCGTTCCTCGTCGATCCGGCCTTGTTCTGCCTCGCGGCGATCTGGGGGCTGCGCGACGAGCGCGACGTGATGCTCATCGTGAAGGGCATCGTCGGCGCCATCGCGATTGCGAACGTCTTCACGCTACTCGACGTGGCGGGCATCGTGCACCTCAATATCTACATCGGCGACACCGGCGTGCAGGAGGGGCGCGTGTTCGGCGTGTTCGGGCACGCAAATGACACCGGCACCCTCATCGCGTGCATGCTGCCGCCCACGATCGCCGTCGCGCTCGCGGCGCGCGGTCCGGCGCGGGCACTTTGGTTCGCGGGGCTGCTCGCCTCGCTCGCGGTGCTCATCCTCACCGTCTCGCGCGGCGCATTCGCCGCCCTCGCGCTCGGCGTCCTGGTGGGCGGTTGGCTCTGCCGCCGCTACGTCTCCTTGAGCCGGCTCGTGCCGTGGCTCATCGCCGCCGTGGCGGCGATCGTCGTCGTGGTCGTGGTGACGAGTGTCATCGATCCGTACATCCGCGGCATCCTCGCCGAGCGCATCCTCGGGCAGTCGCAGGCGGCCTCGGTGGAGGAGATCTCCTCCGGCCGCACGGGCCTGTGGATGCGCATCCTGCTCGTGATGATGGACCATCCGGTGACGTTCATCACCGGGTTCGGCTGGGACGTGTACAGCGTGATGGCGTTCCCGCTCGCCACGCACAACTACTATCTCGATGCGTGGTTCAACCTCGGGGTGATCGGCGTCGCGATGTTCCTGCTCATCATGCGCCGCGCGATCCGCGACGCGCTCGATGCGGCGGGAGAGGCCAGCGCGGCCCTGCGTCCGCTGTTTCCCGCCTGCGTGTTCGGCCTCGTGATCCTGATGATCGGCGTCTTCTTCGTGAATCTGTTCAAGCCCTGGCCCTACATCTGGCTCTACGTGGGCGCGATGCTGCGCGCCGCGCTCGTCGTCCGCGAGCAGCGCGCGCCTCAGCGGAGTGGGCCCGTGCTCGCGCCGGCGAGGACCGTCGCGCCGCGGGCAGCGGCGGCGCGGACGGGCACGGCGTTTGCTCAGCGCTGAGCCGCTTCGGAGAACCCCGCATGTCGCGTGCAATGACTCCCGAATTCGCGGCCGGACTCGCGAGCGGCGAGCTGCGCCGCGCCCATCGGGCGGAAGTCGAGGCCGGCGAGCGCTTCGAGTTCGGCGCCAATTGGGCGGCGTTCCTGAAGCATCTGACGCCGCAGAGGATCGAGCTCGCAGCGCGCTCGCTCGAGCGGATGCTCGGGACGAACGACCTGCGCGGCCGCCGCTTTCTCGACATCGGCAGCGGCTCGGGCCTCTTCAGCCTCGCGGCGCGCCGCCTCGGAGCGAGCGTGCGCTCCTTCGACTACGACCCCGAGAGCGTGCGGTGCACGGCGGCGCTGCGGCAGCGCTTCGCACCCGACGATCCGGACTGGGTGATCGAGCAGGGCTCCGTGCTCGATCGGGATTACCTCGACGGCCTCGGCCGCTTCGACATCGTCTACAGCTGGGGCGTACTGCATCACACCGGCGAGATGTGGCAGGCGATCGCGAACGCCGCCTCGCTCGTCGCCTCGCGCGGCACGCTGTACATCGCAATCTATGATGACGGCGGCCGCATCTCGCGCCGCTGGCGCTTCATCAAGCGCCTCTACAACCGCACGCCCCGCGCGCTGCGGCCGCTCTTCAAGATCGGCGTGTTTGTGCCGCGCGAGCTCTACTCGCTCGCGGGCAATCTCGTGCTGGGACGGCTCGGCGCGTACGTCGCGAAGCGCCGGCACTGGGCGCAGCAGAGCGCCCGAGGGATGAGCTACTGGCACGACTTCGTCGACTGGCTCGGCGGCTATCCGTTCGAGTTCGCGCGGCCCGAGGAAGTCTTCCGGTTCCTGCGCGACCGCGGCTTCCGGCTCCTCGAGCTCAAGACCTCGGTGAGCGGCGTCGCGTGCAACGAGTTCGTGTTCGAGCGCGAGCGCTGAGCGCGCGTCATGGCGAGCGCCCGCCGCGTGGCGTTCAATCTGATGACTTTCGTGCCGGGCGTCGGCCGGCTGCCGCCGGTGCAGGCGCGGCTGCGTCGGCGAGCCATCGGCGCCGTGGAGACGAGCTCGGCCCGCTATTGCTACGGCGTGTGGATGCGGCATCTCGCCACGATCGCCGAAAGCGGCGCGAGCTGCGATTTCGGGGTCGTGGCGGAACTCGGACCGGGCGCCTCCCTCGGTCTCGGGCTTGCGGCGCTGCTCTCGGGCGCCGAGCGCTACTATGCCTTCGACGTCGTGCGCCACGCGGCCCACGCCCGGAACTTCGCCGTCTTCGAGGAGCTCGTGCAGCTGTTCGAGGCGCGTGCGCCGATTCCCGACGCCGCCGAGCTGCCGTACGTGCGGCCCCGCCTCACGCGCTACGAGTTCCCTCATGCGGTGCTCACGCCGGCCCGGCTCGCGCGGAGCCTCGCGCCGGAACGCCTCGAGCGCATCCGCCGCTCGCTCGAGCGCGTCGATGCGCCCGACTCGATGGTGCAGTACCGCGCGCCCTGGACGGACCACGATGTCATCGAAGATGACGCCGTGGATTTCGTCTTCTCGCAGGCGGTGTTCGAGCACATCGACGACCTGCCCGGCGCCTACCGCACGATCCGCCGCTGGCTGCGGCCTGAAGGGCTCGCGTCCCACACGATCGACTTCCGTTCGCACGGCTGGAGCAGCGCGTGGGACGGGCACTGGGGATATTCCGACCTCGCGTGGAAGCTGATCCGCGGGCGCGATGTCTGGTCCATCAATCGCGAGCCGTGCTCGACGCACCGGCGCCTGATCGCGGAGAACGGCTTCCGCATCATCGCAGAGCAGCTATCTCACTCGCCGGCGACGCTCCCCCGCCGCCGCCTTGCGCCGCGTTTCCGCGGCATGCCGGAGGAGGATCGGACGGTGAGCGGCGCCTATTTCCTCTGCGCCAAGCCCCTGTGACCGCGTCTCTGCGCCAAGCCCTTGTGACCGCGGGTCAGAGCCTTCTGACCGGTCAGAGCCTTCGCGCCGTCAGGAGCAGGAGGAATCGCAGCCGCTTCGCCTCTCGCGGGGCACGCGAGGGCTCGCTCAAGAACCGGAACAGCCACTCGAGCCCGTGACGCTGCATCCAGAGCGGCGCCCGGCGCTTCACCCCGCAGTACACGTCGAACGAGCCGCCGAGGCCGAGATAGAACGCCGCCGGATAGCCGCGCCGCAGCCGCTCGATCAACTGCTCCTGGCGCGGCGAGCCCATGGCGACGAAGACGACTTCGGGCCGCGTCCGGGCAAGCTCCTCGATGATCGCGCCGGCGTCGCGCGCACCGTCGAATCCGTCGCGCGCAACAACGATGTCCACGAGCGGAAATTCCGCCTCGAGACGCGCCCGCGTCGCCTCGAGCACGCGCGGCGCGGCGCCGATGAGCGCGACGGCGAGCCGGCGGCCGCCCGCTTGGCGCAGGATTTCGAGCCAGAGATCCGCGCCCGCGACGCGCGCCGTGCGCTGTCCCTTGAGGCGCATCGCGACCACGACGCCCGCGCCGTCGGGATAGCGCAGCGTCGCGCGGCCGACGAGCGCCCGCAGGCCAGAGTCCTGCAGACAGGAGATCACCTTCTCCGCATTGACCGCGACGGCGAATCCGCCGCGGCCGCAGCGCGCGTCACCGAGGATGCGCCGCGCGCACTGCGCGGGCGACTCGAACGCGCTCACTCGAATCCCGCCGACCGCCACGTCTTGCATCGCGCTCGAGCCCAGCAAGCATCGGACCTGGACCGTCTGCCTGCGCCGACAGCGCGCCCGGCCGCGGCGCGCTGCTCGTCTGCGATCACAGACAATCGGCAACGCAGGCTTGACGCGCGCCGCGCGCCGCGGCGAATAATTGCGCATCGCCGCACGCCGGTCTTGCGGACCGTGACTGCATTCACGGTGCCGATGCAAGGGCCTCGGTTTCAATCGCGGCGAACGATGCGATCGAGCCGCCCGCTCGCCGGCCCGATACGGTCCAGCTCGCCGATCACGAGATCCGGCGGGAAGAACCCTTCGGGGTGGTCATTTGAAGTGGGGGAATCATGGTCCGAAAATTCCTGGTCGCACTGTCCGCGTTGGCCGCTACGGCATCAGGTGCCGCCTTCGGCTTCACGCCGCCGCCGTTCCCACGGCTCGCCGGCATCAACAGCGGCGCGCCGCAGAGCTACGCCGATCCGAATTACGAGGCGAGCCTCGCGAAGCTCTCCTTCGTCATCCTGAGCATGTATCCGGGCTATCACCCCGGCGGGATGACGATGGATGCCGCGGTGCGCGCCATCAAGGCGCGGAATCCCAACGAGCTCGTGTTCATGTACGTCAACGAGAACGAGCGCGACGACTCGGGCGGGGTGTTCGCGAGCTTCGAGGCGAAGCTCGATCAGATGCACTGGTGGCTCTACCCGAAGGGCTGCAACGGGGGCCCGCGCGTGCCATCCGCCTACGGCGCCGGCTTCTATGCGATCAACAATTCGACCCATACACGCAAGGACGCAAACGGCGATGACGCGGTCGACTGGATGACGAAGTTCTACGTGCAGAGCTACTACGGAGCGGCTCCGAGCATCGACGGGTTCTTCATGGACAACGTATTCTGGGAGCCGATGGTGGACGGCGACTGGACGTGCTCGGGGCAGACGCAGGCGCACACGAGCGCGCTCGCGGGCACGGCGCTGCGCCAGGGGTATCAGCGCTACTTCAGCCTCGTGCGCCAGCTCATGCCGGGCAAGTACCAGCTCGGCAACATCGGCAACTGGGCCGATGCGACGACGCCCATCCCGGAGTATCAGGGCATGGTGGACGGAGGAGTGCTCGAGGCGTACATCGGCGCGAGCTACTCCTACGAGTCCTGGGCCGGCTGGCAGGCGATGATGAACAAGTACCACACCATCATGGGGATGGTGAACGCGCCGAAGCTCGTCATCTTCGACGTCCACGGGTCGGCGAGCGACTATCGGACGATGCGCTATGGACTCACCTCCTCGCTCATGGACGATGCGTACTTCTGCTACACGGACATGGCGCACGAGTACTCGAGCGTCCCGTGGTTCGATGAATACGACGTGAACCTCGGGCCTGCGATCACGCCACCCCAGACCGCTCCGTGGCAGAACGGCGTCTATCGCCGCGACTTCGCGAACGGCATCGCGCTCGTCAATCCGCGGGGCAACGGCACGCAGACCGTGACGCTCGAGTCCGCCTTCGTGAAGTTGAAGGGGGGGCAGGCGCCGGCCGTGAACAACGGAGCGACGGTGACGCAGGTGACGCTGAGCGAGCGGGACGGCATCATCCTCCTGCGCAAGCCGCCGGCGCACGCGCCGAAGGCGCCGACGAACATCAACATCGGGCAGTAGCACATCGACGGTTGGCTGCGGTGGAGACTCGACCGATTGCGGGCGATGGGACCCGCGGAGGTGGGCTTCCGCCTGCGGCGCGCGCTCCGTGCGCAAGCGGAAAGGGCCGGGCTCGGGCGTGCGCGGCCTCGACCGCCGGCCGGGCGATCCGGGCTGGCGTGGGTACGCGAGCTGCCGCGGCAGCTCGATGCCGGGGCGTACGCCGCCGCGGCCGACCGCATTCTCTCCGGCACCTTCGACGTGCTCGCCCTCAAGGATGCGGCGCTCGGCTTCCCGCCCGCGTGGAATGTCGATCCGAAGACGGGCACCTGCGCGCCGCTCGTCTTCGGCAAGACGCTCGACTACCGCTCGCAGCGCCTCGTGGGCGACGTGAAATACCTGTGGGAGGTGAACCGCCATCTCGAGCTCGTGACGCTTGCTCAGGCCTGGCATCTCACTCGTGAGCCCCGCTTCGCGGACGGCTGCCGGCGGCTCATCGACTCGTGGCTCGCGGAGTGTCCTTATCCCTTCGGCCCGAACTGGTGCTCGAGCCTCGAGCTCGCGATCCGCCTCGTCAACTGGGCGTGCGCGTGGCAGCTCCTCGGCGCCGATCAATCTGTGCTGTTCACGGGCGACGGCGGGAGCGGATTTCGGCAGCGATGGCTCGCGAGCATTTATCGGCACTGCCACTTCGTGAGCGGCCATCTCTCCCGGCATTCCTCCGCGAACAATCATCTGCTCGGCGAGGCCGCGGGGCTGCTCGTCGCGGCGCTCACCTGGCCGCTCTGGGAGGCGAGCACGCGCTGGCAGGGGCAGGGCGCGGCGGAGCTCGCCGCGCAGGCGCTCGCGCAGAACCACGAGGACGGCGTCAACAAAGAGCAGGCCGTCTGGTATCACGGCGCGGTCGCCGACCTGCTGCTCACCGCCGGCCTCGTCGCGCGCGCGAACGGGCGCGATCCGGGCAAGCCGTACTGGCAGCGGCTCGAGGCCATGCTCGAATTCCTGGCGAGCATCATGGATGCGGGCGGGAACGTGCCGGCGTTCGGGGATGCGGACGACGGGGTCCTCGTGCGCTGGGCGCCGCTCGACCGCGCGGAAGTCTTCCGCTCGCTGCTCGCGACCGGCGCCGTGCTCTACGCGCGCGCCGACTTCGCCGCCAAGGCGGGCGGCTTCGACGACAAGTCGCGCTGGCTGCTCGGGGATGCCGCGGCGGCGGAATTCGTTGATCTCGCTGCGCGGCCCCTGCCGCGCGGGCGGCCGTCCCTGCCGCGCGCGTTCCCGCGGGGCGGTTACTACCTGCTCGGTGACGGCTTCGACACGGCGCGCGAGGTGAAGATCGTCGCCGATGCCGGCTCGCTGGGATACCTCTCGATCGCGGCGCACGCGCACGCCGATGCGCTCTCTTTCACGCTGAGCGCGGCAGGCCGGCCGCTGCTCGTCGATCCCGGCACGTTCGCGTATCACTGCGACCCGCTCTGGCGGCGCTACTTCCGCGGCACCCGCGCGCACAACACCGTGTGCATCGACGCGCTCGATCAATCGCTGCCGGCCGGCAGCTTCCTGTGGCTCGAGCATGCGCGCGCGACCGTGGAAGCCTTCGAGCGCGGCGGAGCGCGCGACCGGCTCGTCGCGAGCCACGACGGCTACCGGCGGCTGCGCGATCCGGTCCGGCATCGCCGCACGCTCGAGTACGATCGGGAACGCTTTCTGCTCACCGTCACGGACGAGCTCGCGTGCCGGGCGGTGCACCACATCGAGCTCAATTGGCATTTCGCGCCGGAGTGCGAGGTGAGCCGGCGGGATGGGGCCGTGACGGCGCGGCGCGGAGGCGTAAGCTTGATTCTGACGATCGACCCGCGGCTCACGTGCCGCCTGCATCGCGGCGAGGAGCGCCCGCCCCGCGGCTGGTTCTCTCCCGCTTACGACGTGAAGGTGCCCGCGACCACGGTGAGTGCCGGCGGCGAGATCCGCGGCACGACGATCTTCGTCACGGAGATTCGCCTCGAGCTCGGCTGACCCAACATGTGTGGCATCGCCGGATTCTTCGAGATCGACATCCTCTCGCCGGAGGAGTCGCGCGCCGATCTGAAGCGCATGGCGGCGGCGCTGGCGCATCGCGGTCCGGACGACGAGGGCGTCTGGCTCGATGCTGCGGCCGGTGTGGGATTCGCCCATCGGCGCTTGTCGATCCTCGATCTCTCGCCGCTCGGGCATCAGCCGATGGTCTCGGCGAGCGGCCGCACCGTCATCACGTTCAACGGCGAGATCTACAATCATGCGGAGCTGCGCGCGGAGCTGACCCGGGGCGGCCACACGTTCCGCGGTGCATCCGACACGGAGGTGCTGCTCGCGGCGTGCGAGGAGTGGGGCGTCGCCGCGACGCTCGAGCGCTGCCGCGGCATGTTCGCGCTCGCCTTGTGGAGCGCCGCGGACCGCACTCTCTATCTCGCCCGCGACCGCTTCGGCGAAAAGCCGCTGTATTACGCGCAGCAGGGCGGCCGCGTGATCTTCGGGTCGGAGTTGAAGGCGTTGCGGCGCCATCGCGCCTTCGGCGCGGAAGTAAGCCGCGACGCGCTCGTGCTCTACCTGCGCCGCGGCTACATCCCCTCGCCGCACAGCATCTATCAGGGCGTGCGCAAGGTTCGGCCTGGCACCTTGCTCGCGATCACGAGCGATGGACGCGGGCTCGCGATCCGGGAGCGCGATTACTGGCAGCCCTCCGCGATCGAATCGGGCCTGTCAAAGCAAGCCGCGGAGACCCGCGCGGCGGAACGGATCGAGGCGATGCGCGCTGAGCGCATCGAAGCGGTGCACGATGCGCTCGCGGAGGCGATCCGGCTGCAGATGGTCGCCGACGTGCCGGTCGGCGCCTTCCTGTCGGGCGGGATCGACTCCTCGCTCGTCGTCTCGCTGATGCAGCGCGCGAGCGCGCGGCCGGTGAGGACGTTCTCCATCGGATTCACGGAGCGGGAGTTCGATGAGGCGCCGTTCGCGCGGGCCATCGCGCGGCACCTCGGCACCGATCACACTGAGCTCACGGTCACGCCGCGTGACGCGCTGGCGGTGATTCCGCGCCTCGCGCAGATCTATGACGAGCCGTTCGCCGATCCCTCGCAGATTCCGACGACACTCCTCTGCGCGCTCGCGCGCCGCCAAGTGACGGTATCTCTGTCCGGGGACGGCGGCGATGAGCTGTTCGGCGGTTATGGACGCTACTTCGACGTGCGGCGCCGCTGGAGCCGCCTGCGCCGCGTGCCGGGCAGCTTGCGGCGCGGGGCATCGCAGCTGGTGCGCACGATGTCGGCTCGCTCGCTCGACCTGGCGCTCGGGCCTGCACGGTTCCTCGGTGTCCGCGGACGAGGCCGCGCGCTCGCGGACCGGCTGCAGGCTCGCGCGGGGCAGTGGCGTGCACGCTCGCTGCCCGAGTACTACCACCTGGTGAGCTCGTTCTGGCCGGCACCGGCGCGGGTCGTGCTCGGCGCGCGCGAGGCGACCGACGTGGCGAGCCAGGCCGAGGACTGGCCGGTGGGGGCGAGCGACATCGCGCACATGATGTACGTCGATACGCGCCTCTACATGCCGGACGACGTGCTGGTGAAGGTCGATCGCGCGGCGATGGCGGTGTCGCTCGAGACGCGGGTGCCGCTGCTCGACCCGCAGGTGGCCCGGGCGGCGTGGCGCGTTCCGCTCGAGGTGCACCTCGCCGATGGCCGCGGCAAGTGGGTGCTGCGGCAGCTCCTCAAGCGCTACGTTCCGCGCGTGCTCTTCGATCGGCCCAAGATGGGCTTCGGCGTGCCGATCAATCGCTGGCTGCGCCGGGACCTCAAAGAATGGGCGGGCGACCTGCTCGCGCCCGCCCGCCTGCGCCGCGAAGGTTTCTTCGAGCCTCGCCTCATCGAGCGGCGCTGGCGGCAGCATCAGGAAGGGGCGGCGGACTGGTCGACGCCGCTGTGGATCGTGCTGATGTTCGAGGCTTGGCTCGAGGAGAGCTCGCGGCCGGCGGCGAGCCGGGACCTCGCCGCCGGGCCGCGCGCAGCGCGGCCGGTGATCGCTTGAGGCAGCTCACTGAGCCGCGGGCGCGGCAGGCGCTCTTAGGCGCAGAGCCTGCGGTACAGGCTGCGCGCCGTGAGGTATACGGTGCGGTTCGCGGCGAGCGTCACGCGGAGCTTGCGCGAGGACTCCACGCGCAGCTGATCGAGCCAGCCCTGCAGGCCCGCGGCCCGCCGGTAGGCGGCGAAGTATTCGTGCAGCTCCGCCTCCGTGAACGCGCGTCCGTTGTCCCCGTACTTCGCGACGAACGGCGCGAAGTCCGGATAGACCGAGCGCACGCCGCCGTGCAGGATTGTGCGGACGAAGTTGCCGAGCAGCAGGTCGTCGAAGATCTCCCCGCGCACCGCCGACATGAGAGAGCCGCGCGGCGCCTCGAAGGTGAGGCCGCGCCCACGCGGCCCGCCGATCGAGATCGTATGGTCGCGGCCGCCGACGCGCAGGTTGATGAACTCGAAGCGGCGGCGCAGGTGCTCGAACCGCAGGAAGTACCGCTCGAGCGCCGCTACGTCCTCGCGCTCCAGACACTCCGACCAGTCGTCGCCGAACTCGCTGGGAGCGTGGAAGACCCGCGGCACCCGCTCGGGCTCGCTCAACTGCCAGCGGTCCGCGAGGGCGTCGTAGGAGAAGAATCCGGGAATGAATTCGCCGCGCGCGGGGTTGAAGCCTTCGCCGTGCGCCTCGAGCGGCGTCTCGTAGCGGCTCGCCCAGCGGGAGTCCTCGCGAGCGTACACGTGGTGGCAGGAGAACGGCGCCGTGTGCGTGCCGTCCCAGCGCTTGAGCAGCGCGCTGTAGACGAGCCCGAGCGGCTTCTTCACCACCCATACGGGCTCGATGCGCTCGCCCGACTCGGTGAAGAAATTCATCATGTCGCCGTCGCTGTAATTGATGAGCCTCAGCACGAAGCGGCGGCCGAACGCCTTGAGCTCCCGCGCGAGCAGCGCGCGGTTGCCGAGCCCCCCGCCGTCATTGAGGTTGAGCACGCCGCAGCGCCTGCCTAAGGCGATGAGCACCGCCGCGTCCTGATTCCAGTCTGGTACGGTGAGTATCGCGATGCGGTCGGTGAGCGCCACCCACTCGCCGGTCGGCACCTCCCGGACCATGTAGCCCGCGGCCTGAAGGTCCCGGAAGATTCTGCCGCCCCGGTGCTGCGGGACGAGCAGCACGGCCCGGCGCAGGCGCTCGAGGGAGGGAAGGTTCAAGTGATCCGGGTGGCCGTGGGACAGCCATACGAACTTCGCGCGCGCGAGCGCCGTCTCCTGCGCCTCGGTGAAGCGATACGGGAGCATCCAGGAGCCGAAGTACTGCAGGCCGACGAGCCAGGGATCCGTCGCGAGGACCGGCTCGCCGCGATCGTAGGCGATCAGCGTGGCATTGCCGCAAGTCTCGAAGCCCAGATCCATCGAAGCGCTTCCCTGATCAAACTCCTCCCTGCGATTCGATATTCAACATCAAGCCGAACGCGCGCGTGCTGCATTGCGCTCGCAAGAATCGCGCCGAGCTTCGGCGTGCGCATCGAGCAATGCGAGAAATTCTTCGACCATCCGCTCCCAGCTGAAATGCTCGACCGCGGCGCGGCGCGCCTGCCTGCCGAGCCGCACGCGGCGCTCCGGATCTTCGAGCAGCCACGCTAGACGCTCGGTGAGCTCCTCTACATTGCCCGGGGAGTAACCGAGCCCGCCGCCGAACGCCAGCAGCTCCGGCATGCCGCCGATGTCGGAGGAGACGATCGGCAGCCCGCTGGCCATCGCCTCGAGCGCTGCATTCGAGAACGTCTCGACCGCGACGGAGGTGAGCACGAAGACGTCGAGGCATCCCAAATAGGGACGCACGTCGCCGCTCTCGCCCGCGAGATGCACGTAGGGCTCGAGGTGGAGCCGGGCGATCTCGGCTTCGATGTCCGCCCGCGCTTCGCCTTCGCCGACCATCAGCGCGCCCACGTCGAATCCGCGCGCGCGCAGCGCCGCGGTGGCGCGCACGAGATCGGTATGGGCCTTCTCCGGGCGGAGGCGGGCGACGGTCCCGATGACGAGCCGCGTCGAGATCGAGATGCGCGCGCGCTCGGCCGGCCCCCCGCGCGGCGTGAAGCGGAAAGTGTCGACGCCGTTGTACAGCACGGCGCTCTCCTGGGGGGGCATGCCGACACCGTAGCGCTCGCGCCAGAGTTGCCGCTGACTCTCGGCGCCGAAGATCACGGCATCCGCCCGGCGTAGCGTCCAGCGATAGAGCGGCATTTTCATCCGATCGCGCGGAAGGATCTCGCTCGTGTTCACGCAGGCGATGAAGCGCACGTCCGATGACCCGAGCAAGAGCTGCGCGAGCCGAGCGTAAAGCGCCGCGTAGAGATTGATGGCGACCAGCGTCCGCGCCCGGCGCGCCTCGATGAGCGCGACGAGCCGGCGCAGCGCGTGGATCGAGAGTTTCCCGCGCCTGCGGAGGTCTACCAGCGTGACGCGCCGCCCCACAGCGGCGGCGAGGGGCGCGGGCTCGGAGAGATAGGCGATCGTCACCTCGAGGTCGCGCTCGACGAGCGAATTGGCGAGCCGCACAGTCTTGGCCTCCGAGCCGCCGAAGCCGAGCTGACTCAGGAGGAAGACGACCGGACCGGTCTCGATGGCGCTCATGGCGCTGATCCGCAGCGAACAGGTCCCGCAGGCGCGGCACCACCCGGCGTCGCCCGGTTCTCTGCGATCCGGTCCGTCGCGACCCCGCTCGCTCCGGTTGCGGGCGCGGTTCCGGTTGCAACGGCCGTGAGAGGCGCGAGGGCCGTGCGAGGCGCGAGACCGAAGCGGGCGTAGATCCCGGAAAGCCGCGCCAACGCCGCATCGAGCGCGAACTGCGCCTCGATCGTCGCGCGTGCCGCCTGCCCGAGGCGTTCCGCCCGGGCGGGGTCGGAGAGGAGCAGCGTCAGGGATTCCGCAAGCCTCGTCACATCTCCCGCCGCGACGAGAAGCCCGTTGTGCCCATGCTGCACGACCTGCGGAATGCCGCCCACCGGAGAGGCGATCACCGGCAATCCCCACGCCATGGCTTCGAGAAGCGCCATCGGCAATCCCTCGGTGTAGGAGGGGAGCACGAAGATGGCGGCAGTGGCAAGCGCGCGGGGCTTGCGCTCGGCATCGAGCCAGCCAGGACAATGCACCCGCTCCGCAACGCCGAGCTCGCGCGCCACCGCCTCGACGGCCCCCGCATCGCCGTTGCCGGCGCAGAGGAGCATGGCGTCGGGAAAGCGGCGAGCGACTTGCGCGAAGGCGCGGACCAGATCGAGCACGCCCTTCTCGCGATGCAGCTGGCCGAGGAAGAGGATGGGGCGGCTCGAATGAGCGTCGGCCGAGCCGACGGAGGTCGCGGGACAGGCGCTCACACTCTCGCGGGCGCGGCGGCCGTCGCGGGGAGGCACCGCGACCGCGTTGGGCAGCACTTCGACCCGGGCTTCGGGGCAGATGCGTTCGAGCGATACGCGCCACTCCTCCGATACCGCAAGGACGAGCGCCGCGCGTGCGAGCACCGACCGCACGATCCGGCGACGCAGCGGCCCACACTCCTCGTGATAGAAGCGCGTGAAGCCGCCACCGTGCAGGTGCAGGACGTAGGGCCTTCCCGCTGCCTGAGCCATCCAGCACACGACACTCTTGCGCCAGAACGAGGCGCGCGAGGCGGTATGCACGTGCACGAGCGGCGCATCGAGGGTCGCGAGGCAGTACGCCGCCCGCGACCATCCGAGGAGCGCACGCCGCAGCTTCGCCCACGCGCTACCGTCGCAATGTGTTGCCACATAGGTCACCGGGAAGCGCTCGAAGAGCCCTCCGTCGCTGTAGCCCTGCACCACGCTGCGTATGCCGCCGAGCGCCGCGAGGTCCGTACCGACCATGAGGATCGTGCGGCAGCGCTTTGCGGAGGTCCCGGGGGACTGCGAAGGAGCGCCGGCGGGCAGCGAAAGAGCGCCGGCGGCTGTGGAGATCCATTTCGGCACGTGCGCTCTCCGCGGCTCGGCCTCAGAACCGGCGGATGACGAGCGGCGCCTTGCCCGAGGCGTTGCGCTCGAGGCGGTGGGTGGTCTCGATGTCGACCCGCATCTCCGGCGGCAGCTTGAGCGCTGCATGCATGCGCAGAAGCCGCAGGCTCTCCTCTGCGAATCCGCCCGCAGGCACGACGAGCAGCCGCACGCGCTCGGGCGACTCCTGGATGAACTGGGTGCGCACGACGTGCGGCACCCCGCGGGGGATGTGGTCGATGCCCATCAGGCGCGCGCCGCTCGGGGCGATGAGGAAATCGCTGCTGCGGCCGATGATGTCGAGGAAGGTCTCGCGCCCCTCGGCGACGGCGACCGGGTCGGAGCTCGGCCGCAAACGGATACGGTCGCCGGTTCGGTAGCGGACGAGCGGCATCGCGCGGTTCCAGAGCCCCGTGCCGATCAGCTCGTACACCTCGGCGTCGGGCTCACTCTCGACATGCTTGAGCTCATTCACTGAATAGGTGGGATCGAAGCGGTAGCCGAGCTCTGGGTCGCCCTGCGCCCAGGCGACCCGTTCCGCCTGTCCATAGTGGCCGAGCACTCGCGTGTGCAGCGCGCTGCGCGCCAGGTCGGCCGTGTGCCGCGTCAGCGCTTCGGATGCGCACACGGTCAACGGCACTTCGAGCTCCGCCCCGCGCTCGAGCATGAGCGTGCAGAGGGATTCGAGAATGGTTGGATAGGCGAGCAGCACGTCGGGCTGGTACTCGCGCAGCCGGCGCACGAAGTGGTCCACGGTGTCGCGATCGAGATGATTGGAAGAGAAAATGAGCCTGCGGCCGCCGTTTGCGACCTTCCAATATGGCGGCGCCCGGTCGGCGGGATTCTTCACGTCGTCTCCGCGCAGGACGGCCGCGCGGCACCGGACGGGATCGACCGCCGCGCGCTCGAGCAGCCGGTCGAACATGACCTGCTCATAGACGACGCATCCGATCGAGCGTTTGAGGAGGAGCGGGATCCCGCTCGTGCCGCTTGTGGAGGCCTGAACGGCGAGGGCCGCCGAGCGGGCGAGGAAGTCGCCGGGACGGTCGCGCACGGTCTCCTTGTCGAGGAGCGGCCACTCGGCAAGCGGCCGGGCGCAGCCGTACGTGCGGCCATAGCGAGTGCTGCGTGCGGCGCGGAGCACCCGACCGAGCCGCGCCATCCGCCAGCGATGCTGCTCCTCCGGCGTGAGCCGTTCAAATGCCTCGATCCGCCTTCGGATCCGGCCGTAGAGCAGCGAGTTGCGCCGGACGACGGCGTCGGCAAGCCTGAGCCGCTTGATGCTCGCCAGGGACGGAAGCTCGAGGACGGGGGTACGCATGGGTCAGCTCGCTTCGGCCGCGCGGTCGCGGGGGGTGGCCGGTCTCGCTTGTGCCTCGCCTTGCGCTTGCGGGCCGCTCTGTGCTTGTGCGCGGCCCTCCGCTTGCACGCGGCCGGTGTGCAACCCGAGGAGCGCTTCAATGAACGGCGCGAGCATCGTCTCGCTGTCGCATCGCTCATCCGCATAGCGCGCGCAGCGCGCGCTGGCGGCCGTCCAGAGCGATTCCTGCCGCACCAGCTCCTCGACGGCGCCGCGCATTTCATCCAGCGATCCGACCGCGCGACCGAGGTCGTGCCGCTCGATGATTCGCTCGGGATCCACGAATGCGATGACGGGCGTGCCGTGCGCCCAGGCCTGCAGGTAGGTGTTCGGGAAGCCCTCGGCGTCCGAGGTGCCCACGAGCACGCGCGCGCGCTCGAAGAGCCGCCCGATCTCCGCGTAGGGAACGTGGCCGTGGAAGCGGACATTCGGCAGCGCGGCGGCGCAGGCGCGCACCGACTCATAGAGCGCTTCGGCGCCCGTGCACGCGCCGCCCACCATGTGGAAGGCGAGCTGCGGCAGGCGACTCGCGAGATCGAGGAGCCGGTAGGGCCGCTTCCACTCGCGGAGGTTCGCAACCCACAGCACGTCGATGTCGCGCTCCGCGAACGCCGGCCGGCGGCCGCCGGGCTCCGCGAGCGACGGAATGACTTGGCTCGAGCGCCCGAAGCGCTCGCGGAGCAGCTGCTGCTGAGCGGCGGTCTGCGCGAGGACGAGGTCCACGCGGGCGAGGCCGTAGGCGTAGAGCAGGCGGTCGCGCCGATAGCGGATGATCAGCGTGCGAGGGTCGCAGTCGGCGTCGTGAGCAACGCGATAGACGACCTTGCGGCCGTGACGGCGCGCGAAGAGCGCGGTCTCTCCAACGGGCATGCCCGCGATGCTCACATAATAGATGTCTGCATCCGCGCGCCGGAGCGCACCCCAAATGGAGGTCCAGCGCGGATGAAAGAACCGCAGCATCCGTATACCAGCGTCCGGCCGATAGGTCTTGAACGTGCGGATGCCGTGCCAGCAGGCGCCGTCGGGCTGGCCATGATCGTAGACGACCATAGAGACGTCGAACCCGCGGCGTGCGAGCGCCTTGGCGAGCAGGACCTGCTGCAGCTCCGCTCCCCCCGCGCCCGCGGGCGCGATTTCGGGCGCCAAGTGGGAGAGGTTGGCGAGACCGACGAAGCAGATCCGCGGCAGCCGGGCCTCCGAGCCCCATGTCGTGGGGTCGAGGCTCGATGTCCTGGGATCGCGGTTCGGTGTCGCTGCCCCGAGGCTCGCTGTCGCTCCCGCGCGGCTCGGCGGTCGCGCCTCGCTGCTCCGCGTCGCGGCGTGGGCCACGGCTGCTCCTTCAGACGGCTCGGAAATGCTCTGCTCTCGCGGGCTCGGGCGCCACCGCGGCCGCGCGCAGCGCGCGGTCCGGCTCCTCCACGGCCGGGAATTCGATCACCTTGTCGATCTGGTAATCCTTGAGCTCCCGCGCGTGCGTGAAAATGATGAGCTCGCCCAGCAGCCCGATCGCGAACAGTTGCAGGCCGAGCACCACGAGCAGCGAGGAGAGCAGGAGCGCGGGCCGGTCCGCGAGCGCATGGCTGAGGAACAGCCGCTCCGCGACGAGCCACGCCGTGATGAGCGCCCCCGCCGCGAACACCGTCGTGCCGATCATGCCGAAGAAGCGCAGCGGCCTCTTCGTGAAGCGCACGAGGAAGAACACCGTGAAGATATCGAGCGCGCGGCGCGTGTATTCGCGGAGCGGATAGCGGCCTTGCCGGCGGTCGCGCGGGGACTGCCGCAGATCGACCTCCGCGACGCGGAACCCGTGGCGGTCCGCGAGCACGGGAAGGAAGCGGTGCTGGTCGCCATAGAGCACGATCTCTTCGAGGACCCGCCGGCGGATCGCCCGCGCGTTGCAGCCGAGATCGTGGAAGGAGAGTCCCGTCACGCGCGCGATGAGGCCGTGGAAGATCCTGCGCCGCAGCCTCTCGAACACAGTCCCGGCGCGCGGCGTGCGATGCGCGACCGCGAGATCGCATCGATCGAGCGCACGCACCAGCTTCGGCAGGTCGGCGGCATCGATCTGCGGATAGCTCGGCAGCGTCACGATGATCTGGCCGCGCGCGCGCTCGAAGCCGGCCATGATCGCGGTCGCCTCGCCGAACGAGCGCGTGAGCTCGAGCACCGTTACACACTTTGACTCGGCGGCCAGCCGCTCGAGCCGCGGCGCGACATCCGGCCGAGGTCCATCGAGGATCACGATGCATTCGTAAGTGAGGCCGAGCTTGCGCAGGCCCGTCTCGTAGTCCGCCCAGAGGCCGGCGACATCCGCATGGCGGCCCCCGACGGGAATGAGCACCGTGAGATCGATCGGAGCGCCGGACTTCAGCATGGGCGACCACCTGTAGGATGCGCCGTCTGCGGCGGAAGCGGCGTCGAAGGAAGGGCGCGCGCACGCACGCGCTGTGTGAGGCCCGAGAACTCGAGCTCGCGCACGTCGCCCAGCTTGTATACGAGCTCGGCGAGCGCTCCCGCCGAGATCAGGATGACCGTCGAGGTAAGGAAGATCACCGCGGAGCCCGCGATCGGCAGATCGAATCGGCCGCCGTCCGCAAGAGCGGCGAGCGTGGCGCCGGCGAGGACCGCCGCGCCGAGGAGCGGCGGCAGCGACAGCATGCCGAACCACGTGAGCGGCCGCGAGGTGAACGACGCGATCGTCTTGATCACAAAGAGGTCGAGCAGGACCTTGTAGATGCGCGAGAGGCCGTATTTCGAGCGCCCGAAGCGCCGCGCATGATGGCGCACTTTGAGCTCCGCAATGCGCGGGCCGGCGATGAACGCGACCGCCGGAATGAAGCGGTGCATCTCCGAGTAGAGCGGGATGCGTTTGATGAGCGTCGCGCGGTAGGCCTTGAGCGAGCAGCCGTTGTCGTGGATCGGCACGCCCGTCACGCGCGCGATCAGCGCGTTCGCGGCGCGCGAGGGGACTTTCCGCGACACGAGCTTGTCCTGCCGGTCGTGGCGCCAGCCGACGACGATGTCGAAGCCCTCCTCGATCTTGGCAAGAAGGCGCGGAATGTCCGCAGGATCGTTTTGCAAATCGCCGTCCATCGTCACGATGACATCGCCGCGCGCCTGCTCGATCCCGGCCGCCATCGCGGGCGTCTGTCCGTAGTTGCGCCGGAACTTCACGACGCGCACGCGCGGATCGCTGCGCGCGATCTCGACGGCGTTCTCAAACGTCCGGTCGCCGCTTCCGTCATCGACGAAGACCATCTCGAACCGTTCCCCGAGCGGCTCTAGCGCACCGACGATTGCCGCGTGCAGGGGGCGGATGCTCTCTTCTTCATTGAAGAAGGGAACGACGATCGAGAGCTTCGGTCTTTCGGCCACGGAGCAGGACCTTCGTTATGTTCAATGTCGCGCCGAACGTCCGCGGGCGCTCCGGCATCTCCGCAAGGAATGTGCCGGGAACGCGGTTTGCTCTGCTTACGGAGAAGCTGTCGCTCGCGACCAACACCTCGACAAGTCCATCAACAAGGAGCCGATGCATGCCGATGCGACCCCTCGATGCGCTCTGCGCAGGCGCGATGGCGCTGGCGCTCTTCGCGGCGCCCGCCGGCGCTCAGCAGGCTGCCGCTCAGCAGGCCACGACGTTCAAGGATGCGCCGTACACGGTGAACCCCGGCGACACGCTCACCGTCTCCGTGTGGAAGGAGCCGGATCTCTCGGGACCCGTGCTCGTCCGCCCGGACGGGACGTTCTCGATTCCGCTCGCGGGCCAGATCGACGCGCGCGACAAGACCGTGGTCCAGCTGCAGCAGATCATCGCGCAACGGTTGCACAAGTACATCGCCGATCCGGTGGTCACCGTGTCGGTGCAGGACGTGAAGGGCAACAAGGTCTACGTGCTCGGCCAGGTCGCAAAGCCGGGCGAGTTCGTCGTCAACCCCCGCGTCGATGTCATGCAGGCGCTCAGCATGGCGGGAGGCACGACGCCGTTCGCCTCGCTCAACAACATCGTCATTCTCCGGCGGCTGCCGAACGGGCAGCAGGAGGCGATCCCCTTCCGCTACAAGGATGTCGCAAGCGGCCGTAACCTCGATCAGGACATTACCTTGCAGGCGGGCGATGTCGTCGTCGTGCCGTGAGGCTGCGAGCCCCGACTCAGCGGGGCGCAAGAGGGCCCGCGCCGGGGTTCGTGCCGGGAGCCGCGCCGGGATCCGCGCCGCCGTCCGCGTCGCCGGCACGGTAGTTGCGGCTGCGCTCGGCTACGCCGCTTCATCTGCGCCGGGGCGCGCGGCGACCAACTGGACTTACGATCCGAGGATCGAAGTGGGCGGCACCTACGACGACAACTATCTTCTCGGCGAGATACCCGCCGATCAGACAGCCGTGAGCGGCCCGTTCGTGAATGCGCTGGTCGCGCTGCATGGCGCAAGCCCGCGCAACGATTTCGTCCTCACGCCGCAGGTGCACGCGACCCTTTTCCCGGGACATTCGGACGATCAGTCGACGGACGGCTATCTCGACGCGATCGACACCTATGACACGCTGCGCACGCGCTCGATCTTCCGCGGCGCGTACGCGAATCAGACGATCGCCGCCGCGGACTTCTTGCCGGCGACTTTCCCCGGCGTGCAGCTGGGTGAGCCCGTCATCAGCGGCAGCGGATTGATCGTGCATCTCGAGCGGCAGCAGTCGCTGCACCTCGACCCCTCGACCTCGATCCGCTTCACCGAGCGGGGGCACCTCGATCTGTCCGCGGACTACTACCGCGCCTGGTTCAGCCAAAGCCTGCCGGGCCAGGTCGGCTTCCAGAGCGTATCCGGCACGGTCGGAGCGGGCTACGCGGCCTCCCAGCGCTCGGACCTGTCGCTGCGCGGCACATACACGGCCTTCGAGCCGGAGGGCACCGTCCCGAGCGCCCGCCACGGCGCCCTGGTCGGCGAATGGGATTACCGCGAATCGACCGTCATGCATTTCTATGTGCGCGCCGGCGCCGGCGAGACGCAGGGCACGCTTCCGGGCGGCTCGCAGGTGACGCTCACCGATTTCGAGGGCGGCATCGGCGCCCGCTGGACGTATCCCATTTCGGACATCACGGTCGATCTGCTGCGCACCGCGGTGCCGAGCTCCTTCGGCGTCCTCGTCAATCAAGATGAGCTGCGCTTCCGGGTGCTCCATCGCTTCACGGAGATCTTCGCGGGCTTCGTCGCGCTGCGCGGGCTGCGCACGGTCAGGGCTGAATCGCAGGCGACGAACGTGCCGGACCGCAACTACGCGACCGGCTCCGCCGGGCTCGAGTGGCGCATCACGCGCAACTACTCGCTCGAAGCATCCTACAGCTATGCCTGGCAGAAGTACCAGAACGATCCGCTGCACGCCGCCTCGAACACCGTCGGAGTGTCGATCGTGTACGAGCCGCACCGCTACGACCGCGGACCCGAGCCGGGCCCCGTCGGCAGCGAATCGCCGTATTGACGAGAGGCGTATCGACGAGATTGACGAGCGACGTATCGACGAGCGACAGCCACATGGACACGCAGTTAGCACCCGACTTCTCCGACTATCTCGCCGCCATCAAGCGCCGCCACTTCCTGCTGCTCACCATTGCGCTGCCGATCATAGCGATCGCCGTTGCGCTCGCGGTCGGGCTGCCGAGCATCTACGTCTCGAGCTCGCTCATCGAGTTCTCGCGCGCGACCGTCCCCGGAGAGCTGCAGAACCAGCAAGCAGGGGGAGCGATGCCGACGCCGGCCTACGCCGACCAGCAGCGCAACTACGCGGACCAGTACGTGGCGAACATGCGCGACGCGGTGCTGAACGCGAACGACCTCGGTCCCGTCGTCGCCCAAGTGAAGGGTCTGCCGACGATCCCGCGGGATCCGGATGAGGCCATCTCCTTCATCAAGCAGCACGCGGGCATGCAGTCCGTGCGGACCAAGGTGCTGGACCCCGACACGGGCCGCGAGCGCGAGATCGTGCCGGCGTTCAGCGTCTCCTTCTCGAGCCGCAACCCGCGCACGGCGCAGGCGGTAGCCGCTGCGCTCACGCGCGCCGTCATCGATGCGAGCCGGCAGAACATGCTGAAGCGCGTGCGCACGGCGGGCCAGTTCTACACCTCCGAGGCGCAGCGCTATCACCAGCAGATTTCGGCGCTCGAAGCCCAGGTCGCGGCCTTCAAGGCCAAGCACTTCGGCGAGCTGCCTGAGCTCGCGAACGTGAACATGGGCTCGATGGACCGCATGGAGCGCGATCTGGAGAACGCGGAGCTCGAGCTACAGCAACTCGCGCAGAACCGCACGTTCCTGTCCGTGCAGCTGCAGCAGGCCGAGACCGCCTCGAACCTCGACTTGAATACGCTGCAGCGCCTCGAGGCCGAGTACAACGAGAAGGAGTCGATCCTCGGCGAGAACCATCCGGACATCATCGCCCTGCGGCGCCAGATCGAGAATCTGCGCCGGGGTGGCGCCGCTCTCGAGGGCATGACGCTGCCGCAGCAGCTAGCCGCCGAGCAGGAGCGGCTGCGCAACCTCCGCCAGCGCTACAGCGAGGACTACCCCGACGTGAAGGCGACGGAGCGCAGGATCGAGATGCTGCAGCAGCGCATCTCGCGCGGCGAGAAGGCGATCACCACCATCCCCGACAATCCGACGGTCGTGCAGCTCAAGACGCAGATCAACAGCGTCGACAACCAGATCGCCGGCGTGCGGGCACACGAGGCCGATCTGCGCCGCCAAATCAGCGAGCTTCAGCAGCGGCTCGACAAGACTCCGCTCATCGCCCAGCAGTACGACCAGCTCACGCGCAATCTCGATCTCGCCCGGGCGAAGTACAACGACCTCATGAAGAGCCAGATGGACTCCGAGCTCGCCGCGGAGGCGATCCTCGGGGGGCGAAGCGACGAGCTGCGCGTCGTGAATCAACCGATCGTGCCGGACCGTCCGGCGAAGCCGAAGCGGCTCGCCTTCGTCGTCATCGGCGCCATTCTGGCGCTCATGCTCTCGCTGTCGGCGGTCATCGTCGCCGAGAGCCTCGATCAGACGGTGCGGGGTAGCCGCGATGTGCGGCGCGTGCTCGCGCTCTCGCCGCTCGCCGTCATCCCGCGAATCCAGGATTCGTTCACCTTGAGGCGGCAGCGCTTCAAGCTCGCGGCGCTCGCCTGCACGGTCGTCGCGACCGGGGTGATTGCCGTGCTCACAGTGAGCGGCTTCATGTGATGAGCGGCGTCATGCAGCCGTCATGAGCGCGAGGCAACTTTGAGGCAACTTTGGATCGAAATCCGCCGTCCCCGCATGGCGGGCCTGTTCTCATCTTCACGCGAGGTGCCGGGCACATGGGGTTGATAGAAGAAGCGCTGCGCAAATCCGCGCAGCAAAGAAAGGGAGCGGTGCGGGCCAACGGCGCCGCCGCGGCGAGAATGGCGCGGCCTGCGCCGGCGCCCGATGCGCAGATCCCGCAGTATCAGAGCGCGCCCGTCGATCCGCGGGTGATGCAGCGCCATCGTATCCTGCCTACGATCGCCGACGTGACGGTCACCCGCGCGTACAAGATCCTGCGGACCCGAGTGACGCACCGCCTCGTCGCGAACGGCTGGCATTCGGTCGGCGTCACGGGCACGATGGCAGGGGAGGGCAAGACGCTCACGGCCGTCAACCTCGCCATCGCACTCGCGCAGGACGTGAACACCTGGGTGTTCCTCGTCGATCTCGATTTGCAGCGGCCGCAGGTCGGGGCCTATCTCGGCATGACGTACCAGAACGGACTCACGGATTATTTGACCGGGCAGGCAAGCCTCGAGCAGATCGTCTACGACATCTCGCACCCGCGGCTCGCGGTGATCCCGAACGCGCGTCCGGTCGAGAGCTCCTCGGAGCTGCTGCTGTCGCCGCGCATGGGCGACTTCCTGCATTTCCTGCAGTCCGAGCCGCCGCGGCGGGTCGTGGTGTTCGACATGCCACCGCTCCTCGCCTCCGACGACGTGCTCGCCTTCTCGCCGCGCGTGGACAGCTTCCTGCTCGTCGTGTCGCAGGGCCAGACCGCGCGGCGCACGCTGAGCAACGCGAAGGAGGTCTTGAGCGAGATGAACCTGATGGGTGTCGTGCTCAACCGCTCGACGGAGCGAAACGACAGCCCGTATTACTGATCTCTCATCGAGCAGCAGGGCGCCGGCGCCGCCCACCCTCGACGGATCGCCTCATGCATCGGCGGCATGCAGAGCGCGCCGCTCGCCCGCCGCCGCGCGCGCTTCCCCCGCCGCCCCGGCGGCAAGCTGCTTGAGCTCCTCGTGCAGGTCTTCGCGCGAGGCGCCGAGTATCATCATTCGATACCAAAGCTCCGCGTTGATGAGGAGCCAGAGCCGGTTGCCGTGGTCGCGCCGGCCGGCGAGGTGCTCCGCGACGAGCGCCTGGATCGGCGCGGCGCGCAGGATGCCGGCGCGCACGAGCTCCGCGTTCACGAGCACGCCGCGATAGAGAAGCGCGTACTCGTCGCGCAGGATGTAGGGCAGGGCGGAGGAGAAGCCCTGCTTCGGCCTGTCGAGGATGTCCGGCGGCAAGTAGCGCCGGGCGAGCTGCTTCTGAATGTAGCGCAGCGAGCGGCCGCGCACCTTGTATGCGACCGGCAGGCGGGCCGCGAATTCCGCGAGGCGATGGTCCATGAAGGGGCTGCGGGCTTCGAGCCCGTGGGACATGGTCATCCGGTCCGTGATCATGACCGGGTGATCGGGCAGGCGGATCGCGCTGTCGGCGGACAGCATGCGGTCGAGCGGCTCGGCCGCGCGATCGGCGAAGCCGTCCTCGATGACCGACTCGCCGCGCCAACCCGCGAGCGCGTCCGCAGTCTCCTGCGTATAGAGGCTCGCGCGGCTCGCGCCGTCGAAATAGAAATACGATAGGCTCGCGGCATAACGCTCCCCGCCCGACAGGAACGAGAGGCGATGCAGCCATTTCGCTTGATGGCCGGCGCTCTTGTACCAGCCCACCTCGGGGATCAGATCGAGGCACGGCGCGACGATCCGCCGCCGCACTAGCGCGGGCACGCGCGCGTAGCGCTCGGCATACAGATTCCCGTAATAGCGGTCGTAGCCGCCGAAGAGTTCGTCCCCGCCGTCGCCGCCCAGCACGACTTTCACGCTGCGGCGCGCGACGGCCGCGAGCCGGTAGGTGCAGAGGGAGAGCGGGTCCGAGGGCTCATCGAGATGCCACACGAGATCGGGCAGCGCCTCGAGGAGGGACAAATGCAGCGTTTCCTCGTGATGATCGGCGCCGTTGAGCAGCGCGACTCGCCGCGCGTGGGGTCCTTCGGCGTAGCGTTGGTACGGCAGATTGACCGTGAACGTCGGCAAGCCGCGGACCCTCAAGCGCTGCGCGAGCAGCGCGACGATGAGACCGGAGTCCATGCCGCCGGAGAGGAAGGCGCCGACGGGCACGTCGCTCACCATGTGCAGGCGCAGCGCCTCCGTCAGCCGTTCCTCGAGCTCATCGAGCAGCGCGGGCTCGGCTACCTCGACCTTCGGCTCGTACCGCAGCGTCCAGTAGGGCGAGATCGAGATCTCGCCGGTTCGACTCTCGTACACCAGCTTGTGCGCCGGCGGAAGCTTGCGGATGCGGCGGAACATGGAGAGCGGCGGCGCGATGAGCCGCAGCGCGAGGTATTGATCGAACGCGCGCAGGTCGATTTCGCGGAGCCGCGGATCGAGCGCGAGGAGCGCCTTGATTTCGGATGCAAAGGCGAACGAGCGCCCGTCGGCCGTGTAGTAGAACGGCTTCTGACCGAGATGGTCGCGCGCCGCGAGCAGGCGGCGGCGCCGCCGGTCCCAGAGCGCGAACGCGAACATGCCGCGCAGATGATCGAGCAGCGCGTCTCCGTACTCCTCGTAGAGCGCAAGAATCACCTCGCAGTCGCTGCCGGTCCGGAAGCGATGGCCGCGCCGCTCCATGTCGGCGCGGATTTCCCGGTAGTTGTAGATCTCGCCGTTCGCCACCAGCCAGAGCGTCCCGCTCGCGTTGACGAGCGGCTGGCGACCGCCTTCGATGTCGATGATGGCGAGGCGCCGTTGGCCGAGCACGGCGCCTGCTTCCTGCTCCACGCCCTCGCCGTCGGGACCGCGATGCACCAGAGCTGCGAGCATGCGGCGCATGCCGCCCGCGTCGATGGCGGGGTGATCGATGATGCCGGCGATGCCGCACATGGGGCGCTACAGCCCGCGCTCGCCGCGCGGCGCGAGGCGGCAGTGCGCTCGAGCGCGGGGCGTCCGCGCGCTCCGCTCGCGCAGCGTCTGCTCGAAGATCGCCTCGTAGCGCTCGGCGCAGCGATCGACGAAGAACTGCTCGACGGCGGCGAGATTGTGGCGGCGGACGGCTGCGCGGCGCTCGGGTGAGGCTGCAAGCTCGCGGACCGCCGCGGTAAAGGCGTCGAGATCGTTGAGCCGCACGACGTGCCCGGTTGCCGGCGTCGCCAGGAAGTCGGTCTGCCCGCCGCGGTCGTAGCAGACGATCGGCAGGCCGAACGCCATCGCTTCCAGGAACACGAGGCCGAAGCCTTCGTGCTGGCTGGTCGAGACAAAAATGTCCGAGGCGGCGAGCGCGCGGTGCTTCTCGGCCTCGCTCACCTGCCCGAGGAAGCGGGTCCGCTCCGCGACGCCGAAGCCGCCGGCGGCCGCGCGGACCGCGGGCAGCCGCGGACCGTCACCCACGACGAGCAGATGGAGATCGAGGTCGCGAACAGCTGCGAGCACTCGCGGCAGCTGCTCGCTGGCCTTGCGCGCGACGACGCGGCCGATCGTCACGAGCACCACGGCGTCCGGGGGAATGCCGAGCGTGGCGCGGGCCGCCGCGCGTTCCGGCGCGTTGATCGCCTGGTCCGCCCTGGCGAGCCCGGGAGGGCGCTCGATGCCGAGGGGGACGCGCTCGATCAGCCGGCGCACACCGTAGATCCGCTCGACGTTCGCGGCCGTATCCCGCGATTGAGCCACTACCGCGTCGGCGCGGCGCAGCAGGTACGCAACCGCCCGGCGGAGCGACGCGTGGCGATGAGGGGAACTCGCCTTCGAGGGGTCATAGAGGTCGCCGCCGTGGACGGAGAGCACGTTCGGAATACCGAGCCGGCGCGAGAGGAAGTGCCCGAGAGGCCCTGTCGGGACCACGAAATGCGTATTGATGAGATCGAACGGCCGCTGGCGCGCAAGTTGCAGGCCTCGCCAGGCGCCGGCCGGCAGGTAGGCGGCCATCGATGGGAAGTTCGCGACGGCGAGCTGCGTGCGGAACAGCACCGGTACCCGCACCACGCGCACCTCGCCATCGCTGGATGCGCTCGCGAGACCGCCGGCCCGCGACGTAAGGACTGTCACCTCATGGCGGCGCGCGAGCTCCCGCGCGATCGCCGCCATGACGACGCCGCCTCCGCCGCCGAGCGGCGGGTACTCGAAGTTACAGAACAGAATGCGCATGGCGAGAGGAGATCGAGCGATGGAAACCGAGACGCGAAGGCAGGTACGGCCGGCGCGCGTGGGGCCGGCGAAGGTCGCTGATGCGGCGAGCCCGGAGCTGCCGCGGGCCAAGTCGCCCGCGGTGGGCGCGGCCGCTGCTTCGGCGGCAGATGTGGCGAGGGCGGCGCCCGCAACCGTGGGGATGAGCGCGCCGGCGTCCGCCATTGTCGGCGTGGCGGCATCTGCCGCTGCCGAGCCCGAGCTCTCCGCCCGTCTCGAGCCGTTCGATTCCTACTGGCAGGCGCCGCAGGATGCGGAGAAGGGCTTTCGCTCGTTCACGGCGTACTACCGCGCGAACTATCTGCCGCACCTGCCGGCGGATCGCGACGCGAACATCCTCGTCGTGAGCTGCGGGCCGGGCTACCTGGTCAACATGCTGCGCGAGCGCGGCTACCGGCGTGTGCTCGGCATTGATTCGGACGCGGCGAAGGTCGAGGTCGCCCTGCGGCACGGCCTGCCGTGCGAGACGGCTCGCGCGTTCCCGTTCCTGCGCGCGCGGCCCGGCGCCTACGATGTCATCATCCCCGAGCAGGAGCTCAATCATCTCACCCTCGATGAGACGATCGAGTTCCTCGAGCTGTGCCGCGACGCACTGCGCCCCGGCGGGCGCGTCATCGTGTACGCGATGAACGGGGCGAACCCGCTCGTCGGCTCGGAGAACCTGTCGCACAACATCGATCATTTCTACAACGTCACCGAATACAGCCTGGAGCAGTTGTTGAAGCTCGGCGGCTTTACCGCCATCCGGGTCTTTCCGCTCAGGCTGTACGTCTTCTGGAAGAACCCGTTCAACTACGTCGGCCTCCTCGCGACCACGGTGCTCGAGGCGACGTTCCGCGTGATCTACCGCCTCTACGGCAAGAAGGTGCGAGTGCTCAGCAAGAAGATTGCCGCGGTGGCGTCGAAGCCATGATCACCGGCGCGCCGCTCAACAGCCCGTTCGCCCGATACCACTCCGCCGTCCGGCGCGCGCCCTCCTTGAACGGCACGCGCGCCTCGAATCCCAGCCGCTCGCGAGCCTTCGCCGTCGAGAACCGGAACGACTTGCGGAAGAAGTCGAGCCGGCGACGGTTGAGCGGCGGTTTGACTCCGAGCGGCTTGCACAGCGCTTCGCACAGGACTGCGCCTGCGGCAAAGGGCCAGAGCGGCACGTGCGGCGGCGAACGCGGCCGTCCGAGGGCGGCGGCAACCGCCTCCGCCATCGCATCCGTCGTCAGCAGCTCTGCGCCGGCGAGCACGAAAGTCTCCCCGACGGCGTTCGGCAAGGTCGCCGCCGCGAGCAGACCGGCCGCGAGGTCGTCCACGTAGATCAGCTGATGTTCGTTCGTGCCGCGGCCGATCGTGACGTACCGTCCGCGCTCGATCGCGCGGAACAGCTTGAGCAGCCGCAGGTCCGCCGGACCATAGGTCTCGGAGATGCGCACGATGGCGGTCTCGATGCGATCGGCGAAGCCGCGGACCACGACTTCGGCCTCCGTCTTGGTGCGCCCGTAAGGGTTGTCGGGGGCGAGGGGACTCGATTCATCGAGCACGCCGTCGCGCGCCGCGCCGTACACGCCGATCGTGCTCCCGTGGACGAAGCGCCGCACGCCGGCGCGCACGGCCGCCGCGAGCAGCCTCCGGGTCCCGTCCACGTTGACGCGGCGGAAGTGGCTCTCGGGCGCCTGCGCTTCGTGCTGGGCGGCGGCGAGATGGATGACGACATCGTGGTTTGCGAGCGAGCGCGCGAGCGCTTCCTCGTCGTCGAGCGAGACGAAGCTGACGGGGAGGCCCGCCCGCTCGAGCGATTCGACACGGCGGCGCTCGGTCTCGTTGTTGACGGCAGTGGTGACCGTGACCGGAAAGCCGCGCTCGAAGGCATAGCGGGCGAGCTGCGAGCCTATGAAGCCGGAGCCGCCGGTCAGGTAGAGGCGGGGCAGGGTGGCCGTCATGACTCAAGCCCGGCGGACGGCGGCTGAAGCGAAGGAGAGCACGGCAGCCGAACCGTTCTCGGCCGGCGCACGGACGGTCGGCGAGCTGGAGGGCGGGTCGGCCAGATAGCGTGCGAAGTGCCGTGCGGTCGCGGCGCGCTCCTCCGCCGCCTGCTGCGCGCTCCAGCCTAGCTCGCGGCGCATGATCGCCTCCGCCTCGGCGAGCGCCTGCTCGCCGGGATGGCCCGCCGTCCCGAGCTCGGTGCGGCGGAAGACGATGTCCGTGAGACGCCGCGCCATTTCCTCACGCACTGCGTAAGCAATCTCTGCGCCGAGCACTGTGGTGCCGGCGAGGCAGCGGCGCAGTACCGGGTCCTCCGCGGCGACCGCGATCACGCGTCCGGCTTCGGTGCCGTGATTGCGCGCGAGCGCATCGAGCGCCGCTTCGGGGAGCCCCCCCGCGAAGCTCCGCGCGAGCCCGCGCGCGAAGCGATTGAAGTCGTCGATGTCGCCGCCGGGAAGCGGCCGGGTCGCCGAGGCATCGCGGTCCCGGCGCGGCCGCCGTGCCGCGGGCGCCGAATTTCCGTTGCGTCGCGGATCGCGTCCGCGCGGCGGGATGAACGTGCGGGACGAGCGGCCGTCCTCGAGTTGGCTGCCGGCGAGGTTGAGCGCTGCGACGGCATCCCGCCGCGCCACGGTGTACCGTACGCTGATCGCGGTCACGAGCCCCGCAAGCCCCTGCCGGCGGTGATCGATGAGGCGCGATTCCTTGCCGAACGAGAGCGCGCCGGGGAGCTGCCGCGCGGCGTCGCCGAAGGGAACGAGGCCATAGCAGACCTCGCGAACCTCGGACATCTGCAGACGCAGCGCGGGATGCGCGGCATTGATTTCCTCGACGAAGCGCGCGAGCTCTGCGCGTGAGAGCTGTGCGGCATCGGGGTCGCGCGGTACGACAGTGTGCCAGACACCCACCAGCGTGTATCCGCGCCAGGGGACGAGGAACAGATGGCGCGCGGCGCGGGCGAAGAGCGCGTCCTGATCGCGCGTCGCGCCTTGCACGGCGAGCGCCATCGGCGGAGGCTCGCGCGCGACGACGAAGCACGCATCGCGCGAGTACGTGCCCTCATCGAGCAGGGCGATCTCGCCTGCGGCCGGTTCGGCGGCATCAGATTCTGCGGCGCCCGCACGCAGCAGCCCCTCCGCCCAAGGACCCGCGGCATTGATCGTCACGCGCGCGCGGATGTCGAACGACTCTCCGGAGAGCCGATCGCGCGCCCTGACGCCGATCACGCGCCCGCCTGTCAGTTGTTGCCCGCCGTTCGCCCGCCGGCTGTTTGCCGGGCCGCCGCTCACCTGTTCCCCATTCACCCGGCCACCCTCGACGAGCAGCCGCTCGGCCTCGACGTAGTTCGCGACGACGGCCCCGAGCTCAAACGCGGCGGCAACAAATGCCAGGACCAAGCGCGGCGGGTTGTACATCTGACCGTCCTCGAACACCGCGGCCCCGGTGAGTCCGTGGCGCTCGAGCGAGGGGAAGGAGGCGAGCGTTTCGGCGCGGCCGAGGAACCGCGTCCGCGCGATGCGGCGAGCCGGATCGGGCAGGCCGCGATTGCGGTCGATCGTCGCAAGGTCGTAGGCGCGCATGCCGGCGCGCAGCAGCCATTTGCCGCTGCGCCCATGCCCGTAGGTCGGGATCGCAAAGGGCAGCGGCGCGACGAGATGCGGTGCGATGCGCAGGAAGATCGAACGCTCGCGGCAGGATGCGCGCAGGCGACCGAAGTCCGCGTGCTGCAGGTAGCGGATGCCGCCGTGGACGACCTTGAAGCACTGGGCGGAGCTGCCCGCGCCGAAGTCCTCGCGCTCGATCAATGCGGTGCTGTAGCCGCGCAAGCTCGCTTCGCGCGCAGCCGCGGCTCCGGCGGCTCCGCCGCCGACCACCAGCACGTCGAATTCCCTCTCGGCGAGCGCGGCTGGGTTTCTGTGCATCGGCGGTCGGATGGTGTGGGGCTTGCGCAGGACTTGCGAGGGGCTCGAGCGCGGCGACGCAAGCTCTATGCCGCGACGTTCGTGCCCGCCGCAGTGCGGCTCGCGATGGAGTCCACCGCGCATCGGCCGGCGCCGTTCGTCCGCTCGACGACCTCGGCAGTGCCGGCTTGGGAGACTTCGGCCTGGCGCGCGCGGGCGACGAGCAGGAGATTGTTATGGCGCCAGGCGAGGCGGCCGGCGGAGAGCGCGGAGACGAGCCAAGCCACCGCGGTGACGAGCCGGCGTCCCTGGTAGCTGCACAAGCGGTGCACGTGCGGCTCCTCGAGTCCGTGCGCCCGGCAGAAGCGCGCGAGGCCGCGCTCCGAGATCACCTCGTCGTAGTGTGTGGGGTACGGACCATGTCCCGGCGTCGCCGCTTCGCGGTAGCCGAGCAGCCAGCGGTACGTGAGCACGTGAATCCAGAAAGGCGTCACGCGCGCGAGAAAGCCGTAGACGGAGCTCCGATCGGGCACTTTGAGCACTAGGAGACCGCCGGGGGCGAGCCAGCGCAGGAACCGCTCGAGCACCTGCTCCGCGCCCTTCACGTGCTCGAGAACGAACGCGCAATAGATCACGTCGAAGGAGCGCGGCGGGAATTCCGCGGTCGTGAGGTCTCCGACGATCGCCTGGTCGAGGTCCGTGCGCGCGGCGAGCGCGTCGCGGTCGAGGTCGATGCCCGTGAGCGTATAGGGGATCGAGAGCTTCAGCCCCCAGTGGCGCCCGCAACCTGCCTCCAGTATCCGCAAGGGCGGCGTGAGGGATTCGAGCCGCGACTTCAGAGCCGCGTTCATCTCCTCGTAGGTGAGCAGTGCCGATGCCATCGTGGGCTGCGCCGCAAGGAGCGTGCCGAGGTCGATGCCGCGGCGCGCGGAAGGGGCGGCGCATTCGATGGCGCTGGGCGTGCGGCGGCGCGGGGCGTTCGCGCTGGACGGTGCCGCATGGCCGGCGGCGCCCCAAAGCCCGCGGCAGCCTGTCGCCAGCCCCCCGCTCCTAGCGCTGCTTGAACTCCTCGGGCGTCAGCTGATGCCGCGCGAGGAGCTTGTAGAAGTCCGTGCGGTTGCGCTTCGCGAGGCGGGCCGCTTGGCTCACATTGCCGCCGGTGATTTGCAGGATCTGCGAGAGATAGCTGCGTGTGAACTCGTCGCGCGCCTCGTCGAAGGAGGGCAGCCGCCCGGGGCCGCCGCCGAGCGACTGCTGGACCAGCTCGACGGGGATGATCGGCGTCTGCGAAAGCGCGACGTTCTGCCGCACGACGTTCTGCAGCTGGCGGATGTTGCCGGGCCAGTCCGCGGTCGCGAGCAGCTCCACGGCCTCGGGCGCGTAGATCTTGCGCACGCCGCTCTCCTGCGCGATGTGCGCGAGGAAGTGCGCGACGAGGAGCGGGATGTCCTCGCGGCGGCGGTTGAGCGGGGGCATCTCGATGTGCACGACGTTCAGCCGATAGTAGAGATCTTCGCGGAACTGGCCCTGCGTCATGAGCTGCTGCAGGTCGCGGTGCGTCGCGGAGATCACGCGCACGTTGACGGCGATCGCCTCTGTGCTGCCGACGGGACGGATCGCATTCTCCTGCAGCACCCGCAAGAGCTTCACCTGCAGCCGCATCGGCATGTCGCCGATCTCATCGAGCATCAGCGTGCCGCCGTCGGCGGCTTGAAAGAGTCCCCGATGCGCGCGCATGGCGCCCGTGAACGAGCCCTTCTCGTGGCCGAACAGCTCCGACTCGAGCAGGCTCTCGGTCATCGCGCTGCAATTGATCGCGACGAAGGGCTTGTTGCGGCGGGGGCTCGCGCGGTGGATCGCGCGCGCCAGCAGCTCCTTGCCCGTGCCGCTCTCGCCGGTGATGAGCACGCGCGCGTCGGTCCCTGCGACCATGTGCGCCTGCGCCAGCTTCTCCTCCATGAGCGAGCTGCGCGTGACGATCTCGGCGCGCCAGTCCTCGTCCGAGGCGCCGAAGCCCGAGATGCGCAGCGCCTTCTGCACCTGGTCCAGCAGCTCCTGCTTGTCGACGGGCTTGGTGAGGAATCCGAAGGCGCCCATCTGCGTCGCCTGCACCGCATCGGGAATCGTGCCGTGTGCGGTGAGTATAATGACCTTCAGCCCCGGCCAGCGATGCTGCAGCTCCTTGAGCAGCCCGATGCCATCCATTTGATCCATGCGCAGGTCGGTGATCACGAGGTCGGGACGGAAGCGGCTCGCGGCGGCGAGCGCCTGAACGCCGCTCTCGACGGCTTCCACGTCATAGCTCTCCGCGCGCAGGCGGATCGTGAGGAGGCGCAGCAAGCCGGGGTCGTCATCGACCACGAGGATGCGGGCCTTGCGTTTACCGGTCTGATTCACTGTGTCGATCCTTCCTTGCGGCTCTTGCGGCTGTTCAGGGAGCGCTCGATGTTGGCGATCGCGTCGAGCTTCGCGCGCGCTTCGTCGAGCTCCTTGTGCAGCTTCGCGTTCTCCTCGGCTTCGGCCTCGAGCTTACGGTTGAGCGCCGCCGTGCGCTCGCGGTCGTCGTGGTCGGCCTCGGCCTGGAGGCGCTGGTTCTCCGCCGTGAGCGCGAGCTGCCGCTCGGTAGCGCGCATCGTGACCACGGCCATTGCCCGCTCCGACGGCAGCAGCGTCTCGGGGGTCGCGAGCACTTCGCGGAGCAACTGCTCGGCGCGCGGCGCATCGAAGCCCGGATGTCCGGGGGTCGCGAGCACCAGCGCGTACTCGAGCTCGTGGCTCGGCGTCGGCGCCGTGTCGTAGGCATGCTTCGCGGCCGCCAGGATCTCCGCCTGCTCGGCCGGCGCGCCCTGGATCAGTCGCTGCAGCACCCCGAGCTCTTCGGCCAATGATGCCGCGGAAGCCGCGGTGCGGTCCACCGGCGGGAGCGTCGCCGTTTTGCGAATGTTCGACCCGCCGAGGCCCCCGGCGCAGCCTGCCAGGGTCGCAGCGCCCGCGAGCGCGATGAAGTGAAGTCGCCAGCCGCGCCGGCCCCTGCCGCATCCGGCCCGAGCTCGGCCGGATGCGAACCCCGCGCGTTGCTCAGGCCGCATGCGCGTGGTCTCGCGAGCTCGAGGCGCCCTGGCCCTTCTGCGCAACCGCGGCGTCCGGCGGCGTGCGTGCGCCGGACGCGACCAGCGGCATCGTGATCCGGAAATGGGCGCCGGGAAACTGCCCGTCGATGATCTGCACGGTCCCGCCGTGCGCCGAGACGAACTCGAGCACGACGGAGAGCCCGATGCCCGTGCCCTTCACGCTCGTTCCTCGCGCCGCCCGCCCGGTATAGAACGCGTCGAAAATATGCGCGCGATCCTCGCGCGGGATGCCGGGGCCGCTATCTGCCACGTCGAGCACGAGGTCGCTGCCTGCAGCGCGGGCGCCGATGTGGATAGTGCCGCCCTTCGGGGAGTACTTGACGGCGTTCGACAGCAGATTGTCGAGGATGAGGCGGAGCTTTCCGCGGTCGGCAACGAGGGTGATGTCCTCGATCTTCACGTCGAGGCGCACGCGCTGGGAGAGGAGGGTCAGCTGCTGGTTCTCGAGCACCTGCTTGACGAGCGGGCGCAGGCGGAACTCGCTCGTCTCGAGCCCGACGCTGCTCGTCTGCCAGGCGCTGAAGGAAAGCAGATTCTCGATCATGCGCTGCAGCTTGATACTGTTCTCCCGCAGGATGCCGGCGACTTCCCGCTGGTTGCCGTCGAGCTCGCCGACCGCGCCATCCATCAGGAGCTCCGTCCCCTCGCGAATATTGGCAAGCGGCGTCTTCAACTCATGCGACATGTGTCGCAGGAAGCGATTGCGCTCGTGCGCGTGATCGAGGAGGCGCGCCCGCAGCCACTCGAGCTGGCGTCCGAGCCGTTCGAGATCGAGCGGCCCCGATACGGCAATCGGGTGCGAGAAGTTCCCCGCGCCTAGCTCGCTGATCGCCCGGTCGATGTGCCGTAGAGGCCGGCCGATCGCGAGCGTGACGACCAGGATGGCGACGAGCGTGAGCGGGAGCAGGAGTGTCGATTGCCAGAACAGGCGCCGCTGTGCGGCAAGTGTCCGGCGCTGAATGTCGGCGACCTGCGCATCGATGTCGGCCTCGCTCTGCTGCGCAATGCGGTCGGCGAGCGCCCGCAGCTCCGCGAAGCGCTGCGAGAGGTCCGCCAACTTGGCCGCATCCTTGGGGCCCCCGAGCAGCGCGCTGCCGATCGAGGCTTCGAGGCGCCCCAGCTCATCGAGCGACTGCTGGGCGGCCGAGGAAGTCAGGTGGCGCGCGAGATTGATGCGGGTCTCGTCGAACTGCGCGTCCTGCTCGCGATACAGATCGAGGAGCTTCGCGTCCGTCAGCACCTGGTAGAGCCGGGTGGTGCGGTCGAGCGAGTCGATCTGGGACTTCAAGTCCTGGGTGGAGCGCGCCGTGCTCACTCCCTCGATGACAAGCTGCCGGCTCGTGTCGGCGAGGCGCCGCATTTGCAGCGCGGCGTTGACGATCGCGACGAGCAGCGGCACGGCGATCACCGCGAGGCCGAGGAGCATCAGGCTGCTCAAGGATTTGGGCCGGAGTATCGTCATCGCCTGCGGCCAATTGCTCTCGGGGACCGCGCCGGTGCGCGACCCGAATCGTATGAGGGCGGGGCACCGGGCGCCGGAAGTAGGCGCGACCTTACCACGGATCGCGCAACAATCGCTCCTCCCAGGCGAGCGAGGAGCGGACGATCGTGTCGAGATCGTCGAGCCGCGGCTGCCAGCCGAGCGTCGCGCGGATCCGCTCGGCGCGAGCGACGAGCAGGGCCGGATCGCCTTCGCGGCGCGGCTCCTCCCGGATCGTGAGCCGTCGGCCGCTGACGCGCTCGACACTCGCAAGCACTTCACGGACGCTGTAGCCGTGGCCGTAGCCGCAGTTGAGCACGGTCGACTCGCCGCCACGGCGCAGGTAGTCCAGAGCGTCGAGGTGCGCGCGGGCCAAGTCCTCGACATGGATGTAGTCGCGCACACCGGTCCCGTCGGGCGTCGGATAATCCGTCCCGAAGACGCTCACGTGCGGCCGCTTGCCGACGGCGGCTTCGCAGGCGACTTTGATGAGGAGCGTTGCCTCGGGCGTCGATTGTCCGATGCGGCCGGAGGTGTGCGACCCGGCCACGTTGAAGTAGCGCAGCGCAACGTAGCGCATGTCGCTCGCGGCCGCGGCGTCGCGCAGCATCCACTCGGACACCAGCTTCGAGGTGCCGTAGGGATTGATCGGCAGAGTCGGGCTCGTCTCGTCCGCCTGTCCGCCCGGAGGCATGCCGTACACCGCGGCGGTCGAGGAAAAGACGAAGTGCTTCACGCCGCTCTTGAGACAGCACTCGATGAGACTGCGGGTGGCGCAGGTGTTGTTGCCGTAGTATTTGAGCGGGCGGCGCACGGACTCGGGGACGATGGTGTGCGCCGCGAAGTGCAGCACCGTCTCCACCCGGTGGCTCGCCAGAACCTCGCGCATCGCCTGGCAGTCGCCCACGTCGGCGACGACGAGCGGCGCTTCGAGCACGGCGCGGCGGAAGCCCCGGGAGAGATCGTCTACGACGACGACCTGCTCGCCGCGCGCGCGCAGCTCATATAGAACATGGCTGCCGATGTAGCCCGCGCCGCCGGTGAGGAGCAAAGTGCCGTTCGCCATGAGGAGAGAGGAATCCGTGTAGCGGGCTCGAGGCCCGAAACGCGCATGATAAACAAAGTACGCGGCAGAAACGTGATGGATCCGACGCCGTTCGCGGGACTTTCCCCTGAGGTCGTGCTCGATGCGGCGGTCTCGGCGGGCTTCGAGGCGGATGGACGGCTGCTGGCGCTCAACAGCTACGAGAACCGTGTCTATCAGCTCGAGACGGCGCAGGGGCCGCTCGTGCTCAAGTTCTATCGCGCCGGGCGCTGGAGCGACGAGCAGATCGGCGAGGAGCACGCGCTCACCGCCGAGCTCGCGGCCGCCGAGCTGCCCGTCGCCGCGCCGTTCGCCGTGGCCGGCCGCACGCTGCTGCGGTATCAGGATTTCCGTTTCGCGGTCTTTCCGTGGATGCGCGGCCGGGCGCCCGAGCTCGATCAACCCGAGGCGCGCGCGATGCTCGGCCGCGCGCTGGCGCGAATGCACCGGCTCGGCGCGGTGAGGCCGTTCCAGCACCGGCCGCGGCTCACCATCGAGCGGTTCGGCCACGCGGCGCGCGCCGCCGTGCTCGCAAGCGGCCTGCTGCCCGACTCACTCACCGAGCGCTACGCCCAGGCATCCAGCCTTCTGCTCTCGCGCGTCGAGGCGCTGATGCGGGACGTAGGCAGGGTGGAGGAGATCCGCCTGCACGGCGACTGTCACCTCGGAAACCTGCTGTGGAACGAGCAGGGACCGGTGTTCGTCGACCTCGACGACTGCATGATGGGTCCGCGCATCCAGGATTTGTGGATGCTCTGCTCGGGGACGCCCGCCGGCGAGCAGCGCGAGTGGGACGAGCTTCTCACCGGCTATCAGCAGTTCGGTGATTTCGACTTCCGCGAGGTGCGGCTCATCGAGGCGCTGCGCGCGCTTAGGATGCTGCATCATGCGGGGTGGGTCGCGCAGCGCTGGCGCGATCCGGCCTTTCCGAGGGCGTTTCCCTGGTTCGGTGAGGTGCGCCATTGGGAGAGCTACGTCACGGACCTGCTCGAGCAGTCGATTACGATCGAGAATCAGCCGCTGCTGCAGTAGCAGGCCGCTTGCGGCGCAGTGCAGCGCAGCCTGCGAGCGGGCGGCGTCAGGTCAGGGTCAGGGAGAATCGAATGGCGATGAGGCGAGTCGTGCGGCAATCCGCGCCGGGGGGTGGGGTCGCGCTCGCGGCGCCCGCGACGTTCACGGCACCCGCAACGTTCACGGCGCTCCTAGCCTGTGCCGCGCTCGCGGCCTGCGGCTCGCCGGGTATGCCGGGATCTTCCGCAGGATCGCCGGCCTCCCACTCGAAACCGGTCGGCGCCGCGCATGGGTCAGCGCGGCATGCGCCGGCCAAGCCGGCCGCGGCCGGCAGCGTTGATATGGTCGCGGCTGTCGGCAGCGAAAAGGGCACCGTGCCCGTCAACGTGCGTTTCGCCCTGCGGGCGCGGCCCGAGGTCGGCAAACCGGTCGAGCTCGACATCGAGGTCACGCCCACTCGCCCGGTGGGTCGGCTCGTCACCTCGATCCATGCCGAGGACGGGCTCACGATCCAGGACGGCGGCGCGACGAGGGAGAGCGATCGTCCGGAGCCGGGCGTGCCGCTCGCGCGCGCGCTCACGATCATCGCGCAGCGCGACGGCATCTTCTATGTGACTGCGACGGTGCTCGTCGACACCGGCGCCGACTCCGCCGCGCGGACGTTCACGATTCCCGTCATCGCCGGCGCGGGCGCGTCGTAGTCGGTCCGGACACGATATCCGGGACGCGCGGTTTGCAACCCGCCCTGAGCGCGCATCCCGCCGGGAGCGACCCTTCCATGCTCTGCCGGCAACACGGCGCGTTTGGCCGTCGCGTTCGGCCGTGTAGACTACGCGCGTGAGCGCGCGGGAGCCTCCTTTCACCGTCGGGATCGAAGAGGAGTATCTGCTCGTCGATCTCGATTCGCTCGAAGTGGCGAGCGATCCGCCGTCCGCTCTCTTGAAGGAGCTCTCCGAGCGCGGCGGAGGGCAGGTAAGCCCGGAGTTCCTGCGCTCGCAGATCGAAGTCGGGACGCGGGTCTGTCGCACTCTCGCCGAGGCGCGCGCGGATCTCGCACATCTGCGCTCGCTCGTCATCGAGATCGCCCGCCGTCACGGGCTCGCTCCGATCGCCGCCTCCACGCATCCCTTCGCGCGCCCCACCGCGCAGCTGCCGCGCGAGGGCGAGCGCTTCGTGCAGCTGGCTCGGGAGATGCAGGCGACCGCGCGGCGCATGCTGATCTGCGGCATGCACGTGCACGTCGGCGTGGATGACGACGATCTGCGCATCGATTTGATGAATCAGCTGTCGTACTTCCTTCCCCACCTGCTCGCGCTCTCCTGCTCCTCGCCGTTCTGGGAAGGGGAGCGGACCGGCTTCAAATCGTTCCGCCTCTCGATCTACAGCACGCTGCCGCGGACGGGGTTGCCCGAGCGCTTCGGGAGCTACGGGGACTTCCGCCGCGAGATCGGCATGCTGGTCGCGAGCGGGCTCATCGCCGACCCCACTCAAATTCGCTGGGACCTACGCCCGAACGCGCGCTACCCGACGCTCGAGACGCGCATCCCGGACTGCTGCACGCGCATCGACGATGCGGTGTGTATCGCGGCGATCTTCGTCGCGCTCGCGCGCATGCTCTACCGGTTGAGGCTCGCGAACCGCAGCTGGCGGCTCTACTCCAACGTTCTGCTCGCGGAGAACCGCTGGCGCGCGATGCGCCACGCCTGCGACGAGCCGCTGCTCGATCTCGCGCGAGGAGAGCTCGTGAGCTTTCCCGATCTGCTGGAGGAGCTCATCGGGCTCGTGCGGGAGGACGCTCAGGCGCTCGATTGCCTGCGCGAGGTCGAGCATGCCCGCACGATCCTCGAGCGCGGCACGAGCGCACACCGCCAGCTCGCCGTGCACGACGAGGCGCGCTCGCGCGGCGCGAGCCCGCGGGAGGCGCTGCAGGCGGTCGTGAGATTCCTGGTGCGCGAGACGGCCGCGTTGTAGGCGGACGGTCGTAGGCGGACGCAAGCGCCGATCGAAACCGCGGCGGGCTCGGCGCCGCGAGCCGGGCTCAGCCGATCTCCGTCGCGCATACGAACAGGTGCGCCGGCAGGACGTTCAAGGGCTCGAAGCCGCGCTTGACCACCTCGAACGTGCTGAGCAGGTCCGGGAGAACGCGGCTCGAGAACTGATACACGAGAAAGGCGCCGCCCGGCTCGAGCGCGGCGCGGCTCTTGCGCACGATGTCCGCGCGCAGCTGATCGGGCATGGTGCTGAACGGGATGCCCGAGATGATGTAGCTCGCCGCGCCGAGGGCGAGCTCCCCCAAGATGCGGTTCACGTCCTCCGCCGAGCCCTGCACCACCTTCAGGCGCGGATCGGGCAGCGCGGATCTCAGGAAGCGGACGAAGTCGCCGTTCGTCTCGATCGCGACCACGTGCGCATCGGGCTTCGCCCGGTGCAGGATCTCGGAGGTGATGCTGCCGACTCCGGGGCCGTACTCGACGATGACGCGCGCCCGGCTCCAGTCGATCGGCTCGAGCACTTGTTTGATCAGAAAGCGTGAGCTTGGGATGACCGAGCCCAGCATCCGGGGGTGGCGCAGGAAATTCCGGGCGAAGAGCAGCACATCCGCGAACCGCGATCGGGAAATCTCCGGCATGGCGCAACTCTCGAGATCGATCGATCCGGGAACTCGAACACACCCGCGCCGCGGAAGTTCCCGTGAAGACCGCAACCCGGAACGAAGCCCCGGCGGCAGGCGCCGCTCACGGGCGGGCGCTACTTTAGCCGATCTCAGCGCGAGCAACGAACTGACTCACGGTTCTGACCGCAAGCGGTTCGGGCCGCGGGCGGTTCTGGCCCGGGCTATATTTTACATAATGTCTTGACGCCGGCCATGCTGCCGGAACTTGCTATCGTAGCCGCATGGATATCTTTGTTTGGAAGCAGCTGCTGAAGAACGTCGTTCTGCCTCCCACGGGACCGCTCCTGCTCGCCCTCGCGGGACTCGCTCTCACGGCGAGCGCGCGGCTGCGAAGGGTGGGACTCGCGCTCGCGGCCGCCGGCGCGGTCGCCGTCTGGGTGCTTGCTACGCCCGCCATCGCCGATGTGCTGGTGCGCGGGGTGGAGCGGTTTCCCGCGCTCGACCTCGCGCGCCCTGTCGACGCGCAGGCGATCGTCATCCTGGCGGGCGGCGTGCGCGTCGATGCGCCTGAATACGGCGGCGCTCCCGCGCCGAATGCGACCACGCTCGTGAGGCTCGTGTATGGCGCGCGCGTTGCGCATGCGACCGGCCTGCCGGTGCTCGTCTCGGGCAGCCGGCTCGAAGCTGCGGCGATGAGCGAGGTTCTGCGGCGCGATCTTGCCGTGACGCCGCGATGGGTGGAGAGCCGATCGCGCGACACGCACGAGAATGCCGAGATGTCTGCAACGATCCTCGCTCGCGCCGGCGTGCGCCGCATCGTGCTCGTCACCTCCTCGGCGCACATGGCGCGGTCCGTGGTCGAGTTCGAGGCGGCGGGCGTGAGCGTCGTGCCGGCGCCCGCGGAGATGTGGACGCGCCGCGAGCGCGGGATCCTCGAGTGGGAGCCGAACGCGGATGCACTCGTGAGGTCGCAGCGCGCGCTCTACGAAGTGCTCGGCTGGATCGTGCAGACGATCCGCATCGACCTCGGAGCGCGCGGCTCGGTGAGACCGCGACCGCCGCCTGCGCTACCGCCGAGCGAGGAGGCGCCGGCGTCCGAAGCGGCGCGGCCGCGCAAGGTGCCTCCGTTCAAAGCGGCCTCACCGACTGCCGTCGCGGCGCCGGCTGCAATCGTGGCGCGGGTTGCGACGGTTGCCGCCTTGCCGCTCGGTGCCGCCTGACCGCGGCTCGCCCGCACCGCCCGCGCCCGTGTCGATCGCGCTCCCCGTCTCCCTCGTCTGGCTTGCGCTCGTCGCGTGGTTGATCGCACGCGCGTTCGGGCAGCGGCATGCGCTGCTCGCCGTCGCGCCTGTCAACGCCCCGGCCGATGCGCCGCGGATTGCCGTGATCGTTCCGGCGCGCGACGAGGAGCACAACATCGGTCCCTGCCTCAGCTCGCTTACCGCGCAGCGCTATCCCGCGGACCGCGTGCGCTTCATCGTCGTGGATGACGACTCGTCGGACGGCACGGCTCGCATCGTCGCCTCGCTCGCCGCCTCCGACGCGAGGATCAAGCTCGTGCGGGCGCCGCCGCTTCCCTCGGGATGGAAGGGGAAGGTGCATGCCTGCTGCGTGGGTGCAGCGGCGGCAGGTGATGCCGAATGGCTGTGCTTCCTCGATGCGGACATGCGCGCGGCGCCGGCGCTGCTCGCGAGCGCCGTCGAGGCGGCGAGGGCGGGCGGGCTCGATCTGCTGACGCTCGCGCCGCGCCAGCGCCTCGAATCCTTCGCCGAGCGGCTGATCCTGCCATGCGGCCTTATCGCGCTCGGATTCTCGCAGGACCTCGTGAAGATCCAAGCGCCGGAGAGCGGCGATGCGGTCGCGACCGGCCAGTTCATGCTGCTCAACCGCGCCGCGTACGACTGCGTCGGCGGCTTCGCTGCCGTTCGCGGCGAGATCTGCGAAGACGTGGAGCTCGCGCGCCTGCTCAAGCGCCGCGGCCACCGCGTGCTCATGCAGGATGCGACCCGACTGCTCGAGACGCGCATGTACACCGGTTGGGGCACGCTCTGGCCGGGCTTCGCCAAGAACCTCATCCACATGGCGGGCGGAACGGCTCGGACACTGCGGCTGGCGTTCGCCGCGATCGCGCTGGCCTGGGCGGCCGTGCTCATCCCTGCCGCTGACGCGAGCGCGTGCCTCGCGGGATCGCACGGCGCGTGCCTCGCTCTCGCGCCGGCGCTCGCGGCTTCGTGCGCGGCGTTCGGGCTGCACATCGCGGCCGCGGCGCATTTCGGCATTCCCTGGGGGTACGGGCTCATCTTTCCGCTCGGCTATACCGTGGGCGCGATGATCGCGGTCGATAGCGTGCGCTGGCGGCTCATAGGCCGCGTGCACTGGAAGGGACGGACGTATTCATGACCTCCGCGCCGAGCGGACCCCGTGAGCCGGCGCCGGCCGCCGCGCCCGACCCGGCTGCCCTGGGCGAGGCCCCGCACGAGCCGGCGCCGCCCGGCGAGGCCGAGGAGAGCGGCGGCGCGACCACGACGACGATCTTCATCCTGGTCGGCATCCTCGTCTTCCTGTACTTCGTGCGCGAGATCCTGCTGCCGTTCGTCATCGGCGGCATCGTCGCGTTCGTCTGCGCGCCGCTCATCGACGGCATCGCGCGGCGGGTGCACGTACCGCGCTGGCTGCCTGCTCTCGGCGTGCTGCTCGCACTGATTGCGATGGCCGCCGTCCTGGCGTTCCTCGGCCTGTCGCCGCTCATGAAGGAGGTGGCGCGGATCGCGAGCGATCTTCAGGGAACGGTCGAGGGCTTCGTGCGCGCCCTCATCGGGAACCGCACGCTCAACGTGATGGGCACCTCGCTCAACGCCGCGAGCCTCACCACCTACGTCCTCGATGCGGTGCGCACCTGGGTGAGCTCGGATTCCCGCGCCGCGGAGATCGTGACCTACCTGGTGGCGGCGGTCTTCGGGGTGATCCTGATCTGGGTGGTCCTCGGCTACTTGCTCTTCGACGGACCGCAGATCGCGCGGGGCCTGATGCGGCTCGTGCCGCCGCGGCATCGGCCGTTCACGCGGCGCGTCCTGAAGGAGCTCGACCCGCTGCTGCGGCGCTACTTCATCGGCGTCGCTCTCGTCGTCACCTACGCCTCGACGGCAGCCTACATCGGGCTCGGAATCGCGCTCGGGCTTCGGCATGCGGTCTTCCTCGCGATCATCACGGGCGTGCTCGAAGTGATCCCGCTCATCGGCCCTGCGGCCGCCGCCATCATCGTCGGTCTCGTTGCGGTGCAGCATGCCGCAACCACCGGAGACATCCTGGCGTTCATCGCCTATGCCATCGCGCTGCGCATCTCCATCGATCAGTTCTTCGGACCCATCGTCCTCGGCAGTGCGGCGCAGGTGCGGCCGATCGTGGTGATATTCTGCTTCCTCGCGGGCGGCCTGCTGTTCGGCATCGTGGGCGTGATCCTTGCTGTCCCCATCGCGCTCACCCTGAAGGTCATACTTGCGGTCCTGTATCGCGAGCCCCACACTGAGCCCCATTCATGACTCGAGCCGAACCGTTGCAGCCGATCATGTCCGCCCGGAGCCGCCGCCTTGTCCGCCGAGCTGTCTGAGAAACGCGCTTCCGCGCTCGGCTGGCTGGAATGGGTCTTCAAGCTCGACGGCTGGCTTCGCCGGCGGCAGGGCATCTACGAATACACGACGGACCGCCGCTGCCTGTTCCGCGCCGAGATCGGGCGGGCGGAGCGGGCGCTCGTGCTCGCGGACGGGACGCAGCTCGCGGCCGGCGACCCGATCCTGATCCTGCATTTCTGGAACGAGAACATCCCGCCGATGGGGCTCGGCGGTCCCTCGGTCGCGTGGGCGCGCCAGGTGAGCCGAGCCGCGCACGTGTCGCTGCGCGAGCTCGCGCGATATCTGCAGCAGCACCCGGAGCTCGGTGTCGTGGCGATCTGCGGCGACATGCATCTCGGCAGCGCGCGGCAGACCGAGCAGTTCACGCGCCTCGTGAGCCGCTACGGCTTCGAGACCGTCGACGAGAGCGAAGTGGAGACCCGGGGCGCGCTGCACCGGATCGGCAAGTACATCCTCGTCTTCCTGCTCGTCGCCGCGACCAATCCGGTGGCGCTCCGCGGCACGATCCTGAGGCGCTTCCACAGGCGCGTGTTCATCTCGCGCCCGATGCTCATCCGGCGATACCGTTGACCCTGCCCGGCGTCCCGCGCGCGCGGGCGGCCCGGGCCGCAGTCACGCGCGGTTGAAGAAGATGTCGATTCTGCTCCCGGCGCCGCCACGCTCCGTGGCGGTCGTGAAGCTCTCGGCCATCGGCGATGTATGCCACGCCCTGCCGGTCGTGCGCACTCTGCAGCGGGCTTGGCCCGGGGCGCGCTTCACCTGGGTGATCGGCCGCGCCGAGGCCGCGCTGGTCGGCGGCATTACGGACATCGAGTTCGTCGTGTACGACAAGCGCGCCGGGTTCTCCGGGCTCGCAGCGGTGCGCCGAACGCTCGCCGGACGCCGGTTCGATCTGCTGCTGCACATGCAGTATGCGCTGCGCGCGAGCCTGATCGCCTCGCTCGCGCGCGCGCGTGTAAAGCTCGGCTACGACCGGGAGCGGGCGCTCGATTTGCAGTGGCTCTTCACCACGCATCGCATCGAGCCTACGCCGCGCGAGCATGTTCTCGACGGATTGTTCGGCTTCGCGCGCCGCCTCGGCGTGATGGAGCGCGAGTACCGCTGGGACATCCCGGTGCCGGAGGAGGCGCGGGAGTATGCCCTGCGCGCCATTCCGGAGGGCGCGCGCACGCTGATCGTGAGTCCCTGCTCCCGCCATCCGCTCCGCAACTGGCGCCCCGAGCTCTACGCCCGCGTCGCGGATCATGCCGCGCGCGAGCTCGGGTTGCGGGTGCTGCTCACCGGAGGCCCATCGGTCGAGGAGCGGCGCATGGGGGCCGAGGTCGCGCGGCGCATGCGCGAGCCCGTCACGAATCTGATCGGCGAGGACACGCTGATTCAGTTCTATGCCGTGCTCGCGCGCGCCTGGGCGTTGGTGAGCCCGGATTCGGGTCCGGTGCACATGGCGACTGCTGCCGGCATCCCGGTGATCGGGCTCTATGCGGCCACGAGCGCCGCGCGCAGCGGCCCGTATTTCAGCCGCGAGTGGTGCGTCGACCGCTTCGATGCGGCCGCGCGCAAGTTCCTCGGACGCTCGGCGGACGAGCTGCCTTGGCGGACGAAGATCGAGCGGCCGGGGGTGATGGACCTCATCGAGCCGGAGGCCGTGATCGAACGGCTCACCGCGCTCGCGGCGCGGCGCGCGGCGGGCGGAGCGTAGAATGCGAGCCACGCTCCATCGATCGAGGGGACTTCCATCATGGACTACCAGGCAGCCGAATCACAGGCCATGCAGCTGCAGAATCAAGCAAACGAGACCGCCCAGGCGCTCAAGGCGTTCGCCGCGAGCCTGCAACAGAAAGTGACCGACCCGCAGCTCGCGCGCGAGCTGCTGCTCGATCTGCGCGAAGCGACGCTCTCCATCCAGCAGCAGAATCAGTCCGCCCTCGCGCTCATCCAGCAGATGGCGGAATACATCCACGTCCTCGAGAGCCGTCTCGCCGCGGCGCCGCAGGCCGGATTCCAGCCGCGGGGCTGGGCCGCGCAGCCGTACTACGGCACGCGCGGCGGCTTCATGGGCAACGTCATGTCGGGCCTCGGCCTCGGGGCCGGCTTCGGGCTCGCGAGCGACCTCGTCAACAGCATCTTCAACGCTCTGTAGCCGCATGGAGCCCTCGGACGCGCCGGGCAGCGCTTCATGGTGCCCAACTCCCTCCCACGCCGTGAGGGCGCTGTGCGCCGGGTACCCTCCCGTCAAGCCTCCCGCTACAATGCCACGATTTCGGCTCCGGCTCGCGGCTCGAGCCGCCGCGGCCGTTCGAGCTCGACCTTTTTTGTGAGCTCAAGGGGACTCGTGGTGAATCGGATGATCGCTGCCGGCGTGGGCGCCCTGGTTTCCTTCGCATGGCTCGGACTCGGACGGGCCGCGCCGTTGACTTTGCAACTGACGCCGCAGCCGGCCGCGAACGTCACGGCGGACCGCCTCGCTCACGCGGCCTCCGAGCCCGCGCAGTGGATGACGTACGGCGGGACCTACGAGGAGCAGCGCTACAGCCGGCTCGGGCAGATCACCCGCGCCAACGTCGAGCGTCTGGGGCTCGTCTGGTACGCCGACTACGACACCAATCTTTCCCAGGACGGCACGCCACTCTACATCGATGGGGTGATCTACGTCTCGACCGCTTGGAGCAAGGTCTACGCCTTCAGCGCGAGGAGCGGCAGAGAGCTCTGGGAGTACGATCCGAAGGTGCCTGGCCTGTGGGCGGTGAACGTGTGCTGCGGGCTCGTGAACCGCGGCATCGCAGCGTGGCGCGGGAAGATCTACGTTGGGACCCTCGATGGGCGCCTCGTTGCGATCGATGCGCGCACGGGCAAGGAGGCGTGGTCGGCGCTCACCATCGATCGCAGCCAACACTATTCCATCACCAGCGCGCCTCGAGTCGCCAAGGGTCTCGTCTTCATCGGCAACTCGGGCGGCGAGTACGGCGTGCGCGGCTACTTGAGTGCGTATGACGCCGAGACCGGCAAGCTCGTCTGGCGTTTCTACACGGTGCCGGGCAATCCGCAGGACGGCTTCGAGAACGAGGCGATGCGCCGCGCCGCGAAGACCTGGGGCGGAGAGTGGTGGAAGCTCGGCGGCGGGGGCACGGTGTGGGATGCAATCGTCTATGACCCCGTGACGGATCTCGTCTACTTCGGCACGGGCAACGGCACGCCGTGGAACGACCGCGACCGCGATCCGACCAACGGCGACGATCTTTACCTCGCCTCGATCATCGCGGTGAAGGCCGAGACGGGCGAGTACGTATGGCACTACCAGGAGACGCCCGCCGACACGTGGGACTACGACGCCGTGAGCCCGCTCATGGTCGTGAACCTCAACATCGATGGGCGCAAGCGGCGCGTCATCCTGCAGCCCTCGAAGAACGGCTTCTTCTATGTGCTCGACGCGGCGACGGGCAAGCTCCTGCGCGCCGATCCGTTCACCGAGGTGAATTGGGCTGACGGCGTCGATCGCGAGACCGGCCGCCCGCGCGTGCGTCCCGAGGCGCGGTATCCGGCGGGGCGGCCGTTCAATCTTGCGCCGGGCGTGCAGGGCGCGCACGGCTGGCATGCGAATGCCTACAGCCCGCAGACGGGTCTCATCTACATCCCGACCCAGCACGCGTACTTCCCGATGATCGATGATCCGAAGTACGCGCCGAGCCCGGTGGGCTACAACCTCGGCATCGATTTCGCGGGATCATTCACCTACTACCGCGACCATCCGCACGACAAGAACGAGTTCGTCGGCTTCCTCGAGGCCTGGGATCCGATCGCGGGCAAGGTCGTGTGGCGGGGGGAGGCGAACCAGGGGCCGACCGGCGGAGCGGTCGCCACGGCGGGCGGGCTCGTCTTCCAAGGCGGCGGCAGCTCCGAGGAGTTTCGCGCCTACGATGCGCGCACAGGCCGCAAGCTCTGGAGCTTCAAGGCGCAGACCGGCGTCGTCGCGGGTCCGATCACCTATGAGCTCGATGGCCGGCAGTATGTCGCGGTGAGCGTGGGTGGCAATCAGCCGGGCGGCTATTACGCGCCCAATTATTCGCGGCTGCTCGTCTTTGCGCTCGACGGTCACGCGAACCTGCCGCCGCCGAAGCCGTTCACGCCGCGTCCGCTTGCGCCGCCGCCTGCGACGGCGCCCGCGAAGCTCGTTCAGGCAGGCGAGGAGCGCTACTCGCACTTCTGCGCCGCGTGCCACGGCGAGAACGGCCAGACGCGCGGCTCCAACTTCCCGGACCTCACGCGCACGCCGCTGCTCTACACGCAGGAAGGATTCGACCAGGTCGTGTTGAAGGGCGTGCTCGCCGAGCGGGGGATGGACTCCTTCGCGTCGGTGCTGAAGCCGGCAGATACGGAGGCAATCCGCGCCTATATCATCGCGCGGGCGAACGACCTCAAGAAGCACCCGCCGCCCGCCTTCGGCGGCTCCGCGCCGAAGCAGCAGCATCAAGAGCCGGGGCAGTAGGACGAGAGCCGGGCCGGCCGGCGGGAGGGCCCGGCCGCCCGCGCGGAGCAGGAATGACGCGGCGGGCGGGAGCGGCAGCGGGCAGGACGTGCAGTCGCGCGAATGCCCAGGCCCGGCCGCCCGCGGGACGGCCGGGCTGCTTGCGCGTCACACGCTCGTATAGCTCCTGCGCCGCACCTTCCTGTGCTCGATCTCGCGCGGGTAGATGCCGCAGCGCATGACTACTCGCTCGGCGTCGATGCGGGCCTGGGGAATCGGTGCCTCGACCGGCGGCGTGGAGGCCATGATCGCCTCGAAGCGCTCCTGCATGCCGGGCTTGAACTCCGGGTGGCTCAGAATGAAGAGGTCGTTGTTGACGACGCCGTTCAGCACGCGCCAGCCGGCTTCGAGCGGGTCCATGCCGACGGGCGGACCTGTGAAGCGGCGGCGGATCGCCGCGGGGGGCGGGTGCGCGGCGCGATACGGGTTCTCCAAGCCGGTGCCGATGTAGTTGTCGGTGTTGACGGCGCCCGGACAGAAGACCGACGTGCCGACGTTCGTCGTTTCGAGCTCGACCCGCAGCGCTTCCATGATGCCCACGGCGGCGATCTTTGTGGCGGTATACACGCCGGCGTTCACGCCGGGCAGCAAGCCGCCCATCGAGGCGGTCGTCACGAAGTGCCCGCCCTCGCCGTGCTCGAGCATGTGCGGCAGGCACACGTAGACGCTGTTGTAGATCGCGGTGAAGTTGACAGCCACGGCGTTGTCCCACTCCTGAAAGCTCGCTTGGCTCGCCTCGCGGAGCGTCTTCACCCCCGCGTTGTTCACGACGAGGTGGAGCTTGCCGTACTCGCGCTTGACCTGATCGAGCATGCGCGCCCAACCCTCGCGGTCGGTCACATCGTGCTTGATCGGCAGCACGCCGGCGTTGCCGGGCTTGAACAGCGGCAGGGCGGCCTTCAATCGCTCCGGGTTGCGGTAGCCGATACAAACCTTCATGCCGGCGAGCGAGGCGGCGCGCGCGATGCCGAGGCCGATTCCGTCGGAGGCGGCGCTGATGTAGGCGACCTTGCCGCGCAGATCCTTGAGCGGCGGGGGCTGAGAGACCTTCGGCTCCGGCGGGAAGCGCGGAGGTCCGCCAGGCTGCGGTCCGCTCGACTGCGGCCCTGCGCCGGGCGACGATCTGCCCGAGGCAGGCACAGGCTCGGCGAGCTGAGCCGCCGACGCGCCCTGATCAGCCGCTGCGCTCTGAGCGGCCGCCGGACGGCTCAGCCCGAGGCTTGCGAGCAAGCCGCCGGCGCCGAACGCGACGCCCGCGCCGAGGAAGTGCCGCCGATCGAGCGGCGGCTGGTCGGTCTTGATCTTGCGCATGGGATCTGCCTCGATGTTCTTTACGTGGCGTTCTACACGCGGTCCAGCGGTCTCAAACTTTCATGCTGAGGAACGACTTGCGCGGCTGCCTGCGGTGCGCGATCTCGCGCTTATAGATGCCGCAGTGCAGGACTCGCGCCTCGCCCCGGACGCGCGCCTCCGGCGGCGGCTTGTCGCCCACCGGCTCAGAGTCCAGCATGGCGTCGAAGCGCTGCTTGGCGCCGGGCATGTATTCGGGGTGCGTGATGATGAACAGGTCGTTGTGGATCACGCCGTTCAGCACGCGCTTGCCGGCTTCGAGCGGGTCCATGCCCGGCGGCGGCCCTTTGAAGCGGCGGCGGAAAGCTGCGGGCGGCGGATGGGCGACCAGGTAGGGGTCTTCCTTGCCGGTGCCGATCCAGTTGTCCGTGTTGACGCCGCCCGGACAGAACGCCGAGGTGCCGACCGTCGTCCCTTCGAGTTCGACGCGCAGCGCCTCCATGAGCCCGACTACGGCGATCTTGGTCGCGGTGTAGACGCCGAGCGGTCCGCCGGGCAGCAGTCCGCTCATGGAGGAGGTGACCACGAAGTGTCCGCCCTCGCCGTGCTCGAGCATGTGCGGCAGGCAAACGGCGACGCTGTTGAACGTCGCGGTGAAGTTCACGGCCACCGCATTGTCCCACTGCTGCGGGGTCGCCTTGCTCACGCGCGCCCAGCTCTTGTCGCCTGCGTTGTTGACGACGAGGTGCAGTCGTCCGTACTTCTGCTTGATGCTCTCGAGCACTCGAGCCCAGGCCTGCCGGTCGGTCACGTCATGCTTGATCGGGAAGACGCCCGCATTGCCCGGCTGAAAAAGGGGCAGAGCGGCGGCCAGGCGCTCGGGATTGCGGTAGCCGATGCACACCTTCATGCCGGCGAGCGAGGCGGCGCGCGCGATGCCGAGGCCGATCCCGTCAGAGGCGGCGGTGATGTACGCCACCTTGCCCTCGAGGTCGCGCAACGGAGCGGGCTGGGACACGGCGGGCTCCGGCGGCATGGGGGTGAGCCCCGGCGGCATCGACGGCCGCCCGCCCGTCGCGGCGCCCACGGCCGGCGCCTGCGCAGCCGCGTAGCGCGAGAGGCCGAGCGATGCGAGGATGCCGCCTCCGAACGCCGCGCCCTCGGCGAGGAAGCGGCGGCGCTCGATCGCGAAGCGGTCGGGATCGAGGAGCGGGCGAGGGGAATTACCCTTGGCGGACATGCGAAGCTCCGAGTGTTGGGATCGGGCGAAGCAACCGGGGTTCCGGGGACGGCGGGCCGTTGAGATGTCAATGGAGCCTTGACTCGTCCACAGGCAGACGTTGACTCGTCCAGCGGTCGTTCGGGCTGGTAGCTCGTGATCGTACCGTGAATGCGACCGCCGGGACAGCGTTCCCGATCCGGCGGCCTGCGGAAAAACTCATTTCGTGCCGGCGCAAGGCCCGCCGGCGACGGCGAGAGGCCGCCCGGCGCAGGGCTGCCGGGTACGATGCTGCGAAGCGCGACGCTGCCGGACGCGGCCCTGCCGGTCGCGATGCTGCGGGCGCGCCGCTACTGCGCCCGAAACACCCGGTACGAGTGCGGCGGGACGGTCACGGTGAAGCTCGTGCGGGGCGATGCGCCCGGCTCGCGGCGCTGAGCCACGGTGCGCGCGGCGAGATCGACCCCCGAGCCGCCTGCGGCCGGGATCGCCTCGTTGCTGAGCAAGTCCTCGAGCCGGCGTCCTTTCCCGCTGACGGAGATCGTGACGCGCGCAGGCTCGGGCCGGAACGACTCGACGACGAACGCATCATTGTCGTACGCGAACAGGCTCACCTTCGCGGGCGCGTCGAGACGCACGGGAAAGTCGCCCTGCAGGTACGTGCGCAGGACGGCGAGCACCGGCTGGGGCAGCTCGTAGAGATCGCCGATGTCGTTCGGGACGTTGAGCAGATAGATGATCCCGCGCGAATAGCGGTTCATCAGCAGAATCGGCACGGCCTTCGAGCTCGCGACGCCGCGGACGAGCGCCCAGGAGTCGTTCGTGTAGAAATGGATCTCCGGGAACAGGATGTCGCGCGGCTCGCTCCCCGGCTCATCGAGGCGGCTGCCGCTGCCTGCGCCGTAGCCCTCGAAGTAGTGGTGAACGGCCATGTCCCGGCCGGTGTGCCACCATTCGGCAATGTTCTCGAAGCCGCGGTCCTCGAGGGCGCGCAGCAGCCCCGAAGTGATGACGACGTTCCGGCCGGCTCGCAGCGCCGCCTCGATCTTCGTCACGATCTGCGGATCGCATTTCGCGGATTCGGTGAGTAGGATCGTCCGTCCGTCCGCGGGGAAGGTGGTCTCGAGCTCGATCGGGACGCCGGCGTTGCCCCGGTAGTCTTGCAGGAAATCCTCTCCGCTCGACTGAAAGGGCTTGTAGCTCGGGATGCCGATCGGATGGCCGAGCCGCCCGAGGACGCGATCCACCTGAGCGAGCGAGTAGCCGGCGACGCTCGCCCAGCCGGGCGGATGTGCGTCGGGACGACCCGCGACGGAACGCACCATCGCGCTCCAGTCGAAGCTCGTCCGCTCGTTCTGCCACGGCCTGCGGTCTCCCGGTGAGACGCCGCGCGGGTCGGCGAGCGGGCCCCAGTTGAAAAGCGTGATCTCCGGCGCCTTCGCGAACAGCGTGTCCCACAGCTGCTCGGCATAGCGGTCGACATAGCGGGTGTCGAACGTATCGACCCAGCCACCGAGGTTCGCGCCCGGATGGACGTGGTCGAAGTAGCGGACGATCTCATAGCTCTCGTACTGCTGCAGCAGTTGGTCGGTCGTGTCGGGATCGCGCGTTTCCGTGCCGGTGTAGATGGCGTCGAACGCCTTCGCTTCCTGGTCGAGGTCGTATCCGAGACCCTGGAAGTGCTCGTACCAGTTGGGATATTTGATGATCATCCGCACGCGTGGGTTCGTCGCGCGGGCGGGCTTCAAGACGAGATCCCGCGCGACTTCGCGCATCTTGTCGAGCCGGTATGCCGTCCAGCTGCGGCCGCCCTTCGCGGCGATGTCGGCATCGCTTTTCGTCGCGTAGAAGAAGAAGTCGTCGAGAATGACCTCGTCGAAATGGCGCGCCGCGAGCTCGACGGCCCGGCGGCATTCCGCCCGGTCGTGGGGGTTCTCGTAATCGAACGAGCCGAACTGGCCGCCCTGGCCGCCGGCGGCGAGTGTCACGCCGCCCGAGACCCGCAGTCCGTGGGCGGTGAAGAAACGCTTGATGGGCTCGAGCGAGGCTTCGTCCGCGAACACGCCGTTGCGATAGACCTCGAGATAGACCTTGTCGAAACGCAGCTGGCTCGAGATGCGCGCGAACTGCAGCTCGAGCGTGCGCGCGTCGGCGAGCCGGCGCGTCGAGTACACCGGAATGTAGATCGCGACCCGGAAATTGCGGTAGGCGCCGTGCCCCGCGACGGCGGCCGGGGAGGCGGAGGCGCCCGGGGAAGCTGTGGCGGCCGGGGAGGCGGAGGCGTTTGGGAAGGCGGCGGTGGTCGGGAGGGCGGCGCATGCGGCGGCTGCGGCGAGCAGGGAGGTCACGGTCACTGGGTTGAGCCACTGGCGCATGGTGAAGTCCGGCTGGCGGGAGTTCGGCAGATAGCGCTAACAGTATCCGATCGTTCCGCAGCGCGCCATGGCGAAGTCGCGCCCCACGCGTGGGGGCTTTGACAATGCTCGCGCCCGGCAGTATTGTGATAGCGCTACCAGCCGCGAGCTCGGTGGGCGTCCGGCAGCAGTGCGCCAGTGCAGGGGGAAGCATCATGTTTCAGCGCGCGCGAGGCTCATCCGACTCTTTGATTCTGCGCCGTCTCGGCTTCAACTTGGGGACGGTTCTGTTTCTCATCGCTCTGTCCGCTCTTTCTGCGATGCGGCCTGCCGAGGCGCAGGTCGTCGCGCAGTACACCTGGGAGGACGGGGGCACCGACGGGTGGACGGCGTTCAACAGTCCTACCGCGCCGGTCAACACGACGGCGGCCGCACACGGCGGGACGCACAGCCTGCTCGTGACGACCAACTCTTCCGGCCAGGGCGGGGCGGGCATTCAGCTCATGGGGCTGCAACCGGGGGCCACGTACACGATCACGGGCTTCGTGATGCTGACGAGCGGCGAGGCCCAGACGGCCGCGAATTTCACCGTGAAGCGCTCGGACCCCGGCTGTTCCGGCGGGACCTGCTATGACACGGTGGGCTCGTACCAGGTGCCGGTCACCGGTGCGGGCTGGGCGCAGATCGGCGGAACGTACACCGTGAGCACCACGTCGACGAGCCTCACGCTCTACGCACAGCTCGTCGGTCCCACATCGACCGAGATGTTCTATCTCGACGATGTGACGATCACCGAGATTCAAGGGCCGCCGGGCGGTCCGCAGGACAACTCGGGGATCTCGACGAACTTCGAGGACGGCGGGCTAGACGGATGGAGCCCGCGCATTTCCTGCACCCTGACGAACACCACGGCCGAGGCGCACAGCGGCGCGCACAGCCTCCTGGTCACGAACCGCTCGGCCGCCTATGACGGTCCGCAGATCAACGTGAGCGGTAAGATGTACAACGGCTCGCAGTACGCAGTCAGCGTGTGGGTGAGGCTCGGGCCGAACGCGACGCAGGCCGACACGCTGCGCGTGAGTCTGCAGATCACGCTGCAAGGCACGACGACCTACCACACGGTCGTCAACAATACGCCGGTGCCGCTCGGCCAGTGGGTGGAGCTCTCGATCCCGACGTATTCGATGGCGTTCGCCTACGATCCGGGTCAGGCGTATCTGTACGTGGAGTCGGCGAGCGGCACGCAGGACTTCTACATCGATGATTTCAATCTCACGTACCTGCCGCCGATCCAGATCCAGCAGAACATCCCCTCGATCTATCAGACGCTCGCGCAGTACTTCCCGGTCGGCGCGGAGATCGATCAGACGGATCTCTCGGGGCCGCACGCCGAGCTGCTGACGAAGCACTTCGACGGCATCGTCTCGGGCAACGACATGAAGTGGGAGCAGACCGAGCCGACGGAGGGGCACTTCACGTACACCGTCGCCGATCAGGAGGTGCAGTTCGCCGAGGCTCATGGCATGAAGATCCGGGGCCACAACCTCGTCTGGTCCACCGGCGCGGAGGTGCCCGCCTGGGTGTTCCTCGAGGAGGACGGCAAGACGCCGCTCTCGGCCTCGAATCCGGCCGACGTGGCGCTCCTCACCTCGCGCGTCCAGAACCACATCATGAATCTGGTGGAGCATTTCGGCACGGCGGTCTACGTATGGGATGTGGTGAACGAGCCGCTCGATCCCGGCCAGCCGGACTGCCTGCAGCACGGGCCGTTCTACCAAGTGCTAGGCGCGAGCTACATCGAGATCGCGCTCCGCGCGGCGCGGCAGTACGCCCCGCCCGGCACGCAGCTCTTCATCAACGACTACAGCACCACCGACCGCAACCGGCTCGAGTGCTTGGTGAAGCTCATACACCGGCTGCGGGCGCACGATGTGCCGCTCGACGGCGTGGGCCACGAGATGCACAACCACATCGACTATCCCTCGCCGTTCGCGACTTACGCGGCCATCGAGACGCTGCACTGGCGGTTCCCGCATCTGCATCAGCAGGTGACGGAGCTCGACGTGAGCGTCTACAAGGCCGGGGACAACACGTCGAACTACGGCGCGAACGGCGGCACGGTGCCGCAGTCGATCCTCGCCGAGCAAGGTTGGCTCTACGAGAAGACCTTCGAGGTGTTCCGGAAGCTGAAGGGCAAGCTCGACGCCGTGACGTTCTGGGGCATGGCGGATGACGACACCTGGCTCGACAGCTTCCCAATCAACCGGCTCGACATGCCGCTGCCGTTCGATACGCGGCTGCAGGCGAAGCCCGCCTACTGGGGCATAGTCGATCCCACGCAGCTGCCGGGCTACGGCCTGTCGCTCGCGGTGACGAGCCACACCGGCGCGCCGCAGTCGCAAGCGTGGACGATCACGGCGACGAACCCGAGCGGGGCGACGGCGTACAGCACGCAGATCAACGGCCTCTATTTGATCCAAGTCGCCGGCCGGCCGTGCCGCGCGATGGTCGTTCCGCCGTCGAAGTATCCGGTCGTGCTCGGCGACATCCCCTCGGGGGGCACCGCCACGGCGTCGTTCAACGTCAGTTTTGAGCACTGCACGGACGATGCGCGCTTCGATGTCTTCGCGCCGTGGTCGTCGGCGGTGTACGAGACGGGTGTGATGGTGGAGAAGGGATTGCAGCCCTGATTGCTGCAATGCATCCCGCGGTGCGCGTGACAGATGACGCGCGCCGCGGAACTCTCCCTCGACCTTGATGGTTCCTACGGCATCGACACCCGCTCGGGGTGTGGAGGGCCGCCGCGCGGGGAGCAGTCGGAGGATATCGACCGCAGCCGCTTCCATCCCGAGGTCGCCCTCATCGATATCGGTATGCCGGATCTCAACGGCTACGAGCTCGCCCGGCAGATCCGGTCCGAGCCCTGGTGGCGGCACGTCGCGCTCGTCACCGTGACGGCGTGGGGTCAGGACGAGGACCGGCGCCGCGCCTTCGACGCCGGCTTCGACGAGCACCTGACGAAGCCGGTCGACTGCGTTTGTAACAACGCGTTATAACACACCGATGAAGATTCGCGTGAGGCGCGTCGGAAATTCTCTGGGCGTCATCCTGCCGCGTAGGATCACGGACCGCTGGGGAGTCGGCGAGGGGGACTGGCTCGAGCTCACCGACAACGCCCTCCGTCCGCCCAGGCGCGGCGGCCTTGCGCATGGGGAACTCGACGAGTTGAGACGCAACATGGCTCTCGCCATCGTCCGGCGGTTCGAGCCGCGGCAGATTCGGGCTCAGATCCTGGCAAATCTGCACCGCTGGAAGGCGCAAGGCGTCTGGGCTTCGGCATTCGATGAATGGCGCGGAATCGCGGAGAGAGGCGACGACGCCGAGCTGTTTGCCGCGATGCTGGGGCGAGACGAAAATGCCGTGCGCTTGAGGCAGTCTGCGCCCTACGTGGGTTTGCTCTCTCGGGAAGAAGTGGCCAGACTGAATGAAGAAGCGGCAGCTTGACCACGTCCTGCGGGCTGCCGGCCGGATCACGGGCGAGAAGCAGTTCGTCATCATCGCCAGCCAATCCCTGCACGGCAAGTATCCCGATCTCGTCGATGAGATCGTCCACTCGGTGGAAGTGGACCTCATCGCGGGCACGAAGGGCGCTCGCACAGAGTGGCTGAATGCGATCGGATACATGTCGCCGTTCCCCGAGACCTTCGGCTACTACGCAGGCCCGGTGGACTTCGGGACCGCGACGCTTCCGAAGGGCTGGAAGGGCCGCCTGGTCAATCTTGCTCCGGGCGATACCGACGGTGTGAAGGGACTCTGCCTCGATCCTCACGATCTCACGATCGCGAAATACGTGGCCTCCCGGGAGAAGGATCGGATGTTCACCCGGGAGCTTGCCGCCCGCCGCATGATTGAGCAGGATCGGCTGCTCCCGCTGCTCGAACAGACGAAAGTGACCGCCGAGGTGCGTGAGCGAATTCGTCGGGCGATCCTGGACGATTTCGAGCACGGGCGCTGCGGCTCATGTGCGGGTCGGCGATCCGGCCTTCGAGACTTACATCTTCCCGGTGCTGGTCGGGGCGTTCATCTGGGCGGGGCTCGCTCTGCGTGATCCCCGCGTGCGTGCGCTCGTGTCTCAGCGGTACTTGGCGGCGAGAAGCTCCGCCTGATCGGCACGGCCGGTGGTGCGCAAGCGCTCGAGATACGCGGGCAGATTGCCGCGCGCATGGAAGGGGCCGCCTTCCCGGATGACGTTGACCAGGGGATCGCGCCCGCGGGCGGCGGTCGGGATCGCTCGTGAATACCACTCGGCGAGCAGCATGAGCCCGCGGCCGGCGATGTCCGGCCGCCGGGCGGCGATGTTCTCCTGCTCGTGAGGGTCGTGTTTCAAGTCGAAGAGCATCACGTCATCGAACAGGTGATAGCCCCCGTGCAGCGTGGTGATGAGCAGCCAGTCCTCGAACCGGACGCCGCGCTGGCAGGTCCAGGCGCCTTGTGACGTGACCAGGAACGCGCGGCCCCGGTCAGCTCCCGCCTGCAGATCGGCGGCGAACGATTGCCCGTCCCAGCTCGCCGGAACAGGCTGTCCCAGAAGCTCGAGGATCGTCGCGGTCACATCGACCTGGTAGTGCAGGCCGGTGCAGCGGCGGGCGTCGAGCCCCGGCCATTTCAGGATGAGCGGCACGTGGGACGTGTGCTCGTCGGCCGTTTGATGATCGCAGTAGATGTTGAGCTCGCCCAGGGTCTCGCCGTGGTCCGAGGAGATCATGACGGCGGTGTCGCGGTCCACGCCGAGCTCGGCCAGAAGATCGAGCAGCCTCCCGATGTATTCGTCGGCGAAAAGAATACCGGTGTCGTAGCCGTCGAACATCGACCGCACCGCCGCCATATCGAAAATCTCCTGGGGCTGGCGCGGGTAGTGCGCACGGTCGTACTCGTTGGGAGCGAAGCCGCGCCCTTCCTGCGCGCTGTGCGGCCCGCAGCCTCGCCAGTGGCGGGCCCGGACCTCCTCGGTGAGCCATGCGGGGTGCGGCGCATCCGCGAAGGGCTCACCGTAATCGAGCGACGTGCGGTACGGCGTGTGCGGATCCCACAGGTGCACGTGGAGGAACCAGCTGTCCTCGCGGCCGCGTCTGCCCAGCCAGTCGGCCGCGATGGCATAGACCTCATCGGCTCTCTCCATGCCGTACTTGCCGACGTTATACGCTTCATCAAAGCCGGCGCACCAATGGAATGCGGAGTGACGGTGCGCGAAGGAGCTCACGGTCGCCGTCGTGAGGCCTGCCCGCTTCAGGCGGTTCGGAAAGGAGTCGAGGTGCAGCCGCGAGAAGAAGCCGCGATCCGCGCCATCGATCACCGGGTCGGCGTCGGTTCCCCCGTGGTTCACCACGCCGTTGTGAATGCCGAACTGGCCGGTGAGCAGGGCCGTGCGGCTCGGCAGACAGGGGGTGTCCGAGGCGTAGACGTTCTCAAAGAGGATGGCGCTCTCGGCGAGCCGGTCGATGTTCGGGCTCGTACGGCGGCCATAGCCGTAGCACCCGAGGTGATCCGACCGCAGTGTGTCGATGTCGATGTACAGCAGCCGCATTCGCTCGCTCCGTGCGCGGGCACTATGTCAAATCAGGTCCGCGGCGACAAGGCGGGATCGTCGGCGAGTGGGCTACGGAGGCTGCGCCCGCGACCGGCGATTTCGGCGACGTGCGGGCGTTCGAACGTCTAGGGATTGCGAGTCGATAAGCGGCGCAGCCCCCATTCGTACGCCGCGAGCAGCCGCTCTCCCGTGCCTGAGAAATCGCGATGGCGGCTCACGAACCTGCGGATCCGGGACTGCGTCTCGCGGACGCCGTGCTCCGCCCGTTCGAGGACTCGACGAACCGCCCCCTCCGGTAATCCGCACGTCTGGCGACCGAACGCCATCGGCTGCCGGCGATCGGGAAACGCATTGCTGCCTGCGAGCCTCAGAGCCATCACGTTGCGCGGCTGGTAGACCGTCGTCGAAACGAGATCATAGGCCGGGGCGAGCCGTACCGGACTCTCGGCATGCTCATAGGTCACGGCGAAGTCCTTGAGATGGGCATCGCCGCCTTCGATCGCCGAAGGGAGCATCACGGCTGCAAAGAGCTGCTCCAGCGCGGCGCGCTGATGCTCGGGCGAGCCGAATTGGCTGATGCGCCGGGCAATGAGTTCGTATGAACCGTGGTACCGGCCGAGCGCGCAGGCCGCTCAGGACGCAAAAGTCCTCGCACCCCAGATAGGCTCCGTCCGCCCTCCGGTCGAAGCGGTCGACGCTGAGGATGCGCCTGTTGCGCGACAGGCGGGCTCGCGGGGTGGCGATCCCGGGCGTGGTGCGCAGCCTGCATGCCGAAGGACTCGTTGGCGGCAAGCTCCGGAAATTCGCGGGCATCGAAGATTTGACGATGTGCGTGGCGCCTCGATCCGTGACGCGCGCCGGCGAAGACATCAAGCCCTGCGCTCGCGGGCACGGTTCTCGGCCCTCAGCTCGGACGGGGTAGGCCGCATGGCAGCCGGCCCGACGCTGAGTGTCAAGCCGAGCGCCGCGCACGAGGCCATCGATGCGCGCGCCGATCTCGGCCACGGTGCCGTTCTCAATGGTCGACAGCGTGGCGCAGCTCATGCCGAGCGACTCGGCGAGCTCAGCCTGGGTGCGGCCGCTCGATTTGCGGGCGGCGCGCCGCGCCGCGCCGATCTCCTCGAATATCCTCGCTTCGTATTACATACGATGCATTCGAGGCCGCAAGCAGCCAGATATATACGAATGCATCAGCCGCATATTAGATGCACCGGCCGGTGCGGCTCACTCCTGCCAGGACAACGGGGAATAGATCTCGAAGTCGGACGGCGCCCCGAGCTCCTCCAGCCGCGCGTGCCATGCCGCCGCGTCGAGATTCGACTCGAGCTTGCCGGTCGCGGTATCGAGAATGAAGTAGCGCGTGTCGGCCCCCCCGGTGAACGGCAGGTCGGACAGCCGCCGGCTCGCCGGCGGAGCGGGGCCCAGGGCGCCCGCGACGATGTCGCGGAACACGGCGTAGGCGGCGATGGGGGCCGGCACGACGACCTTGCCGCCGCGTTTGACGATCTCCGACTGGTCGTCCTTGGGGCACTCGAGGTAGTAGCCGTTGGGCAGGACCGTCACGGGTCGAGCGGGCATCGTCGCGCACGAGGCGAGCGAGGCGCAGAGCAGAGTTGCGAATGCCAGGGAAGCAGCTTGCCAAAGCGTTCGTCGATACATGGCCGGAAAATTTCGTTGCCGAGATGGCGTATCGGCGGCGCTCAATTCCGCCGACCGCGATCGTACGAGATCTACCTGCGACGGTCCATCGCGAAGAGCACGGACACTAGCGGCACGCGCTGCCGTTGGTTCCGCGACATGCCCGTGATGCCTTGATAGATGCCGTAGGCGCAGAGCGTCCGGCCCCGCGTACAGGGCATGACGAGCGCGGCGCCTCCGCCCTCCTGCTGTCGCTGCTCCTGTTGCTGCCGGTACTCGACGCGCTCGATCGCCTGCACTTCGGAACCGTCTCTCAACTTCAGCGTCCAACCCGAGGAGCCCGACGGCAGCGACTCGCCTCGCTCGATCACGCCCGAGAGGAATACTTCCGATTCCTTCAGGAGGTTTGCGGCGAAGCCCGAGGAGAGATGGGCGATCTTCTCATTGAAGGACCCGCCCTTCACGTCCGGCGGGCGGTTCCAGCGCATCGCGAGCTCGAAGTCGCGGCACGACCGCGCCTGCTCGAGATGATCGAAAATCGGCCGTGCGTCAGGCCCGGGGGCCTGGGACATGTAGGCGATTTTCTCGAGCTGTCGCCGGCTCGGAAGCTCCGTGGATGGCGGCGGCTTGCCGCCGAGGTCGAGCTCGTCGCATCCCGCGGAGGCGAGTGCGAACAGGACCACCAGCGCGGGAAGGATGCAGCGACTCATGGCTCGATCACAACGATCGGGACGGGTCGCGCGATCCCGGCAGTCGTCGAATCGCCGACAATCGGCCCGCGACTCGTGCTATAGATGGTTGCCGTTCAAACGGGAGGCGCCATGACAATGTCAAGAATCGCGGCTGCGGCGGGCGTGGTGCTGGCGCTCGGCGTCGGATCGTCCATGATGCACGCGGCGGAGGCACGCGCCCCCGTGGTCTCGCCCGCAATCCCACCCGCGAAGTCTTGCAGTGCGGTGGCCGGCGAGCAGCTCCCCGGTTCGGGAGTGACGATTGATCGCGCCGAACATGTGGCGGCAGCTCCCGCGGGGACGGTGCGGCTCGGATTCGGGCCGGAGAGGAACGCGGTCCTCCTGCCGGCGTACTGCCGGGTCGAGGGAACCATCGACGCGCATACGGGCCCCGACGGCAAGCGCTACGGCCTCACCTTCGCGCTCGCACTGCCGGATGCCTGGGACGGGCGCTTTATGTTCCAGGGGGGCGGCGGGTTGAACGGCACGCTGAATCCGCCTCTCGGCGCGGGAGCGGCAGGGGACCGGCCTGCGCTGGCACGCGGCTTCTCGGTGGTGTCGACCGACGGCGGGCATCGCGGAGCTGGGTTCGATGCCTCGTTCATGGCGGATCAGCAGGCGAGCCTCGATTTCGCATTCAACGCCGTCCCGACGGTCGCCGCGGCGGCGAAGCAGCTGATCGCCCGGTATTACGGCAAGCCCGCGGCGCGCTCGTATTTCGACGGCTGCTCGACCGGCGGCCGGGAGGGCATGGAGGCGGCTGAGCGCTACCCCTCGATGTTCGACGGAATCATCACCGGCGCGCCGGCCATGCGCACGGACTATTCCAACATGGCTCTCAAGTGGGCCGCCGTGGCCTTCAACCGCATCGCGCCAAAGGACCCCGCGACCGGCAAGCCGGTTCCGGGCGGCGCGTTCTCGGTAGAGGACCGCAAGCTGATCGTGAGTGGCCTGCTCGAAGCATGCGACGCCCTCGATGGGCTGAAGGATGGGATGATTTTCAACGTGCGGGCCTGCCACTTCGATCCGGCCGTGCTTGCCTGTCATGGACCCAAGGCGGCCGGATGCCTGAGCGCGGAGCAGGTGGAGGCGCTGCATGTTGCATTCGGCGGGCCGGTCGATGCCGCCGGCCGCCGGTACTATGCGAGCCATCCGTACGACACGGGCATCGCGGCACAGCCTCCCGTTCTGCTGCCCGCAGGGTTTCTCTTCACCTCGACCGCAGGGCCGGTCTCCGGCAACGCGCTGCCCCTCCGTATCGACCTCGACATGGAAGAGGCGGCGGCCCAGGCGAACGCTGAACAGCAGCTCATCGACACCGACCGCTGGACCAATCTTTCCACGTTCGCCGCGCACGGCGGCAAGCAGATCTTCTATCACGGGATGAGCGATCCGTGGTTTTCCGCGTTCGACACGCTCAACTATTACGAGCGGCTGACCCGCGACAATGGCGGGCCCGACAAGACGCGGGGCTTTGCCAGGCTGTTCCTCGTCCCCGGCATGGGCCACTGCGCGGGCGGGCCTGCCACGCTCGATCACTTCGACCTGCTGACGCCGCTCATCGACTGGGTGGAGCAGGGCAAGGCGCCCGAGTCAGTGGTGGCAACGGGCAGAAGCCTCCCGGGCCGCAGCCGTCCGCTCTGCGCATGGCCGCTGCATGCGCAATACAAGGGCCGCGGCAATCCGAACGACGCCGCGAGCTTCGAGTGCCGGTCGTGAGCAGCGAGCTTCGAACGCCCGTCGGGAGCAGCGCTCCGAATCACCGCACGGTGATGCGCAGCGCCTTCCCCTCGTACACGTCTTCGCCGTCGGAGGCCGCCGCGGCGCCCGCTCCAATGCCGTGGCCCGCGCCGACGATGAGCGGCCGGATGCGAACCCGCTCGGGCATGCCGGGATAGCGGCCCGGCGCGTCGCCGAGCGACAGCGTGCGCGCCGCATCGTCCCAGCGCATCGGAACGACGCGGTAAACGCCCCGCCCATAATCGTAGGTGTCGCCCGCGTCAGCGTACCAATCAAACTCCCCGTCGGCGCCGGGGTACACGCGCACTTCGAGCTCATCGACCTGCTACATGGTATTCCGTGCCGGCGGTCCGAGGGGCACGATCGAGCCGGCGCGGACGTAGAGCTCCTGATAATCGGGGTCGCGAGTGTCGCGCTCATAGGGCCAGCCGTAGCCGGCAATGTCTGTCGTCCAGTAGGGCAGCCCCGACATCTGGAAGTTGAGGCCCGTCGCGATCTGGCGGCGGAAGGTCATCCATGTACCGATGACATCTCCCGGCCAGACAGTGGTCGCATAGCGCTGCTGGCCGAGGAAGCCCGAGCGGGTCAGGATGACCACCCGCTTGCGGTCGGTCGTTGCGCGCCAGTGGTCATGCACGCCGCCGCAATGCATGAGCGGGAACAGGTTCGTGTAGCGGGCGCCGTTGCCGATCGAGAGGTGGAGCTGATCGAGGACGGCGTCGCTCTGCCCGTTCCAGAGCTCGGGCTCGCTGCTGTCCAGCCAGAATCCCTCCCAGCCCTCCGCGAACTTGACGCCCACGAGATGCGTCCAGTAGTACTCGCGCGCGGCCGGGTTGGTGGCATCGGAGACGTCCGTGCCGGGGATGAGCAGGCCGTGCCGCTTCATCTCTGCATAGTTGCGCGAGCGCGGGTCGAGCTTCGCCTCCATGAGCCCATCGGCCGAAGAGCGGCGCGCGACCGGTCAGGCTCCGATAGACCTGGATGAGCCGCTCGAAGGATGGGCCGTAGAGCACGTAGTAGTCGATGGCATCGGCCGCCTCGGCGGAGAGCTTCAGCTCCGTCGGGAAGCGGTTGTCGAACTCGCCGTCGAGGGTGTGCGGCACATAGCGCCGCGGCACGCGCGGGGATTCCGCGAGGAGCGTTCTGCCGCCCGGATCGAGGAAGCGGAGCAGGCCCTGTTTGAGATCGATGTCGACTGACAGCTTCGAGGCCCGGATCGTGGCCCGATCGGCGCCGCGGACGACCTCGGGCCGCTGCGGGGCGCAGTGGGCGGTGAGCCACGGCGTTGCCGGCGATGCGCTTTGAGCGCTGCCGGGTCCTGCGACCACATGGATCACGTCGGGCGCGCAGACCGTGATGCGGACGGTCTCCGTCCGATTGCGCAGCACGACCTCGGGAATCGATACGATGAGCGCAAGCGCCCTCGAGCCAGCGGAAGCGCTCGGGGCAGGGGCGGGTGAAGCGCCCCCGGGAGAAGGCGCGGACAAAGCGCCGCCGGGGGAAGGCGCGGACGGGCGCTTCGGCGGCCGGGCGCCGGGCTTGGCATCGGGCCCGGCGTCAGGCTCGGCATCGAGCTCGGCGGAGCGCGAGTGCGGCAGCCGCCGCGGCGGCGGATGCGGTGAGGAAGCGGCGTCGATCGATGGATTGAGTCATGACCCACCCCGCTTGATGTCCCGAAGCCGCTTGTGACCATAGCGCTTCGCGGAAGGTAGCGCTACCATCCACGACATTTCCTTGTCGCGCACCGGGAAGAAGGTCGCGCGCCGGACGGGGGGCTGCATGATGAAAGGGTTTCCGGTGATTTCGTGCCTGACGCTCGCGATGAGCGCCGCCCTCGCGGTCCGCGGAGCAAGCGCTCAGGAATCCGCGAACCCGCCGGCCCGCAATCCGGCGCTCACGCCCGAGGAGCGGGCGGCCGACCTCGTGCACCGTATGACGCTCGAGGAGAAGGCCTCCCAGCTCGTCAACCGCGCCCGCGCGATCCCGCGCCTCGGGGTGCCGGCCTACGATTGGTGGAGCGAAGCGCTGCATGGCGTCATTGCCAAGGGCGTCACCGAGTTCCCCGAGCCGATCGGACTCGCTGCGACGTTCGACGCGCCGGGCATCTACGACATGGCTACGGCCATCGGCGTCGAAGGGCGAATCAAGCACGCCGAGGCCGAGCGCGCCGGCCACTCGAACACGTTTGAAGGCCTCGACTTCTGGGCGCCGAACGTCAACATCTTCCGCGACCCGCGCTGGGGGCGCGGGCAGGAGACCTACGGGGAGGATCCGTTTCTCAGCGCGCGCATGGCGGTCGCCTATGTGACGGGGATGCAGGGCGACGACCCGCGCTACTATCGGGCCATCGCGACGCCGAAGCACTTCGATGTGCACAGCGGCCCCGAGCCCACGCGCCATTTCGCCGATGTGGACGTGAGCAGGCACGATCTCGAGGACACGTACCTTCCCGCGTTCCGCGCGGCCATCGTCGAGGGTCATGCGGGATCCGTCATGTGCGCGTACAACGCGGTGAAGGGCGAGCCTGCCTGCGCGAGCGAATTCCTGCTGCAACACACGCTGCGCGGCGCCTGGCAGTTCCAGGGGTACGTAGTCTCGGATTGCGGAGCCGTGCGCGACATTTTCGAGGGTCATCACTATCGGCCGACCCAGCCGCAGGCTTCGGCCATCGCCCTCGAGCGGGGCGTCGACAATGAATGCATCGACATGCCGGGCCAGCCGACCAACGACCGCGATTTCCGGCCGTACATCGAGGCCGTGCAGCAGGGCTATCTCGCCGAGAGCGCGATCGACACGGCGCTCATCCGGCTCTTCACGGCCCGCATCCGCCTCGGGATGCTCGACCCGCCTGCTCAAGTGCCGTATGCGCACATCGCCGCGCGCGAGCTCGACAGCGCCGCGCATCGCGAGCTCGCGCGCCGCCTTGCCGAGGAGTCGATGGTGCTGCTGAAGAACGACGGCGTGCTGCCGCTTCGATCCCCGCGGCGCATCGCCATCGTCGGGCCGCTCGCCGATCAAACTCGGGTGCTGCTCGGGAACTACACCGGCATGCCGACGCATACAGTAAGTGTGCTGGAAGGGATGAAGGCCGAATTCCCGCATGCCGAGATCACGTTCGTTCCGGGAACGCCGTTCCTCGCCAACGGCGATCGCTCGGGCCGCGCTCCCCCGGTGTATCCCGCAAACACCGCGCCCGCTCCGGCCGCGATCGCTGCTGCGAGGCAGGCAGAGGTGATCGTCGCGGTGGTCGGCATCACGAGCCGGCTCGAAGGCGAGGAGATGCCGATCGATCTGCCGGGCTTCGTCGGTGGGGACCGGACGAGCCTCGATCTGCCGCGGCCGGAGGAGGAGCTGGTGGAAGCGCTCGCGGCGACTCACAAGCCGCTCGTCGTGGTGCTGATGAACGGCAGCGCGCTGAGCGTCAACTGGGAGAAGGCGCACGCCGATGCGATCCTCGAAGCCTGGTACGCCGGGGAGGAGGGCGGCACGGCCGTCGCCGAGACGTTGAGCGGCAAGAACGATCCGGCGGGGCGCCTGCCGGTCACGTTCTATCAGGGCGTGCATCAGCTGCCGCATTTCGAGGACTACTCGATGAAGGGGCGCACGTACCGTTATTTCCAAGGCGAGCCGCTCTGGCCGTTTGGATACGGACTGAGCTACACGAGCTTCCGCTACGGCGGTCTCATCCTGCCGAAGGCGCCCCTGCGAGCGGGCGATCCGCTCGATGTCGCCGTCACGGTGACCAACACGGGCAAGCGCGCGGGCGATGAGGTCGTGCAGCTCTACCTCAAATTCCCCGATGTCCCCGGTGCGCCGCTGCGCGCGCTGCGCGGGTTCGAGCGCGTCCATCTCGCGCCCGGCGCGAGCCGCAAGGTCGCGTTCCACCTGAAACCGCGCGATTTGAGCCTGGTGACGGCGGCCGGCGACATCCTCATCGCGCAGGGCGCGTACACGCTCTCGATCGGCGGCGGCCAGCCCGGCACGGAAGCGCCGTCGGTCAGTGGGCGATTCGAGATTGGCGGGCAGCTTTTGCTGCCGGAGTGAGGAGCGGGGATTTCGGGGGGGGGGCCGCCGAGGTGCAATACTGCGGCAATGAATCGCTTTCACGAGCGCAAGGCGAGACGGAGCATGTCGACGAACCTTCATCGTCTCCCTGCGGCGCTGGCAGCTCTCGCCGCCTGCATTCTTGCTGCCTGCGTTGAAGTTGCGAGCGCCGCGCCGTCCGTTGCACCGCCGGCCGACTGGCCCGAGTACAATCGAACGCTCGCGGGAGACCGGTATTCGCCGCTCGCGGAGATCACTGCCGCGAACGTCGGGCAGCTCACGCTCCGCTGCGCGTACACGCTGCCCGAGGTGGTCTCGTTTCAAACGGGGCCGCTCGTCATCGACGGGACGATGTATTTCACGACGTTCGAGGGATCGTACGCGATCGATGCAGCGCGCTGCACGGAGAAGTGGAGCCGGCGCCGCAAGAGCGCCGGCCTGTCCGGCCTCGCGGTCAACCGGGGATTCGCGTACCTCGATGGACGGCTCTTTCGTGGAACGGGCGATGCGCACGTGATCGCCCTCGATGCGGCGGATGGTCACGAGCTGTGGGACCGCGCGCTTCCCGTTCAGGGGCCCGGCATCTCCATTCCCATGGCGCCGATCGCGGCGAACGGCCGGGTGTACGTCGGCAATGCCGGAGGTGATACGGTCGGCGTCACCGGGCACGTCTTTGCGCTCGATGCCCGTGACGGCCACGTCATCTGGCGCTTCGACGTGGTGCCCGATGAGGGGTATGCGCGGCGCACGTGGACCAATCCGCAGCTGCCGATTTCGGGCGGCGCGTTCTGGACCTCGTTCACGCTCGATGAGCGGCAGGGAATTCTCTACGTCCCCGCCGGGAATCCGGCGCCGGACTTCGATACGCTCGATCGCACGGGAGAGGACCTTTACGCGGACTCGGTGCTTGCGATCGATGCGGCAACCGGACGGCTCCTTGCCTATCGCCAGCTTGTCAAGCACGACAGCCATGACTGGGATGTCGACAGCGCGCCGACGCTCGTGACCACCCGCGCTGGCCGCAGGATCATCGCGTCCGCGAACAAGGACGGCCTCCTGTCGATCCTCGACCGCTCGGGAATCGGCCGCGAGACGGCTCCAGCAAGCGAACGCGTGGCGGTCGGACAGGCGCCGAGGAGCGGACACGCGCCGCTCATTCCGCTTCTCTCACAGACTCCGACGACCACTCGCGAGAACGTGGACGTGCCGCTCTCGCGCGACCACCCGGTTCATTTCTGTCCCGGCATGGGCGGAGGCGTCGAATGGAACGGCGCCGCCTTCAGTCCGCGAACGGACTTGCTTTTCGTCGGCGCGGTCGATCTCTGCGCTCACGTGCAGCTCGTGCGCGAGCTCGCGGTGCCCCCGGCCGGCCAGGTCTGGTTCGGCAGCGTGGGCTCGATGGCCGACATGATCGACCCGCCGGGCACGGCTCGGGGCTGGCTCACTGCGTTCGATGCGGAGAACGGGCGCGTGCGCTGGAAATTCAAGGCGCCCCATCCGATTGTCGCGGGCGTGACGCCAACGGGCGGGGGCCTCGTGTTCGCGGCGGATCTCGGCGGAGATGTCTTCGCGCTCGATCAGGGAACCGGCCTCGTCCTGTGGCATGCGAGCACGGGACAGTCGATCGGCGGCGGGCTCGTCGTGTACCGCGCGGGCGGGCACGAGCTCCTCGGCGTCGCCTCGGGCATGAAGTCGTTCGCGTGGCCGGGCGCCGCCGACAAGAGCCGCATCCTCGTCTATGGGCTGCGCTGAGCATGTTGCGCTGAGCGTCGACGAATGTAGCGTCATGTAGCTACAATGCGGCATGTTGACCGTCGGAATCCGCGAGCTGAAGAATCGGTTGAGCGAGTACATTCGCCGAGTCGGCGCCGGTGAGAATGTGCTCGTGACGGATCGGGGACAGGTCGTCGCCGAGATCTCCGCTCGCGGGCAGCGAGCGCTCGAGTCCCCCGTACCCGCAGGGCTTGCCGCGCTCGCGAGATGGGGCTTGGCGACACTCGGCTCGGGCGGCGATGGGAGCGTATACCGTGAGTTGCCCCGCCGCCGGCGAGGTCGCCACGGTGCCGCACGGCTTCTCGACGAGGAGCGCGGCTCCCGATGAATGTGTATGCGGAGTCGAGCGCTGTCTTGGCCTGGCTCCTCGATGAGCCGCGTGCGCGCGACGTGCTCCGCCATCTCGCGGAATCCGAGGCAGTCCTGAGCTCCGACTCACGCTCATCGAATGCGACCGCGTCCTCTGGCGGGCAGTCGCCCTCGACGAGCTGACCGAGGCCGAGGCGGCGGACCGGAGGGCACATCTCGCACGAGCCGCGGCATGCCGGCACGTGCTGCGGATTGCGGCAGCGGCGGCGATCGCGCTCGGCGCCTCAGCCCCGATCGCGCTCAGCGCCGCCGGCGCCATCGAGCCAGGCGCTTCCGGCGCCCGACCTTAGCCGCTTTGGCGCCGTCCGGCCTCGAGGATGGCATTGAACCGCGCCTCGACGACGCTCAACTGCTCCGGATGGGTGAAGGCGTAGAGCTCTCCGCGGCGCATGGCGGATACGACGATGCGGCCCACGTCGTCGGGATCGATCCAGCGCTGCGCGGCGCCAAACTCGGTTCTTTCGAGATCCACGTCGGCAAGCCCGCCGCGCCCCCCGAGCTCGGGCGGACGGTTGCGGCTGCTCGATTTGATGTTCGTCCTCGTGGGACCGGGGCAGAGCACGGTCACGCCCACCCGGAATCCTTCTTCGGCAAGCTCCTGCGCCAGGGTCTCGCTCAACGCGACCACGCCGTACTTGGAAACGGCATAGGGGCCCATTCCCGGCATCGTGACGAGGCCGCCCACCGACGCCGTGTTGATGATGTAGCCGCCGTCGGGATTGGCGCGAAGCCGCGGCAGGAATGCCTGAATGCCGTGGATGACGCCCCAGAGATTGACTCCGATCATCCAGCGCCAATCGTCGATCGACAGATCCGCGATCCGGCCGAGCGAGCCGACGCCCGCGTTGTTGCAGAGCACGTGAACCGTGCCGGCTTCGGCGCACACTCGAGCCGCCAAGGCCCGGACGCTTTCAAAATCACTCACATCCGCGCGGATGCCCACCGCGCCGATTTCCGCGGCGGTCCGATCGAGCGCCTCTTGCTCGATGTCTGCCAGGAAGACCGTCATGCCCTCCGCGATCAGAGATTTTGCAATTCCCTTGCCCATGCCGGAAGCGCCGCCGGTCACGACCGCCACTCTGCCTCTAAGATGATCGAAGGGTCTCACGGGCTGCTCCTCTTGATCGCGGGCGGCGGGTCGAACGGATGCGGTAACGCGCTGCTCTCATGGGGCGGCGCCGCCGGCCTCCATGAGGTAGTCTGTCGGACGTTCGCGCGATGGTGACGCAAGCCCCCATGTCCTCCGCCGTCAAAGCGCCGCGCCGTTCGCCTCGCTCCGCGGAACGGACCAAGGCGCGGTTCCTGAGCGCGGCCGAGGCGGTCTTCGGCGCTCACGGCTATGAGGGCGCGACCATTCGCGCCATCGCCAGCCGCGCCGGCGTCAATCTCGGCACGTTGCAGCACTACTGGGGGAGCAAGCGGCAGCTGTTCCGGGAGCTGTTCGTGATCCGCTTCGAGCCGCTGCGGCGCGAGATCGTGCGCAGGCTCCGAGAGATCGAGCGACAGTCGCAGGGGGGCTCGCGCCCCGACGCGGCAGAGCTCGTGCGGGTGCTCATCGAGTCGACGTTCCTGATCGGCGCGCAGCCAGCGAGACAGTCGGGCCGCAGGCGGACCCGAAATCTCGCGCCGTTCCATCGCCTGTACGGCCGCGCACTGATGGATCCGTCGCCCGTCGTGATTGCCGAGCTCAACCGGATCTTCAAGGAGCCGGTGGAGCTGTTTCTCGCGCTCATGCGGCGCGCATGCCCGCAGCTCTGCGCCGCCGAGCTCGACTGGCGGGTGAACTGCATCATCGGCGCGCAGGTGTTCTCGCTCGTCTACAGCGAGCGCGTCGGGCGCTTCTTCGGCAGCGAGGCGGATGTCGATGCGCGACAGGCGGCGGAGTGGATGATCCACTTCCTGGTGAACGGCATCCATGCGCCGCCGTTCTCCGCAACGACGCCGGCCGACCGAGCCCGCATCACCCTTCCGCTCGGCACGCAGGCGTCGCGATAGCGCGTCCTCCCCTCGGTCCACGTCTGCCAATCCGCGGTTCCTGATCCACGTCTCCTAATCCGCGGCGGCGACTGCGATATCGGAGAGACGTTGGAATCGCTCGATGTTGTCGCCTTCGTCCATGACGCCGGCGGTGAGAGCGACGAACGTGAGATCGCGCGCCGGATCGACCCAGAAGAGCGCGCTTCCCGCGCCGTGGTGGCCGAACGTCCGTGGCGAGGAAAGCGTGCCGAACTGATGAGGACAGATCGCCTCGCCCCGCAGCGAGAAGCCGATGCCGATGTACGCGGGATAGGGCTGCCAGCCGCGCGAGCGAGCGAGCTCCATGTAGAGCTCGTTGGGCTTGTCGCCCGTACGGTTGAGGGTCGCCTGCTCGAGCAGGGCGGGCGAGAGAATGCGCGCGCCGTCGAGCTCTCCGCCCCGGCGCAGCATCTCGGCGAAGCGGTACAGGTCGGCGACGGTCGACACGCAGCCGACCCAGGGCATCTCGGCAAGCTCGTCCTCGAAGGCGCCGTTCGGGCCGGCGACATTGCGTGAGAGGTGCTTGAACGGCAGCGGGGTGAGGAAGTGCGGCACGACGTGCCGCGCCCTGAGGTCTGCCCGGACACCGAGTGCCGTATCGAGCATCCGCAGCGGAGCGAAGATCTCCTCCTCGAGCAGACGGCGGAAGCTCCGCCCCTGCGGATCGAGCCTTCTCACCGCCTCGCCCATCAGCGCATGGGCGGCGAGCGGCGCGTAGGTGACGCGCTCTCCCGGCGGCAGCTCGGTATGCACGTGCCGGCAGATCGCCGCGACGACCTCATCGAGCCGGTCGATATACGCGTCCTCTCCCGGGATCGGCGCGAACACCGACGGCAGGCCCGAGGTGTGCGTGAGGAGATGGTAGAACGTGATGTGCTCGCGCAGGCCGCCCGAGAATTCGGGAATGATGGCGGAGACTTTGGTCGTGAGCGCGAGGCGGCCCTGCTCGATCGCCCGGAACACCAGCGCGTTTGTGAAGGCTTTCGTGACCGAGAAGATGCTGAACACGGAATCGAGGCGCAGCGGGCGGGTCGCCTGCTCGTCCGCATGGCCGATCGCGGCATGCAGGCCGAGCACGCCGCGGCGAGCGACGGCGATTACGGCGCCGAAGTAGCGCCGCCGCCGCAGGTCGTCCTCGATCGCTTCTCGTAGCCTCTGCAAGCGGCCCGGCGAGAGGCCGGCGGCTCGGACGGCTTCGCTGTCGCGGCCGCCGCTCTCGGCCCCATCGGTCGCGGGGAGGGTCATTGTGGAGCTGCCTCGTGGCTTGGAGTCGGCTCGTGGGTCGGCATTGGCTCAGGGGTCGCAGTCGCTTCGCGCGTCGGAGCTGCCTCGTGCGCCGCCGGCACGGACGCGCGCTCCAGCCGCTCGCGCGAGAGATACGCCGCGATGGCATCGAGATCCGCGTCGCTCAGCTCGGTCTTGCGGAACGGGGGCATGACGCTCACGCCGTGGCGCACGACGTACCGGACGTAGGCTGCCGCAAGGTCGGTGCGCTGCTCGAGCAGCGCCGGCAGCTTCCCGCCGTACTTCGCGCGCAGCGCGCGGGTGCCGGGCTTCGCGGGGCCGCTGCCGTGACAAACCGAACAGGCGCGCTGGAACTCGACGTAGCCGCGCGGCTCACCGGGCGTTGCAGTGACGGGGGTCCAAGTCCAGGAGATCGCGGGTTGGCCGGAGTCGGTCGTGACCGAGCCGGTCGTTGCCGAGCTGGTCGTCACCGAGCCAGTCGTCATTGAGCCGCCAGCCTGCGCGACGATCGGGCGCCGTGCCGGGTCCGCGGCGCGAGGCGTCGCCTGCGCAGCGACGGCCGAGGGCGCCCGGGCGGCAATGACGGCTCCGCCCAGCGCCAGCGCCGCCGCGACCGTGCGCAGGGTCGCGTGCACGGCTGTTTGAAAGCGGAACATGGCTGCTTGAACGCGGATCATGCAAAGCGGATCACGTCGCCTTCCGCAGATGCTTCGGCCAGATGCCGTAGCGGCCGGGGGAGAGGATGCCGTTGGGGTCGATCGCATCCTTCACCGTCTCGTGGAAGCGCAGCAGCGCATTGTCGTTGAACGAATACACGCTCATCACCGCGTCCTGATACGCGGGAGCCGTACGGTACTCCCCCCAGCCATGCTGCGCGGCGATCTCGATCAGCCGGTGGAACGCCGCGCGGTTCTTGCGATTGGTCGCGATGTCGGTCGTCACCGGGAAGCCGAAGATGAAGATGAACGCCCGCTCCCAGTAGCAGGAGGGCAGGCTGAAGCGCAGCACGGGCAGCTCGAACTCGCGCGCCGCGGCGGCGAAGACTCGATTGGCCTCGAAGACGGCCTCTGCATTGCGCGGGATGATGGGTGAGAACCACATGTGGCCGTGCGTCGGGTTGGGGTTCGTGCTCGAGCGCGCCCCGATCGAGTACATGTTGAGAGTCGGGATGCCGAACTCGGGCCAGTGCACGTTGAGGCGCTGCTGGGCGGTGATCGGCATGCGGATGATGCCGTTCTGCTCGAAGCGCACTCCGGCGATTGCGGCGAACTGCGTCTTGCAGTACTCCCACTGGGCAGCAATGACCCGCTCCGGTCCGTAGAACTTGATCCTGAACGTCCAGTAGGCGAGCCCCTTGCGCGCGCCATAAGCTTCGAGGCCGCGATGATCGCCCGCCTCGGCCCGGTCGCGGAGCCGCATCAGCTCGGGGTCGACTGGCGGCTGGGGCTCGTCGGCCATCGACTTCGCGTACTCCTCGATCGTTTGGATGCCGAGCAGCGGGCTGCCGAGATCGGGCATGCCGTTCGTGATGCCGCCGTTCTCGAGGCGATTCAAGATGCGGACCAGCTCATAAAGATCATCCCGCCTGCCGGCGAGCACCGAGCCCGCGAGGAACGCCTCCGGCTGCGGCATGAGCCAGAAGCCCATCTTCGTCACGATGCCGAAGTTCGACTGCGAGAACATGCCGTCGATCCAGGGTCCGAAGCCGCTCTTGTACTGCTGCCAGGTCTTCGCACCCGGCAGCGCGCCCATGCCGGTGCGCATCAGCTCCCCGTTCGGCAGCACGATCTCCATGCCGCAGTGCGCATCGAAGTGATTGCGAAACTGCGGCCGCGTGTAGCCGCCGCCGCGATCGAGCGCATTGCCGATGAGGCTGCCCCAGCCCGGATCGGGCACGTCGACCCAGAGCTTCAGGCCGCGCTCCTGGATGTAGCGATAGAGATCGAAGTAGCTCACGCCGGGCTCGACGAGGCACGAGGCGTTGTCCTCGTTCACGTCGAGGATGCGGTTCATGCGCTTCAGATCGACGACCACGCAGCCCGAGTAGGCGGGCGCGGAGCCGCCGTAGCCGAGATTGCGGCCGGTCGAGATGGGATAGAGCGGCACGCGGTAGCGGTTTGCGGTGCGAACGATGCTCTGGACCTGCTCGACGCTCTCCGGTGCGACAGCCGCGGACGCCCAGCGCTCCTCGGGCTCTCCGAGGAAGGGAGAGAAGGCGTCCTTGTAGAGGTCCACGTCCTCGTTGCGCGTGAAGACCCAGCGCTCGCCCACGGCGCGGGCGAATTCCCCGAGCGCCGCGGAGAAGGTCTCTGCGCTCATGCCCTGAGGGGTTCGCATCATCGGCTCCCGTCTGGGGCGGTGCGCGGTATCGTGGCCGCCAACGCCGTTGCGGCGCGGCTCGGCGCGATGAGCCACGAGTACAGCGACGGATCGAGTGCGCCGGACTCTGATTGCGCTCCGAGATGGATCATTCTGAGGCCGTGATCCCACGCCAAGCGCTCGAGGCAGAACATCGCGGCGTAGGCGGTCAGGCCCGCAACCGGCGCCGGCGTCCGCTTCCAAAGCGGATGCAGGTACGAATACCAGACGGCAGTGACATCGCCACGGATCGCGTGGACCGCGAGGCCGCGCCGATGCATCGTCTCCCCGAAGCGCCGTGCCGCCGCGAAGCGCTCGTCGAACACAACCGCGAGCTCGCGATGCAGGGTGCCGGATGCGCGGCCATCCGGGGCGGGGCTCAGCGGGGACGGCTGGATCGCGCCGCCGGCACGCGCAATCGCCTCATGGGCATGCGCAATGGATGAGCGCGCAAGCGCAGCGGCGAGGGATGTCGCGGCGCCCGCCTCGAGGAACTGTCTGCGATTGACCATGATGGTGCTCCGGCGTGCCGGGCCGCTGCTCGAAGCGGGGCCGGGCCGTGGAAGGCTGCTGCCTCTAGGCCGCGGCTGACCGCTTGCTTGACGTCGAGTTATACAAAAGTATAATAGGTTTTGCAACGGCTCGGGGCTCCGTCTCATGCAGCGCAGCGACACGCGAATTCTCACGACGCATGTCGGCAGCCTGGTCCGCACCGAGCGGATCATCGAGCTCAACATCCGGCGCGCGCTCGGCGACGAGGTCGACCCCGCCGAGCTCGATGCGGCGGTTCGTGAGGGGGTGGCGCAGGTCGTCCGCCGGCAGATCGCCGCCGGCATCGATGTCATCGACGATGGCGAGCTCGGGAAGCTCAATTGGGTCACGTACGTGGGCGAGCGCCTGAGCGGGTTCGTGCGGACGGATCGGCAGATGTCGGCCGAGGAGTACGCGAAGTTCTGGCCGGAGCAGGAACGCTTCGGCGAGTTCTACAAGGTCCACGCCCGACACGAGACGACCCTTTGGATACCGTCCGTCCCGTCGTTGAGCCGCTATCGAGGTCACCAGGCAACGGAATACACGAACCTCGTGTGCCGCGGGCCGCTGCGCTACGAGCCGGCGGCCGTCCAGCGCGACATTGCCAACCTGAAGGCGGCGCTCGCAGGCGAGACGTTCATGGAGGCGTTCATGCCCGTCGTGGCGCCCGGCAGCCTCGAGCTGGTTCCAAACGAATACTATCCGAGCGCGGAGGATTACCTGACGGCGCTCGCCGGGGAGCTGAGCAAGGAATACCGGCTGATCGTCGATGCAGGCTTCGTGCTGCAAGTGGACGATGCCGTCGTGCCGGCGATGTACTACTACCGGTTCCTCGGCAGGCCACTTGCGGAGTACCTCGAATGGGCGGAGCTGAGGATCGCCGCCCTCAATCGCGCGCTCGAGGGAATACCCGCGGACCGGGTGCGCTATCACATCTGCTTCGGCAGCCAGAACGTGCCGCACACGACCGATCCGAGCCTTCGCGATCTGATCGGGCTTGTGCTGAAGGTGAATGCGCAGGGATTTTCCATCGAAGCGAGCAATCCCCGGCACGAGCACGAGTGGACGATTTGGCGCGAGGTCGAGCTGCCGCCGGGCAAGATCCTCATCCCCGGAGTAGTGGGCCACGCGACCAACATCGTCGAGCATCCCGAGCTCATCGCGCAGCGGATCGTCAACTTCGCGACGCTCGTGGGGCGGGAGAACGTGATCGCGAGCACCGACTGCGGATTCAGTCAGGGGTGGAACAGCCCGCGGGTGCATCCGCAGATCCAATGGGCGAAGCTCGAGGCCCTGGCCGAGGGCGCACGGCTCGCCAGTCGGCGGCTATGGGGGCGCGGGAGCGCTTAAGGGCCCCGAATCGCGGTGACCGAGCTCAATGGACGGCGCGGCTCACCGGGCGGTCCGCTACTGCGCGCAGCGCAGCGTCATTCGGACTTGAAATATCAACGGCTTACGCATAGGGGACCAGCTGCGCACCGATACGCGCCGATGGAGGGCGAGCGCAGGCAAGCCGTCGGCCCGGTCGCCGTCCCCCTCGGGGAACTACCCGGGTCGCTCCAGCGTCTCCATTCGGCGTCTGGCGCGTCAATACATCCTGTTGGCCTCGTCAAATCGAATAGGGGCACAATAGGGGAGGAGAGCTTCGGAGCGGGCGAGGAAGGCGGAATGCGCGAGAGCGGAGCATGGTTCAGATCGGCCCTGATTCGGGCCGGTGCTTGCGTGCCCCTCGTCGGGCTTATTCTCTCCGTCGGGCTCGCGCGGGGCGGGCAGCAGGTCGAACCGGGCCGGGAGGTCACTGGCCAGCCGGTCGCGGCGCAGCAGGCGCCTGGGGAGCAGGCTGCGCGGGACCACAAAGCCGCGGCTACCGATGCGGCGCTGCAGCCGTTCCACTCGATGGTCAACGGCATCTGCGACAAGTGCCACAACACCACGGACTGGGCCGGAGGCTTTGCATTCGACACCCTCGACCTGAGCCACCCCGAGGAGGATCCCGAGACTTGGGAGAAGGTCATCAACAGGCTCACCGGCCGGATGATGCCTCCCGCAGGCCAGAAGCAGCCGAGCCAGCCGGTAGTCGATGAATTCATCCGCTATCTCGAGACGCGCCTCGATGCCTCCGCGAAGGACCGCGGCGTGGGCCACGTGCCGATCGAGCGGCTGAGCCGCGAGGAATTCGCAGCTTCGGTGAAGGGACTTCTCGGCGTGGATGTCGACCCGAAGGAGGTCCTGCCCACGGAGATCGAGGTCGATGGCTTCAGCAACATCGCCCGGGCGCTCACCGTCTCGCCGACCTTCATGCAGCAGTACCTGCTCGCGGTGCGCCACATCGCGCAGACCGCCGTCGGCGAGCCGGTGCCCAAGGTGGAGAGCTTCTTCTCCGGCGGCGGCGGGGGCGGCGGCGGCCAAGCCGGTTTCGGCTCGCCGAAGCAGTATGAGCACAAGGATGGCTACCCTCTTGGCACCCGCGGCGGCGTGAGCTTCACGCATGTCTTCCCCGCCGACGGGGTGTATCGCTTCAGCTTCAAGGACGGGGACAGCCTCGATGCCGGCCTGTACCCCCGCGGCATGGAGACTCGAGCGACGATGGTCATCCTGGTCGACGACCGGGAAGTGGCCCGCAGGCAGATCGGCGGCCCGCACGATCTGACGCTCGCCGACCGCGACGGACCGAAGGGCCGCGCCGAGATCACCGCCGAAGTCTCCAACATACCGGTCAAGATCACGGCCGGCGAGCACCGGGTGACCGTCACCTTCGTCGAGCGCTCCTGGGCGGAGAGCAACGACCCGACCGGCGCGGGCCGGACCTTCGGCATCGGCATGCCGATCATCCGTGACGGCGTCGAGATCAAGGGACCCTATCCGCCGAATGCCCTGTCCTTGAGCGCGAGCCGCGCGAAGATCTTCATCTGCGAGCCCAAGGCTGCCGCCGAGGAGCGGCCTTGTGCGGAGCGCATCGCGCGGCACCTCGCGACACGCGCGTTCCGGCGGCCCGTCACGGACGCCGATCTCGTGGAGCTGATGAAGTTCTATGACGATGGCCGTTCTCAGCCGGGGGGCTTCGATTCGGGCATCACGGAGCTCGTCACGGCGATTCTGGCGAGCCCGGATTTCATGTATCGGGCACTCAAGGCGCCGACCGCGCCGGGGCAGTCGGTCGCGCTGACCGACTTGGAGCTTGCCACCCGGCTGTCGTTCTTCCTCTGGGACCAGGGGCCCGACCAGCAGCTCCTTTCGCTCGCGGAGAAGAACCAGCTCCACGATCCGAAGGTCCTCGACGCCCAAGTGGCGCGGATGCTCAAGGATCCGCGCGCCCAATCGCTCATCAACGACTTCGCATTCTCATGGCTCAACTTCAATACGCTGGATGAAGTCGAACCGCTCGACAAGTCTTACAGCTCCGACATGACGAAGAACTTCGAGACGGAAGCGCGCCTCTTCCTCTCGAGCGTGCTGCTCCAGAATCGGAACGTGAACGACCTCATCACGGCCGATTGGACGTTCGTCAATGATGCGCTCGCGCGGCAATACGGCATCCCGGGCGTCCTCGGGCCGCAGTTCCGCAGAGTGACGCTGAAGAACCCGGATCGCTGGGGAATCCTCGGCAAGGGCGCATTCGAGCTCAGAACCTCGTATGCGGACCGGACCTCGCCCGTGCTGCGCGGCGAATACATCCTCGACCGGCTCATGGGCACGCCGCCCCATCCGCCGCCGGCCAACGTCAAGATGGATCTGTCCTTCCACGAAGGCGAGCCGCCGACCACGGTGCGCCAGCGGCTCGAGGCGCACCGTCGCAATCCCACGTGCAATGCCTGCCACGGGCTGATCGATCCGCTCGGCCTGGTCCTCGAGAATTTCGACGTGACGGGGCGCTGGCGCACAGTCGATCCGGAGACGAAGGTACCGATCGATCCCGTCACCGAGCTCTCGAGTGGGCTGGTGCTGCGCACGCCTTCGGACCTGCGGGAGTACCTGACTCGGCAGCCGGACCGGTTCCCGACGGTCGTGGCGAAGCGCTTGATGATGTACGCGCTCAACAGGGAGCTCGAGTACTACGACATGCCCGAGGTCCGCAAGATCGTGCGCGACGCCGCGGCGAAGAACTACACGTTCGCCGCGCTCGTCACCGGCGTCGTGGAAAGCGACGAGTTCCGGCGCCAGGGGGCTGACACTCACCCCACCGGGCCTCACCCACCCCCGACCAAGGTGGCGTCCACTCTCGGCAGCGGCGGCCAACAAAGCGGCTCGCCGCAGCGACAGGAGTGACAGCGATGGCTGCGTTTCTGACGAAGAAGTATCTGTCCCGCCGCACCTTCCTGCGCGGCAGCGGCGTGGCGCTCGCGCTGCCGTTCCTCGATGCCATGGTGCCGGCCGCTACCGCGCTCGCCAAGACGGAGGCGGCGCCCAAGCTGCGCGCGGGATTCTTCTACATCCCGCACGGGGCGATCATGAACAACACGGTGTACGGCAAGGAAGTCGACACGTGGAGCTCGACCGGGAAGGGCGCGGACTTCAAGCTCGGCAAAACGCTCGCCTCGCTCGAGCCGTACAAGAAGTACGTCACGACGTTCGACAATCTGGAGAATCTGGCCGCGCTCGGGTCCGTGCACACGTACAACCCGGCGACGTGGCTGTCCTGCCAGCACCCGGACACCGAGGCGAAGGGCGCCAGCATGTCGATCACGCTGGATCAAATCATCGCTCAGCGCATCGGGCAGACGACTGCGCTGCCGTCGCTCGAAGTCTGCTCCGAGACGACGATCCAGGTGGCCGCCTGCGGCGGCGCGGGCTGCTACTACGCCTCGACGATCTCCTACGCCGGGCCGCACTCGCCGCTGCCCATGGAATACAACCCGCGCAAGGTATACATCGAGCTCCTCGGCGAGGGTGACACGGCGGCCCAACGAGAAGCTCTGCTGCGCGAGAACAAGAGCCTGCTCGACATGATCACCGATCGCACGCAGGCGCTGAAGAAGACGCTCGGCCCCGGCGATCAAGCGCGGCTATCGGACTATCTCGACACCGTCCGCGAGCTCGAGCGGCGCGTAGCCCTCGCGGAAACGAGGAAGCTGACTGGCATCGATGTACCGAACGCCCCGGAAGGAGAGCTCGACAATTTCGACAAGCAGGTTCGCCTGATGTTCGATCTGATCGCGCTCGCCTATCAGGCCGACCTGACCCGCGTCGTCTCGTATGTGATGGTCTCCGAGGGTACCAACCGCACGTACAACTTCGTCGGCGTGCCGGACGCCTTCCACCCGGTGAGCCACCACTCGAACGACCGCGAGCGGATTCGCAAGCTCCAGGTGATCGAGCGCTATCACATGGAGCGGTTTGCCGATTTCATCAAGAAGATGGCCGAGACCCAGGAGGCCGATGGCAGCATCCTCGACCACTCGCTGTTCCTCTATGGTTCGAACATGAGCAACAGCAACCAGCACGATAACTACCCGTTGCCGGAGATCCTGGTCGGGGGCGCGAACGGCAAGCACGTCGGCGGCAAGAACGTAGCGCCGAAGCCGCATACGCCGCTCGCGAATCTGCACCTGACGATCCTCGAGAAGTTCGGGATCGAGCAGAAGAGCTTCGGCAGCGGGGCCGCCGCGAGCACCGGCACCCTCTCGGAGGTCTGAGCCCCGTGCCCTACAGGACGGATCGTCGAAGCTTCCTGCAGGCATCCCTCGGCGGGCTCGCGGGGCTCGCGTCCGTACCGCTTCTCGGCGGGCTCCAGGGCTGCGAGTCGATGCGCTCCGTGCGGTCCGCGGGCGATTCGGCCGGGCGGGAGGTGGCGCCAGCGCTCACGAGCGAGAAGCTGAACGAGCGGATCACGGTGATCGGCGGTGCGCCGGGGAACCTCGTCGCGCTCTCATCGGGCGACGGTGTCGTGCTCGTCGACAGCGGCGCCACCTCTGCGGCGGCGAAGGCCGTGGGGGCAAAGCTCGGCGGCGCCCGGGTGAGCACGCTTTTCAACACACACTATCACCCCGAGCAGACCGGCGGGAATGCGCTGCTCGGCGCCTCGGGCGCGACGATTCACGCGCACGAGATCACTCGCGAGTGGCTCGCGACGGACTACTACGTGCCGGCTGAGGACCGATGGGTGAAGGCGCTTCCGAAGGCGGGCCAGCCTACCGTGACGTTCCGGGACAAGAGCGAGATGAGGGCGGGCCCCGAGCGCATCGAATGCGGCTATCTGCTCGAGGCGCACACGCGCGGGGACATCTATGTATTCTTCCGCGACTCCAACGTCCTCGCCGTCGGCTGCGTCGCCTCGCCCTTGCGCGATCCGGCGCTCGATTGGTACGCCGGCGGATGGATCGGCGGCCGAGTCGATGCGATGGACGACCTGCTCAAACTGGCCAACGACGAAACCCGGATCGTGCCGGCCTACGGCCCGGTGATGACGCGCGGGCAGCTCAAGGCCGAGCGCGACATGATGAATTACTTGTACGACCGGACGACGCAGCTCACCGATCACGGGCGGAGCGCGCAGGACATGCTGGATGAGGGTGTCATGAAGGAGGTGAGCCAGAAGTTCGGGCGCACTTTCCAGGACCCTTACAAGTTTCTCTATGACGTGAGCAAGGGCCTGTGGGCCCATTACACCAATTTCGGAGGCAACGTTGTCTAAGTTGGACCTCCGGCCTGCCGCGCTGGCCGCCATCGGGTTGCTGTCGCTCGGAGCGGCCGCACTGTCGAACGCGCAATCCGGACCGCAATCGCTCGTCGACCTGATCCGCTCGGGTCAGCGAGAGGCGGTGCTGGCCGCGATCACCTCGCCCGCCGTCGATGTCAATGTGCCGGCTCCCGACGGCTCGACCGCGCTGCTCTGGGCTACCTACAACGTCGATCACGAGATGGTGCGCGCGCTGCTGAAGCGCGGCGCCAAGGTCAACGTCGCGAATCGCTTCGGGGACTATCCGCTCACCGAGGCGGTCAAACTGGGCGATGTCACGCTCGTTCGCATGCTGCTCGATGCAGGCGCGAATCCCGACTCGCCCAATCAAGACGGCCAGACGGCGCTCATGCTGGCCTCGAGCATCGGCTCGCTGCCGATCGCGGAGATGCTGATCAAGCGCGGGGCGCACGTGAACGCCGTGGAGTCGTTCCGCGGTCAGACCGCGCTCATGTGGGCGGCGGCGGAGAATCATCCGGACGTGGTCGATCTGCTGCTCAAGCACGGCGCTGACGTGAAGATCCGCGCGAAGTACGATGACTGGCCGCGCCAAATGACCTCCGAGCCGCGCGCCCAGTTCCGTCCGACGGGCGGGCTCACCGCGCTCCTCTATGCCACGCGCTCCGGCTGCTATCGCTGCGCCGTCGACATCGTCAAGCACGGCGCCGACGTGAATCAGCCCAATCCGGACGGCATCACGCCGCTCATCAACGCGATCGACAACCGCAGCTACGACATCGCGATGTTCCTGCTCGACCACGGCGCCAACGCCAGCGCGTGGGACATGTATGGACGCACGCCGCTTTATGTGGCGGTCGATATGCATTCCTACAGCGGGCGGAGCGGCGCGGGCAACGGGAACTTCGCCGGCTTCGACGAGCCGCTCGCGCAGCGCCCGCCGCAGAAGTACACGGCGATGGACCTCGTCAACCGGCTGCTCCGCATGGGCGTCGATCCCAATCACCAGCTCACCCGGATGCGCCCCAACGGCAACGGCAGGGGACGGTTCGCCGACTACATGATGCGCGGCGGCACCACGCCGCTGATGGTTGCGACGCTGAGCTATGACGACGAGGCCATCGAGACGCTGCTCGCGCACGGCGCCGAGGTGGATGTCCCGAATGTGTTCCAGATCACCCCGCTGATGGCGGCGTGTGGAATGAGCGGATCGAGCCGCGGCGGCCTGGGCAGCGCCATCGCGCCGGGTCGCGGCCCTCGCAAGCCCGAGGACGTGCAGGCGCGAGTGATCCGGACGGTAGACCTTCTGCTCAACGCCGGTGCCAACATCAACGCGCGCGTCACCGGCAGCCACACGCACACGGGCATGCTCGTCGCGTATATCCGGGGCCGTGATCACGAGGGTCAGACCGCGCTCTTCGCGGCGGCCGAGGCGGGATGGGACCGTGTCGTCAAGCATCTGCTCGATCGCGGCGCGGACCCGGCGGTGCGCGATGACTCCAACAAGACCGCACTCGACTACGCGCGCCATCCCACGCCGATCTTTGCCGGGCCGGGCGCGCGAACCGTCGAAGACACTCCGAGCCGCAGGGCGACGGTGGAGATTCTCGAGGCGCGGTTGCGGGGGCCGCGCGTGGTCGCGGAGGCGGCTCCGGAGCGATAACTGTTTGACGGGCCGGGTCGACTGCGGAGCATTTCACGAGTCGATCACGATATACCTTCACGCCGCGCAGCGGCAGTCAACCGGCTGTCGACGCAGATCATCTCGAGCGTCACAGGATCGTGATTCGCGGCGATGAGGGCGGCCGAGGCGATCTCGACAGGCGCCGCCCACCAGGCCACGATCTCGGAATCCTCCTCGTAGAGCTCGAGCACCCGCTCGCGGGCCGCCTCATCGACGATGAGCGGAAGAATCGCGGACGTGTCCCAGTATCGCATCGGTTCGTTTCAGCGATCCTGAGCGCGCTCCTTTAGGAGCACCTGGAGGACGGCGGCGGAGCGCGGCAAGGGGCGGGGCAACGTAGTGTGCAGCTCGCGCCAGTAAAGCTTTCCGCGGCAATCTCATCGGCAACATCTCATCGGGCGTCCAGCCGCCGATCTGCGCTTGACACGCAAGTAAATACCTGCATATTATTAGGCAAGTAATTACTTGCATGTAACCGCATGACGGAGCGTTACGACACAGATCTGCTGTTCAAGGCGCTTGCCGATCCCAGCCGGCGCAAGCTCCTCGATCTGCTGCACGCGCACGATGGCCGCACGCTCGGCGAGCTGTGCGAGCACCTGGACATGACGCGGCAAGGCGTGACGCAGCATCTCGACGTGCTGGAAGCGGCGAATCTGGTCGCCACCGTTCGGCGCGGACGCGAGAAGCTGCACTTCCTCAATCCGGTGCCGCTGCAGGAGATCTACGAGCGCTGGATCGCCAAGTTCGAAAGGCCGCGCCTCAAGGCGCTCTCTCAACTGAAGCAACGACTGGAGAAGGATCATGGCTAGATCGACTTTTGTCTACGTGACATACATCCGCACCACTCCGGAGAGGCTGTGGTCGGCATTGACTGACGAGCAATTCCAGAAGCAGTACTGGTTCGGCATGCACTGCGAGAGCCGGTGGGCGCCGGGCGCCCCGTGGAAGCTGGTATCGAGCGAGGGTCAGATCCTCGACTCAGGCGAGATCGTCGAGGCCGAGCCGCCCCGGCGCCTGGTGATCCGCTGGGAGCATCAAAGGAGACCCGAGCTCAAGGCCGAAGGCGCATCGCTCTGCACGATGGAGCTGGAGCCCACTGGAACGGCGGTCAAGCTCTCCATCACGCACACCATCGAGCGCGAGCCCTCGCAGCTCATCGAGGCCGTGTCCGGCGGCTGGCCGAAGATCATCTCCAATCTCAAGTCGCTGCTCGAGACCGGCGCGATCGCATTGGAAAATCCCTATCCGGCGGCCCAGAGCACTGCCGACGCGCGTGCGGCTCGCTGACGGTCATCGAGATCGAGGGCAATCCGGCCGCGGCCGCCGCGGAGGGGAGCGGCGGCCGCGGCGCACGAGCTTGCCGACCGTGGACGACAGGACTGGGCGGAGCTGGAGCTCCCACGAGGGCTTCTGCGACTACAAACTGCGGCGTGGGGCGAGCACCGAGCGCCATGCCATCCGGCTGCTCGAGCGAGTCGGATTCCCGTCGCGGATCGTCGAGGAGGCGATGCGACTGGTCGAGCGTTCGACGCAGCCGGGCGGCGGCCCGGCTCGGTGACGCTCACCACTGGAAGGCGGTGGCCAGATCGAGCGCGCGCTGGGTGCGGCGGACGGTGATGGGGCTTTCGCTCGCGCTGCCGAGCAGTCGATCCTCGGCGGCATCCAGATTGAGCAGCCAGTGATCGGTGATGAAGAGCGTCGCGCTGAAGCCCACTCCCTTGGCCGCCGAGCCGCCGTGCGCCCGGTAGACGGGAAACGCGGAGCTCTGCGCCTGCTCGGGCGTGATGCCGAACATCTTCTGCATGTGCCGCTGGTCGGCGAACGTATAGCTCGGGCCGGCGAACATCACGAAGCGCCGCGAGCTTCCCGGCAGCGGCATGTACGCCTCGACATCGCCGATGTAGCCGTCGCCGCCGCGGACGATGCGGCGGATGTCGGCGCGGAGGATGAGCGGGAAGTACCTCGAGATCGCCCACTCGGCGTAGGCCTTCGGCACCGCCGCCGGCTCGATGTCGCCGAGCCCGTGGAGCCGATAGTCGCTCGAGACGCGCCGGCCCACGTCGTAGCCGACCGCGAATCCGGCGCGAAAGTGCCGCGCGCGGATGAGGTTGACGCCGATTCCCTCACCCACCGAGGCGTAGGCAATGTCCCGGTAGCGGATGTTGATGACAGGCCCGCCTTCGAGTCGGTAGGCATGCGACCCGTCGTACACAGGCTGAACGGAGGCGGCGACGCCCAGTATTCGGCGCCACTCCGGAACCTCTCCCTCGAACAGCTTCTCGAGGATGATCCCGCCGGGGTACTGCCATTCCTGAAGCGGCGAGGGTGTCTGCGCGAGCGCCGAGCGTGCGCCGCACAGCGCGAAGGCGCAAATCAGCCATGACGCGCCCGGTGCGCGGCGATGGATTCTCCGGATCGCACTTTGTTGCAAGCTGGCTACTCACTGCTGGAAGGATTCGCGGTTGGACGTAGCTTATGGAGCCGCAGGCGAGCCCAAAGCGTTGTGTGGCATCATCGCCACGGTCGCACCGCCCGCAATTGTCATTCCCAATGCGGGGGCGCGTCGCGAGCGCCATGCGGTGATGAGGCAGTCGGCAAAGTCCGCTGAACTCGCGCGAAATCCGGTGCCGGCTTGGCCGAACCATGACGGACGCCGATTCTGGGGGATCGGCATTTTCGATTCATCGTTTCGGAGGCATCTCGATATCCTCTCCTCGATCGAATCCGGACAATCGTTCGTGCTCCGTCCGGACAAGGAGAAAGCAAGGGTGCCTGATTCCGACATCACTCATTTGCGGTACGTCGGTGTCGCCGTGCCGGACTACGCGGCGGAGCGCGGCTTCGTCGCGAGCGTTTGGGGCCTCCCCGAGGTCGCAACCGACGGGGAATCGACGTATTTCGCGGCGGAAGGCTCGACGGACGCTTACGTGTATCGCGTGCGCCGCGCGCCGGAGAGGCGCCTCGACGTCATTTCCTTCGCCGTCCGGAACGAGGCTGCCGTCGATGCGAAAGCAGCGCAGCTCGGTGCTGCGGGCGTGAAACTGATCTCCGAGCCGCATCGGCTCGAGGGGCCCGGCGGCGGTTATGGGTTCCGCTTCTTCGACCTCGACGGACGGACAGTCGAGCTCTCGAGCCGCGTTGAGGCGCGCCCGGCGCGCGCGCTCAAGCGCGGCGAGTCCATTCCGGCAACGCTCTCCCACGTCGTCCTGCACACGCCCGACATCAAGAAGTCGGTTGCGTTCTACGAGCAGCATCTCGGCTTGCGGGTGAGCGACTGGCTCGGCGGGTTCATGGCGTTCCTGCGATGCAACTCGGTGCATCACTGCCTGGCATTCATTCCGGGGCCCGCCTGCCTCAATCATGTCGCCTTCGAGATGCGCGACCTCGATGAGCTCATGCGAGGTGTGTCGCGGCTCGTGAGGCAGAAGGTCGTGCTCGGATGGGGGCCGGGCCGGCACACGGCGGGGAACAACGTCTTCTCGTATTTCCTGGCGCCATCCGGCAACGTGATGGAATACACCGCGGAGGTGCAGCGCATCGATGAGACGAGCTGGCAGCCCACGGTCTACCAGCCCTCGCCGGAGATCACTGATCAGTGGGGCACGGGGTCGTTGAACGGCGGCGGCCCGCAGCGGCTCGGGGCTCCCGCGCCCGATCCGGGCCTCTGGAAGGCGCCGCCGCGCTAGCCGCACGGCGCGGCAGCATTGCCCGCGAGCGCCGCCTCAGCCGTCGGGCCGCCACTCGACGAGGCACGGATTGCGCAGAGCGCCGAGTCCCGTGATCTCGCCTTCGAGAACATCGCCGGCCCGGATGTAGCGGTTGTAGTGGGCGCCGTTTCCCGAGGGGGAGCCGGTGAGCACGAGGTCGCCGGGCAGAAGCTGCACATGCTCGGAGATGAACTCGATGAGCCTCGCCACCGAGAAGATCATGTCCGCCGTCGATTCGTCCTGCATCACCTCGCCGTTGAGTCTCAACGTGATCCGCAGCTGCTGCGGGTCACCGGCGAATCGAGCCGGCGTGATGAACGGACCGATCGGCAGGAATGTCGGCGCGCCCTTGCTTGCGACCCAGTCCATCCCCATTTGCGGCACGTCAGGCCGGGACACGCGCTCGCGCGCGGTGACGTCGTTCGCGATCGTGTAGCCGGCCACGTACCCGAGCGCCTCCTCGCGGGAGACGCGCCTGGCCGGCCGCCCCATGACGGCCGCAAGCTCGAGCTCCCAGTCGGGCTGCTGCATGTCAAATGGGACGATGATGGGGTCGTAAGGGCCAGTGAGGCTCGAGGCGAGGCCCATGAACACGAACGGCTTCCCGGTCTGCGCGCGCTTGCGCATCATCGCTTGCGCCTCCGCACGGAGCTGCTCCCGGTTCGCGCCGGGGTCGCGAGACATTGCGCCGTCCACGATCAGATCGACGACGTGTTTGTGATAGTTCGCGCCGGCCTGGAAGATCTGGCGCGGGATCACGGGCGGATGCACGCGCAGGGCGGCGAGCGGCGCAGCGACCGGTGCCGGCGTGGCGCTCGATCCGGGCCGAGCGGTCATGGTGGTCAGCACCGCGAGCGCCGGGCCCCCGGCCAGCGCCTCGGCGATCGCCTGCAGCGCCGGAAAGTTCTCGTCCCAACGCTCGAGCAGCCCCAGCACGGAGTCGGTGCCGTGCAGATGCAATCCGAGCGCGCGCTCGACGGCTACGAGGCCGTTCACGGCATAGACCTCCTCGCCGAGCACGAGCCCGGCAAAGGGAGAGCCGCCGGCGATCGAGAACGAGCCCAAGCGGAAGTGAACCGGCACGCTCATGGCCACTCCTCGCGGTCAAGTCCCAGCAGTCTCGCGGCGGTGCCGCCGAGCACGGCTGCGCGATCGGCTTCGCAGAGCTCTGCGTGCAATCCCAACGGGTCAGGCTCGGCCATGTCGAACGGATAATCGGTTCCGAGGCACAGGTGATCCGCCCCGTAGGTGCTCAGCAGGAACCGCAGCTGGGCTCGATCGAACACCAGAGTGTCGAAGTAGAGGCGGCGCAGGTACTCGCTCGGCGGCCGCGCGATGTGCCGCCGGCAATCGGGCCGCACGCCCCAGGCGTGGTCCCATCGGCCCCAGTAGGCGGCCGCGTGGCCCCCGCCGTGAGCCACGCAGACCTTCAGGCCGGGCAGCTGCTCCAGAACGCCGTCGAAGATGAGGTGCGCGACCGCGATGGCGGAGTCGATCGGGTTGCCGAGAATGTTGTTGAGATAATGATCACGCAGGCGCTCACCGTGGCTCGTCCCGAGCGGGTGCAGGAAAAGCAGGACGCCGAGCTCCTCCGCCGCGGCGAGCACCGGCCGGAACGCGGGCTCCGACAGCTCGCGTCCGGCGATGTGCGAGGGCACTTCGACGCCTCGCAGGCCGAGCTCCCGGACGCACCGTCTCATCTCGGCGATCGCGAGCTCGGGAGTCTGAAACGGCACGAGCCCCATGCCGGCGAACCGATCGGGATGCTGAGCGACGGCGGCGGCTATGCCATCATTCGTCAGGCGTGCGGCCTCGCGGGCCGCGTCCGGCGGTGCGACATAGACGGATTGTCCCGGGAGCGGCGAGAGCACCTGAATGTCGATCCCCAGGCAGTCCATATCCCGCAAGTGCTCCTCGATCGAATGCAGCTTCGCGCCGATCCGAGCGAAAAGCTCGCGGTTCACTGCATCCGAGTCGGCAGAGCTGAACGCGAAGCGCGCCGCCTGAACCGCATGGGAGCGCAGCACGCTCTCTGCCGCGGCAACGGCCAAATGGGCATGGATATCGATGACCCTGGCCGTCTGCCCCCGGCCCGCCCGCAAGGGCGTCGAGGCACTTGGCCGCGCGGCTCCGGCGCCGCGCGAGCCGGACTCGGAGGGCGCGCAGGTCATGATCCCCAGCGGGCTCATCGCCGCCTCCCGAATCGTTTGCGCCACCGGCGCATGGCGCCGAAGAGCTCGGGCGCCGTCGAGGGCGGCAGCTGCGCGCCAAGCTCTCCGTAGAGCGCCCGCACGTTGGCGACGATCCGCTCGGCGTCGGCCCACCCGGCGAACTCGCCAAGCACAATGTCGGCGGCGGCCTCCTCCCAGCCGAGGCCCGCTTCGAATCGGCGCCGAGTCTCGTCGCGCACGTACTCGAGATAGCGCTTCTGCGCGCGCACGCCCGATTTGTCGGCGATGGGCCCGTGCCCGGGAACGATGGTCTCGACATCGAGGCCGAGCAGGTAGTCGCAGGCGCGAATCCAGTTCTCGACGGGACCGGCCCACATGATCGGAGTCGCTTGGTTGAAGAGGATGTCGCCGGTGAACACCAGGCGGTCCGCCGGCACGTGCACGATGGTGTCCGAGCTCGTATGCGCTGGGCCGAGGTCAACGAGCCGTACGGTCTTCTCGCCGACCTCGAGCGTCAGCTCTCGCTCGAACGTGCGCGTGGGCGGGGCGATCGTGATGCCGGAGAAATCAAACGCGACGCCCATCGTCTCGTGGAAGAACTCGCCGGCATCGCCGAGCTGCTGCCAGTCGCGTGCCATGCGCACGAATCCCGCCGGATTCATGCGGGCGATCTCCTCGGCCGCCGGCCGTCCCGCGATGATCTCGGCGCCAGCCACGAGCTCATTACCGAGCACATGATCAGGATTCGCATGGGTGTTGACGAGCTTGCCGATGTGCGCCGCTGCGGGCACCTTGCGCCGCATCTCCTCGAGCATCTCACGCGTGATCGCAAGCCCCATGAGCGTATCGACGAGCAGCGTCTCGCCCCGGCTCTCGATCAGCCCCGCATTGCTCCAGCCCCACGTCCCGTCGGGCTGCAGATAGGCGAAGCCGCCGTTGCCGAGGTCGTGCAGACCGCGCGTGAAAGGCCACCGGCTCATCCCGCGCCCCCCCCCCCCCCCCCCCCCCAACCCCCC